>Ga0315904_10013146_pt1 | contig 10394 bp, 12 predicted proteins | sample LakEriMetagenome_6_FD_203529 | JGI IMG/M metagenome (GOLD analysis project Ga0315904, IMG submission 203529) | Freshwater fungal communities from buoy surface, Lake Erie, Ohio, United States - Buoy 12 MA120 | ecosystem: Environmental > Aquatic > Freshwater > Lake | place: USA: Lake Erie, Ohio... | reverse complement strand
GTATCCCGCCAAACCGATTCCGATGTATTGTAGTATAGCGATGCACTTGAATCGGGCGAGGTAATATACACATCGTGCAAGTCGCGCAAATAAGTGCCGGGAGATACCCGCACAGCCAAAGTACCGTTAGATGCTGAATGCACCACAAAGGCAATAGGTAGTTTCAGGTTTGAACCCGTCGGTTCGGTCTGGGTCAGGCCGCCCACTGTGTCCACATCGGCGTATAGTACCGCGCCTTCGCTGTATGCTTGTGTATTGACCTGTCGGATTTTCCCCTGTGTCATTACATACCCGTCCGCTCCGGCGACAATATCTTGCATGGCTATGCCTAATACATACATAGCGTCAATAGTGCCGTTGGCTATCATGTGCTTTACTTTTATACGCCCGGACGCGCCAAACGTGCCGGATGCCCGTACCACCGTGCCTTTCGGTATCGTTACGCTTGTGTCGTTTCGCACGTACCATATACCGGGCAATAGGGGTATTTGAACGCTATCAAGGCCGCCGTATTGCAGGTATCCTTTTTCTTCGCTGTATTGCAGCTCTCTTTCGGATGCGTCTGTTTCGTTTACGTTGAATGTAACGCTGTTGAATGGCATTGTAAGGCCACCGCCACCCCCACCGGACACCAACCGCCATGCCTTAGCGCGATATGCGTATAGGTTGCCGTTAGCTGTGTCCAAAAGCATCCATGCGTTGTTCAGCCCGGACGGGTCTAACGTCGCTGTATCGCCTATTGCGCCACGGTACACAAGCCCATCGCCTGTGGTCTGCCAGCCCAGGCGCATTTTGTTGCCCGTGGCCGGGTATTGGGCGTTTAGCGTAGCGACAAAGAAAACGCTACTGAATAACAAGAAACTCCACTTCGTAATTGCTCCCATCGTAATGCGTTGTTGCGTCTATGGTGATAACAGAACCGGATACCTCCCATTGGCTCTGCAATAATTTTTGGCCGTTTTGGTACACCTTAATCTGCGCCTCGTTCAAAGGCAATGCCCCGCCGTTGGCCGTTATGGTTAAGGTGTTGCCCGTTTTATTGATGAACTCCTGACTGAATACGTTAAGCGATTGCACAGCCGGGGTACTGCTTCCCCCGCTTCCTGTAGATGTGCCGCCTCCACCGCTGCTACCAGATGAGCCGCTCCCTGCCGTAGTGGGTACGCCCTGGTCGCTGCCTTCCGGTAGGTATTGCACCGCATTTTCAGTGTACGCCGTATCGGTTTGGAGCTTGAACCAATCGCCCGAGAAGATATCAGTCTTCAAGTCCCAGGTACCGGATTGAAAGGCATAATCCGCGCCGTCCCAGTAGATAGTCCGGTGTGGTTGAACGGGTAGGTACGGGGCGTTCTTGTTTTCATAAGCGAAGCCCGTCAGGCGCTTTACCGGGGTAAGCTGTCCCCGCATTACCTCATTGGCCAGTAGCTGCGAAAAAGGCTTAGCCGTGCCGGTATTGCCTACCCTCCAGCCGTCGGATAACACCCATTCCGATGTGTTGTTGTTGTATATCTCAAGATGCCCAGGGGTTACGCTATTGGGTCCATCGCCTATCAGCGTGCGCACGTCGGCCAATTTCGATGCCTGTGCGTTGTTGCTTGTACTGTATCGGAGTATGTCGCTTTGGTCATCAAATGTTCCATCCTCGAGTACCTCCAGGTAGTTGCTGAACAACTCCCAAGATATACCCACATCGCCCAGGGTAGGGTCTATCACAAGCTCCGTGCCGCTCATGGTGAACGCCTTGTATATGGCGGGTTTAAAAGTCACCGTACCGATTGCACCGGATGGTATGGGCGGTGTGAGAAACGTAACCGAAAACACTTCTTCCACATCCTCGACGCTGATCACCGGGCTTAGGACATAGTAATAGTCGGTATTACTCGTAGTCCATTCAGGCGATGTACCCGATATGCCGCCATTCAGAAAGTAGCTGCCTACCTGTACCTGTATCCTGAATTGAATGAAATAGTTTTGGAAGGTGAGCGCCAGCCAATTGGCCGTCACGCGCATGTTAGCGGAGTAATTGAGCTTAACCGTTCCAATGGCTCCGTCCACGTCATCCTCGCTTGTTACGCTTACCGGGCTGCCGTTCACAAAAGTTTTGCCCGCTAATAGGTTACGGCTTTGGATATGGTTGTAGTCCACCGTGTACATCTCGAGCGGTGCAAAGAACTGAAACGCACCACCGCCAAAACGCAGCACGTCCGTACTGCCAGGGGTATTTTGATTGTTTTCCAGCCGCAAATCCGTACCTGTCTCCGTGCTTGCTGTGCCGTCGCTCTTGTACGCGAACACCGTCTTTGATGTCGGGCTTCGAAGTTCGTTCACCTGGACAAGCCAAAAGCAATCGCCCGAAAACATAATACGAGCGCCCCATGCGCGGCAAATGGCCTCCAGGACTTCATAGCAGGATTTTACTTTGTTGTTGCCTTTGTTATCTACATGGTAAAATGCCGTGTGCGCTACGCGGGTATTTGCCAGCGGGTCTTTGCTACTGCTATATGTCCAGGTCGGTTCATGCCAGTTGCACACGGTACGAAGGACGGTAAGGGTATTAGCGCCGTAATATAGCGATATGAAAGATAGTTTGTTGATGCAGCGCAGGACGTGTTCTATAATCGTCTCTTTCCCGCTGTATGGGTTGTTTAAGGCTGTGGCGTATTGCACCCCTTTCAGAAAACCCAGCCCGTCAACGCAGGTAAGGGTAGCTACATAGCCAATCTCCAGGGGGACATCTTCAATGGTGGTGAGGTCGGTAGTGATGTAGCCTACCCAGCGCGTGATTGCGCTAAACCCGTCGTTCGTGGCGACAGTAACCGTAAACCTGCCTTCCGGAGCTATAATCAGGTCTTCGATAAATGTCTCCAAAGAGGCCGTATCTACAATCAGCCCTATCTTACATTCGCTCCCAATAATAGGAGAAAACCGCTCCAGGCCGTCATCCCCCCTCCAGGATATTGTAATACCCGTTACCGAAAAACCCTGCGATGAACCTGAAAACGAGCTATCGTCTATGGTCACACCTATCGCGGTGTTCTTTTCAGTATAGAAGGATTGCTGGAACCGTGCGCCCATTATCGTACCCTTTTGTTTGCCCTGTCGGCGTTGTTCACGAGGATGAGCAGGTCAGTACCGGATATACGGGCTTCGGCTACAAATGCACCGCCAGCGGGGTTGAGATAGTCTTTCAGCTTCGACAGCGGGGCGATTACTTCCGGGTCAGTACGTGCGCCTGGGTTATCGCCTACCAGGGCGGGAGTAGGTCCGAACACGAGGCCACCCTGTGCGAAGGCGGTTAACTTTCCAGCCTGCGCACTTACGATTTTCGACAATGCAATCAGCGCAACACCGCCCGCGATTGCCGCAATGGGGTTTAGTGTCTGCAATGCCTTTTTAATACCCTCGACAGCTATCCCGGTAGCGATTGCAAGTTTTCCGAGTTGTTGCAAAGCGCTTGCGATGCCTCCAAGCAAATCAGCCAAAAATAGCCTGCCAGTTGCTTTTTTACCGAGTAGTGAATCGCCTAAGAACGTGCCAAACGCCGCCGCTGCGTCAACCAGGGTAGTGTTTACTACTTGTACTATTTGGTCGTTAAGCTGACGCATTTGCTCTTTAATGAGCTTCATGCGTTCGCCAAAACTTGTAAGGGCTGCGTTTGTGTTGGTGGTTACTTTTATCCCCAAAACATCGAACGAACTTTGGGTTATCCCCAACTGCTTATTAAGGTTATCTAATTCCCTGGGTAACAAGTCAAGTGTTTGGATAAAATCAAGTTCCGGCACCGCCTTAGACTTTGCCTTTCCTTTGCCGCCACCTCCGCCTCCAGTCGGTGTAAAATCGGTCGGCGTGAATTGTGTTGTTGTTACGCCTGTAAACGCTGCCTGCGCCTCTTTTACCTTCTTTTTTATACCCTCGATTGCCGGGGTAAGATAATCTGTGGTATCCTCAAAGCCCTTCGCAAAACCCAATGCTGCTACTCGGCCTTGCTCTATCGGGTTGAAGGCTTTTAGCCCGGTGGCAAAACTTTGCGCTGCGCCTTTGAAGTCGCCCTCCTTTAGCTTTGCAAAGCCCTCCAGGATAGCGGTAAAGGATTCTTTAGCCAGCTTCGCTATTTCGATGAAGGCCATGCCAAGGCCATTGATTACCCGCCTAACGCCCTCGAATTTCGTGTAAAGGATGGCCAGGATAGCGATAAGCCCGGCAATTGCAGCAATGGTAAGCCCGACGGGCCCTGTGATAGCTGTCCATGCAGCGCCTATCTTGGGACCCAATTTTCTAAATGTATCAAAACCCGTTAACATTACACCCCATGCCCCGGTTAATTTGCCTACAATGAAAAGGACGGGGCCAATGGCTGCCAGAATAGCGGCGAAGATTACCACCGTCTTTTGCATGGCAGGGGATAGGTTTTTGAACACGTTTACAATCCTTGCAAGGGTATTGGATAAGTTGGTAAGAACTTGCTCCAGGTTGAGGTTGGTAGCGATGCTTTCACCAAGTACCGCCAAGGACGCGGTAACATTGTCTTTGAAGTTGTCGAAAGCGTTTGAGATGCCACCCTTTGCCCTTTCCAGCTTCGACAAAGCCCCTACGCTTCTTTCTATAAATTCATTCGAACTAATACCCAGTTCGCGGATAGCCTCTGCCGTGGTAACGCCAAACTCCTGCTGCATCACACGGCTAAATTCCGGTATCCGCTCTTTGATTTGGTTCAAATCCTCCTGGGTAACCTGTCCGACGGCGCTAATTTGCGAGAGTGCAAGGATTACACCGTCGAAGGTTTCAGCATTGCCTGCTGATCGCGCTACGGCGTTGCCGAATTGCTCTATGGTCGCCCTGGCATTGTTGGCCGAAAATCCGACAGATTGAAGGGATGCGGATGCCTTGACTACTTCCGGGAGTGCCAAGCCTGGGTTTTCGGCTACTTTGCGCAGGCGTTCAAGTTCTGCCTTTGCTGCCTCACTGCTTCCCATAATAGCGGTTAAGCCATTTTCGAGGCGCTCCATGTCGCCAAACGCCTTGACCGCTGCGGCACCAACCCCCAGGATAGGGAGTGTGAGGTTTTGCGAGAGCGTTTCCCCTGTCTGTTGCATCCGCCTGGACAAATCGTTTAACCTGCTTTGCAGCCTACCTAACGCCTTTTCGAAGGGCGTCAAGTCCAGGTTCATTTCTACGTTTAGCCGATTCGCCATGTTACCAGATTACTTTTTTGTTTTTCGGCATTTCGCCGCGCTTCTTTGCCTCGTACTCCTCTGCCACCTGCCTATCCCATTTGTCGAACATCGCCTGGCGTTCTTCTTCGCTCATGGTTGGCGCTTTGGCCTTCTTTTCGTTGTCCCAGGCGAACTTTAGCAAGTCGGTTGGGTTTAGCGTTGTGCCTTTTTTCGCGTGTGGTTGAAGTGTGATTGTGGCCAACCAGCGCACCCGCTCCCAGGGTTCACGCTCCGCTATTTCGCGTTCTTCGATAATGGCAGAAACGGAGCGCAAAGTCATAGCCCAAAAATCAGGGTAGGGGATAGAAAACCGCCCGCAGGCGATGGCTTCGAGCCTGTCCAGGGTTAGCGGCTCGCCTTTCGGTTCGCCGCTTTCCCGTTTCCCGCTTTGGCCTGGGGCATGGAGTTGTTCACCACCTCCATGCACTTTTCCAGAAAATCCGGGTCATCGTCGAGGATGTCCCCCACATCTTCCAGGGTGCCATTGTATGTTTTCCCTTCCCGCCGTGCGCCGTCAACCAGGCCGGCATGAACCAATGCAAGGGCACGCATAGGGCTCATGTTTTCGCCTAATTGGTTGAGGCCATCCAATGTAAGCCCTTCCGATTCGCAAAACCGCGCCAGGGCGGCCATGCCAAAAGAGAAAGGATAGTTCTTCCCGTTGCTTTCTATCGTGGTTGCTGGTCTCATGCTTAGGATTCAGTACCCTGGGTAACAGCCCCGATAATCGTAGCGGTTGCGCTGTAGGTTGCGTTTTCCTCGACGGCAGCCGTCAGCGTCATGGATGTGAAAATCACCTCGCACTCATAGTAGGTATCCCCGGCTACGTCGGTCGTGAACCGCATAGTAGTAGAAGTGCCGGCGTCAAACGCGGTGAAAATGTCGCTTACCTGCTCATTCGTGGTACTGAAAGAAACAAGCCCCTCGATGTCGCAGGTGCCGGACTTTCGCCCCGGTGCGAAGGATGCCCAGCTCCCCGTCGTGTCCTTGGTGAGCGTGTCCCGCGTTTCCCTGGACAGGTTGAGCGTGCAGCTCGTAGCTTCTCCGATTTTGGCATTCTCCATATAGAAACGGAGATTAGTGCCGTTGATTATTCCCGTCGTTGCCATGTTATGCTATTTTGAATTTTTGAAGAATCCTTTTTAAAAAGCCGGGTTTTTCGGGTGCGGGTTCGTTTTCGTAGTAGTGGTTGTGGACTGTAATGTGCTGGGTTTCTTCCGTCTTTTCGGGTTCGCTGATTGCCGCGTCCAGAGTGGCGATGTCATTGCGGTATATCGCTATACCGGACGCCACAAGTTCACGGGCATAGGTGCGAACTACGTCCACCTTATCACCCTTTTTGTATTTCATGTGGTTTTCTACGAACTCGATTATCATAAGTTGTATTTCTTTTTCCATGTCTTATGCACGCTTCGCAATGCCCTTTGCATGGCTTTATCTATTCGCGCAAGGTTTGCGCCCATTGCCCTGCCAGTTACTTGCGTGCGAAAAGCGCTTGCGCCTCTGAAAAGCATTGCGGCATAGTATCCGCTACTGGTTCGTTGCGTGTCGCCAATCTTTGAATATTTGCCACCCAGGACACGAAGAACGCGAGGACCTACCTCTGCGTTTCCTCCCTTGGTTTTGAAAGCATATATCGAATTACGCAAGTTCCCAGGCAGAATCTCAACGTTGCCAAACTTGCTGTAATAGGTGCGCGGTTCTTTTGAATCCTTAAAATAACTTCCCCTCTTTATAGCGGATCGCACCACACGCGCCCCGGCCATGAGTATCTTCTGCCTTTCTTTTATAGTGGCTACTTCTTTTATGTAGCCAGCTATATTACGCTTGAGTTCTTCAAAATCTCTCGGTGGTATGTATAGATTCATCTGCTTACCCTTGCGTTATACCTTTGCTCAACGATGTAGATATGCTTATCCACGTTTACCGTGCCGCTTTGCTGATTAGAAAAGCGGATGGATTGTAAGACAATCCCAGAGTATGTGCCAGGGGCTTTGGCGTCTAATGCTGCGCGGATCGCCGCTGCCAGGTTGTTGGCCGTATCGTAGCTATCCGCCAGGCTCATTACCGTAAATGTAACCGCGTCCAGCTTACTTGCTCCGTCCTTTGTGTCGCTTGGGTCGGCCCCTTCAATCGTATAGATAGCGAACGGGTACGCGGCGTTTTGTGGCGCAATGTCCGGGTATATGCGCGTCGAGCAAATAGACGTTACGCCGTTTGCCGTGCTAAGTATCCCGTATATCGCTGCGCCTATCATTTTCTTAGTTGCGTTTCAAGTTCTGTATAACGCCTGTCGGCGTTATGCAATACCGCCGTAACGTCGTACGTGTTATTGCGGTACGTTACGCGGTGTTTCTCCGTAACGTTTACGTCGTAACGTATCGTGAATGTCGTTTTGCGCGTTGCGGTCTTTTGTCCGCTTTCTTCGTCTTCGCTCCCTGTGGTATTCGTTACGGCTGCCCATCGTGTCGCGTATGTACCCCAACTTTGAGCAGGATAGCCCGTACTGCTTTGTGTCTCCGTCACGGCCTGGATAGTGATTCGCTCCCGCATTGCCCCTACTTTCTCGTCTTTGTTCATAGCAAGTAAGCGTAGTTTATGCGGTCAAGAAGGTATTTAGATGCTGTCGGAAGTTGCTTTACACTATCAGTACGGTTTTCGTATCCATCTGCCACCATTAACAGTAGTGCTGTGCGTATATCCTTTGGCAGGGCCGTTGCAGCGCCGTAGCCTGCTTGGTACACTACCGTTATGGCATTGCGTTGTATCCTGACAGTTGGCCAGCTAACGTTATACGCAGGCTCGATAACGCAACGTTTTGCGTACAGGTCAACGTTATACTGATTCGCTGCCAGTGTCTGTGTTGCGCCATTATCGTCAATGTACGTTATACTCGTTACACTTATCACCGGGTGAATGGCAAGGCGTAACAAAGACGGTTGCGCAACGTCTCCCCATGCGTCGAATGTCTCTGTTATGGTCTGCGTAACCAGGGCCTGTGAAAGATAGTTTTGAGCGGTCTCCGCGGCGGATGCCACCAACGCGGCTATAAGTGCATCGTCGTCCGATGTATCCACCTTTAGCCATGCTTTTGCGTCTGCGGTGCTGATTACCGCCTCCGCCGCCGGGGTCGTTACCTTCCAACCTGCCATGTGTTATTTTTTGCGCCGTACGGCTTTTTCTACTTTCTTGTATTGTTGTGGCCGATCTGCTGTTTCGATTGCGCCCTGATTGCCCAACGTTTCAATGTAGCCTTCTTTTTGCGCTTGTTCTGCCAGGGATGCGGAGATATACCCCACATCCCCGGCAGAGTAAGCAAGGCCGAAGCGCCCGGTAGGGCTTTTCAAGAACCTCACTTTTATCATGCGTCAATCCTTTTTGGCAACGAAATAGACCGTATAGCGGGTGCTTTGCGTACCGCTGCCAACGATTCTGATGCGTTGGCGAAAACCGTAGACCCTATCTTGTTCGGCCCTTTTCGTACCTGCGGCGCTATTGTTGAGTGTGTCAACGCTTACCCAGTCCGTACCGTTGTAAGACAGTGATTCTTCGACGGTGTTTGCAAGCTGAACCGTACCGGATAGGCTCGTAGCCTGTACATGCCAACCGCCAGACCATTCGGATACGAGGCGTGCCGGGATTTCAATGGTGTCGTTTTCCGTGTTCGTAATCGTATCGGAAAGCGAATACGAGTAGAAGGGTGCGGAGGTCTGATAGGCCGTGTTCGGTTCGCCAGCGGAGGCCAAGAAAACAACGGCGGCAAAGATTGAAAAGAGTGCAAGAATTTTACGTAACATGGTATTTTGTTTTGAAGGAGGGTAGGGGTTTTTAGGCCCCTACCCGGTTAAGGAATTTCGGCAAAAAGAAGAAGTCTTTATACCGCGTCGGTAATGTCTGCGTCCTTGATTGCGGCCATTGATGCGGCGTGGCGCAGGGCTGCATCCCACCAGGAGTTTACCACGATGGTAATCAGCGCGTTCTTTGCGCTCGTGTACGGGTCAATCACGATGTCAAGGCCCGCCCATTGGCCAAGAATCAATTCGTTGAAGTTACCGAACAGGACGGCGTGAAGGTTCGTGCCTTGTCCTTTGGTCAAGTTGGAAGGCACTTGAGTGGACACAAAGGCGCGGTATCCGTTCAGCACGTCCACGCGGGCTGCGTTGGCCGCCGGGGTTGGCCCGTCCATCCAAACGAATTGCGCTGTACCGGATGCCTTTTCGGTTTTCTTGAGGTAGCCCCGAACCCCCGGAGTGGTCAAGTAGGCCAAACTTCCAAAGTCGGCATTGTCCACCGCAACCTCTGTTTCCAGGTCAACGATTTTACCCCAGGTCAGCGGGCCGCCGTCCGTACCACAGGCAACGCTTCCGATGCCGTTGGTATTGAGGATACCCGTGATAAGCTGCGTTGCACCGTCGCCGTTAATCAGCGCGTAATCGAGCGCTACGTTAATAGCGTTGTTGAGCCGCTCTCGGACAAAGTTTTCCACGTCAATGGAACTCTGTACCATCAACTGTTTGCTGATGTCGGTGAACGCGCCCAGGCGGTTGGGGCTCATCTGGATGCGGTCGAAGGTCGGGGAGGTCTCCGCGTTCGGGTCGTTTTCGCCTTCCCATACCGCAGTTGCGGCTGCGTCGTTGCGCGGGAAATCAATGTTACCCGTCAGGCCAGTCAGGACGGTAGCGCCCGCATTGATTACCGCCAGGCGCGGGTCGAGGAACGGGATAAGCGCCCCCAGTTCAGTCGGAACGGTGAACCCGCCCGCCGTGGTAGTGCCTGCTGTCATGTCTCTTTTGTGCATCCCGCGTTTGGTCAGCATCGTGGGAATGTAGAGGTTGCCCGTTGGGGTGATACCTGCCGCCCGAAACTCGCGTTCTGCTTCCTGGCTCATTTCGGCTTCAATGCCGTCCAAGTTTTTGCCGGAGGCTGCCATACGCACGGCACGAAGGAAGGAGTACTGTTCCTGTGCCTTTTGTTCCGGCGTGGCCTGGGGCTGCTTTGCACGCGATACCGTTACAGCCTGCCGTGCTTGTTCAGCTTCGGCAGCTTCAGCCAGTTGAATATCGGTGTCGAGGTTTTGAATTTCGCCTTTCAGTTTTAAGGCGTTGCTGCGCTGCTCCTCGGTCAGCATCGCATTGGCAGCCTGTGCGGAAATGGCCGTCAATTCGTCCATCTTTGCCCCGC
>Ga0315904_10013135_pt1 | contig 10403 bp, 10 predicted proteins | sample LakEriMetagenome_6_FD_203529 | JGI IMG/M metagenome (GOLD analysis project Ga0315904, IMG submission 203529) | Freshwater fungal communities from buoy surface, Lake Erie, Ohio, United States - Buoy 12 MA120 | ecosystem: Environmental > Aquatic > Freshwater > Lake | place: USA: Lake Erie, Ohio... | reverse complement strand
GATGTTAAGGTGTAAGTGGTTTCTTCACCACTAAATGCACCTGTGTCTGATATTTTTAATGTAGCACTACTAAGTGTTCCTGCTAGGTCTGTAAATTGTAATGTTGGCGCTCTAAGTTTTTTAGTGACCAAATCATCATCAAATCTAAGTTGTAATGTCTGTGGGTTAGTAGCCCATTGACGCCAATTGGCCCATGTAGCATATGGACTGCTACTTAAACTACTCCAAGAGTCTGCATTGGCACCTCTGTAAGCACCAGTTATTGGATCTAATGTTCCTGCTGTTATGGTTACTGTGGTCATAATGTTACCAATAATTAGTAGTTCTACCGCTGACCTGTCTTAGTGCTGCATTACTTGTAACAAGGCGGTTAGTAGAAATATAACTTGAAGTGGCAGCAAGATTAACTGTGGTTGTGGCCACTTCTCTAAAACTACCATCACTGCGATTTGTTCCCCAAAATCTAAATTTTATAGCACTGTAAACTTGTCCACTTGAGGCTAAAACATCCACGGCAGTTCTTACTGTAAAGATCCTTGGATTCATGCGACTCATAAAACTCCAAGTGTTCCAATTAGGGCCTAGAGTATCTCTTAAGGGCACATAAAAATATTCGCTATAATATGTATAGGTATATTGCGGGGTTATTGTTCTATTGAATGTAGGTGCTCCAGGTGTATCACTGGTATTAACTGAATAGTTTATATATTCATCAAACTGTATAGGTGTAGGACGTTCCCTAGTAGATCTATTAGCATTAGCACCTACAGGTGGATTATTATAATCAAATTTCCACCATAACACATTATTTTTAGCATAACTGTGTTGAGCAAGTGTTCCACATAAAACACTATCTACTTGAACAGTAGGATGACTTATAACATCATAGGTTATGTATTTTAAGTCATAATTTTTATATAATCCATTACGTCTGTCATGTAGAATAAATCTTATTCTTAAAGCACTGATTTTATAATTGTCTGGGGTTGTTAATACAACAATTTCCCTATCACCTTCTGCAAATGTGCTTCCTGTACTACCAATTGGATATTTTTCAATATAAAAATCATTATCACTAATTAAGGCGTATTGAACACTAGCGGTATTACTAAATGTAACGTCATACCTTGGAGTAACACTGGTATCCTGTACGGTTATCTGTGTAGTGGCTAATATACTATTACCTAACCTAATTCTAAAATAATAATTTTCTACACTCTCAGTTAATAAATCTTCTTTTAGAGTAAAAGTTTTACTAGCCCTACCATTTTGTATGGTTACCGTGCCTGTTAAACTTTCTCCATTTACATCGTTAGTGGTTAGTGTGGTCGATGCCAAAGCACCTAATTCATAATTAATAACTGTTCCATTACCCACTGTGGGAGCAAATATAGTAAAAACTACATTATCACCTTCATTAAGAATACTTCTATTTGGAAAAACACTATAAGTTGGCTGTGTGCTAGGTTCAGGTGGTAATATTGGCGTAGTTATAGGATTTGTTAATACACCAATTGTGCCTTGTACTGCCTGAGGATTTGTAGTTGCAAATTTAACTTGATTACTAAATGTAGGTGGGTAAAAACCTGTGCTGTATAAAGCACATTCTAATTCAACCGTCATATCAGGTTTTAGAGTTAGATTAATAATTTTTACTGATTGATTGTTTATATATGGATAGGTTGTGTTTATGTAGGCTGTGTCACCTACTACACATTGTAATGCAATTTTTGTAGTAGTAAATTTATAAATTAATTGACTTCTGCTTTTACGCAGCATCATTTGTGCTAGATCATTGGCGTGCATACTGTCAGTAATTAAATTATTACTAATTCTATTTTCTAAAACAATATTGCTATCTGCTGTCAATAAACTATTGTCACCTTCAGCAGGATATGTCTGTGTTCTTGTGGCAAAATTATTATCTTTATCTTGATAGGTTACAAACACTCTGTTATATTTTTCTTGCACACTAGGATAATGTATTTCTATATCACTGATGATATTAGATTCATTAAATGTTACAGGATTTGCAGTAGTTAAAGCCTCTATACTTAGTACCCAACGTGCCTGGGTATAGTTTAAGGTTATGTTGTATGTTTCTAATAATGTTTGTAAATTTTCAAACGTGCTACGACTTGTATCCATTACCCAATTAGTAGTAAAGGTATCGTAGGTAAATCCTTGGCGTGTTATGTCTGCATTACAGTAATTTTTTACAGCAGTAAAACTTGTATCATCAATAAATGATTTGTCTATGTTTTTTCCATAGGTAGGATGTTGCAATATATCCCATACTACATCAACTGGGTTAGTTGAATAGGTGTTGGCTGTGGCTCCTGTAAATTCTGGCATAATACGACCAAACATATTGACCGAAACTTTGGGCACATCTTTATAAGGCGTAGATTGCCCATTATAGGTAAATTTACAAACAAGATAAGCCAAATTAGCGTAATTTACTGTCTGTCCTGCTAGACTTAATAAACTGCTAGATCCTGCACCACTTACGCTATTTCTATGTGCAGTTCCTCTGCCATCTATAAACTCTAAACTTAGCAGACCAGCATATGCACCACCACACCTGCTTATTATATTTCTGTGAGTTAGATTTGGATAATCACAATCTATCAAATTATCATCTATATAGACACGATCAATGCCTCTACAATAACCTTCACTTAGAGCATAGGCAACATATAGGTCATTACCAACAACATAGGTGTAAAGTCTTATACCTGTAACCTGCCTATAACCATAAACTACAGGAATATATTCAACTGTATTGCTGGGATTAACATCAATACCTGATTGACTATCTGTTTGATTACTAGCACTGGTAACACCTAAATAGTCATTTACAAAGGGCGTTATATAAGGATCGGTATACAGTGTTTCATTAATTTCCATAATATATCCTTATGCCGGCCAACGCAGAGTTTGCCCTGTGCTTGGTTGTAATTGACTGTTAGTTCTAGCCTTAGTACCAAGAAAATTATTAAAAATGCTACGGTATTGTATTTGAAATACTTGGGCACTTGTGCCACCTAATATACTACAGGCTGTTGCATATCCATCAAAAACATTTACTAAATTACTACTGTCTGCCACATTAGTGTCAGAATCTCTAAACATTTTATATACTACTAACCTACATTGATTAAGATTTGTGTCTAAACCACTTAGTATTGTGTTTGCACTATCAAAAGTTTGCAATATTAGTGTAAATTCATTTACTGTTATTAAAAAACTTTCTTTAAGATCCCCAACAACTCGAACACCATTATTAACTACAAAACTTTGTGTTCCACCACTTGTTGCTGTGGCAAGACTAATATTATTATTACCTGTTGTCCAAAACAAACTTATAGCAGGTAGATAAAATTCTATAAGATCTTCTACAACAAATCTGCTGCGTGCCAAATCTGCAAGATTATTTGAACTAAGTGTTCTTGGCATTAGAGAACCTCCACAAAATCTATATCAACACTGCTAAACAATTTTTGATCTAGATTAAATGGAATATTGTCTGTGGCAAATCTCACAGTCATTGGAACATTTTTATGTGTAACAGTATGACTACTAGTTGCACTTGTTCTAATTGCAGGATATACATTTACAGTGAGATTGGTTCCTACACTGGTCGCATCATCTGTAACCATATAGACTTTGTTATGATTACTAAATTTTATAAAGTCTCCTGCCTTTAATATTAAAGTATTACTGGCACTGACTGTGGCAGTAAAACTTAAATTGCCTGCTGTGGCAGTGGCCACTGTTATTGTGCCTGTATAATTTCCTGTGCTGTCATCTAGTGTAGTAGGCAGTGTTAAATCAAAAGTAGAATACGGACCTCTACTTTTCATAATAAAACCTAAGAGTTGTCTGCGTTCACTGTCACTGATATTTCTAAATGTAGCAGCCACGCTCCAATATTGACCAGCAATGGTAGCACGTTCTTCAACACCATTTATACTTCGTGTAACTAAAGTTGGAGTATTGCTGCTAATACTACAATCTGTAAAATCCACACTGGGAAAACTAGGCATTAGATACGCCCTCCTCTATCTGCTACAGCAGTTCTAACAATGTTGGTAATTAAACTGCGTTTTTCTACTAATAATTGATCAATGCCTCTGCTGTCTACTGCGTTAATTGTAAAGTTTATATTAATGTTGCCTGCACCACCAATAGCACTAACACCAAGTCGTCCTTGGCTATCTCTACCCAGTGGCATAATTGCTTCTGTGCCCATTTCACCGCCTACAGCCATACCTGAATTTGTGCCAAATATTGTAGGCATACTGATTAAATTACCTGCTGAATATGCCAGTCCTTTTGCACCATATGTAGTATCTTCAGTTTGTAACAAATATGCTTTCATAGCATCTTGTTGATTTAGTCCATAAAAAACTAACTTGGCCCATTCACCACCTGCAGGATTTGCACCAGTTGGCGTTCCTTGTTCATTAAGTTGTGGAGCAGTATTTGTATAAAATAAACTTTCATTAAAGTTTCTTGGCTGGTTATATCTTTCTCCAGTTCTTCCGTTAAAAGCCTGTTGAGTAAGGTAATCATAACTACCATCTGCTCTTTTACCAGGTCCAACACCAATAGCATTAGTTCTTAGTGCATCTTGTATCTGTGAGACTTTGTCTCTATAAACGTCTGCTTCATTAGGACCTTTGTTTTTACTGCCGCCACCAAATAAACTTCTTATACCTTTATAAATTGCATATACACCTGCCACAGCAAGAGCAACCGGCGCAGCAGCAGCAATAATACCACCTACTGTGCTGGCCACTCCACTTGCCGCCGCTCCTATTGTTTCTATAACACCTGCTCCAGTAGCGGCCGCAGCGGCACCTCCACCTACGCCCATACCACCAAGTGCAATACCACTTTCTGCTGCTGTTAATGTGGCCGCTGTAGTAGCACCAGTGGCTGCTGTAGTAACTCCTAAAGCACTGCCTACTGTGCTTACTGTAGAACTTATAGCACTGGCAGCACTACTACCAAATCCTTTTAATATGCCTAAAGCACTGCCTACAAAACTACTAATGGTTCCTAATAGACCACCACCACTGCTGAAAATGTTACTGATAAAACTACCAATGCCACTGAATATATCGCCTACGCTACTGCTAAAACTTTTGAACAAATTTACTGCACCACTGATCCATCCACTTATAGTATTTGTAGAACTGTCTCCAAATGCAGATTTGATAATGCTGGGCACAAGATTCATTTCACCTTGTGTGCCTTCTCTAAATCCTATAACCCAACGGATAGCACTGGCAAAAAATTGTTTGATTAGGTCTTGTAAATCTACACCAAATACTAATTTAACTATTTCTTTTGTACGATTAAATTGTTCCTGTGTTTGGCCTGTAAATTTTAATATTTGATTGTTAAGGTCGCTATAAAGAGTTGAATACTCGCTGCTTATAGCATCACGGTATTCTTTGTTATATTTTCTTAGAAGAGTGTTTTTATCTTCTTCACTTCTTATTAGGCCTGCGTTGAGATCTTCATTTAATTTTTTAATGTTGGCTGTGTATGCTGCCTCTGCTCCACCTTCACTTATACGATATGCCTGTGCTTCATCTACACGCTTTTGTTGTGCCTGTTTGGTTATTGCTGATTTGACTTGTTCGTAGGTTTCAAGATCTTTAATAGCACCTGCTTGATATTCTTTTTCAAGAGTTGCCAGTTTGTCAAGATAAATTTCTGCATCGGTAAATCCTATTGTTCTTGCTGCGTCAATAATACTCTTATACTTTTGTTGAAACTGTGTTTGAAGACCTAATATTGCGGTATTCTTTTTGTCTTCAATGCTTTTTAATTGTTCAGCAGTTAAATTTTCAGCATTGGTTAAAGCCAATCTATAGGCTGCTTCAATCCTATCTTTTTCATTGGTAAATTTTTGTGTTTCGTCTAAAGTATCTCTAGTATATTTTTCATATTCTTTATAAAGTTCATTTAATGCTCTACTATTAAGTGCGTATAAATTATCTCTATAATCTTTTTCTAATTTAGTTAATTCAGCATGACTATAAACTGTGCTGTCTTTTAGAGCAATTCTATAGGCAGTTTCTAATTGTGTAAGGTCATCTCTATATTTTTGTTCTTCTGTTTTATTACTTTGAATATATTTGCTGTATTCAGCAGTAAGAGCATCTAAGGCCTTGGTTTGAATATTTTTAACACTGTCTCTGTAATTTTCTTCAATACGACGACGTTCGTCAGCACTAAATTGAGCCTGATTATTTTGATATACCAAATAAGCATCAGATATCTTTTTGCTGTCAGCAATGTATTGTTGCTCATCTGATAATAATGCACTATTGCGTTTCTTAAATTCATCACTATATTGTTTTAGTAAATTAATACTTTCGTCTATAAGTTTTTTACGAGCAGCAGCGGCTTCTTCATTGGCCTGACGACTTTGAACAAGACCACGCACTTCTTCTGCTATTGCAGCCTTTTGTGTATCACTGAGATCCTGCACACTGAGTTTGAGATCTTTGGCCTTGGCTTCATAGGCCTTATTAACTTCTGTAGCAATAGCACGTTCTTTACTATCCAACTGACTGACTGCTACACTTTCTTTAAGTTTGTTAATGAAATCACCGTATTCGGTTTTCACCAAGGCTGTGGCCAAGCCATTTTCCTTCATACGCTTGGCCATTTCTTCACTGACACCTGATGCTTCTTTGCTTACAGAATTATAGGCTGTAACCGTTTTGTTGGTTTCTTTTTGTTTAGCATCATATTCTTGTGTAGCATTAGTAAAAGCAGTAAAGGGATTTTCAAAATTAATTATGGCCTTTATAGCACTGCCAAATCCAACTACAGTTCTAATTAAAGCACCTAGAGCAGCCTCAGCAGCATCTACCACAGGTTTTAACATAGGACCTATAACATCAGCAAAGGCCACCACTGCTGCTGTAACTGCTATAACTGCCGTGGCCATAGGAGCAAAAACTACAGCCAGACCTGCTAATACAGCACCAACAACTTTAACAATAGGAATAAGATTTTCCATATTAGCAGTTATATGATCTATGGCTTTAACCAAAGCACCGCTTAGGCCACTGGTCTCAAGGAATTCCTGAGAAATACGTTTGAATTCATTGACCATTTGTGTAGCAGCCTGGCCAACTGTTTTACCAGTTTTATCTAGTTCACGTTGTAAGTCAGGTAATGCTTCTATTAAAGCCTGACTGGTTATTTTCGCATTGAGAAAACCTTTACTGGCTAATTCTTTAAGTTCTTCTCTAGCAATTCCTGTTCTTTGACTTAGGACATCTAATACTTTAGGTGCTGCTTCAGCAACACTGCGGAATTCATCGCCTTGAAATTTTCCTGATGCCATTGCCTGTGCAAATTGTGTGATTGCGCCTGCGGCAGCATTACCGCTGGCACCACTAATTTTTAAGGCAGCACTAAATGCTTCTGTGACTTTGACTAGATCTTCACTGGTCTGACCGGTTACTTTTTGATTTTGTGCAAGTTTGCTATAAAGATCAATATTTTCTGATAATGGAGTGCTTGTTCTTTGACTAACATCATATAATTCTCTGAACCGATCATTAAATTCGTCCTGACTTTTTGTTACAAGTTTTAGACGATTTTCCATAGTTTGTATACCGTCTATAAAATCAAAAACTTGACGGCTTGCAAGGGCAGCGGCAAATCCTAGTGCAGCAGTTTCAAGACCTTTCATTGTCTTGGTTAAACTACTGGCACTACTGTCTATGCGATCTAGGTTACTATTGATTGTGGCGAACCCTGCTCGGGTTTCATCAATCAGCCTAACGGTTATGCTTGTTTCTGCCATTGTGCATTGACTTCTTTTTCTGTTTTTCTTGTTTGCTGAAATATGCAGCCCAGAGTCTTACCTCTAAGGTTGTCATATTCAAAACTTCGTCTAAACTTTTATGAAGTTGTTGACCCAAATACAATAAAAAATGTGTATCAGGATCTTGACTTAGTTTTTTTCCAGTTCCTCAACAGTGGGAAGTTCTCCTCCATTTAATATTCTTGCCAGGTTTAGAATAACACCAGGATCTGCTTCATTCATTAGTGCTGCCTTATCCGCGGCCTGAAATAAAGGTTTGCCGTGTTCATCTAAGGCCTTGTTGATAACTGCTACAACTAATGCTTCTACACTTTTACCCTGTGTGCTAAGTTCTACAATCTGGGCTTCTTGTTTTAGAGTGGTGGTTGTTCTATAATAAACATCCATATTCCATTCTTCGACGTGTGTTTTTTTCAAACCACCTGCCAATTTTGCTTGGAAGTGATTTTGAACTCTTTGTATTGGGCTTAAATTTTTACTACTCATAATTTTCCTTTTCTATTCATTTCTGCTACTGTGGCTGATATGGCCTGACGAACAAAGCCAGTGGGGGCTTGCCGGCTATGTCCTTGTTCAAGATAATCAATATAAGGCACACGATTTTCAATACTGGCTGTTTTGCCACTGGTTCTATTAGTCCAGCCTCGGCGAGCACGGCCTGTATCTACGGGTGTGCGACTGCGTAGATTATTAGTCAATGTGGAACTGGCATCTGCTACAAAACGTGTAATGATGCGGTCAAGTTCTTGATTGGCTTTATCAAAACCTTCTAGTTCCACATTAATACGCATTAGATACCGCCAAACTTCCAAGTTGTTGGAGCACCAGTTCCCTGGAAACTTACTGACGCAGTTACCAGTCCATCATAACTTGCGGTTATGCTAAAACTTGTAACAACGATTGTGCCAGCAAATTTAGTTCCTGATTGGCTTGAATCTGGAAATAATTCAACACTGATAGCAGCATCTGTGCTAGGATCTAGTGCGCTACTGACTTCAGCATCTGAACTATCGCTATAAACAATGTCCATACTGCCTGACCAAGCCTGTAAACCTTTCTTATAAGTGCGGAAGTTGTCTCCCATTACAGTATCTTCTACTGTGTCACGAGTAACTTCAACACTCCAACTTTGAACTTCGGCCACATTGGTTAATGTGCCTGTTCCACTTAACAATTTAACTGCTCCGTTGGAGCCTTCATAGGTTGCCATCTTCTGTCTCCTTTAGTTGTGGCAAAGCCTCTGGTTCTTCCTGAACTGGAGGCTGAATCACTTCCGGAACAGCACGAGTAATACTACCTCGTAGTTTCTGAAGTGCTTTAGATTTAGGTGGCTCAAGACTCCAACCATCATCTAAATGTCTATTGAGATATCTTTGTTTTATAACTTTAGATTCTCCATTTTTGTGAACTATGATCATTATGTTGATCCTTTATTATAACGGTAACGCACATCCACATTAACTATAACCTCAGCCAATGGGCTTAATCGTTCTATTCGTTGAATACTGCTGACTCGAGTAACCATGTCTCGATTATTGGTTCCTCTTGTTCTGTCCTCATCTAATGTTTCTTCAATGCGTTCTACAATGTCATTGACCTTAGTGTCTAATTCTGTGCCTCTTACAAAAGCACGAACAGTGTAACTTATATAACCTTGTCGGCTAATATTCATTGATATGTCATTACGAACTTCTGTGGTAGTTTGAACTAGTATGGCAGGAAATTGCGTAATAGCAATTTTTTCAACATCAAATGGTTCTCTAGTAACCAAGGCAGGTTTAGGGTCCTGCATATTTTTAAGGACGGCTACTATATTCTTGGCAAAGTCTTCGCGTAGGCTCACTGTTATCTCTTAAGTCTTAAGAAATAAGTAGGCGCCTTTTCTGATTCTGAAACTGTGCCACTATTATCAATGTCATATTCTACACCGTCGCGAATAACCAAATCTATTTCTTCAGCATACATTTTTTTATAATAATCTAGTTTAATTTGAAACACATCCATATCTGGCTCAAACTTGCTTAGTCTGGGATAGATGTAGTAGCCCAGGGCACAATAAACTGTGGCACGAGTCAATTGGCTTGGTGTTAATTTGGCCACTTCCATTTCGCTGAATGTGCCAATAACTGTTATATCATATTTGCCTATTTGTTTGGTAGGCCACCAATGTATGCGTAGATATCTTTCTACATCGCCTTGTGCTTTGGTTAATGCGTCATCGAATTCAAGCAGACCATAGTCCAATACCTGAGGTTCGTAATCTGTGACATCATCAATAGTTGCGAATATAGCCATTAACTGGCCTCCTTAAGTCCTACTTATAGGGTAAGAGAAGTCCTTCTTCTCTCGTTGTTATATTTATTGTATATAGAAAAAGGGGGCTTGATAACCCCCTTATAGAACTAATAATGATTAGTTGCTAATTGAAGCATCAGTGATGATCTTTACGCCGTGTAGGTCAAATAATTCACCAACTGCGTATGTGCAACTTGCTACAATTTCTGTAGCACGTAGGCTTGCATCACGTTGTGTTTCAATG
>Ga0315904_10013133_pt1 | contig 10404 bp, 7 predicted proteins | sample LakEriMetagenome_6_FD_203529 | JGI IMG/M metagenome (GOLD analysis project Ga0315904, IMG submission 203529) | Freshwater fungal communities from buoy surface, Lake Erie, Ohio, United States - Buoy 12 MA120 | ecosystem: Environmental > Aquatic > Freshwater > Lake | place: USA: Lake Erie, Ohio... | reverse complement strand
TCTCTGGCTTTTTCAATCATAGCTTCTGTAAAATCAATACCAATTACTTTTCCTTTTTCACCCACAATGCGTCGTGCAATAAATGCATCGTTACCGGCTCCGCTGCCCAGATCAATCACTGTATCACCTGCTTTGATCTGTGCAAACTCTGTAGGCAGACCGCAGCCAAGTCCTAAATCAGCATCTGCATTATATCCTTCCAAATTCGTATAATCATCGGCCATAATATTATATACATCACCGGTGCCGCAGCCGGTTGCTCCGCAGCATGATAATGCATTCTGTTCTTTTGGTTGTGAAGCAATGGCACTGTATTTTTCTTTTACCATTTCTTTTACCTGTACATCGTTGTTCATGAGATTTTATTTAAGGATGATCAATCTTATCAGCAGCATTTTGCTTTCATTTTTGCAAAAATGTTGTCAAATTCATTTTTGAATTTGTCAAATGCTTTCCAGTTAATACAATAGCAACTGCGTGGCCCATCTGTTTCACCTGTAATTAATCCTGCACTTTTTAATTCTTTGAGATGTTGTGATACAGTGGATTGTGCCAGCGGCAATACATCTACTATTTCACCACAAATGCATTCATTCTTATTGGCCAGTACTTTTAAAATGGCAATACGGGCGGGGTGACTCATTGCTTTGGCAAAAGCTGCCAGCTCCTGTTCTTTTTGTGTGAATTCTTCTTTTTTGTGAATGGCCATTATTTAATCGTTTTTATACGATGAATATGTTTTAAAAAAGAGACGGATGAGGCCGTCTTTAAATATATATCGCAAATATACGATAATATTTTTTGAATTTCCAAACAAAAAGCCGGAAAAATTTTTCCGGCTCTGATCTATACTGACTGATGTTCTATTTTTCCCATAGTGAGAACTCTTGACCTATCTGAACCCATCACCATCCAATAAATTACCTATACCTCCAAGGATACTTCCTTCCTCTTTTCTGTTAGTTGTTCCGTAAGAAAGAATACGGCTGGCCAATCTTGATACCGGTAATGTTTGTATCCAAACTTTACCCGGCCCACGCAGAGTTGCGAAGAACAATCCTTCACCTCCAAAGATGGTGTTCTTAATACCGCCTACAAACTGAATATCAAAATCTACCTGATGTGTATAGGCAACTACACATCCTGTATCAATCTTAATTACTTCGCCGTGATTCAGTTCACGTTCAAACACGTGGCCGCCTGCATGTACAAACGCTAATCCGTCACCTTCCAGTTTTTGCATGATAAATCCTTCTCCGCCAAACAAACCGGTACCGAGTTTACGTTGCAACGCAATTCCCACGCTTACACCTTTCGCAGCACATAAGAATGCATCTTTTTGACAAACCACAGGTCCGCCTAATCGTAACAAATCCAACGGGATAATTTTTCCGGGATAAGGTGATGCAAAGCTCACCCGCTTTTTTCCGCTGCCCACATTGGTATAAGCTGTCATAAATAAACTTTCACCGGTGAGCAAACGTTTACCTGCTGAAAATAATTTGCCCAATACGCCGCTGCCCTGGTTAGCACTGCCATCACCAAAGATGGTTTGCATTTGTACACCGTCATCCATCAGCATAAAACTTCCGGCTTCAGCAATAGCGGTTTCATTGGGGTCGAGTTCAATTTCTACATACTGCATTTCTTCCCCTACAATGCGGTAATCAATTTCATGAGATTGTGGCATGATGATAATTTTTTTGTGAAGGTACTGCGTGCTTAAAAATGCAACATCAAATTTGTGTTAAACGGAAAAGAAAATCCCGCCATTACTGACGGGACTTCTAAACCAAAAACCAACTGTATAAACTCTTTATGCTTTTGTAACAGTTTTACGTTGCTGCCCCATCCATACTCGCTTACCCTGAATTGCTCTTCCGATGTACATGATGAGCACAAAGATGAAAAAGAACGGACCGAGGAAACCAAACAGTGCAATATATTTTGTTCCGTAAAAACGCTCCATTGGGCGGCGTAAACGTTCAGCAATTACATACATGCTTGGTACCATCATCAACGTTAAGAAAAAGGCGAAGATGAGACCATAAATCAAGGTCCAGCTAAGCGGCCCCCAAAACACCACACTATCACCACCAAAGAAAATCTTTGGATCTAAATGCTGAAACAGTGATTCAAAATCGATGTTAAACCCAACTGCCAGAGGTAACAAGCCAAGCATGGTTGCTACTGCTGTAAGCAATACAGGAATGATACGGATCTTACCTGCCTGTATCACCGCTTCTCTTGTTTTGTAACCACGCCCACGCAATTCATCAGTAAACTCAATTAAGAGGATTCCGTTTTTAATTACGATACCTGCCAAACCTACAATACCAACGAGGAACATGATGGTAGCAATGGTTTGACCCGTTAATACATAACCAATCATTACACCAATGATGCTGAAGAAAATTTCTGTGGTTACAATAAACGGTTTGCTCAAACTGTTAAACTGCAATACAAGAATTAAGAAGATGAGTGATATAGCAATTGCAAGTGCTGTTACAAGAAACTGTGATGTTTCTGCTTCCTGCTCACTCTGTCCGCTTTGACGGATAGTTACACCCACGGGTAATCTTGTTGCTGCTTTAAACGCATCAATCTTTTCTTTTAATGCTGCATTAATTGGAGCAGCCTGTGTAGGATCAGCTACGTTTGATTGTAACTGAATGGTGCGTTTAAAGTTTTTACGTTTTACGCCACCACTAGTGCTGGTGTAATCAAATTTTGCAATGGAACCAACAGGCACCTGTTTAATCTGACCCGTATTAAAATCACGGAACGTAATTTTCATATTCATCAGGTCAGTAATATTGTTGCGCTGCAAATCACTGTAACGTAACTGAATTTTATATTCATCATCACCATCTTTAAGTTTACTCACTTCACTTCCAAACAAGGCAGTGCGTATTTCCATTCCCACCTGTCCTGTGCTTACACCTTCTGCCAATGCACGTTCACGATCAATGGTAATTGAAATTTCAGGGTTGTTTAAATCCACATCCAGTTGCAGGTTTTCAATACCTTCCACACGGTTGGTATCAAGATAATTGAAGAGATTGTTGGCCACTTTTGAAATCGCATCAAAATCTTCACCAATTACTTCAATATTTACAGGAGGCTCAGTGGGCGGTCCCCCATTTTCCATTTCTACACTTATAGAAGCACCGGGAATATTTTTGATACTGCTCCTGATGGCGGTTAAAAATGGAGCCGAAGATTTGCCATGACGTTTTTCAAATTCAACAAATGAAATCTGAATACGTCCCAGATTGCTTTGTGTACTTCGGTTTTTATCCATGGGGTTATTGGCACTCACCGCAACATTGGCAATTACACTTTCAACAATAGAACCTGGCGCACCGGGTTTTTCATTGCCCAGTATTTCATACACTTTCTTTTCCAGTGAGCGTGTTACAGAATCAGTATACTTTACATCAGTGCCCACCGGCATTTTTAAATACACGTAAATAAAGTTGGGGTCGCCACTTGGGAAGAATGTAGTTTTTGTTCTGCCGCTGCTCACACTCAGATAGAGCAATCCTGCTGAAATTATAAAGACCAAGAATAATGATGCAAAAGCCCATATAGGACGCTTACCAATTAAAATCCAACTCAATAGTTTTTCATAACTGTTCATTAATGCAGGCAATATTCTTTCCTGGAAAAAGTAAATCGCATCACGCAGCACATATCGGTTTAAGATACCCATGAGTGCAAAGAAGAAAAGTAAATTACCCATTCCATGATTATTCATTACATGCATTAATGCACCAACACCCCACATCGCCCACCAGTATGGTTTACGGAAGATAGCTTTCTTGGGTTCATCATACTGCCTTCCTTCGGGTTTCATAAAGCTCACTGCAAAAACAGGGTTGATGATAAAGGCAACGATTAATGATGCCGCCAATGTTAAGATGAGCATAGTGGGTAAGTAAATCATAAACTTACCAATGATACCTTTCCAGAAAAGTAACGGAAAGAACGGAGCCAGCGTTGTGGCAGTACCTGCAAGCACAGGAATAAATACTTCACCTGCTGCTTCCTTTGCACTTCGTATAATCGGTACTTTACCGTTATGATAAATGCGGTGTGTATTTTCAATCACCACAATGGCATCATCCACAATGATTCCCAAGCCAAACAGCAATGCAAACAGCACAATAAAGTTGAGTGTTACAGTAGTGCCAATGATTCCATCTGCCAGCGGCAAGAATAAAAATGCTACAAACACACTCAATGGCACACTCAATGCCACAAAGAAGGCATTGGTTACACCCATAAAGAACATGAGGATGAGTAATACCAATATAAAACCAATAATGATCGTGTTTACCAATTCATTAAAGGATGTTTTTGTTTGCTTGCTCTGATCTCCTGTGATGGTTACTATCAAATCTTTTGGCAAATCATCATTCGCCTTCATTTCCTCAACGGCTGCTTTAATTTTATCAGCCGCATTTATCAGGTTTTCGCCACTGCGTTTTACAATGTTGAGGGTAATTACATTTTTACCATCAAGGCGTGCAAAACTTTCACGCTCTTTCACTGTGTCTTTAAGTGTAGCGATATCTCTTAAATAAACGGGTGCACCACTTACATTTTTTACAATAATGTTTTGCAGATCAAATGCACTTTTAAACTGACCACGTACACGAACCGTACGTTTCATTTCACCACTTTCAATTAAGCCCCCACTGATGTCGTTGTTCTCTCTCTGTACTGCAGCCTGTATATCGTTAAACGTAACCCTAGCACCAGCCATACGGTAGGCATCAACGTTAATCTGAATTTCACGTTCAGGCGCACCCACAATATCTGCACGGGTTATTTCTTTTAAATCTTCAAAACGGTCCTGTAGTTTATCAGCATACTGTTTCAGTTTTACACCATCATAATCACCGCTGATATTTACATACATGATGGGCATTTCACTAAATGCAAACTCCTGCACATCGGGCTGCACGGTTAAATTTTGCGGCAAATCCGTTTTTGCTTTATCCACCGCATCTTTTACTTTTTGTTTGGCCAGGTCTGTTTTTACATCTGTATCAAACTCTACAATGATGAGTGAAAAATCCTGTTGTGATGTAGATTGTACTTTTACCACACGTGCGCCACTGATGCTCTTCACCTGTTTTTCAATAGGGCGTGTTACTAGGTTTTCAATATCTGCCGGCGAGTTACCTACATACACAGTAGCTACTGAAATAGTAGGCACTACAATATCAGGAAACTGCTCCTTGGGCATGGCGTTGAACTTGTACAAACCATACAGTGTTACTATAATGGTAACAATATAGATTGCTGTGCGGTTATCAACACTCCAGCTTGTAGGTTTAAACTCTTTAAACTTTTTGCTGATACCTTCAATAAAACTTGATTGCATAAATTATTTTTTGGTAGTCATCTGTTGTAATTCTGTTCTTCTTCTGTTGCGTCGCACTCTTGTACGTTCTTAATTCTATTCATCATAGCTGAGCAAATAAATTACATCAACATAGTAACAAGTAGTTACGCATTATTTATTACTGAGCAGCGGGAGCATCCACCTGCACCACCTGTTTATCATACACACTTTGATAGCCTGCTGTAATCAGTTGCATGCCCACTTGTATGCCGCTCTTAATTTCAATCATACTGTTATATGATTCTCCCACCTGTACAGGAATTTTCCTTACCACATTTCTGTTTTTGCTGTCTTTTTCAACAGTGAAAACATATTTCCCGTTTTCATCTGTTTGTACAAGATTTACCGGTATTACAATTGCATTGGGTGCACTGTAGTCTTTAATACGCACAGTTGCAAGTGTATTGGGACGAACGTTTCCACCGGGTATTGAAGCTTCAACTGAAAAAGTTCTGCTGTTGGGATCAATTAACTGTGAAGCAAGACTGATTTTTGAAGTATAAGTTTTACCTGCATCGGGCAATCCAATTTCAACAATACTTCCTGTGTGCACACGGCTCATATAATTTTCAGGAACATTGGCTTTTACTTTCAATGTACTGTTGTTTACAATTTGTATTTGCGGGCCTCTTGCACCTGCACCTGTAAACATTTCACCTACTTTAATTGCAACGATATCTGCAATACCATTTACACTGGAGGTAACAGTGTAAAGTTTAATCTGCTCATTTAAAGTAGCCATCTGCTTTTCCAATGCATCCACGTTATTCTTCGCAGAAATCAATTGTACTTCACTTCCAATATTCTGCTCCCACAAATTTTTCTGACGGTTGTAGATATTTTTTGCGAAGTCTATTTGTGTTTGCAATTGATTTACCTGTGTGCGCAACACTTTATCATCCATCTTCAAAATCAACTGTCCTTTCTTTACATACTGTCCTTCTTTAATATAAAGTGCTGTTACCACACCTCCCATTCCATTGGCAGGAGCGATGTAAGAAATATCTTCTGCAGTAACTGTTCCCTGCAAATCAATATAATGGCTGAAATCCTGAACGCTTGCAGGAGCTGTTGCTACTAATTTTAAACGTCCCTGTTGAGCAGATGCTGTATCCAGCAATGCAATTTCTTCTTCCAGCTTTTTAAGCTCAGCCGTTTTGCCGGAGATTTCCTTTTTCAATTTTTCAACCTGTGCTTTTTTATCACCCAGGCTTCCTTTTTTTTCTTTTGCACCTTCACCACAAGCCGCCATCATTAAGGCCATACCTGCAACAAATGTGATTGTCATTATCTTCTTCATAATTATTTATTTGTTATTTTATTGTTGAATTTTTCCGCTAGCTTTTAAGTAAGAAATTTTTGCAATTACTGCCTGGTACAGTGCATCAAAGTAATTGCCCTGTGCCCGCTGCAGTTCAGTCTCTGCAAGCAGTACCTCTGAATTGCTGCCCACACCCTGTTCGTATTTCTTTTTGGTAGTGTTATACACACGCTCTGCCAACTCCAGGTTTTTTTGCTGTGCATCCATGTTAATGATAGCATTACGCAAACTTATTTGTGCAGCATTTTTTTCAAAGTCAATGGCTTTGCGAGTATTATCAATGATGTTGTTTGTTTTTTCAAGTGTATAGCGTGCCTGCTGTATTTTATTTTTCTTCACTCCAAAGTCAAATAAAGGAACACTCATGTTTAAACCAACTAAATTAGAGTTGAACCAAAACCAGTTACTTCCCAATAAACTTGAATAGTTTTTATTGGCAATACCCTGTTGCTGAAACTGGTAAAAAAATGAGAGCGTGGGTAAATAGGCCAGTTTATTTCTTTTTACATCAAGCTGTTGCAGCTTTTGTACATTGTTAAGCAGTCTGATTTCACTGCGGCTGTTATAATCAAAGGTTCCCTCATCCAGCACATTTTGTTTTACCAGTTCAGGAGATAGTTTATCCTTAAGCTCTAGCTGATCATTTTGTGCAAGGCCCAGTGTAAATTTTAAAGATGCATAACCCAGCTCAATAATGTTTTTGAGTTGTGTTTCTGTTGCCTTTGTATTGTTAAATGAAACATTGGTTTTATCAATATCTAATTTTTCAATAAAACCATTTTTGAACAATTGCTCCTGATCGGTAACCAGTTTTTGCAGGCGTTGCAATGTTTGCAGCAAAACCTTTAACTGTTCTTCAGCTATTAAAACCTGGTAGTATGCTTTTTGTACCTGTTCACGTATTTTATCCTCTGCAACAGCAATGTTTTCTTTGGCATATTCCATAGATGTTTTACGTGCAATCAATCCCACAAATACATCCGGCTGAAATAACAGTTGATTAAGTCCCACGCCGGCACTCACGTTCCATGGTTGTACAAAGGAGAACTTATTTACAGCAAACTCCTGTTTTGCTGCAATCGGTTGTCCGTTCCCGTCTCTTACACCTTCCTGGTTTAGCACACGGTAGATATCAGTAGATCCGGCACTTGGAAAAAGAATTAATGGGAGAGTTAGATAATGTGTTACCTGTCCAGTACCGTTTATCTGTGGCAGTGCGCCTGCAACAATTTCACGGTTCTGCGCCAGTTGTTTCATTGAATCAATCCGTAGGTTTTTTACTTCGGTTACATTTTTTAATGCCAGATTCACAGCATCCTCTACACTTAGCTTATAAGCTGTTTGTGCAGTTAGCGATGTGGTGCTGAACACCAGTAATAATGCAACTAACCATTTACTTTTTGTTAGTCTTGTCATAGCTCTTCTTTTTGATTTGTTCTTCTTTATATTTTAAAATGAGTTTGTATCCTTTTAGTGTGGCAAGTCCAAAGAGAAAATGCTCCATGGTTTCCTGTGTTACAGATGCCAGGTTAAATTTTGTGGGCGCTGATGCAGCCATCGCAAACGGAACCATCATCGTTTCAACCCGGTAGCGGCTCATCATTTCTACATTTAAATCAGCACGGTAGAGTTCTTCTTTAATGCCACGTTTCATGTTTTGAGCCACTACCTGCTGCAGGTATTCTTCTTTCATTTTTCTGAAGATGGCAAATGCAGCAGGATGAAATTTCTCCATATCATAAATTACAATAGGATTTATTTGTGAAAACTGTTCATGAATTTGCTCCATAGTTAAAAAGATTTCATCTACTGCATCTCTTGCATTCTTTTTGCAGAATTCACAGTCTTGATGTGTTTGATGCACTTCCGCATCCATCACTGCATTTACCAGTTCATCTTTATCAGCATAATACTGGTAGATGGTTTTTTTACTCATGCCCAGTTGCGTGGCTATATCATCCATTGAAATAGAGCGGATGCCATAACGCATAAACATTTCATGAGCCTTTTCCTGTATCCTGTTTTTTGTTTCCATATTCTTGAATCGGCCGCAAAACTAAGGAAACTTTAAACGTAGCAAAAGTTTCCATCCTTATTTTTCTCCATTCATAACAAAAATTAAAATGCATACATGCGTTTGTAATACAGTAATTTTGAATATCGAAAACGTTTGTGTTATGTTTAAGTCATTCAATTACAGAAGATTATTTCAATATTTTTTGCAGGGATTGCTCGTAACGGCACCATTGGCAATTACAGTTTACTTTTTTTACTGGGTCGTTACCAGTATTGATGATCTCATACCAATTTTCACCATTGTAGAAGACGGAAGGGTGAAGGTTCGGAATTTTGGTTTGGGTTTCGTAATCATTATTTTTTCCATTTGCCTCATTGGTTATTTAAGTACATTTTTTATTCAGACCCGTATTTTCAATTTGTTTAATCACTGGCTTGAGAAGGCACCGGGTATTAAATTTATTTACGGAACCGTAAAAGATTTCTTTGAAGCTTTTGCCGGCGAAAAGAAAAAATTTAACCGCCCCGTATTGGCTAATATTGATGACAATGATGTGTGGCGAGTGGGCTTTCTTACAAACGATGATGTAACCGAACTTGGTTTAAAAGAGTATGTTGCAGTGTATGTACCCATGAGTTATTCTATTGCAGGTAATGTTTATTTAATACCGGCCAGCCGTATAAAATCTTTAGATTCACACATGACGCCAACAGAGGCAATGAAATTTGCCATCAGCGGTGGTGTTACAAAAGTTGATGACGAATAAGAAATTGTTTTACTTTACACGATCTGATTTTTTTGAGTAATGAAGAAGTTATTAATCATAGCCTGTTTGCTGTTATGCTGGAAAAACGTTTTTTGCTGGGGATTTTTCGGGCATAAAAAAATTAATTACCTCGCTGTATTTCTTTTGCCTCCGCAAATGATTTCTTTTTATAAAGAGAATATTCAATTCTTAAGTGATCATGCAGTGGACCCTGATATGCGCCGTTACGCAATACCCGAAGAAGGGCCACGGCACTATATTGATATTGATCATTATGGTAAATATCCTTATCCTGAATTACCACGTAATTACGACAGTGCCGTTGCAAAGTTTACAGCAGATACCATAAATGCGTATGGCATAGTACCATGGTGGGTGCAAACAATGTTGTGGCGTTTAACAACAGCATTCAAAGAAAAAAACCAGGCACGTATTTTAAAGTTGAGTGCAGAAATCGGGCATTATATCTCTGACGCACATGTGCCTTTACATGCAAGTCATAACCATAACGGGCAGTTTACAGGTCAAAACGGAATACATGGCTTTTGGGAAAGTCGTATCCCGGAACTTTTGGCTGATAAGGAATTTGATTTCTGGATTGGCAAAGCTGAATACATAAAAAAACCCGGTGATTTTATATGGGCACGTGTGCTGGAAAGCGGTGCTGCTTCTGACACTGTTCTAAGTTTTGAAAAAGAACTAACGCAATCTTATGCCAGTGATGCCAAGTATTCTTTTGAAAACAGAAACGGAAACATCATTCGCACTTACTCAACCGGTTTTACAAGAGCTTATAATGATAAATTAGGCGGTATGGTTGAAAGAAGAATGCGCCAAAGCATTTATGCTGTTGCAAGTTTTTGGTACACAGCATGGGTAAATGC
>Ga0315904_10013132_pt1 | contig 10404 bp, 9 predicted proteins | sample LakEriMetagenome_6_FD_203529 | JGI IMG/M metagenome (GOLD analysis project Ga0315904, IMG submission 203529) | Freshwater fungal communities from buoy surface, Lake Erie, Ohio, United States - Buoy 12 MA120 | ecosystem: Environmental > Aquatic > Freshwater > Lake | place: USA: Lake Erie, Ohio... | reverse complement strand
GGTCAGGATGTTCTGGCTGATCCGGACGAGCAGCGAGCGTTCGAGGGCCGGCTCACGGTCCTTGCGGAACCGGGGCACATGGATCTGCACGATCGCCCCGGGACGGCCATCGGGGGTTTCGAACGATTCATCCCCTCCAGGCCCCACGTAGCGATCGAGTCCCGCCTCGCAGTCGCAGAGAATCGTGCTGGAGGCATTTCCCGTGCAGGCATTCACCGCGTGATCCAGCCAGCGGCGATCGCGGGCGGTGATCAGGAACTCGGCATGGATGCTGCGGAACGCCTCGGCATACGTGTCGTCAACGCGTGGATTGAGCAGGCTCATGAACGGGACCGACCCTTCCCGACGTAGACCCCCTTCTCGGTGATGATCTTGTCCATGAAGATGTCGTGCGCCTGCGTGGGGATCTCGGGGAAGAGCTGACACTCAAAGGCGAGCGCAATCAGTGGCGCGTCCGGACGCGCATGCTCCAGCAGCTTGTCGTAATAACCCTTCCCATGCCCCATGCGGGCCCCCCCGCGGGTGAAGGCCACGCCGGGAACCATCACGATGTCGAGGGATTTCACATCCACCTGCCGCTCGGGCAGGTGGCGCAGGTCGGCGCGGGGCTCGAGGATCTTGTACATCCCGAGCGCCAGGTCCTCCATCGACTCCAGGCGGAAGAGTTCCAGCTCTCCCTGGTCATTGCACCAGGGGACCACGATCGTCTTGCCATGCGCCAGGGCGGTCGCGAGATCCTGGCGGGTGCGGACCTCGGTCCGGACATCGACATAGAACATCGCCGTCCGGGCACTCTGGTACTCGGGCAGCGCCATGAACGCCGCGCAGATTTCGCGACTCAGTTCGTCCTTGTTCTCCTGGTCTTTCCGGTTGGCGTGAGCCTGTTCCCGGATCGCCTTTTTCTGTTCCTGGATCGCGGTCAATGGAGGAGTCGTGTCAGCAGGGGTCATGAGGGGTTCCACCGCAGAATGGGTTGGCGGGCCGCCCGGACATCGTCGGGACGACTGACAGGCGTCGAATGGGGGGCCAGGTGCAGATCCGCGGGATCTTCCTTCACGATCGACTTGATCGCCTCGACAAACGCGTCGAGCGTGGCCTTGGACTCGGTCTCTGTCGGCTCGATCATCAGGGCCTCGGCCACCACCAGTGGGAAATACACCGTGGGGGCGTGGAATCCGTGATCCAGCAATCTCTTGGCGACATCCATGGCCGAAATGCCCCGCGAGTCCTTCAACTCTTTCGCGGAGGCGACAAACTCGTGCATGCAGCGGTCCCCCTGGGGGACTGGCAGCACATCCTTCAGGCGGGCCAGCAGGTAATTGGCGTTGAGCACCGCATTTTCGCTCATCGCCCGCACACCCTCCGGTCCCAGGCTGCGGAGGTAACAGTAACCCCGCACCAGGATTCCCACGTTTGCAAAAAAGCTGCGCACACGCCCAATCGACTGGGGGGGATTGCGCAGGGTGTAAACAGCCCGCCCGCCGGGCGGCACAGTCCGTTCAATCATTGGCCCCGGCAGAAAGGGCCCCAGGAAATCCCGGACGGCAATCGGTCCTGAACCGGGCCCACCGGCACCGTGGGGTCCCGTAAATGTCTTGTGCACGTTGTAGTGCATCATGTCCCCCCCGAAATCGCCCGGACGGGTGATGCCACAGATCGCGTTCATGTTGGCCCCGTCGATGTACACGAGCCCTCCGACGTCGTGCACCAGCCGGGCCACCCCGGCAATCTCCTTCTCGAACATCCCCAGTGTGTTGGGGTTGGTCACCATGAAGACCGCCGTCCGTGAATCAAGTTGCGACTTCAACTCGCCCAGGTCGACGAATCCGTCCGCCCCCCCTTTCAACTGCACACATTCAAAACCGGCGAGAGCGGCACTGGCCGGGTTCGTCCCGTGGGCACTCGCGGGAAACAGCACGCGGGTCCGCGTTTCCCCCCGGCTGCGAAACCAGGCACTCGCGGTCAACAGGGCGGTGAATTCCCCCTGGGCCCCGGCCGCCGGCTGCAGGCTGACGGCTGGCAGACCGGCGATTTCCCCCAGCATCTGCTGCATCGAATACAGCAATTCCAGCATCCCCTGGCTCAACTCGGGAACCTGGTGAGGATGCAGGTCCACCAACCCGGGCAGGCTCGCCAGGCGTTCATTCCGCTTGGGGTTGTACTTCATCGTACAGCTCCCCAGGGGATAGAAGTGCGTATCCACCGACATGTTCTTCGTCGACAGGTTGACGAAGTGGCGGATGATGTCGGGCTCGCTCAATTCTGGAAGTGGGGGCGCAGCCGGAGCCAGCTGATCGGCCGGCAGCAGGCGCTCCAGCGGCACCTCGGGCACATCGCACGCCGGCAGCCGGGCCGCTCGCCTTCCCGGGCTCGACAACTCACTCAGCAGTTGGGTCGCCTGCGTATTCCGCATGATCGTGGGATCCAGCCTTGTGTCGTGAGGGTTAGCGGGACAGCAGATCGGCCAGGCGGTCGATCTGTTCTCTGGTCCGTTGCTCGGTCACCGCCACCAGCAGGCATTCTTCCGGAGCCCGCAAACCGGGAACATCGTCCGGACCCAATGCCGGGCCGAGGTCAAACCCCGCCTGTCGCGCCTTCGCCAGCACCGGACCGGCTCCACCCCGGCAGCGGATGGCAAATTCCAGAAAGAACGGCGACCGCGAGACCAGTTCCAGCCCGGGAACCGCCGCGAGCCGTCCAGCGGCATAATGGGCTTTCTGCAGGCAAAGATTCGCCGTCTCCCGCAAACCCTGGGGGCCCAGCAGCGACAGGAAGACCGTGGCCCGCAGCGCCATCAACCCCTGGTTGGTGCAGATGTTGCTGGTCGCCTTGTCACGACGAATGTGCTGCTCACGGGCCTGCAGATTGAGCACAAACGTCCGTCGCCCCTCGCGATCGACCGTCTCACCAATCAGCCGCCCCGGCATTTTCCGCACGTACTCTTCGCGACACGCCAGCACACCGAGGTAGGGTCCACCGTACTGCAGGGGAATTCCCAGGCTCTGCCCCTCGGCAACGGCAATGTCGGCCCCAACATCCCCGGGACGTGTCAACAGCCCCAGCGACAACGGCTGACAACTGACAATCGCCAGGGCACCCACCTTGCGGGCTGCGGCACACAGTTCCCGGGTTTGTTCAAGGCATCCGAGGTAATTCGGCGACTGGATCACCAGGCACGCGGTCTGATCATTCAACGCGCGCACCACTTCGGCCACGTCGGCCATCCCCTCCGGGGTGGGAACGATCACGAGTTTGCAGTCAATCTGGTTCAGGTAGGTCTGGCAGACCTGTCGGGCCTGCGGATGGACCGAGCCCAAAACCACCACCCGCCGGTGACGGTCGGTGACCCGCATCGCCATGAAGACCGCCTCACTGACCGCGGTCCCCCCTTCGTACAGACTGGCGTTGGCGACACCGAGACCGGTCAATTGGCAGATGAGCGACTGGTATTCGAAAAAGGCCTGCAGGCTCCCCTGGCTCGCCTCGGCCTGGTAGGGGGTGTAGGCGGTGTAGAATTCGCTGCGGGAGGCAATGGCGTCGACCGCCGCAGGGATGAAATGGTCATATGCCCCCCCACCCAGAAAACAGATCCGACTGCCGACGCCGCCGTTGCGGGACGCCAGGTCACGCAGGTGTGACTCCAGTTCCAGTTCGGTCAACGCGGGGGGAATGGCAAGCGGTCGTTCCATCCGCAGCGGGGCGGGGATCTGGTCAAACAGATCGCCAACCGAGGCAGCCCCGATCGCATCGAGCATTTGCTGGCGCTCGGCGGGGGTGTTCACAAGGTAGGCCACACGGAGTCTCCGCGCAGAGGGAAAGGGAACGACTGGCTTTTGAGAGAGCAAGCGAACGGATGCCCGCAGGCCGGAACCTGCCGACAACGATCGTGAAGAGATTATTTGAGGTAGCCGCCGATTTTTCAAATCAGGCGCAGCACCACAGCCCAAGTCCCCTCGCGGAGCACCATGCGGTGGTGTTCCCTCCGCCCCGCGACTGGCTGGAAATTTCCACGGATGGACACCGACGGGCGGATCGACATGCCGGCGATTTCTTGCCTGGAAAATTCCGGAATGACAGCCAGATCTCAGCAATCGCGCTTGTGGAACCGATGCGGTGGTGGTGCGGCCATGGGCTGGACAGGACGACTTTTCCAGGGTGTCCGTCCGGGAAGCCCAACTTTGGGCCCTCTGGAAGGACACTCTGTCTGCACGCTCTGACAAGAGGACCACCGGTTGGGACACGGTCTCTCTGCATTCGAGGAGCTCCCCGTCGCGAGGCTGCCACCCACCCGGGAGTTGAGCTCGCCCCCTTGCATCGCCGCCGAACTCCCGGACGGGTCGGGGGATCACTCCGGGTGAGATGGACCCCAAACACAGGCCCAAATCCCCGCAGATTCCCGCACGAAACGCCATTGCACCTGGGGGATACCAGGCAGAACTGGAAATCCAGGTTTGGCAGTTTTTCAGGACCTTTTCTTCAACGGGCACCAGGTGAACATCGTGCCACATTCCCCCTTCCCCCCATGACTCTCACACTTGAGAGACTGGAGGAGATCGGGTTGTTCCCATTTCCCGGCTCTCTTAGAATCTCGTTGTCTTCGAACGAGGGTATCCAGCCCTCGAGCGTTCCGCTGTCACTGCTGTCCCACTCGCTGCCATGGCCAAAGCCGGATCCCGAAAGAAGCTTCCCAAGGAAGTGGCCGTCATCAATGCCGACAACTGCACCGGTTGCGAGGCGTGTCTGCAGGTGTGTCCTGTCGACTGCATCTCCAAGGTGGCGGGGGAATCGATCTCGGTGCTGCAATCGTGGTGCGAGATCGATGTCGAGCGCTGTGTGGGGTGTGAGGTGTGTGTGCACATCCCCGGCAAGAAGAGTGATCCGTACGAATTGACGGTGTGTCCGTGGAACGCGATCGAGCTTGTGCCGACCATCCTGGTGGCGCAGGCGGTCGCCTCGAAGGGGGGACCGCCGGAATACCTCGAACAGAATTGGGACCGCCTGGTGGTTCCTGCCCAGCGCATGGCCGAATTGGCTGCCTCGAGTTGATCGGGCCGTCATGAGTACTGCGAACCGCTCAGCCAGAACCAATGGCCCTGAGCGACGTGCGTGCTCCCTGCTCCCGTCGTTTCGAATCGTTCTCCTCAATTCCCTGGGATGAACCCCATGGCTCCGCGGTGGCGGGTGCTGGTGACGGATCGAGCCTGGCCCGATCTGGCGATTGAGCGCGAGATCCTAGAACCGCTGGGAGTCGATCTGCACGATGCCCCGGGCATCACCGAGGCGATTCTCTCGGAATCGGCTGCCGAGGCAGACGCCATCATCTGCAATTGGGCTCCGGTGACCTCCCGTGTGGTGGAATCGGCGGTGCGGTGTCGGGTGATCTGCCGGTCCGGAATCGGGCTCGACAACATCGCGATCCCCACAGCCAGCCAACGGGGAATCCCGGTCACCAATGTTCCCGACTACTGTGTGGGAGAGGTGGCCGATCACACGCTGGCCCTGCTGCTGGCCTGCGCTCGACGGGTCGGGTTTTTCCACTTGCGGACCAAGCAGGGGGAATACCGGCTGCAGGCGGCCCCGCCCCCCGAACGACTGGCCGGCAAGACACTCGGATTGGTGGGGCTGGGACGGATTGGGGCCGCCGTCGCCCAGCGAGCACGCGCTTTCGGCATGACCATCCTCGGACACACCAGTTCCCGGCGGGACCACGGTGTCGGGTGCCCGGTGGTTCCCCTGCCTGAATTGCTGCAGCAGTCGGATTATGTCTCGCTGCATCTCCCGGCGACGGCAGCCACCCGGCACCTGTTCTCCCAGACCCAGTTTGAACAGATGCGTTCGCACGCCTGGTTGATCAACACCTCGCGAGGGGCCCTGGTCGATGAAGCCGCACTGTGGCAGGCCCTGCAGCAAAACCGGCTCGCGGGAGCGGCCCTGGATGTCTTCGATCCCGAACCTCCCAACCTGTCACAGCCCCTGTTTCGGGATGAGCGGGTGGTGGTCACTCCCCATGCCGCGTTCGTCTCGCCCGAGTCGCTGGTCGAACTGCGGACCCGGGTGGCCCGACAGGTCGCCGCGGTACTTCGGGGGGAACGTCCCGAGAACGTCGTCAACCCCCAGGTCTTCTCGACCTGAACCCGATGGCGGCAATCCCCATCCAGTTGTTCTTGCTTCCCCTTTTTTCGACCGCTAACATCGCCCCGTGATCGGGTGTCTCCCGGTCCCACGATTCTCACGGCTCTGCGCTGTTCCCCATGCCCAAGTCGACCGATATCACCATCCTCGAGGCCCGTTGTACCTTCGAGCCAACACCGTTCCGTTCCCCGCTGAAATTCGGCGGTCGGGTCATGGACCGGGGGACTCTCATCAACGTCGAATTGACGGTGGGAACCCGTAACAAGCGCACGGAAGGGGGCTTCGGCAGCATGCCGGTGGCTCCCGTCTGGGCCTGGCCTTCCAGCTCGGTCACAGTTGAGCAGGCCGAAGAGGCCATGAAGAAGTTCGCGGAGGAGATTGTCGAACTGGCAGTCGACTTCCCCGATTACGCCCACCCCATCGACATCGCGGAGATGTTCGCGGGGGAATACGAACACCTCGCCAAGCAACTCCAGCAGCGTCTGAAGCTGGCCGAGCCAATGCCCTACCTGGCGCAACTGGTCGCGGCGAGCCCCCTCGATGCCGCCCTGCACGACGCCTACGGCCGGGTGCATGGCGAGAACAGCTACAACCTGCTGTCGTCGAAGTACATGAACCACGACCTGTCCGAGTATCTCGACAAGTCGTTCAAGGGGGAGTATCTCGACAAGTACACCCTTCGCGAGCCGAAGGCCAAGATGCCCCTGTACCACCTGGTGGGGGCGCTCGATCCGCTCACACCGGGCGATGTGCCGAAGAAAATCGGCGACGGCCTTCCCGAAACACTCGGCGAGTGGATCAAGTACAACGGCTTGACCCACCTCAAGATCAAGCTGAATGGCGATGATCTCGCCTGGGACGTGGACCGGGTGCTGACTGTCGACCGGGTTTCGACCGAGGCCCAGGGAGCCCGCAACTGTCCGCAATGGGTTTACTCGCTCGACTTCAACGAGAAGTGCGCGAACGTGGACTATGTGCTCGATTTCCTGAACCGGATTCGCGAGCAGAATGCCCCGGCCTACGATCGCATCCAGTACATCGAGCAGCCCACCCACCGCGACCTGGCCGCACATCCCGACAACAAGATGCATGAGGCGGCCAAGCTCAAGCCCGTGGTCATCGACGAATCGCTGGTGGATTTCGACGCCCTGCTGATGGCCCGCGATCTCGGCTACACCGGGGTCGCCCTCAAGGTGGGGAAGGGACACAGCGAATCGCTGTTGATGGCCGCCGCGGCGCAGAAGTTCGGCATGTTCCTCTGCGTGCAGGATCTCACCTGCCCCGGTTTCTCATTCCTGCACTCGGCCAGTCTCGCCGCCCGCATTCCCGGGGTCGCCGGGATCGAGGGGAATGGGCGTCAGTACTGCCCGGCCGCCAACCGGAAGTGGAAGACCCAGTTCCCGGGCATGTTTGAAATCAAGGACGGCTCCGTCGCCACCGGGACCCTGTCGGGGGTCGGGCTCGGGTTTTAGGTCGCCACGGCACCCGGCCGCATCAGCCCTTCCGACCCATCGACGGGCCCCGTTTTGAACGGGCTGAACCCGTCGACTTCGCCCTTGCTCGCCCGCTGCTGGCCGGATGCGAGGAGGTGTCTTTCACCGTCTCCTCTGCTGTTTTGGGGGTCGATGGTGTTGGGCGAGATCGCCGCGATGGCAGGGCTTTCTTCGGCTTCGCGGCATTCCCGGCGGGGGCCTTCAACGTCTTCGAAGTGCCCGCCGTTGGGGACGTTTTTTTCGTGGTCACGCCCCCCTGCGGCTTGCGGGAAACCTTCCCGGAACCGGCGGCTTCACCTGCTGCCGACGACGCGCGATTGGCTTTCCCGGCCCCCCCTCGACGCTGCGATTCCTGCAGACGGATCCAGGCGGGCACATTGATTTTTTTCAACAACTCGGCCACCACGTCGAGGGGAATCTCCTCCAGCGAGCGAAACCGCACGCAACTCTTTCCCCGATCCAGACGATATCCCGACTTTTTCCACGCCGCGTCGAACCACGTCGACAGTTGCGGGTCCCCGTAGAGCGGCATGAGGTACAGGGCCAGGTTGTTCTTCTGTGACGCCAGAGAGACCACGGGCAGCGGATCGGTGGGCTGGCAGTGGTAGCCCGCAGGGTAAACACGGTGCGGAACCACCCAGGTGATCATTCCGTACTGCATCACCTCTTCCAGCACAGGATCGAGATGCGTCCTCAGCAGTTTCCGCAAGATCTCGATCGACTTCCGCCTGTCGGACGGCAGACTCGCCACGTACTCCGTCACCGACCGGGCATCACTGCGCATGATTGCGAACTCCGGAACGACTCTGCCAAACGCCGATCCGCGAAACCCATCGCACGCACCACCGCGCGCATTATTGGAACCTGACGGGGTCACCCCCCTTCCGGGACCGCGACTTTCCGAACCGCCGGAAACCGATCCGCCGCTGGGGCAGAACGCCGTCGCAGGGCGGAGCGTGTTCCAGAATCTCCTCGACTGGCAGTGCGCGACTGGCAGTGCACTGACTGGCAGCCCTCAATCCTGGCGGGACGAGTACCGCTGGTGCCGGAGGGGGAAGACCATTTCTTGCTTCCCCCAATCACGCATGTCAGTCGCGGACTTCGAAGATGGCCTCGACTTCGACGGCAATATTGCCGGGCAGCGGGCCCATCCCGACGGCGCTGCGGGCCCCCTTGCCGGCGTCGCCGAAGACCTCCACCATCAGATCGCTGAATCCGTTGATCACCTGGGGTGGTTCAGAAAATCGGGGGCCGAATTGACCATTCCCAGGACTTTGATCAGCCGGTTCACCCGATCCAGCGATCCCAGGTAATTCTTGAGGGTCGCCAGCATTGCCAGTCCCACCACGCGGGCGGCCTCTTTTCCCTGGGCTTCGGTGAGGTCGGAACCGACCCGCCCCGTCACCAGGGTCTTGTCGGGACGCAGGGGACCATGGCCCGAGACATAGACCAGAGATCCCACCTGCACACAGGGAACATACGTGGCGACAGGCTTGGGAGCCGGGGGAAAAATTAGACCCAGTTGCTGCACGCGGGCTTCGGCACTCATTCGGGAACTCACGGGACACTCACAGGAGACAATTCACCGGGCGACACGGCCAGGCACTGCACTCTGTGGTATCGCTGCCCGTTCCCAACTGCAACCCGCCCGCCCTGGATTCGCCTGCCCCGGACTCGTTCCGATCCACGGCAACCGTGCCTACCAGCGGAATCGCATTCCCACATTCAGGCCAGAAAACCAGGCCGCTTCCGAGGTCGAGAGGCCCGTCGTGTCGTTGAGCAACCGGCCCAGTTCCGACTGGTCACCCGCCACCGACACCCCCTGCAACCAGAGGGCTTCGTAGCTCAGTACGGCCGACCACCGTTCCGTGATCCTGTACACAAAGCTGAATTCGAAATCCCCCACGAAGGCGAGTTCCGTCGCGGAGTCGGTCCCCCGCAGGGTGCGGAATGTCGAAGGGGTCACGGCTGTCATGGTCCACTCGCCACTGCTGGAGTTGGCATACAACCCTCCCTTGAGGCGAACATCAACCTCGAGTGGCGTATTGTCTTTGACAATCGCAATCGAGAAGCCCCCCTGCCCGCCATACAGCGTATTGCCGGTCGACACCTGGAACGCGACCCCTTCGTCGGGACTGCTCGCGGCTCCGCCCCAGAGAAAGTCGTCAAATTGCAGCCAGCGGAAACCGGCCAGCCAGGTGAATGTCGCACGCTCGGCATCGTGCTGCAGGTTCCATTCGACACTCTGCAGTCGGGAATCCATTCCCGCCCGGAAAATGGCCTGGGGCCAGACCTGCGAATCACCGGGAAGAGTCCAGTCACTGCCCGTGTTGGCCCAGCCCGAACTGCCAGCGCCGTCGATGCCGAAATAGCGTGCCTCCCAACCATCGAAGAGGCGGTCGGAGGGATCACGAAACCCGAGGCGCAGATCCAGCCCGGTTCCCCAACTGTAGCCGCCAAACGTCGCGTCGTACCATGCCGGGGAATCACCAACCGGATCAAACAACGGGTTGTTTTCGTACTGAGAGCGGGTCATCCCGATGAACCCGACCGAACCCCACCATCCGGGGGGATCGGTGATGCAGTGGGCCGGGCCGTAGTCCTCGGGGCACCCCTCGGGAGGCATGGCCACTGTTCGCTGACAGGGCTCTGGGGTTGCGGGAGTTCCCCCCGCCACAGACATGTCGGCCGGTGGCTGTTCACCGCTCCACAATCCGCTCCCCTCAGTCGTCGAAGGCTCGGCTTCGAAGGACTGCTGTGGACCCGGGCGCGAAGGGGT
>Ga0315904_10013129_pt1 | contig 10404 bp, 10 predicted proteins | sample LakEriMetagenome_6_FD_203529 | JGI IMG/M metagenome (GOLD analysis project Ga0315904, IMG submission 203529) | Freshwater fungal communities from buoy surface, Lake Erie, Ohio, United States - Buoy 12 MA120 | ecosystem: Environmental > Aquatic > Freshwater > Lake | place: USA: Lake Erie, Ohio... | reverse complement strand
TCCGGACATTCTTCCTAGCGTTGGTGCTTGTGCTACGTTTTGGTTTTCTTCTTGATCTTGTCTTATAGATAGCATATTATATTCCTAAGAATGTTATTTTGTATTTCTTACTGTCTGCTAGTCCCGAAATAAATCTGACTACAATCGTTCCGTTGTTATCTTCCCATGAAGGAAAACAATAATCATATTTTACCGTTGAATCATCGCTTTGTACTACTTGACCAATTAATAGGATTGACATTCTTCTTTTCAATTCAGATGAAAATCGAATCGTTGCAAAGTCTCCACTTGTATAATTATTAGTAGTCACTATATCCAAAGTCTTTATTTGACCTGCCACGTTTTCAGGGATTGTAAGATTTCTATTGTAAGACTGATAGATCTCTTCCATAAATTGGTTCATGACTGAGAGAATGCCATTGATCCAGTCTGGTGCCTCTGTTCCGAGATCTTCTTTTTGAATTCTTGTGAGTGTTGGAAGAGAAGCCATCTATTTAAACCTCTCCGACATATTTTCATATTGAACACTAAGACCTTGTATTGCAAAATAAGATTGTGCTTTCTTAGATCTCACTTTAAAGAATATCCATGAAGCACGCCTTTTAAGCAATGGAATATATGTGCGTATTGGATAAGCTAATCCAGAACCGAAACCCCAAGGAATAGTCCCCCAAGGGAAAGAACCCCATTGATCGGACCTCAAAGGAGAAACTTCTGTATACTCTGGATTAGGGTCAAAGTTTGAGGAGAATCCTAATTCAATAGAAGAAAAGTCTGCTGTACGGAAAAGCATTGTCACTTCTCTAAAATGTTTCAAGATACCTGGGTTTTGTATACTGTTCTGAGACCATTGGATGGTAGATTCTATTGCCTCATAGACAAAAGCTGCTCCTGTAGTAAATCCTACGCCTGACTCTACTGTAATATCATTTCCGTTTACTGCTGTAATAACTGAATAAATATTTCCTTTAGATAAAACCATATTGACGGCTACATTAGTAGCACTTGCCAAGGTTATGACATTTCCTAAAATACTATTGATTGTCACACTATAAACGTCATCGACATAGTCTGAAGAGTTTAATTGCTTTCTCTCTTTATATATATATCCATCGACTCCACCCATATATAATCTATTATCAAATGTAATACCACATGAACGATTATTTATATATTTAGTCCAAGCGTTTGTAAAGAAATTAAAAACATAGGCATGAGTTGGATATGTGTCAGTTTCTATTTTTTTACAATAGAAGATATATTTCCTATCTACTTCATAACTTACGCCAAAAGAGAGAGTTTGAAAATTGCTAAGTATTTCAGACTGTTGGATTTGGTCTTCTATCTGTCTGGATATGATTTGTATTCCATTGTCACTGACTGCACACATCCCTTGGTCTGTATAGCAATAGATTTGATTATTCATTTCAACCGCTGACTCTGTGGCAATCAAAGAAACAGTATTATCAAACAATGAGATTCTGAGTGAAGTAGGATCTTCTCCTATAATTCTATATATTGCATTGGCTTTCAAAACAAAAACAGAATCACGCAAAGGAATAATTCTATAAATAGGATCTGTTGCCACGCCTGCATCAAGATAATTAAGTATTGGTACTGCTTCAGGTTGTTGTAATTTACTGAAATAAACTCTATTTGGGTTTACGTCATTAGAAGATGAATTGTCTGTTCCGCTTGATTGTAGTACTGGATTCCAACATTGAGCCTTTGAAGAAGTCACTGCAAATTGAGACAGTGAATAATCATTAGCCATGATTAAAATTTTACCTGGTAAATCTCCATAATTAGAAACGTAATAAGCACTCACATTAGCTTGTCTTAAATTAATAATCTTAACAAGACTTTTTGCCGTGTCTGCTATATTGCTTGCATCTGTCCCTGAACTTGTAAGTTTAAATTGCCCAGTTGCTGAATTTTCTGTAGATTGTGCTGTATATGTAATACTGTTTATTGTAATAGTATCGTTATAAACTAATTTTGTAGTACTTGCAGATGAAGGAGTTGAAGATACCGCAATCAATGTAATTGTAATATTTTGCTTTCCTTTTGTGTTCCCATAGAAAGTCATATTTTTAAAAGTACAAATATCAATAGCACAAGGAGGCTCGTCATTGGCTTGCAAGATCCCTTCTTGTGTCGGATTGGTATATAAGGCTGCTCCTCTAAGATCTTCAGGAGTAATATCGGTAAAAGTCACGTAGCCATTTGTAATATCTGTAGATGTTGCTACTCCTTCATAAACTAATTGTAAATCGTCCGACGGTTCTATTGTCTTGTCTACAATTGCCGATCTATAAGCTTGGAAGAAATATCCCTCTAGTACAGGATCTGGAATATATAATGTAACACTAACGTCTTTTTTTCCTCCTGAAGCATGAGTAATTGTAGCTCTTCCACTTGGAGACCCTAGAAGTAAATTATCGTTAGCATCCCTATATCCCCAAAGAAATCTATAACAGACAGAACTGTCATTATCAAGAAAACCGCCTGAACCTGTAGTAGATAAAACTGCATCCAATGCTCTCGGAACACCTGCTGAGATTGGTTCATCTGTTAAGACTGAGATTTTTTTAATATTCTGAGTAGTAGTAAAATAGAAATTTTTATTGGCTTTGGTTGATTTAATTCTATATCCAGATTGTGCGGAATATGAATTTGTGTAAGCTGTGAATGTTCCGCTACCATTGTCATACGCAATTTTATTATTATAACTAGAAAGAAGTCTATCATTATACTCAAAAAGTGCATCAATTGTCCCAGTGTAAGAAGATGGCATTTGACCGTATTTCGCTTGACCTCTTCTTGGTTCCGCTACTGATCCTTTGTCAATTTGGATATTGTCCGCTTGGATCAATGCTCCCTCTGGTATCTCGGAAAACTGATTAGGATTGGTAAAGAGTCCTGCTATTTTTAAATTTAGAACTTGCATAAGATCACCATACTAGATGCCTTTGCAGTCTCTTTGATGATACTATTTTTTTTGGTTGTCCATCGACACGAGGAGAGATTAAATTTCTATTGTCTGACTCCATCTGTGCATAAGTCAATAGTGCTGCCTGCAGTCCATTAGTATCTCCCATGTATTCCATTATTCTCACTACTACTGCTTGGATCAATAAAGGTATAACGTCTTGCACTATTTGTGCATAAGGAGACTGATCTCTAAGGCATACATAAAATCCAGTCTCTATATCTGTAGTATCGGATATATTAATTACACTACCTGCGACCGTGCCTGCCGTGACTGACTTGATTGTCTGGAATGGAGAATCATTACTTACAATATCGATCTCTGTTCCGGTTGTGATTGTGTTAGGAAGAGAAGCACAAGTGATAGAAGTATTGGTAACGATAGAACTAATAAGACCTACCGATGTTAATGGCACTATGTCTGACGGTCTTCTATAGTAGTAAACTCTTAAGTATCCACTATTAAAAGCCTGAGGAGTGACTTTAATTTTGTTTCCTTCCAAGTAATAACCTGCCATCTCATTGATTTGAGAAAGTGCAAGTCTTGGAACATTAGTAATATTAAAATTGTTTGGATTGCTATTGTCGTATAATGATACTGAATTTAATTTATTTCCTATTGCATTGTAAGGAATGGTAAATTCTTTCGTTGAACCATCCTGTAATATATCATTGTATTTTAGGAGATAATCTTCTCGAACGGACATTATGTATGTCACGATCCTATTTTGTAATTCTTCATTTAGCATGTCGATGAAATCTGAATTGCTAAATAGATTCTGAGAAGTTGGAATTAAGGCACGTCTTTTTATCTGTGATATTAGACCTGTGGACGTAAAATCCATTTAATTACATTCTGCCTTTTTTTAATCTCTCTTTGAGTCTGGCAAGTGAAGAAAGAGGATCAATTTCTTCATCGTCTTCCTCTCCCATCTCTTCGCCTTCTTCCTCTTCTTCCATTTCCATTTCAGGCTTTTTAGAAGATTCTAGTTTCATAATTGTAATGCCTTTCTTGACTGGTTTCTCTTCCATGTCGTACATCTTTTCTTGTTCCATCTCTTTTGGCATCATACGATCCATCTCTAAATCGTCCATCTGTGATATAATATCCATAATAGCTTTGAGTTTAGCTTGTTTCATTATTCCAGGCATTTTAATCTCCTTACTTTTTCTTCTTAGCTGTTTTAGCTGCTTGTTTAAAATCTTTTGCACTTGGAGAATTAGGGTTCTTAGTTGATCTCATTCTTTCTCCAGATCCTGCCTCTATTCTTTTTCTTTTTGCATGTATATTGTCATACAAACCTTTTTTTTGTTCCATTTCAATTACTCCATATTGGTGTTGGTTCCATAGGAAAGATAGGATCTTCTATTGGATTTAGAATAAGATTTCTTAGTATAGAACGATAGTTTTCAAAATCTGATTTATTTTGCAAGTTGACATCTGGAAGTACAGACCAATCACATTTAGAAATTAATTCTTTTGCTCTTGCTTCGCAATTATCTTTTTTGAATTTAGATAGTTTTTCTTGGTTAGTTATTATCATGCAGTACCTACTCCATCTGGTTGACCCATATTTTCAAGCTTCCATGTTTCTTGAGGAGTGCTAGGCAATTCATTTTGATCTACAATCCAAAAAGGAATGTTTTTTGGAACATCTTTAATTCCTATTTCTAATAATGTCATTTCTGTAGTACATGGGATTAAAACAGCGACTTGATTATTTGTTTGTGTATATACTATTATTTTCATCTAAATACTCCAACAGATATATATGAAAAATCTGTTTTAATATTACTAGATCCTCTTACAGTTTCAATTCTTAAGCTAGTATTTACATTATTAGCTCTACTGACATCAATATCAGCTATTCCATTGGTTGTAAGAACACCCCCACTTCCACTATGAATAAAATTCGCATCTGGCATAGCAGTTGAAAAAGTAAGAGTATAATCTCCAGTTCCATTTTTAGTAAGACTTGTTAAATTTCCACTCCCTCTAGGAGTAATAGTTCCACTTAGTGTTCCATCAAAATTAACCCAAGCTCTACATTTATATTCAGGAAATAAATTTGTATTACTTCCTGATAAATCTGGAACAACAGAAGATTGCAGTCCAGTTGATGATATTCTTGCTCTTGGTACTCCTCCAGTAACAAAATCTAAAGTATCGGCTGCACTATGTCCTATGCCTGTATTGAGATCTCCTGTAAATGTAATAGGAGGAGCAGTAGTCACATTTGTAGAATCATCTGCTACAATTACACCCCCAACAGTTAAATCAGAAGAAAACAAACCTGCTCCAGTTACATCTAATGCTTCAGATGGGCTTGTGGTATTGATACCTACTCTATCATTTGCTGAATCGGTTTTGATTAAATTTGTATCTACAGTTAAATTTGTTAAAGTTGCAGATGCCCCTGTGATAGCTCCAGTTACTCCAAGAGTTCCACTGACCAAAGCATTTCCAACGACATCTAATGCTTCAGATGGGGAAGAGTCATTGATACCTACTCTATTATTAGTAGGGTTGACATACAAAGTTCCTGAGTCTACATTTAGTATTCCAGTAACCGTTATTGTGTCAGTATTTGCATTTCCTATATTTGTATTGCCGTTTAAATTTGCTGTTCCGTTTAGAGTAGTAGTACCTGCAACGGTCAAAGTAGAGTCAAGAGTTGTTGCTCCTGTAACGTCAAGAGTGCTTGGAATATCTACAGATGTTCCTGTCGATAATCCAAGTTTTCCTAATGCAGATCCAGTCTGTATTGCAAAGTCTGTAGCTTCATCTCCCCATTCAGAATCACCTGTTTGGGGATATGATATTGCTACTCCGTTTACATTTACCGTAACGGACATTTACTTTCCTTTCTTTTTAGATACTGGCTTTTTAACGGGCATCTTAGAGCCTGATTTTTTTCCGTACATGTTTATCTCCTTGTAGTATTGCAAAGAGAGGAGTTTCCTCCTCTCAGTTTGGTTGTCTTACGCTACTGTGAACCCAGTAACTTTTGTACACTTAGCAGGAGCCATACAAAGTAAAGCTTGGTCTGCATAAGCACGAACTTCATATCCTGCATTGCTTGGCAATTGGAGGAAGATCTCGGTTGCGTCCATCCCAGGTGTTTGGAAAGTTACGTCTGTTGCTCCTACTCGAATGAATTGCTTCTTAGGAATGATGAATACTTCACCTGCTTTAACTATCGGATGTGGTTCAATTTCAATCTTACCATTTGCTCCGTAGAATGCAAGTTTCTGTACTCCATTCTCAGCAATACTGTTTTTGTAAGAGGAATCATATCGTCTTAAACCTGCTTCAGTTGCTGCTAGTGTATTCCAAGCACTGATTGGAACATAAGCACATACATCTTCCATAAGACCTTGAGCCACTGCGTTTTCGGTTGCTGAAATAATTGTGTTAAGAGATAATGCACCGCTTGCAGTATACTCATTCCCTTTGAAGAGAGTATAGGTTGTGTTTACTATATCAAAAAGAGTTCCTGAAGTAGTTATAATTTTATCAATACCTAAGAAATCTTTTCCTTTAGTTCCATTGAAATATACATAAATTCCACCATTAAAATCTGCTTGTGCTACTGCCATCAATGCAGTTACTCCAGTAGATGTACCTGTAAGACCAATTCTTTTGTAAACTGGATCAATAGAAGAAATAGTAAAAACAGAATCAGTTGAAGAAGAAATCAAAGTAGAATTATCGTCTTTGTAAAACTGTAATTCAGCTCCTACTTTTCCAGCCCATAGACCTGTAGACCATTCTGCTTTATTTACGTAGTACCATGCAGTAGTAGAGGATCTCTTTACGAATGGTCCAATAGTACAAGCTTTTGGAGCAGCCAATGTTCCACTTGTAGTATCTGGGATTGTGAAAGTTGTAGCACTTGCTTGGGTAGCAATTACACCTGTAGACGCTGCACTTGATCCACTATCATCTGTAAATGATACTGTATCTCCAACTACCAAACCATGATTTGCAGTTGTAGTAACTGTGATTACAGTTGTAGCTCTTCCAAAAGTTGCAGTTCCGATTGAGTTATTAGGAGAACCTGATCCAGTTCCCAAAGATGCCCCACCATAGAAAGAAGAAAGTTCAAGTCTATTGCTCATTGACTCGACCATGTTTTCGAATAGAGTAGAAGTAGCATCTGCAAAAGCTTCTTTGTTTGAAGTTGCGGCTGCTGCTGCTTTGTAGGAAATCTGAGATTGAAGAACTTTTTCAGCTCCCCTTACTTTTGCGTTACGAGTTCCCATTGCTAATGCACCATTTAATGCAAAAGCAGTTCCATCGCCATCGTTATATGTGAAACCTTGTTCTGCTTGGAGAACTACTGGCACATTGTAATGATCACCAAGTTTTTTTCTTCGCTCAAATGGAACTTCTTTGATAAATTTTGCAGACTCTGGGATTAAATTGATAAGAGAGTCGCCGTAAATTTGCTTGTAAAATCCGTTTAATGTGACTAGTGTGTTTGCACTCATTCGAATACCTCGATAAATTTAATAATGCAATTTTTTTAGACTTTGCTTGTCTCGGTATATCGAATCAGGTTGACCCTTGTTGTATTATTGCAGATAAGTTTTTCGCTTATAGGAGAGATCTATGAAGACCATATTACTTTTATGACCATAATAAAAATCTTGTCAAGTCCTTTTTAAAAAAATGGGTATTGCTACCCACAAACACCAAACTATGACTTGATTCTTTCCGCCAACTGCTTTCTCCACTCTTCTTTAGTAATTTTCTTAGTAGTCTCTCTAGAAGATCTTGGTTGGGATTGGACTGAGTTACTTGTCGGTTTTTTCAATCTGGCAAGATCCTCTTGTCTGATCTGCTTGAGGAGATCCTCACCAATGTAATTAATTCTATTAGTGCTATCCATAGACTTTAAAATCTGTGAATTAAGATTTCTAAAGTCTTCTTCGACTAAAGGAATCAATTGTTTGGGATGGACTGATAATCCTCTCTGTTCTGCAATGAGCATGTAGTTTGCAATTCTTCGCACGACATCTGCAGATTTAGGAAGAGTACTGTTCTCTAGTGACTCGATAATCTGAGATGTGATTTCTTGCTGTGCCTGTGCTTGTGCTTGTTCTACTTGTTCTTGTTCACGTCGAGTCATCTCTTCTCGATATTGACGTTCTAATTCATCTCGTTCCTGTCTGACTCTTCTCAGTTCTTTCTCACTCTCTGGCAACATGTCTTCTTCGATTGCTTGTGCAAGATACTGTTCTGCTAGTTCTCTCGGATCATAGCCTGCCCTTTGGAGTAGTTCGAATGGATTTTTCTGGATTAGTTCAGCAATTTCCTTTACAAGCTTCTCTTGTTTAGATGCCTGTAAGCTTCTTTGATCCGCCGTCTTTTGTGCTTTGTATGCCGAGACCAAAGATTTAAATTCCTTGTCGGTCAACTCTTCATTGTCTGGCAATCCCCAAAGTGCTTTCAATTGTTTTTCATTGATTTGCAATACATGACCGTCAACATCTACTTTGGCTTCTCTTAGTTTTGGAGTTGCAATTGGTTCTTGTGCCACTACTTCTTCTGTTGACTCAATTGGTTCTGAACTACTTTCTATTTCACTTGATTCTATTGTTTGTGTCTCTTCCATATTTTCTCCTGTTATATTGGTACTGCACTAGCTCCGCTTGGTGTTTGGTATCTCTCTCCAGTCATTGGATTGGTTGGCAAGTTCGGCAAAGATCCCGTTGTCTGTTCCAATGGATTGACACTTGCTCCTTGTGTCACTTGTCCTATTGGGGGTTGACCCTGTGGAGGAGTGCTAGGAGGAAGAGACTGGATACCTAAAATATTAAATAGATTAGGATCTCCAGTTTGCATTTGCTGAATGTGTTCTTGCATGTGTTGTAAGACAATAGATACCAATTCGACATTGTTCCTCGCTTCTGGACTGTCTAATAATTGTTTGTGTTCTTGAATGTGCATAGGATGATTGTCAGTCACCAATACAGGAGGATCTATGCCATCGGACATCTGTTCATTTTCTTGTGCTATAAGCATGAGTTGTCTTTGCACTGGGTCAAGGATTGAGTCTAGTCTTCCATTCTGCAATACTGAGAAATACATATCACTGTTTTTTATAAATCCATACTGAAGAAGAGTATCTGCAATTTGTATTTTCCCTGCTGTGGTCTTAGACAAGGGATTGCCCATGTCAACAATGACCCGTTGAACATTCTCTAAATCCTCTCCCTTGAATTCTTTCATGTATGGAGTATTCATCTTTCCTACAATCGTTGCTACTCTCGGAACGGCTGCATAAGCTTTGAGCATGTTAATGATTGCAGTTCCTGAGTCTTCTAATAACTGGACATATCTTTGCTGAGTCAATTGTAGAAACTGAATCGCCTGTGATGCGACTAAAGCCAAGGCTGCTCCTGACTTTAAACTAGCTTCTGGATTTCCTCTTACTACTGAGTTGATACCTGAAATACTTTCCATCTCATTGATTAATTCTTTATATCGGTTGAATATCTCTACAGGAGTTGCAGTCAAGTTCATTGGTTCAGGCTTGCCCATTTTTGCATCATACTGAACTATGTTAAGACCTCCCACTAACTCTTCCACATCCAAGTTAGATCCTTTTGGGACCAAAACATTTTGTACTCCAAAAGCTTCTTGATTGGTTTGAATTGTAGATGCAAGACCGTCGATTGCTCTCTGAATAGGAAGCATGTCGAAAGAGACTGTGTAACCAAAAGGAGAAGCATAGATTGATCCGGGGTGAAGTGCATAAACTGGTATCTCAGGATATGGAAGATCACTATCAAAAACCACTGTTCCACCTTCGATAAACTCTGAGTATCTCCCATTTGGAACAGATTGAGTCTTGTCATGGTAGAATCTATAGAATGGGATTAGATCCGAGTCTGTGATTTTATAAAAATCTAAGAAGTCATTCTTAAGATTCTGAGAGAACATTTCTGAATTGATTATATCGTCTGCAAAGTCTGGATACTTTTTTGCCAATTCATACTTGTTTACAAATTCCCTCACTATCAACCAATTACGATCTTCAAACTTTCTGAGATATGGATGCCGTATAATATCAATCCCAGAACATGACGTAAATTTAATGTCACCTTCCCTAACTGGTTCATTGTTCTGTCCTACACCATATTCTCTTCCTAGTGCCACATCCCAATTCAAAGCCAAATAGCCTTCTCCTGACCAAATAGCAAACTCGACTGCATCGGCGACATATCTTTCCAGGCGTTTTTCTCTCATATAGTAATCCAAAAGACCCTGTGCAAGCTTAGTCTGTGCTTGACTTGAGTAATCGTTGTTTACTGCCCTCGCATCGAATGTCGGTCTCTGTGAGACTGTGATAGATAGGATTGCTTGCAAGATAGATCTAAAGTGATTGACATACAAAAAAGAGT
>Ga0315904_10013128_pt1 | contig 10404 bp, 5 predicted proteins | sample LakEriMetagenome_6_FD_203529 | JGI IMG/M metagenome (GOLD analysis project Ga0315904, IMG submission 203529) | Freshwater fungal communities from buoy surface, Lake Erie, Ohio, United States - Buoy 12 MA120 | ecosystem: Environmental > Aquatic > Freshwater > Lake | place: USA: Lake Erie, Ohio... | reverse complement strand
TTGGTCAGCAACTAGCCATGCGCGAGTATCAGAAGCAAGCTGCCGAAGCGTTGCCAGCGATGCAAGCTGCCTATCGTAGCGCGATGGACGATGTATCTAGGGGATCGGTTTCTGAAGGATACAAGAAATTCATGGATGCTCAGTTCCAGTTTGGCGGATCACAGAATCCATTTATTTCAAATCAGAACAAGCTAGTTAGCGAAATATTTATGGAGGGAGCTGCCGCCTATGAGAAGCAGCAGCAACGCCAAGCTCAGTATGGTGGTGGTGGCCCTGTATATGAGGTTCCTTCATTAGATGAATTGCGGAGCGGAGACACAATCCCAACAACAACCGTATTACCAGTAATGGAAGCTGGAATGGAAGAAGGAGGGCAACCCGATGGACAGCCAGAAGCATATTTGAATCCACTAGCAGATCAACCTCTTCAAGGAACCCCAGAGCAAAGAGCGCAGCAAGCGGCGGCGCAAAGAGAGATGTTAGACCAAGAAGCCGCCGCAAATCTTCCAAAGCAAGAACCATCTCAAGGTGAAAATCCATTTGATGTTGGATTCAAAACCGGGTCTGTCTCTCGATATGTAGCTCCAGAGAAATATAGAAAGATGGCTACGGATGCATTTATTACTGCTGTAAAAGCAACTCCAGACCAACGGAAAGCTACAATCAAAAGCATCACAGAGGATACTGAAGTGATCCCAGAGAATGCTTATCGTGGAAACATCCCCGGATTTGGTGATGGATATATTGTTGGGCCTTCAATGGAAGTAAGGCAAGAAGTGAAAGAAAGACAAGTAAAAGAAAAATTTACAGGAGAAGGACGAGAAGCAGAGAGAACAGATAAAATGGGGCCAGCAGAATTGACTGAAGCCCAGCAAACATTTAAAGAATTTACGCGAACAATGGGTGTTGCTAGTGGAATGTTTAGATACAATAAACAGCTTGCCGAAATCATGGAAGCCGCTGGCGGTGATCCGACCAAGATTCAGATTCAAGAAGAAGAAGAAGAAACTGAAGACGGTAAAATGAGAAAAGTTAATAGGGCATTTGTGAATGACCAAGACCTTGGAATACTTTCTGAAGAAAGGCCGCTTGGTGAAGATGGAAAGCCTGACCCTAGATATTTGAGCGAAGCTGGCGCAGTAAGAACTATGATTACCGCACCAGATATGATTGCTAGTTTTGGTGGTAAATTCATTCCTATCAAGAAACCTGCCGCCGCACAACCTGCCGCCGCTGGTGGGCTACCCGCAGTCCAAGCTCAAGCTCCTGCTGCGCCAAAGATTCCCGCCGAAGCTGAAGGTCTTTACAAACAACTTGGTGCTATTGAGGCGCAAGAAGAAAAAATTAGTAGCTCTGAAAAGCAGAATAGAATCAAGCAAATCAATAAAGAGATCGAGTCTTTGCAAAAAACAACGAGAGTAAGTTCACCATCTTATGCTCCAGCGATGGGAGTTCCATATTCTAAAATACCGCAAAAAAAATCAGCGGCAGAAATTAAGCAGGCAATTACAAAGATCGAGCAACTTGTTTCTGAAAGAGACAAACTGGAAGGTAAAACTACAGGAAAAAAAATCTCGCCAATGGATCAGCAGGCGTTAGATTGGGCAAACGCGAATTCAAACGATCCTCGCGCTAGAGCAATCAAACAAAAATTGGGAATGTAATTAAATGGCCTTTGATCCAGACGCTTATCTTGCTGAAGGAGGTGGCGTTGAAGAAACGCCATCATTTGATCCTGATGCTTATCTAGGAATACAACAACCGACTGAGCCAGAACCAGAACGCCGCGCAGGTGGAGGGATAACTGGTGGCGCAGCGGATATTGGTGTCCAGTTTATGAAGGGTCTTGGGACTGGAACCCGAATGATCTCTGATGTATTCGGAGCTAACAACCCAGTCTCTAAATCAATCGCAGGCTACGAGGACTACATGGATAGCCTCTTGTCTGCTGAATCGAAGAAAGATTCACAGGAGATTTCCCGCATCCTAAAAGACGCTGAAGGCAAAGGCATCTTGCCGCAGGTCATGGCTGGTCTTGAGGCATTCACGGTTGCACCAGCAGAGATGACCGCAACGACAATGGGTATGATGCTACCCAACTTGGCTGGTGGTGTGTATGCTAAAGCCGCGCAACTGACCAAGGCTGGCGTTCTAGGATTGCAGATGGGTATCGGCGCAGCACAGGGCGCAGGATCAGTTAAGGGGCAAATCTACACCGCAGTCCAAGAGGAACTTCGCCAGCAAGGTTTGCCAGAAGATCAGATCGACAAGGTAGCCACAGAAGCTCAAGCGTATAATGGCAAGAACTTGGATCAGATTCTTGTCGGCGCAGGGCTTGGTGCTGCTGCTTCATCGACTGGTGCTGAGAAGATAATGACCCGCTTGATTACGGGCGCAGGCAAAGAGGCTACAGAGGGACTTATCAAATCTACCATCAAGGGAGGATTGGCCGAAGCTCCGATTGAAGCATTGCAAGGCGGACAAGAAAAGGTTGCAGAGAATGTCGCGCTCCAACGAATCGGCGTGGATGTCCCGACTATGCAGGGTGTGATTCCTGCTGCTACGATGGAGGCTACCGCAGGACTATTGATCGGAGGTGGACTAGGAGGCGTCGAGGCTTTTGTTTCTCCAGAGAAGAAAGAAGAGACTGACATCGACAAGCAGGCCCAGCAAACGGCCAATGAATTTCTCGCTCCTAATGACCCGACCTCACAGGCTATGGTCAAGGAATTGGCTCGCCGCGAGAATGCCGTAAAGAATCTCCAAGAAGCCTACGATGTTCTTGAGCCTACTTCACAAGAAGCGCAAAGGCTCAAACTAGAATTGGGTGACGCACAAAGAAAGCTGAGTGCATACAAAGAGATCGCCAACAAAGCTGGATTATCGTTACCGATAACTACCGCCGAGCAACAGCAGATTGAGTTAGCCAAGCAGATTGCCGCCCCTGCCGAGAAATCTGTCACCCCACCAGTTGAGCCTGCACCCGCCACTAAACCTTCCGCTCCGAAGCCATTGCCAACTGATGTATTGCCCATAGAAACTCCCGGCGCAACATACGGAAGAGAAGCAGAGATATTCGATGTCTTTGCTGAAGTGAGGAGGAAGCCAGCCCCACCAGTCACAGAAGCTCCCGCTATCACGCCTGCCCCTGTAGAGGAAGTTGAGTTCGCTGAACTAAGGAACTTGATGGAAATGCGAGGACAAGCGCAAAGTAAAGTGAAGGGCGTTAAGTTCTCCAAAAAAGATGAGGCAAGATACAATGAGTTATTGCCAAAGTATCGCTCCCGACTTTTTGAAACAATAACTCCAGAAGCCGACCCTGTTGTATGGAAGGATATACAAGGTAATGATATTAAGGTTTCACAGAAAGGAACATTCTACACAGTAGAAAATGGCAGAGTCAGAACAGGCCCAGCGTTCCAATCTGAAGGATTTGTTGGAGATGTTAGCCCTCAACCTGTTTCTGCCGCAGTTGTAGAATCTAATAATGTCCCACTCCCCGAAGGCTACGCAAAGCAAGGTGATGTCTATGTATATCAATCCCCCGTAACCGAGACTCCTGCTGTAACAGAAGCACCCGCCGCAGAGGTTGCGCCTGCTATTGAGCCATTGACTGATGATCAGGCAGAAACGATCCGCGATGTAATTACACTTCGTAAATCTCAAGGTAGAGAACCTAATCCAGAACAAGTTAAAAGGCTTGCAGAATACGATGCAAGGAAGGCTGGAGTTGATGTTCAAGAAGGAGACATTATATCAAATATCGTTGTCGGGCATCCAATGTTTGAAGCTCCACAACCAGAACTTAGTAATCTTGTTCCAATCAAAGTTCAGAACAAAGAACAACTTGCGTCTCCAATTCAGCGCACACAACAAGTTCGTGATGCAGCGCAATCCTATATTGGACAATACCAAGTTGAGCAAGCAAAGACGAAGACTCCAGCGCAAAAGAAAGCATTCGCAAAGAAGTTCAACAAATCAGAGCTTGATAGGCAGCGTGACATCCTTGACTACATCAAGAACGATGTAATGCCAGAACTTGATAGGCTTGAAAAATCCGCACCATCTGTTACCCCCGCAGTATCGGAAACGATAACACCCGCCGCAGAACCCGCAGGTAAAGCAGAAGAAGTTACGCCTCGTAAACCAGCAACATTCCCAACAATGCCTTCTATTGAAGAACAGACGGCAGAAAAAGTATATGGTGGTGAGACTGGATTGTATGATCCGTTTGCTGGAGTTCAAAAGAAAAGAACCAAAGCTGAAGACCCTGCTGGAAGACGGGGAACTGAAGATCAGATTAAAAATGCTGATGAACACGCTGCTGAAATTGGAGGAACAGTCTTATATCAAGACGGGGATATTTCTTTAATTCGCGGATATAGTCTATGGGGCGGAAACCCAGTTTATATTGTTGCCAATAAAAGCAGCAGAGCAAGAACTGATATTTCTTCCTACACAGGAAACTTGGTAACTCCAGAACAGAAAACGCAACTGGTTGATATTAAAAACAAGATTGAAGCAGAAGACCAAGCATCATTTAACAGCAAACCATTTATTACATTTACAGATGGGATAGCATTTTCAAATGGAGTTCCGTCAACAATTGCTGGAGTATTAAGGGATTGGAAAAGTTTGTTGAACATAAAAGCAAATCTGTATGTAACGACTTACGATGATGCTGTTGCAGACAAGGATAAGTTTAATGGCCCTCACAGAGTTATTGGTTCTGCTGGATTAGCCTCATCCAAAGTAGATGGTTCAATTAGGAAGATGCCAAATGGTGACTTCTATATCATGTTCAGAGAAATACCAAGCAGAACAAAAATGCTTGAAACTTTGGCGCATGAACTTGGTCATCTTCACGAAAAAGAAGCGTTTGAAAATGCTGATACAGCAACCAAAAAAATGCTGCGTGAAGAGCATGATAAGTGGGTAAAATCACAAACTGGAAAAACTGCGAAAGAATTAGTAACTTCATTGAGAGCAGTAAAAACAGCAAAAGCTAACTTAGGTGCTGCTGAAGGAATGATGGCCGACGAGCTTTCTGCGTATTGGAAAAGTTTTGGAGAATGGTATGCTGACCAAGTATCAAGATGGGCGGTATCGGCAGAGAAACCACTTACAATAGTTGACAAGTTTTTTAGCAGGATTGCAAAAGCATTAAGATCATTCTACGCAAATCTTACAAACCGAGGATACTTGCCAAATGAAACCTTTGTTCAATATCTTGAAAAGACACTCAAGGAACCTGCGAGAATAGTATCGGAACCGATAATGGAAGGTGAAGGGGTTGAGCAATTATCTCAACAATTGGGTGGTGAGCCAACAACAGAACCAGCTCCAGAGAAGCCAGCGGAGGAGAAGCCGATAGCCGATCCTGCTACTCCAGATGAGCAAACACAGGAGCTAGTCCAGCAGGCTCAAGAGCAAGAAAGCCTAGTTGATTCTGCCGTGAAGGAGGCGGGAACAACAGTCTTTGATGTCTTCAATAAGCTAGTCAACGAAGGCAAGACCGAGGATCAGGTAGCCAAGGAGCTAGGCATTTCTAATTACGATGTCCGCAAATACAAGCTCCGCGCAGATACTGCCATCTTAAATAAGATGAAGCAGAAGAAGGTTAAGCCACTAGCCTTCGCGCCAAAGAATCCCGTAGCAGAATTCGCAGAGAAGAACCTTCGCAAATACTTCACGAAAGAAGGATGGCTACCAAAGGCAGTATTCCAATCTTGGGTCAAACGAAACGCAGCTCTATCTAGGGAGCAGAAGGAAGCTGAGTTCGCTATCAAGGATTTGTATGCTGGTATCAGAGAAGTCTTTGGCATTTCAAAGATGGAGATGATTACGAAAGGTCTTGTCTCTGTTCCGCCAGAGTTTGTCCAACAACTCAACGATGCCTTGGCTGGTAAGATCGACATCAATACCATGCCAGAACCTGTGCGTGAGCCATTGACCAGCATGAGGCAGCACATTGATGCCATGTCTAGGCAGTTGGTTGATCTGAATGTATTGCCAGATGAATTGTCCGCTAAGATTTCCGAAAACCTTGGCGTATATCTAACCCGTAGCTATAAGATTTTCACAGATAAGAACTGGATAAACAAGATTCCAACCGAGAAACTAACCGCCGCTAGGAACTTCTTGTATCAACAGCAACTCAAGAACGACCCAGAGGCTACTATCGAGATGGCAGATCGTGAGCTTCGCAATATGCTCAACGACTGGGCAAGTGATGCGGAAGGGCTTCGCAAGCGTGGAGGAAAGCTAGGGGCAAAAGACCTGTCTGTTATGATGGAGAGGGCGAAAGTGCCAAAGGTTCTCCGCGAAGTGATGGGTGAGAATACCAATGTTATTTTCAATTACGCTAATACCATCGGCAAGATTTCTAGGTTTGTCTCAGACCAGAAGTTCTTGAATGAGGTAAAGGCTAAAGGGACTGGTGAGTTCTTGTTCACAGAAAAGGACGCACCGAAAGGATTCAATACTCAGATCGCAGCAGAGGAATCCCGCACGATGTCTCCGCTCAATGGACTCCGCACTACACCAGAGATCGCCAAGGCTTTCGAGGAGTTTGGTAAGGGGTATGACGCTAGAGAAAACCCCGGCCTTTATGTCCTAGCTTGGCTGAACGCAGTTGGCAAACTCAACCTAACTGTTGGCTCTGTTCTCACTCAGATGAGAAATATGCTAGGTCAACCAGCGTTCTTTGTGTTCAATGGTCACTACAACTGGCGTGTAATCCGCCAAGAGATTGATGCTATAGCCAAAGAGAAAGGTATCTCACAAGAAGATGCCAAGAAGGAGTTGGTAAAGCTCGCTGCCGCACAAGGTCTGGTCAACGAGAACGCTTACGCTGGAGAACTCCGCACGGCATTCCAAGAAGTCGGACTAGAAACATTCGATGACATCGGGCCAGATGAATTCACAAAGCAATTCGTTCTGACTCGGATGTATCTCAAGGGAGTTAAGTCTGCTCAAGAACTCTACCAGAAGACAGACGAGTTCGGTAAGATAGTAGGATGGTTGAATGAGACAAAGCGAATCCAGCGCATGAATAAAGGCATGGACAAGCAAACCGCTCAGTCCATCGCGGCAGAGAGAACACGGGATACCTACCCTACATACTCCCAATCCTCAGAAGCCCTTCGTTTATTCCGCCGCCAACCATTCGTTGGGCCGTTCGCTACTTTCTTCTACGAGACATTCCGCACATCGTTCCACAACCTGCGCTATGCTTTCGAGGACATCAACGGGCCGACTCCAGAGCATAAAGCAGAAGGCATCAAGAGACTCGCTGGAGCCATGACAACTCTATCTATGGGTGCGTTTGGCATCAACCTTATCAGTAAACTTGCATCTGGAATTGGTGATGATGAAGAGGAAGATGTTCGCCGAATGCTTCCACCTTGGGCCAAAGACGCATCACTTGCTTGGATGCCGAAGTCCAAAGACGGGACATACAATTTCATCAATGTCTCCTACATCAATCCATACAATGCGATGACCGATCCGTTCATTGCTATGATGTCTGGGTTTGCCAAGGGAGATAAGCCAGAGGAAATCGCCGTTCAAGCATTAGGTTCGTTCCTTTCACCATTCACGAGCGAGCAACCTGTCACGGCTACTATCGGTGACGCTGCTAGAAATCGAACATCAACTGGAAAGCAAATCTACAACCCGCAGGATGACATTACGACCAAGACGAGCAAGATCATGTTGCACATCTTTGGAAAGACATTCACGCCGGGGACGATCAATAGATTGCGTGAGAGAATTATTCCTGCAATTCAAGGCGAGACTGTTGGAACCCGCGCTCCAGCTCCAGCAAAAGAGATCGCGGCTGAGTTGACTGGTATTCGTTTCGAGACTCTTGACATGAAGGCTGCATTCTCCAGCAAGGCTTGGGAATTCAGCAGAGCGGCAAACGAATCTGAGCGTATCTTCCGCGATGTCGCTACCCGCAGACGCAGAGTGGATGAGCAAGAGCAGGTGGATGCCTATCGCAGATCAGAGCAAACTCGCTACGAAATCTGGAATGATATGTATCGTGACTACATGGCAGTTCGTAGGGCTGGAGCCAGTCCAGCAGAGGCTATCCGACTGATGACTGACATTGGAATCAGCAAGAAAGAAGCCATTGCAATTAGCAAGGGACGCTATGTTCCATACCAAGTCAGCGATGAAGTTTTACGCCGCTCAAAACTCAACGAGAATAAAGTTCCGATCAAAGAAATCAGGGCGATTGGAAAAGAAATGCCGAGGGTTTTGACTGACATCACTAAAACTCCTTGACACCCGCAGATGCTGATGTAGTCTAGCTCTACCAAGGCGGACTCGCTGCGGTTTTCGGTTAATTCATGTGTTGAAAAGGGGGCTGAGAAATCGGCCCTCTTTCTTTTTATCGTTACCGATAATTTTCTTCAAAAAAACTATTGACCACGCAACAGATCTGTTGTCTCATGCTACCCGCCATGAGCAAAGAACCAACAAAACCAGCAGTCAAATCAGCCTCCATCCAAGAAGAAGTTTACCTTCGCTTGATCGAGGCAGTCGCAGTCCAAGGTCAATTCAACCGAGGAGAACTCAAAGATGCAAACCAAGCACTCGAAATCGCCAAGCACCTTCGCGGTGTTAGCGAGATCATCGCCTCCGTTTGGGAGGAAAGTAAATGAACGAACGAGACTGGGATGAAACTGATCTCACAACAGAGATCGAAGAGGAGCGTCAAGAAAGGTATCTCCGCAGGTGCGAAGACTTGGACTGGCAAGATGAAAATAACCAACGACCATGAGCGAACATTGGTATGACATAAACGGGGAGGCTAGGCACACGATCCTTTCCGCGAAAGGTGAACCCCGCCCAACAACCTTGCGTGATGCAAAGAAGTTCGGCTGGTTCCCATCGGTGACAACTGTGATGAAAGTGATGGCCGCGCCAGAGCTTGACCGCTGGAAACAGCAACAGGTCTTGGCAGCAAGCCTTCGTTCATCTCGCTTACCGAATGAGGAAGACGAGGCATTCCACGCGAGGATCATCGAAGATGCTTTCTCGCAGGTGCAGAATGCCGCTGATCTCGGAACAGACATCCACAAAGCTCTTGAACTTCACTTCCAAGGGCAACCATACGATCCTTCGATGGAGGTCTATGTCGCGCCCGTTAAGAAGTGGGTATCCGAGAACAAAATCAAGTTTATCAAGCATGAGTTGAGGCTAGTGAATCCTATAGTGGGCTACGCTGGCACTACTGATGCGCTGATAGAGAAGGATGGAGTCCTGCATATCTTGGATTACAAGAGCAGGAAGACCAAGCCAGACATGAAGATCACCCCGTGGTCAAAAGAACCAATGCAGATTTCGGCTTATGCCCAGATCGCAGAGGCTCGCCGTGGGGTAAACCTCTACATTTCTACGACTGAGCCGGGCAGAATCGGCGAGGCGTGGTATGACGAGACAACCATAGACAAAGAGTTTGAGGCGTTTAAGAGCGTATGCAAACTCTGGCAACACATGAACAACTACCAACCAAAAGCAATATGAAACAACTAGACGGACTAAATCAGAACGACATCATTCCCAAAGTAACTGGGAAAATCACTAAACTCTGGCCTGCCAAAGAGAGGGAAGGCAAGTTTGGCCCATACAAAATCCAAGGTGGAGACATCGAGATTGATGGGGACATCTACGGAATCACCTTCATGGACAAGGAGCAGAACCCTGATGTTCTCAAAGGTAAAGTAGTTACTATCTCCTCTACCAAGGGCAAGATGGGGCTTGGAGGAGTCGAACTCAGCCATGAATCCTACTCCAAGAGCGATGGGACTAAGGTAGATCGTGACTGCATCAAGGTTAAGAAGACTGCCAAGGTAGAGTTGGCAGGAGGAGAGACTATCGAGGAGCCTGTTAGTGTGACACGCGAGACTCGCCCAGCACGGCAGACTGAGGGCGATCCTAAGAAGGCTATTGATAGCATTGTGGAGATGCACATCTACATCGACGGGTTAGTCCGCCATGCGTATGCAGGAAGGGCTAGTGATGAGGAGACTCTTCGCTCGTATGTAGCCTCGGTGTTCATCGAAGCTAATCGCAAGGGTATCTCCTATGCGGTAGCTAGTGAGCCACCTAAACCCGCCTTCGATCCAAAAGATTGGGGAGCGGCTATCGTTCCATCTGGTTCCATGAAGGGTAAAACCTTGGGATCAGTCGGTAAACCTGCCTTGACTAAGTTGTATCAGCACTACCTAGAGAAAGGGTTTGAATGCCCATTCTCTAAGTGCGTTGAGCAGGCTGGAAATGACCTCCAACTGGGCGGCGACCTCACAGAAGAAGTGCAGGACGATATCCCGTGGTAAATGAAGTCATCGAGAGCGTCTTAGAACGCATGAGGGAGGAAGGTATTCTGATTAA
>Ga0315904_10013126_pt1 | contig 10405 bp, 8 predicted proteins | sample LakEriMetagenome_6_FD_203529 | JGI IMG/M metagenome (GOLD analysis project Ga0315904, IMG submission 203529) | Freshwater fungal communities from buoy surface, Lake Erie, Ohio, United States - Buoy 12 MA120 | ecosystem: Environmental > Aquatic > Freshwater > Lake | place: USA: Lake Erie, Ohio... | reverse complement strand
GCCATGCGTGACGGAGCGGATCATGGTGATCTTGTCGAGGATCTTCGAGATGTTCGCGAAGCGCTCGCCAACGTATTCACCGGTGACGCCTTTGATGGGTGCGAAAGGGCCGCGATACTCCGGCGCGGCGAAGGGCTTCGGGTCCCAGGACTCGTGCTGCGCCATGCCGCCGGGCAGGTAGATGTGGATGACGGAGGTGGCGATCGGCTTGTAGGTCTCCACCGAGGGCATTTCGAGCTTTTGCGCGGCCTGGAGCTGCAAGAGCTGCGGCAAGGTGATGCCGAGGCCGGTCAGCGCGCCGATTTGCAGGAAGTCACGACGTTGCTGGGTGCGCACGAAGGGGTTCGTGTGTTCGCCGCTGCAGAGAGGATGCATTTTCATGATGAGGAAGGTTCCGGGGGTGGGGAATTCGGAGCGAACTTACGCCCTTCTCCACGCGCTGTTGCCCGGATGGCCCATTCCGCCAAATCCGGCACACTGTTTGGCAATCCATGCACGTCCGCCGCAGGCATGGGCGCGGGCTTTTGTCCTCGCTGACGCAAGACCAAGCCTCGCGCGCCCGATTTGGCTTCACCACCATGAACCGCCGCTCCTTCCTCCATCAAACATCGGCGCTCGCCGCCGCGTCCGCCGTCACGAAGCTCCGCGCCGCCGACGCCGCGCAGAAAAAACTCAAAGTGGCCGTCGTCGCGCTCGGTCGCGGCATGGGGCACGTGGGCGCGCTGCTGAAGATCCCGAATGTGGAGATCGCGTATCTCGCCGAGGTGGACCCGAAACGCCTCGAAGCCGGCCTCAAGGTGGTGAATGCCACGCAAGCAGTCTCCTGCCAGGGCGTGAAGGACTTCCGCAGCTTCCTCGATGACAAGACGCTCGATGCGGTCTTCATCGCCACGCCGAATTTCTGGCACACACCGGCCGCGCTGCTCTGCATGCAGGCCGGAAAGCACGTTTATGTGGAAAAGCCCGGCAGCCAGAACGCGGGCGAGGCAGAGATGATCGTCGCCGCCGCGCAGAAGCACTCGCGCCTCGTGCAAATGGGCAATCAGCGCCGCACCTGGATGAAGGACGCGATCACCGCGCTTCATGAGGGCGCGATTGGCACCGCGCGCTTTGCCCGCGGCTTTTACTACAACAGCCGCAAGACCGTAACGACGAACGAAAAGCCCGCGCCGGCCGATCTCGACTTCGATTTGTGGCAGGGACCTGTGCCGGATGATGCGAAGCACGATCCGAAGAAGATCGCGCACTACGACTGGCACTGGTTCTGGCACTGGGGCAATGGCGAGCTCGGCAACAACGGCATCCACTCCCTCGACATCCTGCGCTGGGGCCTGAAGGGCGAGTATCCGCTCAAAACGACCTACAATGGCGGCCGCTACTTCTTTGACGACGCGCAGGAGACGCCGGACACGGGCACCGCGGTCTATGATTTCGGTCACGCCGGTTGCGAGTGGGTGCAGAGCTCCTGCCATCCGCGCGCCGCGGAGAAAAACATCGGCGAAGTCGTCTTTTACGGCGACAAAGGCACGATGGCCATCCAGCGCGACACGTGGACCATTTACGACCCGAAAGGCGTCGAAATCAGCAAAGGCAAGGCCAGCACCGCCGGCACGGGCGATGTCTCGCACATCGGCAATTTCCTCGATGCCATCCGCGGCGAGGCGAAGCTGAACAGCCCCATCGATGAAGGCCAGAAGAGCACCATGATGTGCCACCTCGGCAACATGGCCTTCCGCACGAACACGGTGGTGCGCTGCGATCCGAAGACCGGCAAAATCATCGACAATGCGGCCGCTGAGGCGCTGTGGAACCGCGAAGGCGGCTACCGCAAAGGTTGGGACGTGAAAATTTAGACCCAATGCCGTTAAGTAATAACGTGTGCTAGCTGCCCCCCCCTCACCCCAGCCCTCTCCCCGCAGCAACGCCCAAGTGTTTGCCTGAGATTTATCGCGGTTAGAGGGAGTGCGCTTTCTGGTTCCTCTCCCCGCCGAGAGCGTTCGATAGCTCAAAGGTATGCTTGCGGGGAGAGGTTAGGTGAGGGGAACAGAATAGCTACGCCTCTACAAATTCACTTAACGGCATTGAATTTAGACGGGGCCAATACCAACGCTCACCAACCGCCGCCAAGAGCCTTCACCAGCAGCGTGGTGGCCACAAACAGCTCACCGCGCAGGCGCGTGGACTCACGCTCCGCGCGCAAAAGGGTGCGCTGAGCATCCAGCACCTCGTAGTAGGCCACGAGTCCGGAATCGTAGCGTTTTTGCGCCAGTTCGAGCGCGCGCGTGGCGCTGGCGACCGTCACATCCTGCGCGGCCGATTGTCGTTTCAGCACGCTGAGCCCGGTGAGCGCGTCCTCCGCCTCCCGCATCGCGGTGAGCACCGCTAGGCGGTAACTCGCGGCGCTTTGCTCGTAGCGCGCCTGCGCGGCGACGGCGTTTGCCTTCACCGCGCCGCCGTTGAGCAGCGGCCAGTCCAATCCGGCAGGTCCGAGGCCCCACACGCGGCTTTTCGCATCCGCGATCTTTTCGATGAAACTGGTCTGCATGCCACCGCTGAGCCCGAGCGTGATGCTGGGATAAAAAGCGGCCTTTGCGACGCCGATCTCCGCATTCGCCGCCTGCATCTGCCGCTCCGCCGCTGCGATGTCCGGCCGACGCTCCAGCAGCGTGCTGGGCACCGATTTGGGCAGCGAAGGCGGCGTGCCGCTGATCGGCGTGGCTGCGAGGGTCAAATCGGACGGCACACGGCCCAGCAGCAGCGCGATGGCGTGCTCCAGTTCGCCGCGCTCGCGCTCCAGGCCGATCGCCTCCGCCTGCGTCTCCGCCAGATCGGTCTCCGCCTGCGCCACATCGATCTGCGCGATGTCTCCCTGCGCAAAACGCTTCCGCGCGAGCTCCACCGTGCGCTGACGCACCGCCACGGTGCGGCGCAGCAGCGCGATCTGCGCATCCTGAGCGCGCAGCGCGTAATAATTCATCGCCAGCTCGCTCAGCAGGCCGAGGCGCGCGTTTTGCAGCGACGCATCTGCCGCCTCCGCGCGAGCGAGACCGGCCGCGGCGGTGTTTTTGTTCCGTCCCCAAAAATCCAGTTCGTAACTGAAATCGAGGCCGCTGAAGAGCGTCGTGCGCGAGCGCCCTCCGGCGAATTGAAACGCCATCGTGCCGCTGCCGCGATCCCGCTGCGCATTACCGGTGAGATTCATCGTGGGAAACAAGCCTGCGCGATTCGCACGGGCCGTCGCGCGCGCCTCCAGCACACGCTGACGCGCGAGCTCGAGCGTGGGGCTGCTCTTTTCCGCCTCCGCCATCAAAGACGAGAGCCGTGCATCGCCAAATAAGCGCCACCAATCGCCGCGCGACTCGTCATCGCGCGGCTTCGCGATGCCCCACGGGCCCTGGGTCTTAAACTCGACCGGGAGTTTCGGCGCGGGCTTGGTGAACTTCGGGGCGAGATTGCACGAACTGCCCCCCAAAAGGAGGATCGTGGCAAAAATGGCGGTCGAAGGTTTCGTCATGGGTCAGATGGCACAGCTGAGATGATGGCGCGTGCAGCAAACGTCACTCGCGCGCGAACTGCTCCTTCTCTTTCAGCGCCTCACCCAAAAAGAGCCGGGAGACAGTCCAACGTGCCAGTTGCGCAGATGCATGTCGCTGTAGTCGGTCTTGCCATTGGCGCCGATCAGGAAGGTCCCGGTCTGGCGCTTCCACACTTTGCTCATGCTCTCCGCGGTGTGGCAGCCCCAGCTCTGGCAGTGCGCGTTTTTGGCAAACGCGCTGCCTTTGATCCGGTCCAGATCCGCCTCATGCAGCCAGCAGGTGCTGGTGGCGTAAAGATCGGAGCTGTAGTCAAACATGAAGCTGTGCTTGTTCGAGTGACCGAAGTACTCGAAGCCGCTGATCTTCACGCTCCAGCGGTTCATGCCTCCGTTGATGTAGCGGATGAGCTCATCCGTGCTGCGGAACCACACCAGATTGATGAAGGGATACGCCTTGGGCACGGACTCCACGTTTTGCGTGTGCGGCTGGTGCTCCGAGGCCGCGCGGCGCACGTAGGCATCGCGATACACGAGCCACGTGATGCGCGTGCCCGCCGGGGCCGTCTGGTGAATCTCCTGCATGCGGACGCGGGCGGTGCGGATGAAGTTCCCCCACCAGCGGTCATGCTGCTCACCGGGCTTCCGCAGGTCCTCAAACTGCCGCACGGCAGGCCCGCCGCTGACAATGATGTACTCGGTGTCCGCCAGCGCGGGACCGGCGAACATCAGGGCAAGAAAGAGGACGCGGAGGAGGCTCACGGCGGGTTTGGCGGGTTGGATTCCGGACTTACTTCAGCTCGGTGAGCTTGAAGTTCTTGAACTGGACCATCATCGGCGGGCCTTGATGGATTTGCAGAGCGAGCAGGCCTTCCTTCGGCGCGTTGGCGGCATCTTCGTCGGTGACGTCGATGGTCTGCATGCCGTTGATGAAGTGCTGCACGTGGTTGCCCTTGGCGATGATTTTGTATTCGTTCCACTGCTCGTCTTTGATGGCGGCCTGGATGGCGGCGGAGTCGCCTACGGAGCCGGTGACTTCGACGGTGGGCTTCTTCCCATCAGCGCCGGGCTTGATGGTGGTCTTCTCACCGCGCTTCGCGAGGATGCCGCGACCTTTTTCCTCATAAAGAATGCCGCTGTAGGTCTTCCCAGCTTCAAAGTCGGCCTGATAGCCGCTGATGATCGGGCCGAAGGCTCCCGGGGCCAGTTCCTTGCTGCGATACTGCACGCCGGAGTTCCCCTTTTCGATGCGGTATTGGAAGGTGAGCTCGAAATCGCTCACCTTGCCGGCCTTCCACACGAGGAAGGTGTTGTGCTTGATGGTGCCTTTCTTCGGATCGGCCGGGTCAGGCGGCGTGATGCCGGTGATGGCGCCGTCCTTCACGCTCCAGAGGTCTTTATTGCCCTCCCAGCCCGTGAGGTCCTTGCCGTTGAAGATTTCGACATCACCGGCGGCGGCGGTGAAGGTCAGCGCGAAGAGGGCGGCGAAGGTGTGGAGCGGTTTCATGCGGTTGGATGGAGAGTGAGCGAGGTTTCTAGCCTTAAAAACGCCGAGCGCCGCAAAAAAATCACACGCACCTGCCTCCCTCCTACTCCTCCTCTTACTCTTACTCCTCCTCCCGGAGATTCTGCGCTTCCAAACCATCGCGAGAGTTCATGATCCACTCTTCCGGGAGTAGGAGTAGGAGGAAGACGATACGACTCACACCACCACGAGCACGATGGCGCTGAGCATCAGCAGCGCGCCAATGAGCCGCCAGCGCAGGACGCGCGCGCCGAGGTGCTGCTCCGCGTTTTTGAACCAATGCCCGACCGCCCAGACGAGCAGGACGCTGAGCAAACCGCGCGAGGCGTAGATGATGTTCGCCGTGGTGGCCTTGCCGAAAATGGCGAGCGTGCTCACAAACGTGATGCTTTGCACCCCGAGCAGCACGGAGCCGCCGATGAGCCATTTCCAGGCCGGAACCGGCACTTTGCTCAGCGGCGCGGAGAAGCGGAACACGAGCCCGAAGCTCAGCAGCGCATTGATCCAGAAAATGCACGGCAGCAGTCGGCCCGCGCCCCAGGCCGGGCCCCATTTTTGCACCAACACGTCAAAAATCGCGAAAGCGCCCGCGCCGATGCCTCCGGCCACAAACGTGATGAGCAGGTTCCGCGGCCGTTTGCCGTCTTCTTTGCGATTCAGGCACGTGATGCCCAAAACACTGAGCAAAGCGGCGATCCAGAGTTTCACGCCCACCGGCTCGCCGACGAGGTAAGGCGTCAAAAAGGCCACCAGGATGACTTTGAGGCCGAAAACCGGCACCGCGACGCTCACATCACCTTTTTCGAGCGCGATGAATTGCGAGAGCTGCCCGACAAACAAGCACGCGGCGATCACACCGGGCTGCCAGAGCAGCTCACGATCCACCGGCGGCCCGCCGAGCAGCCACAGCAGCGAAAACAGCGCCGCGACGATCACATTCGCCACAAACGTGGTGCGCCACACGCCGACGCCAAGATCGCTGCTGCGCTTCAGCACCAGCGCGCCAAAGGCGTAAAGCGTGGCGGCGAGCAGCGGAAAGAGCGTGATGGCGGCGGAAGGAGGCACCCAGCGCTCTAAAGCGCCTCTAGTGGATTGTCCAACGCGCGGGCACCGCGCACGCATTACTTGCACGCCCGAAACGCCACGCTAAGGCCAACGCTCCTTTCCCCAACCAACCATGACCGCCAATTACCCCGAAAACGCTGTCGCCGTCCTTTTTAGCGGCGGCGACGCCCCCGGCATGAACGCTTTCCTCCGCGCCATCGTGCGCCTGGGCCTGAATCGCGAAAAAATCGCCGTCCTCGGCGTGCGCGACGGCTACCGCGGCCTCGTGCGCACCGCACGCGCCGTGAATGGCGATGCCGAGTCGCTCGTGCGGTTGAAAAACACCATCGCCAGCCATCCTGGACGCGCCGGTCTTATCAATGACCAGCTCGATCTCATTCAAATGGATCACGCCAGCGTCAGCGGCATCATGGGCAAGGGCGGCACCATCCTCGGCTCCGCGCGCTGCCTCGAATTTCATGACCCGGAAGTGCGCGCAAAGGTCATCCGCCTGCTCAAAGGCCTGAACGTGCGCGCGCTCGTCGTCGTCGGCGGTGACGGCTCCCTCACCGGTGCCAAGCTCCTCGCCGAGGAGAGCGATCTCAGCATCATCGGCATCCCGGCCACCATCGACAACGATTTGCAGTTCACCGACATGGCGCTCGGCGTCGATACCGCCGTGAACACGCTCGTTTGGGCCGTGGATCACTTCATCGACACCGCACGCAGCCACCGCCGCGTGATGGTGCTGGAAACGATGGGCCGCGAGAGCGGCGACCTCGCCCGCATGGCCGGTCTGGCCTCCGGCGCAGAGATGATCATCACCCCGGAGCCCGGACCGCTCAAGGCGCAGGACATGGAGCGCCTCGCCGCGAAGATCGAAGGCGCGATGACGCGCGGCCGTGGCCACGCCATCGTGCTCGTGGCCGAGGGCGTGCAGTTTGACCCGCCGCAGAAGCGCAACCGCGCCTACGTGCTCATGGATGCCTTCCAGCAATACTTCCAGCGCGCCGGCGCGCCCTTCCCGGACCTCGAGGTGCGCCCCTCCGTGCTCGGCCACCTCCAGCGCGGCGGTCACACCACGCCGCAGGACTGCATCCTCGCCTCACGCTTCGCCGATTGCGCCTGGAAGAGCATCCGCACCGGCGCCCGCAGCGGCATCACCGCCCTGCGCAAAAACGTCGTCGAAATCGTCCCCTACGGCGAGCCCGACATGCCGGAGCGCGCCGTCTTCTCCCGCGAGATGGACCAACTCCACGATGATCTGAGCTCCTGGTGAGTTCCGCCCGCGTCTTCGCTGTTGCCTCACAGCCGCGGTTTCCGCTAGGCTGCGGTTTCCGCATGAAAACACGCTTCGCATTCACCTTCCTCGCCCTCGGCGCGCTCGCTGGCGCGCAAACGCCTTCGTTCAAGGAGCAGACGATCGATCCGGCCATCGAAATCGGCTACGGGTTGGCCGTGGCGGATGTGAATGGCGATTCGCGCACGGACATCCTGCTCGCGGACAAGAACCACATCGTCTGGTATGAAAACCCGACGTGGAAGAAGCACATCATCGCGGAAAAACTCACGGAGAAGGACCATGTCTGCATCGCCGCGCGCGACATCAATGGCGACGGCAAGTGCGAGATCGCCGTCGGCGCGGAGTGGAATCCCGGCGACACCACGGGCAGCGGTGCGGTGTTTTATCTCATCCCGCCTGCCGACCGCACGCAGCGCTGGGAACCGGTGAAACTCACGCATGAGCCGACCACGCACCGCATGAAGTGGGTGCGCAACCGCGCGGGGCGTTACGACCTCGTCGTGGTGCCGCTGCATGGCCGTGGGAACGACAAAAATGGCGAGGGCGCAGGCGTCAAAGTGCTGGCCTACCACATGCCGGAGGATCCACGGCAGGAATGGCGCACGACTTTGGTGCAGGGCAGCATGCACAAGACGCACAACCTCGACATCATCCCCGCGCCGGGCACGGAGGCGGAGAGTCTGCTGCTCTGCGGCCGCGAAGGCGTGGTGCGGCTCGATCCCACGGACAATGGCTGGCGTGAGCAATGGATCGCGCAGCATCCGAAGGACGATCCGGCGCTGCAAGGCGCGGGCGAGGTGCGCTACGGGGCCTTTTCCGGCGGCCAGCCCTACGTGGTGACCATCGAGCCGATGCACGGCGAGAATCTAGTGCTCTACACGCCGCCCGCGGAGGGTCCGAAAAACGGCACGTGGCAGCGCCGCGTCATCAGCAGCGGCCTGGTGGATGGTCATGCGATTGCGACGCACGATTTGCTCGGCCTGAACAACCGCCAGATCGTCGTCGGCTGGCGTGCGCAGCAAAAAATCGGCAAGGTGGCGGTGAAACTCTTCTGGACCACCAAGGAAGATGGCAACGGCTGGCAGGAGGCCTTCATCGACGATGGCGGCATGGCTTGTGAAGACGCCGTGTGCACCGATTTGGATGGCGATCGCGACTTGGAGATCATCGGAGCGGGCCGAAGGAGTAAAAATGTGAAGATTTACTGGAATCAACGGACTCAGTAGAATTTGAGACGATTCCCTGACAGGGCGCACGGTTGATTTGGAGCGCGATGTGCTGCTACAAACGTGCCCTCGTTATGAAAGCTGCCCGTATCTGCCTTTCTCTCGCCTCCGCGATCGTGCTGACCCAGTGCGCCGCGCCGTTCCGCTCCGATGAAATCGTCGAAGTGCGTCGCGCCATCGTCGTGCAACCGGTCGATGCCAGCAGCTCTCCACTTTACGTGTGGCACGGCGGCGGCAGTGGCGGCCTCTCCAGCATCAACATCGATCTCAGCCAGCAGAAGGCCTACATCTTCCGCAACGGCGAAAACGTGGGCTGGAGCTACGTGGCGACCGGACGTGGCGGTTATCGCACACCGACGGGCACCTTCCGCATCACGGAAAAGATCGTGGACAAGCGCAGCAACCGCTACGGCAGCATCGTGGATCGCCATGGCAACACCGTGCGTGGCGGCGCCATCGCCGGAGTGCATCGCGTGCCGCCAGGAGGCCGCTTTGTCGGTGCCAAGATGCCTTACTGGATGCGCATCACCGGCAGCGGCATCGGCATGCACGCCGGGGCCATCCCGAATCCTGGATCGCCCGCCTCCCACGGCTGCATCCGCCTGCCTTACTCGATGGCGCAGACGATTTATCAAAACGCGGGCGTCGGCACGCGCGTGAACATCATGCACTGAGGCCGCAGAGGCGAAACGTTCGATCAAACGGGAAGCGGGTGCGGAACAGCGGCCTGATGAACGATGGCTGCCGTGCCGGAGGCACGAAAGAAGGTAGCCGGTGGTGCTAACCACCGGACCCTTTGCTGACAACAGCGCCGCGCCCTGAAAGGGTGCGAGAAGCGAACGAGATGCGATGACATCTCGCACCCCTGTCAGGGCACAAACTCGGAGGCCTGCGATATCCGGTGGTTTTACCACCGGCTAATCTCCCCGAAGCCTCCGGCTTGAAGATGAATTCCACGCGCATCACCACTCCGCTCCCGGACGAACCGAAACTTTGCGCCCGCGCCGTGTTTCACCCGCGCATGAAAAAGCTCCTGCGCGTCCTCGCGCTGCTCCTCCCGCTCACGTCGGCCGTTTCCGCGGATTACGAAGCCGCGGCGAAGTATCTCGAAGCCTGCAACGGCCACGCGATGCTCGTTTATGAAAAAGGCGAGCTCGTCTTCGAGCGCTGCTTCAACGGGCACACCGCCGAAAAGCCGCATCTGCTCGCCAGCGGCACGAAGAGCTTTTCCGGCTTCATGGCTGTCGCCGCGCAGGAGGACGGGCTGCTCACGCTGGATGAAAAGGTGAGCGACACGATCACGGAGTGGAAGGCGGACGCGCAAAAGCAGGCGATCACCATCCGTCAGCTCCTCAGCCTCAGCAGCGGCATCGCCGGCGGCGAAAACGGCAGCGTGCCCGGCTACAAGGCCGCGGTGGCCGCCGCGAAGGTCACCGCGCCGCCGGGAAAACGCTTTCAATACGGCCCGATCCCCTACCAGGTCTTTGGCGAGCTCATGCAGCGCAAACTCACCACAAGCGGCAAGGCGAAGGACCCGCTCGATTACCTCCAGCAGCGGCTTTTCACGCCCATCGGCATGAAATACGGCCTTTGGCGCGAGGACGCCGAAAAACGCCCGCACCTGCCCAGCGGCGCTTTTTTCACCGCGCGCGAGTGGGCGAAGTTTGGCCTCTTTTTGCTCCAAAAAGGCTCCTGGGACGGAAAAACCATCGTGAAGCCCGAATCGCTCGCCGAGTGCTTCAAGCCCGCCTCCGCCAATCCGAGCTACGGCATGA
>Ga0315904_10013125_pt1 | contig 10406 bp, 13 predicted proteins | sample LakEriMetagenome_6_FD_203529 | JGI IMG/M metagenome (GOLD analysis project Ga0315904, IMG submission 203529) | Freshwater fungal communities from buoy surface, Lake Erie, Ohio, United States - Buoy 12 MA120 | ecosystem: Environmental > Aquatic > Freshwater > Lake | place: USA: Lake Erie, Ohio... | reverse complement strand
AATTGTTTGGTCTGCTGTCCATGGTGCAAGTTCTTTAGCTATTGAGGGATTGATGCCCCCTTCTGATTTTCCACTAGTACTGAAAAGTATTAAGCGATCTTTAGGGATTAAGTCTAAAGACTGACTCTTTTCGTGATTGATAACATTTTTTGGGGCAATAACGAATGCAATTGTGTTTTTGAGCGAGATCTCACGCATAACAATGTCGTCTCCGACTGACTGTCAGGCTAGTAAAAAGGATTTAGGCAAAGTGATTTCGGGCAATTTGAGAGAACGAATACCACCACTCCATGGCGTACCTGTTTTCTTTTCCATCCTTACTAAATCTCGGTCCAAACCCTAATACTGGGCATTTTGGATCGTGCCAATTCACAGTTACATCCCACTTGCTTTCAGGTCGTAATCCAGCAAGCAACTCGTGGAATGATCCAAGGGCAACATTCATTCCTTTATGCTTCCCCAAAAGAACTAACCTTTTGTCTGTAAGAAATGCAGTCGCATCTTCAGATTTGTTTGTAAAAAAAAGCATGGCAGGGCCAGAAGCAATCAATTTTTCTTCAATTATCCCTTTGGTCTCTGGCAACATGTCTAAGTAAGTGAAGTCTATGTAATCATCTCTTCTTGACGGTTCTCGCTCCAACATGGCCGAATCCAAATTCACGCGACGCATGTGCTCTTCAGCATCTTTAGGAGCTTCTAAAGGGGACCAGTCCAAGTTAAGGACGCCTGAATCCTTGCTTCTCGAAAAAAGTCCCACGGTTTTCTCCCAACCAAATCAGCATTTTGCCTTGGCGTAAGCGTACGCAAGGGAATCCATTCAAGGAAGTATGCCGAGTTACTCCTATGGCTACTCTTGAACGCACAGCCCAAAGTTCATCTTGGTGGAGCGGGTCGGGCTCGAACCGACGACGACGAAATTATGAGTTTCGGGCTCTAACCAACTGAGCTACCGCTCCTTGCGAGGTTCAGTCTACAAGAACTAATCCCATCAACACATCACCTCTCGAAAGTAAGGGAACCGATGGGAATAGTCATGAATAGCGCCCTCAATCGGGCAAATGACTCGGGCAACGGGCAGAAAAACGGGTAAAACATTAGATGAAACCTTGTAGCTGGTTAACTACATAAGATTGAATGAGGCATGGGCATCTTTAGCAAAAAACCAACCGAAATAGATTTAGCTCTGAATCACCTAAACAATATCTTGATTGATCACTATCAGGATTGGGAAAAAACTCTTCGATTAGCTTTAGGAGCAAGAGCAGCATCCCAGCAGCCAATTGAGAAAGTAGAACCTTTCGTTCGTTCGGTGTGGGTTGAATGTTACGTTAGAGCAATAGCGCTAAAACAAAAGGCGGATCACCATTACATGTTAGTCACAGTAAAGACGCCCGAGATTCAATCCATACTCTCTGCATCAGAATTCCAAAAAGCTTTGAGCGATCAACTTCGTCGAATGGGTGAACTTTTGGGTGGGGTAGTTCGGGAAATAGGAGAACTCTCTCCGACTCATTACGAACCCCTCATGAAACATCTCGAAGAGCCAGAGTTAAGCAAAATTAAAGAAGAGGCGAAAGAAAAAGCGGGCGTAACCAAGTAATTTGATTTTAACTTGAGCTGAATACTCGATTAAGCCTTTGATTCAGTTCTGCTCCACCTGTGGCTGTTTTTGGATAAACAGTAAATCCTTGATTCGAGTCCTGAAACTGGAAGCCGAATCTGTATAGAGGAAATCCTCGTGTGTCATGCGGATACTGTCCCCAATTATCTGTTGGAACAAGACTCTCAAACAATGCTCCTCTAGCTCCCCACTTATTTACTAGCCAGATACTTTTTTGGTCAAGAGCGCACCAACCATCCCAATCTGGTGAGATTGATGAGTCGCATGGAGTATGAAATATGGGTGAAACATACTGACCTGTAAATTCAAGGATAAATTTTGTTATTCGCTTATCTACAGCATTGTCAAAGATACCCATGGCTCACCTCTTCCCAATCATCAATCTTTATTGTCCTAAACATATCCTCTTTACCTGACATGTCAGTCCGTAGGACTATTTTATGGTCATGGCGATAAACTTCAAGGTGTCGGAAGAAGAGCTGAATGCCTAAAAAAATTGACTCAGAAGTTGCCTTCAAAGTCATGCTGGATGCTGGAGTACGCCCACTTGCCCCTTACCAAAATTCCACTAAACCTTGGCCTTCCATTTGTCTTACCTGTAAAAGTGAAGTGGCTCCAAGTTATTGGAATGTAAAGAACAAAGTTACAAGTGCTTGCAAGTACTGCACAGCTAAATTACGAGTAGATCCAGTTGAGGCTGTCCAAATTATGCGAGATTCTGGCGTGGAGCCGCTTGAGCAATATAAGGGTGTGGATTACAAATGGAAATCAAAATGTTTGACCTGTTCAAGAACCGTAGAACCCACTTTCTATAATGTGAGAAAAGGGACCAACCCCTGCAGATATTGTTCACGATCCAAAGTAGACCCAGTGGAAGCAATGTCATTTATGCGAACGGCAGGTTATGAGCCGCTAGAAGAGTACCCAGGTGGAGGTAATCCTTGGAAATGTATTTGTAATCAATGTGGAAATGAAACCTTTCCAAGATATTCAGATATTTTGACGAAGGGCCATAGATGTAAATTTTGTTCTGGAATGGTGGTGAATCCAGAACAGGCCGTTTTAGTGATGAAAGAAAACGGATACGAGCCTCTAGTGCCATACAAATCAAATAAGACGAAATGGAAATGTAAGCATCTTCTTTGCGGAAGAGTCGTATTTCCAACCTATGGAAATATCAGAGATGGCTGGGGTGGATGTAAGAGCTGTGCTCCAAATGCTCCACTTGATCCAAGCGAAATGCGTGATTTTATGATTTCCAAAAACTTGATGCCTCTTGAGCCATTCAAAACAACAAACTCCCCTTGGAGATGTAGGTGCCTCAAGTGTGGCCGCTCTGTAACGCCATCACTCACAGGCCTTCGACATCGAGACCAAGGCGGCTGCCTCTACTGTGCAGGAAAAGGAACTGAAGTTTCTGAAGTTATCCCCAATCTTCTGAAGGCGGGATTCAAACCCCTTGAACCATTTGTAAAGAGCGAGGATCCGCTCAAGTGTGAATGCTTGAATTGTGGGGAGATTTCATATCCAAGGTATAAAGATGTGATTCGAAAAGGTACAGAGTGCAAATTCTGCACTTTAGGTCAATTCGATTACTCGGCCTCAAGTTATTTCTATATAGCAATTCACAAGGAATTTAGCTCTATTAAAATCGGAATTTCGAATGAAAAAGCCAAGACCAACCGCATTGAAGACCATAAGAAAAATGGTTGGGAGTTATACAAAACCTTTGGCTTTGAAAAAGGCGTCGATGCATCAGATTGTGAGACCACCGTTTTACGCTGGATTCGTAAGGTTAAATTGCTTCCGCCTCAACTCTTAAAAGAACAAATGCCACAAGGTGGTCACACAGAGACCGTCGATTCAGAAGAAATTACTGTCATCGAAATTGAAAAGTATGTGCTTAATTACCTGAATGAGAAAACAAGGACTCAAGAAAATAGTTGAATCTGGGGATTCACAGCAGAGTAAATATCCAATTTTGTAGCAGTTTTTTTCCTTGTTTTCCACGACTTTTCTGAACGAAACTTAATAAATAGTAGTTTTCATCAAAAATCACTGTTGTCGAAATCAACTACCTTTGACGACAGGCAAGCTACCAAACCCCTATCTTTTTCTAATCTTCACTAGCTTCTTTTTAGGCGTACAAGAAACGCAATAATAAAAAGGGGAGTCGTTTAACTCTGGCGGCTCAAAGATCCAATCACCGCATTCCAAGCAAAAGGGGGTTGTAACATTAATTTCAACTTCCATTTCAATCCTCTCAACTACTACTAATTTCGAACTACCGCCCCCATCTATAGAGATGGGGGCTAGTAGTTCGAAATGAATTACGAGGTACAGCTATACGAAGGGTACGAAAACTGGTTCTCGTACCCAGTTCACTCTTCCAAGTGAATTGATACGTTCATTGAACGCTCGCCATCTTTGTATCGGTCGATGGCAGTCCAGATCCGTTCACGAGTTATTTTTTCTTCACTACAGACTTCACGGAGTGAATCCCAGACAGCCTTCCTACCTAACTTGCTATTAGGGTTGTCTTTAGCAAATTCCTCAATAATCTGGAGAGCCTGATTCTCTTTCTCTAGATATTCCATGAGAGGCCCCCAGTCGATACCGTTTATCACTTTATGATGGAGTGGACCTTCGAGCCTTTCGACCAAGTAGGTCTTCAGATGAATTGGCACACGTGCCTTTTCATTCACCATCTCAAACTTTTTGCCCGCTTCAACTTCCTCTAGTAGCCAAACGAGGTCGACATCGTCCTTCTTTGCAGAAGTTCCACGAACTTGGGATGCTGAGTTCTTGCCCATATGGTCAATACGAACATAAGCAATCTCTTTCTTCTTTAAGAATTTTCCAGTCCAGTTATAAAACGTTTGTGCCGTTTGTGCCAAGTTCTCATCACCTTCAAGGAATCGGCTGAAAGTGTCAAGAACTACCAAATTAGGTCTGAAGTCTTCAACGAGTTTCTTAAAAGTTTCCCCACCAGCCTTTGTGTTCAAGGGGGCTAGATCGGGGAAGGAGAGATACAAAAGATTTTCTAGATCCCCTGATTCAAATCCCATTGCTTTGAGTCGAGGTTTAACATCTCCTTTTGCCGTGTTTTCATTGTCCACATATAGGACTTTGATGGGGGCCTGTGCTTCATGACCGAATACACCCCATCCTTTTGCTAAGTAGGCTGAAACCTCAAGCATAAGTAGGGATTTCCCAAGGCCAGATGCGGCATAGAAGGAGTGGGCTCGACCCTCGCAGATGAAATTCGGAACAAACCAGCGTTCGACAGAAGTATCAGCCCACAATTGTTCCCAATTGATCAATCCAAGATGCTCGGCTCGCTCTTCCTCGGACATTGCGTCATATTGAGCACCAATACGTTGTGCCTCTATTTCTTCAAGCTGACGTTTTGCTTCAGCTGTTGCTTCTAGCTCTTTACGTTTCTTGTTAACGGCAGCATTGAAAGCAACATCCCATAGGAACTTTTCTTCTGATGAAGTTTCACTCTCGAGAGCTAAATCCTCCTCTCGAAACGCTTGTCCAACCTCGGCAAGCGGACCACGAAACAGCGGTGCACTATTTTCAACAATTAAGTTTGCAGTGCGCCAATCGTCACCTGCATGAAGAATTCTAAGCAAGTCATACTTTTCAAGCTTCTCGAAGCCGAGCAGTGCTTCACTAAGGACGATACATGGATCATTTTCACCAGAGGTTAATATTTCTATTACCTGATTAGATTTCTCTAATCGCCAAACCACTGTCTCGCCACTTCCATCTTTAAGAGGCTCTCTTGTCTTTACGGTGAATTCTCGTGTCTTAAGAATTTCAGCAAATGAGTACAACTTTTTTGCACTCTCAACCAGTTCTTGACGGCTCATTGAGATGCCTCATCATGTATAATTGCCATTGTTATTCCCAATCTGTTAAGGCCACTCTTGCAGGAGTGGCTTTTTACTTTGTTAGTAGTTGGCCTTGCTTCCAAGCTAAGAAATCTTCATCTAAGACCCTTAGGTGTTTTCCAAATTTATGAACACGAGGACCATCGCCTCTTTCGTGATAGAAATAGATCGTCTTGAGAGGGATCTCGAGTTCTGCTGCTATTCCTTCAAATGTGTACCAACGTGACATATAAACCTCCTACAAGTTGCACGGATGTGCATTTGTAAAATGTTCCCAGTCCTTCTGGTTAGCGATTTTGGCTTTTGGCCTGCGAGACAGCAGTTCTATTATTTTTTTACGCTCAAAATCGTTTCCAAAACCTCAGTCCAGCTAAATGAAAAGTGCTTTGAATTTATGCGACTCTATTCATTTCAAGCCACTCATCTAGATCTTCTTTTCTAAATCGCCACTGTCGACCCACTCGAATCGCAGGGATTTTTAAGAACCCTATGTTGTCCCTAATCCACCATGGGCTTTTGCCGAGATAGTCTGCTGCTTCCTGTGTCGTTAGTAGATTCCACATTTTTTGCTCCTTTTGAGATACGATTTGCCTTATTCCAGGTAGTCTGCCAGACTATCTTCAATTAGTCAATAGGAGCACAGATGAATAAAGACCAGCAAGCCGACTTAGTTACCTCTTCTGGAGTGGAAGTGAATTTCAAGGTCTCCACTGATCTCCTAGGAAATGCAGTTATAACTTCTTTACATCTTGATTTTCCGAAAGGGGGAGAAATCCCAGTTGGTGGAATAGGCGCTGCTGAACTAAGAGAAATCAGTATCAACAATTTATTAGCTATGTGGTTCGAAGAGTCCTCAAGCTCGTACCTGAATAAACAAGAACGCAGTAGGTTATTGAAATTCTTGACCAGAAAATGGCCAAATGGTGGGCGGCAAGGCTTACCTGAGCACTATTACGCAGGTCTTGCCTACCTCTACGTGGAGTACTCAGAAAAAAATCCGAGGAACCCAACTGCTGAGTTAGCAAAGAGCCTAGATGCACCAGTAAAGACGATTTCGACTCGACTTACTCAGGCAAGAAAAATCGGAGTACTGAGCTCCTCGCAAGTAAAAGCTTCAACAGGCCGTGCTAATGGAAAAGTTACAAAGCAAGGAAAAAAATTAATCAATGAAATTACGAAAGGAACATTTAATGTCAATTGAGGTTACTAATAAAGGACAGTACAGAGTTAGATTTCGAGATGAGAATCGAAAACAGAGAGCAAAGACCTTCAGTCGCAAACGAGATGCTGAAAACTTTCAATCAAAGATTAGAGTGGAAATTAAGAATGGAACGTGGCTAGATCCAGAGCTAGGAAAAGTTCGATTAAGTGAAGTTTGGATCGACTTTATTGCTCTGAAAAAGGGCAAGAAGCGGTCAACCCAATATGAATATGACTCCATATGGCGGCTTCACCTCGCCCCTAAGTGGGGTGACGTGAGTGTTCAATCAATCGACAGAATCAAGTTTGATAAGTGGATACTAGGAATAGACCTATCACCTCAAAGAATTGGCAAAATTCACCTAGTCATGTCGATGCTTATGGACCATGCGGTAGAAGCCAAGAATCTTCGAAACAATCCGCTAAAGGATGCAATTGGAAAAAGACACAAAAAGAATCTACCTACAATTCCCACTGAAATTGCGACTGAATTTTTGACGCTTCGCCAATTGATGAGCGTTGCTAACGTTGCTGGATTCTACCGCGATGTGATTTTGACTTTGGGGCTATGCGGAATGCGCTGGGGTGAACTTGTTGGGCTTCGAGCCAAGGATTTGGACGTGAGAATGGGAACTATCACCATTAGAAGGTCCTTAATCGAGTTTAATGGAAAATTAGTTGAAGAAAGCACCAAGAACTATCGCCAGAGAATTATAAAGCTGCCTGATGTTTTGGTTTCACTCTGCCCAAATTGGATTGAAGGTAAGAAGCCTGATGACCCTCTGTTTCACACTGAAAGAGGCACGAATTTAAGAAACACCAACTTCACTCGAAGAGTGTTTCGTCCAGCTCTTGACCGAGCAGGGGTGAAAACGATTCGTATCCACGATCTTCGACACACAGCAGCGAGTATCGCAATTTCAGCAGGAGCAACCCCAAATATGGTTAAAGAAATGTTAGGTCATGCTGATGTGCAGACAACCATGAGAATCTATGCACACATCTTTGAAGCCGACCGTGAAAAGGTTGCGGCAAATGTGAATAAGGCAGTTAGTGAAGTGCATGAATCGTGCGCTAACTCAGTTATAGCTGAATTAATTGGTTCCGAAGTTGTTGCGAATTTAGGCCCTGAACAGGGCTTTTCCTTTGTTCTTCCCCGATTTCCAAAATTACGAACATCGAATTATGAGTTCCGGGCTCTAACCAACTGAGCTACCGCCCCCAGCAACATCTGCTGTGGCAGAAGTCTATCCGTTTACTTATTACGCTGGAATCCGCGCCTGCCCCAGAACTCCCACAATCCCATTACAGACAACACAAGGGCGAAGCCAAAGAGAAGGTCTTCAAGCGGGGCAGATGCAATACGGGTACCGATAATTGAATCAGGGTCATACATCACGATCGCCTTTCCATCTTCGCGCAAGTGAGTGAGCCACCAATTAGTCAGAAGTTGAAAAGGCAAGATAATCGAATATGAAATCCAGAACGCCGCACGGGTCAGAAGTGAATTCTTAAAAATAAAGAGATCGACCATCACAGCTACAAGGACGGCTGCAATTGCGATATCGCTATAAATCACTTCTCATCCTTTCCGAATTCCTTTTCACGAAGATGCGGTTTAACTGTGGTCACACCTTCAATGGTCAAGATTGCTGCCATCGGAACAATAATGAAGAAGAGAAACTCTTCTAATGGAATGTTAAATGGACCATAAATGCCCAACATTCGATCTCGATTAAAGAACCAATGTCCCTGAGCGATTGCGTACGCATCCCAAATCAGAAAGAGAGTGCTGATTGGAAGAATGCTGATGAGGGCTCGCTTCCAACGACGCAATACACCTGTCTTGAGAACTATCTCGAGCCAGAATGAGCCACATACTGTGAAGGCGAGCATCGCCATGTAACCGAATTTCTCCACGCCCGATCTTCTCACAGAGCCCTTTGGTATGGTTGTCGAAAGGGGGTGCGTCATGCGTGATCTTGAATTTCGGCTCTTCTCGCAAGTGCGCGCTTTCTCTTCCATCGCGGTAATACTTGCGATCACGCTGTCTCTGATCTTCTCCCAATTTCTAGGGGAAACTTCTATTCATTGGCAGGTTGTGATTGCAGCGACTGCGCTAGCGCTAGGAATACCACATGGTGCGCTGGATCATCTTGTGACCCTACCTAAATCAAAGCCAGCAGTGATGGCGCTCTTCATCACCGTTTACGTTCTGGTCGCAGTCGTCGCGGTTATTGCAATCCTAGAATTCAACGTCTTCGGATTCATCTTTGTATTGCTCATGAGCGCCACACATTTTGGTATCGGAGATGCAGCGTTTATAAACGAGATGGATCGACGGGGAGGAAGAAAAGCTAAGCTCCCTCGAATTATGTATGTAATAGCAGCTGGTTCGATCCCTGTGCTCATTCCTCTAGTCAATAGCGCAAGCACAGATGCTCTTGCGCAAGTTAATCCTGCACTTATCAATTGGCATCAGGGATTTGATCAAGAAATTCTTGGGGGAGTTAGTGGCTTTGCAGTAGTTGCGATTGTCGCTTTGTTTTTTCTTCGCCGAAAGAGAGAGTCACTTGATCTTGCGCTCTTACTTGCATTGGCCCTGATTGCACCGCCGTTGATTGCATTCGCCGTCTACTTCGGATGTTGGCATGCGATGCGCCATACAGCGAGATTGACTCTTTCGCTTGAATCCTCACAGCGCGCCTATAAGCAAGGAAATCTTAGAAAAGTTTTCTTATCTGCAGTGCTGCCTGGTACCCCTGCTCTGCTCGGAACATTTCTGATTGCAGGAGTTTTGGCGCTGATCGGTAATGAATTTAATGACGATTTCTTCTGGATGGCCTTGGTTGTTGTGTGGGCGCTCACAGTCCCTCACATGGCAGTTACTGCAAAATTAGATAGGTCGGCGTTAACCTAAATCCATGAAACTCCGTTTTCTTACAGCAGCGTTACTTACCGCTTCTTGCTTGCTTCCGATTTCTGCTCAGGCTGCACCAATCTATATATTTCCAGTCGCGGGTTGCGAAGTGAATTATGCGCGCGCTCATCACGATTATCCAGCAACAGATATTTTGGCTAAGTCTGGTTGTGCATTTGTAGCTCCAATCGATGGAGTAATTGACGAAGTAAATCGTGTGGATACATGGTCTGGAAAAGTTAATGCCGGAATCACTCGCGGCGGACTATCTGTTTCACTCATTGGGGTCGATGGAGTTCGTTATTACGGATCACATCTGCGCTCTATCTACAAAACTATCGAACCAGGGCTAGTCGTTAAAGCCGGTCAACGATTGGGTTCTGTTGGTGCAACAGGAAGTGCTCGCGGAACATCACCACATTTGCACTTTGGAATTTCATGGCCGACACCTGCTGATACATGGTGGGTCAGACGTGGTGCGGTATTGCCATGGAAATACTTGGATGCATGGAAAGCTGGGAAAGATTTATCTCCCGCTAAGGCGGTTGCTGCTGCGTTGAAGAAAGCTGGCGAAGTTCCGCCTGAACCAAAGAAATAAATAAGCAGATGTAATGAAGAAAGCCCCGCACAATGTGCGGGGCTTTCTCATAAAGCTAGCGGTTGCTATTAGTTAGCGTTCACTGCATCGGCCTGAGGACCCTTTGGACCCTGTACGACCTCGAATGAAACTGACTGACCCTCTTCAAGGCTCTTGTAACCGTTTCCT
>Ga0315904_10013124_pt1 | contig 10406 bp, 7 predicted proteins | sample LakEriMetagenome_6_FD_203529 | JGI IMG/M metagenome (GOLD analysis project Ga0315904, IMG submission 203529) | Freshwater fungal communities from buoy surface, Lake Erie, Ohio, United States - Buoy 12 MA120 | ecosystem: Environmental > Aquatic > Freshwater > Lake | place: USA: Lake Erie, Ohio... | reverse complement strand
GCCCAGCGATGAGCCCAGCGATCAGCCCAGCGAGCCGCGGGCTTGTTCTGAATCGGTCGCAACTAATCGAAGCCCAAGCCGGCATCCCGCAAGCTGTAAGTTCCCTGGGCAGCGACCACGAGATGGTCAAGCACGTCAATTCCGACCAGCTTGGCGACCTCATTTAATCGGCGGGTGACGCGAATGTCCTGTTCGCCGGGAGTCGGGTCGCCACTGGGGTGGTTGTGCACGAGCAGGATCGCCTTGGCAGCCTCTTTGATGGCCGGACGAAAGACCTCGCGTGGGTGGACCAGACTTGCGTCAAGCGTTCCGGAGCTGACTCGGTGCGACCCAATCGGCTCGTAACGAGTATTGAGCAGCACGATATGGAACTCCTCGTGCTTGGCATCGATCGCCAGGCGGCGAAATTGAGTGCGGCAGTACTCGCGGGCGTCATCCGTGCTTTGAATGCGCGGCCGGGGTTCAACCTGGGACTTCGCCTCGGCGACGCGACGTCCCAATTCGATGCCAGCCATGATTTGGCAAAAAGCCGTTTCGCCGATCGCCGACGAAATCTCCCGCAAGTCACCGCGTCTGGCATCGGTCAGGTTTTCGAGCTGGTTCGCATAGGCGGCGGCAATTCGCTCTCCCGACTGGATCGCCGATTCCCTGGCGTTTCCCGAACGAATCAGAATGGCAATCAGGTCAGCCGTCCGAAGGCTCGTGGCGCCCTGTTGCAACAGCCGTTCGCGGGGCCGATCGGCCACAGGAGCGCGGGTGATTCGATTGGAATAGACTTTGCTCCGAGCCCACTCCGCTGGGGTGAGCTGATTGCGCTTCTCCGTCCAGCGAAACGCCGGGCTGCGCTGGCGGCGCGATCGGGAGGAACGCGATCGGCCGGGCAGATTCTGGGCCGCGCCGATATCGTGGGCCGCGCCGATATCCGTCGGACAGGCATCGAGGCGAACAATCAGCCCATCGTTTGAGAGTAGTCGGAGCACTTGGTTGACCAGCCGACCCTCCAGCCCCACGGCCTCGCGCACTTCGGCTACCGAAAACGAATCCCGATTCACGGCCGCTTGAACGATCCGATCATACGACCGGAGCCGCACGGCATCCGGGTCGCGCGACAACTCAAAGTCGGCGGCCGGAGGTGAAGCATGGCTCGAGGCGGGAGAAGTCGACGCGGGAGAAGTCGACGCGGGAGAAGTCGACGCGGGAGAAGTCGACGCGGGAGAAGTCGACGCGGGAGAAGTCGAGCCCGCAGATGGAGCACGCAGCGCGGGCGAGCAGTGAGTACGGGCACCGTCCGAGCGCGAGTCGGATCCGCTCGCAAGAAAAGCGGAACGGTTGGAAGCAGGCTGAGAAGCATTGGGCAGAGACTGGGAAGATTGCATGGAGGTCACCGCGTCAAGTCGCAAGGTGAGTCCCTGAGTAAAGCACCGGTTGGGGCTCCCAGCCCGCATCCTTTTTACTCCAAGCCGCAGGCGATTGCTACTCGGGTTGCGGCGGTCCCGGAGGCGGCCAATCCATCCCGTGCTTTCGGCTGGAAAACGGCCCGGACGGCTCAGCTATTCATGCGTGTCGGGCTGGTCGAGATTGCCTGACTTGCGAATCGCCCAAACCAGCCGGAATCCCAGCATGATTGAGACAATGCAACCGGTCAGCCCCAGCAGCGACAAGTCGTGGATTCCCCACGGTCCGCGATCCGCGAACCAAAGCGGCGGCACTTTGTAGCTGAGCATCAACGAACTGCCCATGAACAGTGCGCTGGTCAACATCCCGAGCACGAGTCGATTGACCGTCGGACCGAGCCGGCGGTGATCGAGGTGGATGTCAAACCGCCCCGCCTGCACCTGGTCGAGAATGTTGCTGACCCGCTGCGGCAGGTCATCAACCAGTTGTTCAACCTGCATGTAAAACCGCCGCGCCTTGCGCAACTGCCGAGTCGGCGAAAGTCGCTTGACGATCATCAGCCGTTGCCACGGCTTCATGATCTCCATCAGGCTGAACTGGGGCGAAAGCAACTGGCCGGTGCCTTCCAACGTCACCAGGACCTTGATCAGCAGGCTGACTTCGCTCGGCAGCGTGATGTTGTGGCTGCGGACAATCGCCATGAAGTCATTCAGCGCTCCAGCCATATTGAAATTGGCGGCGGATTGGGTGGCGTACTGGCCGAGAAACTCGGCCACGTCGCTGCTCAAGGCCGTTTCGTTGAGATTGGCGGGACAGCGGCCTATCCGACGGACAATCGCGACCAGCAAGCCGACGTCGCGATTCACAATCGCCACCAGCATCGACTCGATCTCTTCGCGCAACTTCTCGCTGATGCGACCGACCATTCCGAAGTCGAGCAGGGCAAAGCGGTTATCGGCGACAAGCAGAATGTTTCCCGGATGCGGGTCGGCGTGGAAAAATCCCTCATCGAAAATCATGCGCATGTAGAGATTCGCACCCTTGCGGGCGAGCGCATCCAGTTCCTCGGTCGAGAGCCCATGCTCGGCACACTCGCTCAACTTTCGCCCCCGAATCCGCTCCATGGTGAGCATCCGCTCGGAGCTGAACTTGGGATAGGGCTGCGGAATCGAGACGCTTTGATCCTTGCGAAACATCGAACGGAACTGCACCAGGTTCCGCAGCTCGCGACGAAAGTCCAGCTCCCGCCGCATCATCCGCGACATGTCCTGGACGATTTGCCGTGGTTGATAATTCCTGAAGTCCTCCAGTCGTTCGGCGAGGTGGGCCAAGCCGGAAAGGATGTCCAGGTCCGTGTCGATCACCTGCTCGATTCCGGGATGCCGCACCTTGACGACGACCTCGCGTCCATCGAGCAAGCGGGCCGCATGCACCTGTCCAATCGAAGCCGAGGCCATCGGTTGCTCTTCGAAGTACTCGAAGATCATCTCCAGCGGACGCCCCTGGTCCTGTTCGACTACCGCCCGAATTTCCTCGAAGTCGTCGTGCGGGGTTTGCGTTTGAAGTTGACTCAACTCCTCCGCCAAGTCCGGGCCGATCAAGTCCGGACGCGTGCTGATCAACTGGCCAAACTTGATGAACGTCGGGCCCAGTTCGGTCAGTGCCATCCGGATTCTCGCCTCGGTCGAGAGCCGCGCCAGAACCTCGCCATCGGCCGCGCGAAGGCGGTCCTTGATGAAGTCGATCTGGGTGCGGCTGAGCCAATCCGCCAATCCGTACTTGCTGAGCACCGCCAGGATTTCAGTCCAGCGGCGGAGGTTCCGGTAGAGTTGCGGAATGGAGGGGATCGCGCGTTTCATGAGCCGCCGTGGGGGAGCGCTGGGCGAGGGGAACTCGTTGGCGAGGGAAGCGATTCAGCCCTGACCGAGGGGAAGAAGGACTACGAACGGAGCTGAATTCTAGCACCGGCTAGCGGGGGTGGGCAGGAGCAAAACAGCCTTTCATTTACCCTGCAGCCCCTTTCATTTACCCTGAAGCCATTGCAGGCCATCATTCAAGCGCTCGGCGCAATAATCCCCATAGGCCTGCTGGGCAGCCTGTGCGGCCGGAAAACGCTGCAGGCAGTCGGCACAGCATTCCTCCACCGGAACGGTCACCGTTTTGGGCTGCCAGCGACAAATCCGCCGCGGAATCGATTCCTCCACCTGGCGGGGAACCATCACCGTGTAGTTGCAGTTGACGGTTTCGGGGACTTGCCTGGTCTGCAGGCGAGTGACCGTCCGGGTGCGAATCTCAGGGACCAGCACGGTGTACGTTTGCTGCTGGACAACCGGTACCTGAATGACTTGAGTTTGCATGACCGTCCGATTCCGCATTTCCGGAACGCGCACGTTGTAGGTCTGGGTAAAGACTTCGGGAACCTGCCGGGTCTTGGTTTCATAGACGGTGCGCGACCGCTGTTCCAGCACGTTCTCGGTGTACTGCATCGAGCGGATTTCCGGGACCTGTCGGGCAACCCGCTTCTTGACGATTCGGGACCGCTTGGTTGGAACATTCACCGTGTATTTGACCACTCGCGTTCGCGGTTGCATGCGCGTCACCGTCTGCTCAGCAACTTCATAGCGGACCTGGGGAACCTTGACAGCGTAACGCTCGGTTACCACTCGCGGTTCGGTGTACTTGTATTCCTGCTGGTACTCGCGATTCACCAGTCGAGGAACCTTTACCGTGTAGCTCTGCGTTTCCTGGTAGGGGACCTCAGTCGTTTGATAAGCCTCCTGCTGCACTCGCGCTGTCTGAGCCGTCTGCGTTGTGTAGGGGATTTCGTAAGCTTGTTCCCGGTTTTCGTAGCGAACCGTGTCTACCTTCCTCTGCCGGACTTCGGGCCGATACTGCAGGATCTCGAAATTCCTGACCCGGGTCTCGGGGCGATACTTGGTCACTTCCACGCTCCGAGTCCGGGTTTCTGTCTTGGTTTCATAGACCGTCTCGGTAACACTGCGCGTCTGGTTGCGATACTTGACGATTTGAAACGACTCGGTCTGTGGTTCCGGCCGATATTTCGTCTGGTACGTGGTCACCGGAACCTGCTGACACACGGTCTGATACACCGTGTAAGGAATCTGCCTCGCGACGATCTTCGGGCACCAAACACGCTCGGTCACCGTCAGCGGTTGGCTGCAGGTCGCCGTACAGCCATCAGCCTCGCACTGAACCAGCGGGCTGCAGGGAACCGTCCGCTGTCGCTCAACCCACGCCCCCTCGTCGACGCAGACGCTGCGGTAGCAGGTCACCGGTACCTGACGAGTCACCGTTTGATAGGTCGTGCACGGTTCCTGGTAGGGGACGAGCAGGCAGTAGCGGTGCTGAACGGTTTCCAGAAACGGCACGGCCTCGACATACTGCCGCGTCACCTCGCGGGGTACCTGCACATCGACCTCGACCGTCTCCTGAACCAGTTCCTGATAGGGGACGTTGACGATGTAGGTCTGGGAGCGAGTTTCGCTGTAAGGTACCAGCACCGTGTAGTCTTCCGTTTTGGAGCCTTTCACGTTGGTCTGGTACTGCAGCGCTTCCTGCCGCTTTTTTTGCTGCGTCACCACGACCATTTCTTCTGTATCCCGCGACGTGGTCTTGGTCTGGAACCGGGTCTTTGAAATGGAGCGTTGCTGTGGCACTTCCTCGTAGACAATCTCCGGAATCGTGACGGTGCGCGTCCCCGTCCGCTCCTCGTAGACCACGAGGTTCTTCTCCCGAAATTCCGTGACCATTTCGGTGATCGGCAATTCGTTCTGGACCTTCTCCTGAACCGGTTCGTAGTAAGTCACGGTCTTCATCTGCTCTTCCGGGACGAAAACGGTGTAATATTCCACCTCGGGGACTTCGTCGTACTCGGTGCGGTAAACCGTATATTCCCGATACTTGAGCTGCGGCACGACAACCGGGTAGGTCTTCTCAATCGGCTCCTGATAAGTTTCGGTCCGGTAGCGAACGAACTCGCGCTTCTTTTCCTCGGTGACCATTTCAGTGTAGGACTGGTTCACCGGAACCTGAATTTGCTGATTGCGGTAGCTGACCACTTCCCGCTGTCGCTGCTGGGGCACCATCACGGTGTATTGCTGCTGCTCCGGGATTTGTTCACAGACGGTGCGCATCACCGTCTGAGTGTGAGTCCTGACCTCGGGTTCGTAGCAGGTCCGCAGGACGCGCTGATACTGCGTCTCCCAGACCGGGACGAAAATCGTTCGGGTCTCGCAGCGGGGCGTGCAGCCGCGGCAGCTATCCACAGTCGGAATCGGGCGGTTGGCCGGATGCAGCCGGGAGCCGGACAACAGGACGCCGACCAGACCAAGCAGGGTCAGCAGCAGGTTGATCGCAGCGGTTTTCATGGCGGGAAATCGAGAGAATTCTGGAGGGTGACGCAACCTTCCAGACTAATTGCCCGCCGCGACCTCGGCAAATGCCCCTTGGGGAGCGGGGCGCAGCAGCGTTCGACCGGGCCCAAGTCACTGTTTCAGCGGCCGGAAAGGCAGCCAGCTACTCCGCTTGCCCCCGCGCTACCAGCTCACCCAGCGGCGTGTGGCTGCGCAGCTCGATGCTCCGCTCGCTGGGGAACTCGGGGAGCGGCTTGATCCGGATTTCCAAATCGACCGGCGGGAGAAAGCTGGCCAAGCCATCGGGCCACTCCAGGGCAATTGCGTAACCGTCGTCCAAGGCGTCATCCAGCCCCAAATCGGGCAACTCCGAGGGATGCTTCAGGCGATAGGCGTCGACATGCAGGAGTGGAATTCGTCCGGGATAGTAATGGCACAGCGCGAACGTGGGGCTGGTCGCCTGCTGCGCACTGCCCAACCCCTCCAGCAGCCCCTTGATGAGTTGCGTCTTGCCCGCGCCGAGCGGGCCTTGCAGCGTCACAACCAGTGGGCCCGGAATACACCTTCCAAGCGAGACGCCGATTTGAAAGGTCTCCTCCGCAGAACGGGAATGAATTTGCTGAAGCATGTGGGCCTTTAGCTCGGGAGAATGTTCAAGCCGCAGTGGAATTTCTTTCAGCGGAAAGCGTCGCTGCGCTGCTCACGGCCCCGGCCGTCAGTTCCGCTCCATCAGCCACTAACACTCTGGCAGACCCAGTGCTCATGGCCGCATTAGTGCTCATGGCCGCATTAGTGCTCATGGCCGCATTAGTGCTCATGGCCGCATTAGTGCTCATGGCCGCATTAGTGCTTATAGCCGCATTAGTGCTCATAGCCGCGGACGGGCAGCGGTCCAGCCCGCCCGTCCTCGCGCTTCAAGACGAGTCGGTCCGAAGAATCAAAAGCGCCGATCACCGTCAGTTGTCCCGCCAGTTCCGGCTTGGTCAACAGTTCATCGGCGGCCTCGGGGTCAACCGCTAACAGCAATTCAAAATCCTCCCCGTCGAAGAGCGCGTGCTCAAGGGGTGGCCGCCCGGTTTGCTCGGAACGGGCGCGGGCTGCGGCCGCGATCGGAACCCGCATCGCATCGAGGCAGACGCCCACTTTGCTTTGCCGGCAAATTTCCGCCAAGTCAATCGTCAGCGAGTCGCTGATATCGGTCGCGGCGTGGACCAGTTGGGTGGCCGCAAGTGCCGCCGCCAAATCACAGCGGGGCCGAAAGTCCAAGTGCTTCCCAAGAATGCTCCCGCCCAGCGAGCCGCTGACCAGCAATAAATCGCCCGGACGTGCCCCCGAGATTGGCCAGCCCGCATGCTTCAGGCTCCCCAGCACGGTCGAGCCAACGACCAAGCCTTGGCTCCAGCGGTTGGTGTCGCCGCCCACAATTGCCACGCGGTATTCTCGAGCCAACTCCAAGGCACCGCGAAAAATGTCCTGGGCAGCCGCAAACTCGAGTCGCTGAGGAAAGGCAAAAGTGAGCACGGCGACCGTCGGAGTCGCTCCCATCGCTGCCACATCGCTCAAACTGACAGCCAACGCCTTGCGGCCGATCTGCTTAAACGTTGCCGAGCCAGACTCGAAGTGGACTCCCTCCAGCAGAAGGTCAGTCGTGAGCACCTGCAAGTCCTCCGAGTTGCGGAGGATAGCGGCATCGTCTCCCACCCCCAGCACGACGTCGGGGTGCTCGGTCACTTGCGAACTGAGCCATTCGATGAAGTCAAATTCGAACATGCCTGACCTGAATCCCGCAGCGGGCGGACCGGCACCGCTCGCTGCGCTGCCACCCCCGCATTCTACCGCTGATTCAACGAAAAAGCCCGCCGGCATGTTTTGCCGTCGGGCGCGATGGTGAACGTGAGGCGTCCGCCCCCAGCGTTTGCTGCTGCTGGATTATTTGGATTCTGCCAAACGCAATTGTCCGAACAGCGGGTCCTTGTTTCTCAGGATGTAGAACACGAAGGAGCGTTTTTGCAGGAGGTCCGGTTGGCGGAGAATGTAAGCCAGATTCTCAAACGATTCTGTTTTGTAGCCGTGCATCGCGACAAGCACATCCCCGGGCTGAATCCCCTCATCTTCGGCCGGGCTGTTGGGGCGGACGCGGACGACTTTCAAGCCCTTGCTGTAATTCGGATGCCGACCGGTCATCTCGGCATCGGACGCGACAGCCAATTCCAGGCCCAGCGGCTTCCAGGCAATCTGGGTTGCCGTATCGGCAGCCGCCTGCAGCGGCAGCGTCACGGTCCGCGCTCCGGCGAGGCTTACCTGCCCTCCGCTGGAGACCGCCAACTTCAGTTCGTCACCAGGACGCTTTTCGAGCAGAGCACAGTAAAAGTCGAGCGAGCGGGAAATCGGCTTGCCGTCGACCGCCGTAATGCGATCTCCGGACTTCAGGCCCGAAAGGTTTGATCCGGTATCGGCCGACTGCAGCACCACGACTCGGGGTTGGCCGTTCTCGTACTGGGTGCTGACCGTCATCCCCAGAAGCAAGCGATCACCCGTGGTCTGAGCCAACAGGCGGCTGGCAATTTCGACCGCGTCATTAATCGGAATCGCAAAGGCGATTCCCTGCGCGCCCACCCGCATCGCGACGTTGATGCCGATTACTTCGCCATCCAGGTTGATGAGCGGCCCGCCTGAGTTGCCCGGATTGATCGGCGCATCGGTTTGAATCAAGTTGCGGTAAATCTGGTGTTCGTTCACTTGAACCGTGCGGTTCAGGTGACTGATGATGCCGACCGTGACCGTGTTGTCGTAGCCATACGCGTTTCCGACCGCCGCGACTGTCTCTGCCAGCATCAGGTCGGATGAAGTCCCCAGTGGAATCGTTTGCAGCGGCTCCCGCGTGGCAATCTTCAGCAGTGCCAGATCCGACTCAGGGTCGTGGGCCAGCAAGGTGGCAGTCGTCGTCTCGCGGTCGGCAGTGGTGACCTGAATTTGGAGCACATCCTGAACCACGTGATAGTTGGTCAAAATGTAGCCGCGGGGGTCGATCACGACTCCCGTTCCCATGCCATTGACCTGGCGGGCTTCTTCTTCCAGAGCGACAACCGCGGCCGTCTCAACGCCCCCGTCCTGGGAAACCGTTTTCCGTCCCCGCAAGTTGACCACCGCTCCGCGACAACGCTCTACGGCATTGACCAGCGGAGTCCGACGGTTGGTCGACAATTCGTCGCTTCCGATGGCCGGCCACGCCGCTGAAACAGCGAGCAGCAGGGCCAGCAGTCGGAACAGGGTGGAGCGTCGGGTCATGAGCGGGCTGAGCTGGGGACTGTGCCGAATCGGAATAGTCCGAAGCGGCATTGCTGGTACTGACGGCTTACCCCGAATCATCGGAACAACGCGGGAAATCCGCTAAGAATGTCCTGCCGAGCGGAAAGGCTTGACCAACTTAACAGCCGCCGCAACGGAGACTTTTCGCGACGCCGAAAGTCAAGCCGATCGGCAAACTTTACCCGAATTAACATTGTCGGCAGAGGCTGAGAAAATTCAGTCCCGTCAGCCAAACGGGGGCGCGGCGGCCCAGCGCAGTAGCGTGCCCGGCAAGCGAGACTGCTTGCCCCCAAAGTCGCCTCCAGCGACCACGCAGCGCCCAGGAAAATGAACCTTGGATTCGGCCGCTGGCGGGGGATTCGGCTGCTGGGGGGGATAAGGTGCGGGCTGAACACTCTGCTGAAGACCCCGCTGCAGGTCGCTGCTACTCAACCCAGCCGATCGGGCCGTCTACCCGCGGCCCCACGGCCGGCCTTTGATTGCTTGAATCAGCGAATGACGCCGAGAGCAACAAGCAGCAGAAACAGAAGCCAGCTCACGTACAAAGCGAAGACCAGGGCGAGCGCCCAGCGCTGGCTCCTCCCGGGGAAGGGATTGCCGGCGTCCGCTGGACTCTCCTGAGCGGGGCTAGCCGAGGAGGGCGGGCTGGCTGAAACTCGCGACTTCTTTTTGGGGCTCATGCTTTCCGCTCTCCATCCTCTCGTCCCTGTTCCGGCATTCCGTATTCCGGCGTTTCGCGTTCACCTGTTTGATATCCAAAGGTTGTATTTTCCCGCGATACGTATTCACCGCGATACGTGTTCACCGCGTTTACACCTCGGACTCCCGCAGCGGGCGATCAGAGCGCCTCGATTGCCGGCGGAACTCAGCCCGATGTCAAGCACGCCGAACAAGTCAGTTCGACAAAGATTAACGGATTGAGGCGAGTTTGGCGGGGAAGGCGGCGGAGACAGCATCCTCGCTGGCGAAGGCTTCGTCGAAATCATAGACCGCGTCGAAATGCGCCCGTCGATCTCGAGGAGATTTCTTCAGCACGCCGACTTTAATCAGGTTATAGACAATTTCCCCGAAATCGCTGGTGGAGTAGACACCCCAGCTGTTCAAGACGACTTTTGACATCAGGCCAAACTGGGCCAGAGCATACTGCCGAATCCCCTCGCACAGCTGCTGGCCGGTAACGTGACATTGCTCGCGGACAGCGTCTTCGCCAGCGGTTCCTTCGCCGTCCACCTCGTTGCCGTCCAACTTCTCGCCGTGGCTGTCCCGGTTGGAGGAAGAATCATGCGCGAACTGGGCGAGTCCCTGCGGTGAATGCCCGCAGTCTTCCAA
>Ga0315904_10013123_pt1 | contig 10407 bp, 8 predicted proteins | sample LakEriMetagenome_6_FD_203529 | JGI IMG/M metagenome (GOLD analysis project Ga0315904, IMG submission 203529) | Freshwater fungal communities from buoy surface, Lake Erie, Ohio, United States - Buoy 12 MA120 | ecosystem: Environmental > Aquatic > Freshwater > Lake | place: USA: Lake Erie, Ohio... | reverse complement strand
CGCCCGCTTGCCGCCAATCTCGACTTGTCGCCACGTCCCCATGCCAATTCCGTTTCCGCGCCTGATGGTGCCTGGTTCGCCCCGTCATTTTCCGATGCAGAATCGGCTGAAAATGCGGTCGAGAATGTCATCAGTGTAGACCGCGCCGGTGATCCTGCCCAGTTCTCCCAGCGCCTCGCGGATCTCGAGCGCCAGCAGGTCTTCGTCCCGTTCACGGGCGGCGATCTGGCAGGCCCGCTGCAGGCACTCGGCGGCTGCTTCCAGGCTGCCACGAACTCGTGCCGAGGTCGAACCGACAAACTGTCGACGCGATCCCTCCTGGGTCGCCAACCGTTCCCCGATGGCCTGTTTGAGTCTCGCAATTGAACCGGAATGATGAACGGAGATTCGCAGTCGAGTTTGATCCTGGTGAGCGTCGTTGTGTGCCAAGAGGTCCGCTTTGGTGACGATCCAGAGCCAGTTGGCGGCAGGGCAGCCGTGACGGTCGTCGGGTTCGTCGGCGGGGCGGCAGTCCAGCACAAGGTCGGCCTGGGCCAGTTGCTCGAGGCGTCGTGCCTGGGCCGCCTGTTCGATCCCGGTCTCCGCGGTCTCTGTTCCCGCCGTATCGATGAGAGTCAAAGGGAGTCCTGCCAGGTCGAGCTCGGCTCCCAGCCAGTCGCGGGTGGTTCCCCGTTGGGGTGAGACCAGGGCGGCCTCCTGGCCTGTGAGGGCATTGAAGAGCGTGCTCTTGCCCGCATTGGGGGGACCGGTCAAGACCACCCGCCAACCCGCATCACGCCGGGTGCGATCCGACAACTGCTCACGCAGCGGGGCCAGGGTGGCGACCGCGTCGTGCAAGCGTCGTGTCAGTTCCTCATGAGCCACGAATTCGATCGGCTCATCGGCAAAATCGAGTCCCGCTTCCAGGTCGGCCAAAAGATCGAGCAGATCATGGCGGAGTTCGGCCAGTCCCCCCGACAGACCACCCGCCAACTGGCTCAGGGCCGTCTTCAGTTCGGTCTCGCCCGAGGCATCGATGACCCCCAGCACGGCCTCGGCCTGCACCAGGTCAATCCGTCCCGCCAGGAACGCGCGCAGGGTGAATTCGCCCGGCTCGGCCGGTCGCACCCCCCGGCGAAAGACCTCCGCGAGCAGAGCCTCCAGCAGAGGGGGGGAGCCATCTGCATGGAGTTCAGCGAGGCACTCGCCGGTATAGCTGCGCCGGCCCGGCCAGTAGTGGAGGGCCACCGGGCAGGGATGCCACAGCCCCGCGACGGCCACGGTTCCCTCGGTTCGCCACGGGAGTTTTCGCTCGTGGAATGCCGGCGAGGAGGGGGGATTCGCGTCGGGCTGAAACCAGTCCTGCAGCAGTGCCGGCGTTTGCCGGCCGCTGATGCGCACGATCCCCCGGACTGACGGGCCCGGTGCCGATGCCAGGGCGGCGATGGTGTCGTCAGGATGCAACCGGTACTGCATCGGGATGGAGCCGCAGGTGGATGGCGTAGCGCCGGGTTTCGTGGAAACCATCGGCTGTGTAGAGGGACAGTGCCGGCAGATTGCGGCTTTCGACCGCCACATTCAGACGGGTTTTGCCTCTCGCGAGGGAAACCATGCGGGCGTGAATCAGCAGTTGTCGGGCGAAGCCCCGGCGACGGGCCTCGGGAACAACTCCGAGGTACTGGATTTCGAATTCGTCACTGCGGCCGGTGGCACCCAGCAGGAGGATTGCGCTCGGTTGTGTCTCACCCGGGCGGCAGTACAACTGCCACAGTCCGGGCTCGGGTGGCGCACCCGATGCATGGGAGGCAATGACATCGTCTCCCGTTCGGAAGGCTCCCACTTCGGGACAGTCGCTCCCCTCCTTCTGAGTCTGTTCAATCACCCGGGCAAACTCCCCCGCACGCTGTTCGCTCCAGGGTATGATCTCCATTGGAATGCGGGTGAATGCTGACGGAGCGGCAGTTGTTGACGATACCTCTGTCTGCATCAGGCACAGGTCGGCAATCCCGGGATAACCTGCAAAGGCGAGTCGTTTGCGGTCTTCGGACTGGTGGGGATCCACAAACGCCACCGAGCAGACGACCCCGGCGCGGTCGAGACGGCGGGCCAGTTCGGTCAGCAGGAGTCCCGCGACACCATCTGTCGATTCGCCGGCGGCAACTCCAGGCAGCCACACAATTGCCTCCCGCCCGGGACGCACAACCGCGAGTGCCGCTCCGAGGACGGCGGAAGATCCCTGACGGCACGCGACCACCAGGTGTTCCAGGTCCAATTTCTGCGAGGCCACCGACTGCAGGGCTTCCTGCACCCGGAGGTTTCGTTCCAAGTCTGGCCAGCGGCCGTACAGGAGGGAAAGTGCCGGGGTGATGGTTCTCGGGTCGGCCGGCAGCACCTGCAACATCACGGCCCTTTCCACTGGGGGAATCAGGGGAGTCGGCAGCAGTTGGGGGAGCAGGGGAGCGGGCCGGGAGGACAACTGGAAGCCATCGGCAGGCTGTTTGACAGACCGCCGACCTGGGCCACGGCGGGCTCGCTGAACAGCTTCTGCAGATGAACTTCACCGCATTCCGGGCAGGAGGGTTGTTCACCCGAACGGACCAGGATCTCGAAATCGCGGCTGCAGGTTTCGCAGCGGTACTCGAAGAGAGGCATGGAGCAGGCCGTGGATCGTCAGGAACGATGCGCCCCGCAGTGGCAGAAGCCGGAGACTCTCCTGGCGGGCTGCGGTCACTGCCAGTTCGTCAATTGTAATCGTCTGGGGACAGATTGGGAGAGCCCGCGTCCTTGTCCCGCCGGGAAACCGGGAATCGAGTGTTCGATTTCATCTCCATTTCGCGGGAAAATCGTGACGCGCGCAAATCATCTTCTCCCCCAAACGAAATGCTGCGTATACTCCCCAGCGCCAGGGATTGGTCCCGGCGTTTTCCGGAAGAGCCCCATGTTCTACGACGCCCTCCTGCTGCTGATTCTGCTCTACAACACCTGGCGGGGGGCAGCCCGGGGGGTTACGTGGCAATTGGCGGGCATTGCGGCCATTCTGCTTTGTTTCCTCTTCGCGGCACCGCTGTCGATCAGCGTGGCGCCCATGATCTCGCTGGATCCCCCCTTGAACCGGTATGTCGCCATGCTGGCGATTTACCTGGCGTTTTCTCTGGGAAGCTTCGCCGTTGCGCGGATGATCCGGAGTCTGCTGGAGTCGCTCCGTTTCCAGGAGTACGACCGACACCTTGGGGGTGTCATGGGTTTCCTGAAAGGGGCCACCTTGTGCCTGGTGATGACCTTTTTTGTGGTCACCCTGTCCGAGTCCGCCCGTGAAAAGGTGCTGCGCAGCCCGGGTGGCCGACTGGCGGGATACCTCCTCTACAAGTCGGCCGGCGTTCTTCCCCAGGAGATTGACGGGTTCCTTTCACCACATTTTCGCAAGATCGAAGGAGAGTTGATCGAGATTGCTGTCGAGGAAGAACAGCAGGGCAAGCCCGGTCATCCCCTCGGGCTTCCCTTCGATCTGGACCCCCGCAATGACGACGAGGGGAATCGTTCTGAGGATGAGGTCGCCCCTGAAGAGTCGAGCGACCCCGTGGCCACGACGGAAGAGTCGTTGCCGGAATCTCCCCGGGATGCGGTTGGCAAGACCGATCCGCTCTGGAACGACCTGGCCGGGACACTGGTCGGCCGGCTTCGGAAACAGGTCTCGGAGACACTGCGGGGAGCGTTTCCGGACCTCGGCGGGGGGGAAGGATCTGCCGAGGGGCAGGCAGGTCCCGTCGATGCGGCCGATGACCGCAGTCCTGTCGGGAACGATCGGCTCCAGCCCAGGACCCGGCCGCAGCCCCCGGCGGCAACGCCGCTGGTTCCCCGTGAGCGCCGCCCGACGGTGACCGCTGCTGAGGATCCCGAAGTGGACCGATTGCTGAAGGAGATTGCCCAGGCGTTCAGCGGGCGGGAGTCAACCCGCCAGCAGTTGCAGCGGCAGGTGGAGTTGCTGCTGGAGGGGGTGCCTGCGACCCTGGCCCGACAGGCCCTGGTCGACTGGCGGGCTGACCTGTATGGAACCGTTCCCGATCCCGATCCGGGGACCGAACTGGAGACTCCCCTCGAAGACCGGATCCTGCGGCAGATGACGAAATCGCGTATCGGCCTGCAGGATCTCCCCTCGGGAGTTCAATCCCGGCTGAAACAGCCGCGATAGGGAAATTGCGAGGGTGAGAAATACCGAAATGACCCTGTGAAGAAACAACCCGGGTCAGCGCCGTTTGGTCGATCCCTTTTTGGTCCCGCCCCGCCGGGTCACCCGACCGCCGGCAAGATTCATCCCCGGTGACGCCATCGGGTCACCGGGGATGCTGTGAATCAGGCCGCAATACTCTCAGGCCTTGACAGGCTTGTTCTTGAAGCCGTTGATCCGGCCGTGCACGTCATCGAGCACGTAATGGAAGGCGATGAGGTGGAGTGACTCCACCATCCCCATGTCGTCGAGGGGGCAGTGCAGGCACTTGTCGGCAATCTGCCGCAGTTTTCCTCCCGTGAAACCGGTGATGCCAAACGTCTCGATCCCATGCTCTTTGGACCATTCCACCGCCCGGATGATATTGGGGCTGTTGCCGGAACCGCTGATGGCAATCAGCAGGTCGCCCGGTTCGCCGAAGTTCTTCAACTGCTCCGAGAAAATCCGGTCGTAGCTGGTGTCATTTCCCCAGGCCAGGATGTAGGGGGTGTTGTCGGTCAGGCTGAGGACCTTGAGTCGCTGCTGCTTCTCGAAGTCGAGCACGGTGCTCTTGCCGAGATCTTCGCAGAAGTGCGAGGCATTCGCCCCACTCCCCCCATTGCCGATGATGTAGACAAACCGCCGCGAGAGGTACCGGGCGTAGATCGCATCAGCGAGAGCTTCGATCTCGGCATGATCCAGGCGATCGATCTCCTGGTGAACACGATCCAGATAGGTTTTGACATCCACCTTTGCGCCGAACATCGCCATGGGGCGTTCCTTCCCTCGGAGCGGCCTCGGTGCGTTCATGCGCAGCGGGGCCGCAGAATCTGCAGCATCCTGTCGTCAATCGCCAGACACCGAACAGGCCGAATGCCGGTGAGCCCGCCGGGTCAGGCGGCAGTTTAGCTTTCGGGGGCGATTGCTCCCACCCCGGTCCGCGGCCCTACGCCAGCAATCCGGTCACGACCCTGCCGGCGGCCGCCGGCAGGGGGCGATTGAGGCGATCCGAAAGTTCGGTCGACGGATCGATTCCCAGCAGCGAAAACATCGTGGCCGCCAGGTCTTCGAGGGGAACCGGATCCCGATCCGGCAGGGCCCCCGTCTTGTCGGACCGACCGTGGACATAACCCCGTTTGACTCCGCCACCGGCCAGCAGCACGGTGTAACACTGCGGCCAGTGATCGCGGCTGATGTTGGCATTCAGACGCGGTGTCCGGCCGAATTCTCCCATCCAGACGACAAGGGTCGAATCCAGCAGTCCTCGCTCATCGAGATCATTGAGAAAGACTGGCAGGGTGTGGTCGGTCAGCGGGAGATGCCAGGCGTCGAGGATGGGGTATTGCCGGGTGTTGTTGAAACCATGGGTGTCCCAACCCCCCGTTGTGGTGCTTTGCCCCCCGATATTCGACGAGAAATAGACATTCACAAACTTCACTCCCGCCTCGACCAGTCGCCGGGCCAGCAGGCATCCCTGGCCATAGGTGGTGCGTCCGTATTTCTCGCGGGTCGCCGCATTCTCGGCAGACAGGTCAAATGCCGCCCGCACCCGGGGCGACTGCAGCATCGCGAGGACCCGGTCGTAGTACGGTTGCAGGTCGGTGGTGGGGGCCGCCCCGGCCTGTCCCGCGGTCTGTCGATTGATCAACTGCTGTAACGAGCGGCGATTCTGCAGGCGATCAAGGCTCAGGCTGGAGGGGAGGCTGAGTTCCGGGAGACGAAAATCGTCCCGGTTGGGATCCTCGGTGATCAGGAGGGGATCGTGGTTCTTCCCGAGAAAACTGGCATGCTGTCCCGGAGTGATCGCCCCATCCCGCAGGACATGGGGGTAGGCCACAAACGTCGGCATGCCATCTGTATTGGGGGCCAGACGGTCCACCACCGAGCCATAGGCCGGGAAGAGTTCGATGGTGTCGCGCAGCCGAATGTCATCAACAGTCGGGGCCCGGCCTGTGAGTGCCTGGTAGGCGGCCGAATTGTGGTTCTTCATCGCGTGGTGCACCGTCCGCACCAGGGTCACCTTGTCGAGAACCCTGGCGGTTTCGGGAAGCCGATCGCAGATTTCCACTCCGGGCAGGCTGGTGGCGATGGGGCTGTACAGGCTGCGAATTCCGTCGGGGGCCTGGGGCTTCATGTCGAACGTATCAACATGGCTGGGCCCGCCAAACTGGTACAGGAAGACGACCGATCTGGCGCGGGGAGTCGGGGACGTGGAAGACTCGCCCACCCCCCAGGCTCGCGGTCCAGCCAGACCCAGGAGTCCGGTTGCGCCGGCCTGTAACAGGCAGCGCCGGGGCCAGGTCAGGGGAGACGGCGCGGGGTGGGGACCGGCGGGAGGAAACATCGAAATTCGGTGCTGGGAACGGAGAAGCTGGAGCCGCCAACGAGTCGCTGTCCCGAATGATAACCGGCCTTGTGGGAGACCACCAATCTCGATGAAACCCCAAGGTCGGTGCTTGACCGCTGGAAATCGCCAATTGATACTCATTGCAAGCCCTCAACACCGGCTTCGCAGGAGTGGACCGGTTCGAGAGCGCTTCCCGGAGAATCTGCCATGCGCCTGGTCTGGATGTGCGGTCTTGTGTGGTGTGGTTTGTCGGCGACATTGCATGCCCAGGGACAAGTGCGGCCCGGGGCCTCGGTTGGCTGGTCTGGGAATTGGACGGGGACCAATGTGGGGGCCTGGCCGAACCGCTGGTCCGGCGGCTGGGGGAATCCCGGTGGCTGGGGCGGTGCCTGGCCCGGAAGCTGGGGGGGCTTCTCGATGTCGGTTCCGGGGGGGAACTTCACGATGTATCAGGGACCAGCTTGGGCGGGGCCCGGCTGGGTGGGACCGGCGATCGCGTATCCCGCCTGGGGATACACCTCAGCGGCGCCAATTTTTGTCGATCCGGAGGTGATGGGATTTGGCCCTCGACCTCCGCAATTGTTACCGCTGCTGGGCCCTGAAGTGGGCGAAAAGCTGCGCAATCTGGGGCGGGAAGACGTCGCCGTGCCTGGCTTGCGAGCAGGGGCCGGTGCCGGTGGCGCGATTCCGGACGGAGGCGCAGCCCCGCAGGCTCCGGCAGTTCCGGTGCAGCCCGAACAAGACAACCCACCCCTGTTTCTCAAGCGGTCGAACGCCGAGCAGCAATTGCGCGCCCAGCGGTCCCAGGTGCAGGGGGATCAGCTGTTCCAGCGGGCTGACTATCTCTCGGCTGCCGGGAAGTATCGGCAGGCCACGCAGGCGGCAGCCGACCTGCCAGGACCGCGCGTCCGGCTGGGGATGGCACTGGCCGGCCTGGGTGAGTTTCGCGGAGCGGCACGGGCCTTCAAGATGGCCCTGCAGCTCAATCCGCGCTGGCCTCAGGAAGGGCCGAGCCTGGAAGAATTGTTCGGTCCCGACAACGACATTGCCAAAAACACCGTGCTGCAGCGGGCCCTCGCCTGGACGAAGGCCGACATCCGCGATCCCGACCGACTGTTCGTGATGGGGGTCCTGCTCTGGTTCAACGAAGATCTTGACGCCGCCCGAAAGGTCTTTCAGACCGCAGCCCAACTGACGGAAGGGGCGTCCCCGGCCATGGCCTTTTTGAAGGTTGGATCGGCCGCCGTCGGTGCCCCACCGGCAGCAGCGGCTGGTCCCATGGCGCCCGCTCCAACCGATGCCCCCCAGAGCGATCCGAGCCGCGATGCCCCGGTTCCGATGCCCGACTGACAGAGTGTCGGAACGCCTGATGCTGAAAAGGAATCGTCATTTCCCGGGAGGGGGCTGTGGGCCCGGCGTAGCCTGGATTCAGTCACTCATCGGGACATTGGCAGAGCGACTGCTCTTGGCGCGCGGGGGGAACGGAATCTGGGGGAGGGAACGCGAATTCATTTGGCGTACTCGATCTCGCAACCTTTGGCGAGCGTGTCGACTGGATCGACCGGCTTGCCTGAGAGCAGGTTGCGGACGGCCTCGGCGACGAACTGACGCTTGACCGCGGTCCCTTTCACATCATCGTCAAACGCCCCCATGTAGGCGATCTTCCGGTCCCTGTTGAGGACAAAGAACTGCGGGGTCACCGTCGCCCCGTACTGTCGCCCCGTGAATTGGGAATCGTCGAGCAAATACGGCCAGACATACTGTTTGTCCCTGGCACGCACTGCCATCCTGTCGAGCCCCTCGGCGGGATTGCGGCTGACACTGATGGCGACCACCTGCACTTTGTCGGCCGCCACCTCGGTGGCGAATTTCCGCAGCCGGGACTCGTAGGCATGCGTCGTCGGACACAGGTTGCGGAGGAACATCACCACCACCACCGGGGCATCCTGATAATCGGTCAGGCTGTGACGGCGTCCATCAATTCCCAGCAAACCTTCGAACACCGGTGCGTCATCACCCACCGCCAACTCCCGATTGAATTTGGAGCGGGCAGGTGGCTCGGCACCCGCGGGTTCCACCGGGGAGCCCCCGCACAGCAGTCCGATCAGGACCACCGCCGCAAGTCGGGGTGGTCGAAAAGGTTGGCTGCAAGTCGCCTGGTGGCATCGGTTCATGATCGTTTCTCTCGCGCGGTGTTCAGACACTCTACCAATCCCGAAATCAAGCCCCGAGGAGCCCCGGATGCTGGCTTGCACCACCAGGTGGTGAGCCTGCGGTTGAACCGTCCGCAGCGGTCCCGGAATTGCCCCGGCGGTCTGCTCGCTGGAGCAACTGTCAACGCCAGTTTCAGTCCAACCGCGGTGGTTCAGGCAGGAGGGCACAGCGATCCTGTCTGTGATCGGGAGTGTTGCACGCAGCTTCCCCATTTTGGCCCGTTTGGCCCTGTTCTCCAGGTTGCCTCGCCAAAAGTGGCGCAGACCCCCAAGGGGCTCCGTTGGTATCCTCGCCAACCAGACGGTAGTCAAGGCACGGAGGCGAAGAGAGCCATGCGCGCGGTTGGAAACTGGCGAGTGTTGTTGATGGTCCTGGGGATGCTGGTCGGTTGCCAGCAGTCGCCCCAGTCCGATTCTGGTGCGAAGGGAACCGGTGGAGGGGCGGAAACCGCCTCGGTACCAAAGGAGACTTCGCCAGCGCCCGGCAATTCCACCGAACCGGCGGCCACACCCGATGCGGCCGTCCAGCAGGTGCTGCAGGGAATCGAGCGGAAGGAGTTGAAAGCCCTCTGGGACTTTCTGCCGGGCAGTTATCAGCGCGATCTGCAGTCGCTGGTTCGCCAGACGGGGGACAGGATGGACCCCGAGGTGTGGGACCGCCTGATGCAGGTGGTTCGGCATTCGGCCCGCATGATGAAATCGAAGGAGAAATGGCTGCAGACTCCGGCCGCGAATGAGCCGCCGCGCACGGGCGCCGTTGCCCAGTTGGGTCCCGTGGACTACGCCCAGTTGGCCGGGTTGTTGAACCTGTTGGCGGACAGCGAGTTGGGCCAGGCTGAGACCCTGAAATCGATCGACCTGGGGGCGTGGACCGGCAAGGTCGGACGTCCTCTGCTGGAACAGGTTTCTGTGTTTGCCCGCAGGATGCCAGCCGATCCCCTGGCCCGCACTCTCACCGGGTTGCAGGATCTGAAGTTTCGGTCGCGAGATGTGAAGGGAGACTCGGCCGTCGTGGAAATCGTGGTTCCGAATGAACCGGTGGTCGAGGTTCCGTACGTCAAGGTCGATGGAAAATGGATTCCGGTCGATCTTGCGAATGGCTGGATCGAGGGGATGGGGCAGGCCCAGGCCCGCCTGGCGGTGGCTCTCGCACCCGACAACCTGGCGGCGCTGAAGCCCCAGTTGATGACGGGGCTGAATGTTCTTGACGAATGGCTCAAGCGACTCGAAGAGTCTCCGAACAAGGAATCGTTTGACTTCGCCTGGGCCCAGGGGCTGCAGAATGTCATGACGGTGGCTTCCGCCCTGCAGCCTGACCTCCCCCGGGATGATATGGCTGGAGATGTCGATCCCTCGGCCGAGACCGCAGTGCCGGTTGTCAAAGTGGTGGTTCAGGGAGAGCTGACATTTGATCAGCAGGACGAAATCCTGGAGAAACTGGCGGAACTGGCTGATGATGGGACCGGTTCGTTCCGGGAGATCTCGGCCACGAAGCGGGACGTGACATTTCTGCTCGGGCCGGTGGCCGATGTCGAGGCGTTTGCCAGGAAAATGGATTTGCTTGACGTCTCGAAAGTCGACCCCGCAGGGCGTATGATCCTCGCCACACCCAAATGATCGCGTGTTCCTGTTGAACCCATCAGCGAGAACCAGCCCGGTCTGAG
>Ga0315904_10013122_pt1 | contig 10407 bp, 11 predicted proteins | sample LakEriMetagenome_6_FD_203529 | JGI IMG/M metagenome (GOLD analysis project Ga0315904, IMG submission 203529) | Freshwater fungal communities from buoy surface, Lake Erie, Ohio, United States - Buoy 12 MA120 | ecosystem: Environmental > Aquatic > Freshwater > Lake | place: USA: Lake Erie, Ohio... | reverse complement strand
CGGCGTACTTAGCCCAGTTGAAACAATAGTCTTTCCCTGCGTGTTCATCAAGGTACTTCTGCTCGGCGGCGAACAAAGCGGCAGGATCATCAACGCTCTCTAGTACTTCAAACACGAACGCGGCTTCGCCATACTTGTTCCAAGACGCCAACATGCTCTTGTTGGGGTGCGTACCGTCTCGCATTTGTCTGCGGTGCCTTGCCCACCGCTGCGTCTGGTTGACGGTGCTGCCGATGTAGAGCTTCCCGTTTGCGGAACAAGTGATGCGGTAGATGATGCCCATGCGGCCTCCAGGTTGTATCAGGCGATAGTGTATCACACGGGCAAAAAGAAAGGGGCCGAAGCCCCTTTCGCCTTGTAAAACAAGGACTTAGCTCAGGCGCCGGGACTGCCCCACGCCCCGAGCGGATCAGAAACGCCGAAAGAATACCTCTCACGCGCCTTGTACCGCGAGTTGCCCGTGTCGAAGTCTTGGTCCATGGAGGTTGCCAGGGGCACCCGCACGAAGTGCTTCAGGCCGTTGGGCACATCGGTGGTCAGGAACCACGCGTTGGTGTCGGTCAACCAGTGGTTGATCGTGTAGCCCTCGGGGACCGAGCCGTTGTTCTTCAGCGCGTTGATGTCGTTGTCGTTGGTGCCAACACGGAGGTTGGTTTCCAGCAGACGCGTGGCGACGAACTGAAGGGCCGGGGGAACGATCAGCTTGCGCGGGCGGGCAGCGATGAGCAGGTTGCGCTCATCCGTCCAACCAGCGATCTGGATCACGGCGGCTTCCAGCGAGGTCTCGTTCAGGTCAGCGCCCGTTGTGGGACGGTTGCTGTTGGTGCCACCGGACACCAGCGGGTGAGCGGTGCTGAACAGAGACTGACCGTCGCCATACACGACACCGGCGTTGAAACCGTTGTTCAGGATGGCAGCGGCCTTGACCTGCTTGGTGTAGGCCATGGCCCGGGCGAGCGCCTTGGTGTACCGCGCCGAGAGGCTGTCGTACAGGTTGTCTTCCATCGCCTCTTCGGTGATGGAGAAGCCCTGCGCGATGGTCTCGTGGTTGTAACGAGCGGTCCAGGCTTCCTGAGCGTTGTCATACGACAGGGCTTGGCCTTCGTTCTTCACCGGAGCGGCGCTGAAGCCGGAGAGCTTGGTCTCCTCTTCAAACGAGCGATCAGAGGTCTCGACCTCGTAGATCTCCTTGTGCTCTTCGCCGTAGCGCTTGTACTCCAGACCGAACAGCGCGTTCAGACCGGGGAGCAGTTCCTTGAGAAGCTGTGCGCGAGAAATTGCCATGATGAGGTCTCCTTAGACGCCAGCGGCCAGCAGATACGAGTGGTAACCGAAGTTCCACCCAACGATGACTTCGGGGTAGCCGATGAAGCTGACCGAGGCCCCAGATGACGCCGTGACGCTGGCGCTGACCGTGATGGTCGAGGTGGAGGTGACCACGCCCGTGACCGTCAGGTTGCTACCCGGCGAACCAGCGGTGCTGCCGCTGATGCCCGCGATGACGCACTGCATACCCGGGACGATGCCCGTGGTAGACGCGACGGTGAAGGTCGTGGCACCGGAAGGCGACGAGGACAGAGCGGTCTGAACCGTGACCGCCGTCTCGGGGACCAACTGGATCACGCGCAGGCAAGGCGAAGTGCCCGCACCCGTGCCGACCGTCTGGCGGATGTTGCCAGCCACCGACGAAGCCACCGTGGGGTTGCCACCCGAAACACCAGCCAGCGAGTTGCCGGTTGCCGTCGAGCCGCCGTTGCCGGCGATCAGGAAGGCGTTGGTGCCCAGGAACGACGGCGACATGTAGCCGACGGTCGTGCCGGTGTTCAGTTGCGTGTTGGCCGAACCTTGCGGCTGCGCCACCACAACGGCCTTGAACAGGGCGTTGGGATCGTCCAGCACGTAGGCAACGGCGTCCGGGGCGTTGGTGCTTGCCGGCCAGTACTGCTGGCGCAGCTTGCCGAAGATCGGGCCCGACCCGGTGCTGTATTCGCAGCCCAGGAAGACGCCGACGATGTCGCCCGCAGCGGCAGCGGACTGCGTGTCCGCGTTGTACGGGGTGATGATGGAGTTGCCGTTGGACAGGCCGACGGCGTCACCGTTGAAGATGTTGGTGCTGTAGCCCTGGCCGATGGGGATCATCCGGGTGGAACCCGCGAACGGGATACCGCCCTTCAGATTGACCGGCTGAAGGCCGTAAGGCTTGTCAATCGAGGGGTAGGACATGAAAGACTCCTTAGTTACTGTCCGCGTCCGAACGAGACCTCAGAACGCCGGTTCTTGAAGAGCGGCATACGGGGATCGTTCTCGCGCATGAAGGTGTTGTCCACGGACTCCATCTGACCAGCCGCCTGACCCTGGTAGAAAGCATTCCGTTGATCAACAAGTTCTTTGGGGGTTCGACAGAGGATGAGGCCACCGATCTCCAGGGAGCCCGGAATCCGCGACTGCGGATCGCACAGGTGCTGAAGCTCAGGATGGTCGGCAACCTTGGCAGGCTCCCAGCCTTCGCGGAACTTGGAGGTGATGTTCCGGGGATCGGCGGTCCCCAGAGTGCTGACGCGAACCCACCGGTAGACGTATCCGGGAACCGGGGTCACTTCCGGGAGCAGTTCAGCGGGCTTCCAGGTCATGGGCCGCTCTGCTTTGGCGCGAGTTTCAGCTTCGCGAGGGGTTCGTTGGTCAGCCATTGTCTTTCCTCATCTGTTCCGCAACAGCCCGAGCGTACTGCTCAGGCGTGAGTCCTAGCCGCTTGGCCAGGGTGACCTGGGTCTGCGTCAGCACGATCTTCTTGGGCGCTGTGCTGCGCGTTGCCGGGGCAACTACGTTGGACGCTTTGCTGGGTTTTGCGGAGGGGAACGCTTCCGGGAAAACCTTGCGCATTTCTGCGTTGACACGTGCGTAGTATTCGTCACTGGTGGGGTCAAGCCCGTCACTGACTAGCTCGTGATGTACCTCCAGAGCCACTGCGGTCATCCGCCTGTTCGACCCAAACCACTGATTGGCATCTCGCCACGCAAGCGCTTTGGCATCGGGTTGAGGCAGCGTCGGGGGCGTTTGTACCACGGCTTGTGGCGTTTGTACAGGGGGCGCTGCCGCTTTCACCGCGTTCAGCCGCTCCATCTTGTTGACCGCTCTGGCCAACTCCTCCTGCGCAGACACGATACCGTCGGTATCGAAGGCTTCATGCGCGTCCTTGAGCTTCTGCTTGGCCGCGCTGACTTCCGCCGTGGCCGTCTGCTTTGCCTGCTCCAGGAGCGCCTGTTGCCCTTGCCCAAGGGTGCCTTGAAGCTTCTTGTTCTCCTCGATGAGGTTCTGCGCCAACCGCAGGGCTTCCTCGCGTTCGCGCAGCGCCGCTTCCTTGGCGCGTCGCTCCTCGTGGTAGCCCTTGGAGAAGTGCTGAATGCGCTGCTTGACGCTGTCGCTGTACTTCGTCAGTTCCTCGTCGGTAACCTCTGAAGGAGGCTCCCGCATCGGTTCGCGCCCACGGTCGGGCGCGGGGGTGTCGTCCACCACCTCGATCTCTGCGTCACCTTCGATCTCGAAGTCCACCTTCTTGTCGTCAGCGACCACCTGAACTTCGTCAGGGAACTTGAATTCTTGGTTGTCCAGTGCCATGGTCATGCCCTCTGAATGCCACGCGGGTCTTGAACGACGGCTTCGACGCTGTCGTCATTGATGATGCGGAACTCTTGTCCATGGATCTTGATCCGCGTGCCGGTGTTCGGGCGAACCAGGACGAAGTCACCTTCCTTGCAGGAGGGACCAGAGGGGAAGCGGATGGGATCCTTGTAGCAGTCGGGGCCCATCTTGACCACGAACAGCACAGGAGACAGTACCTCCTCGAAGTGCAGGGTCTGGCCTGCCTTCAGAAGCCCACTCTCGTAGGACTCTTCGGCCTCCGGCAGCATGCAGAGGATGCGGTACGTCTTCGGATCCGGCAGTTGGCGTGCCTTCTCTTCAGGCGTTTCGGGGAGGACGGACGTTGATTTTCCGTCCGAAAGGACAAGTTCACTCATCTTCGGATTGCTCCATTTGTCGCACGAGGTCGGTGATGTAGGACTGCGCGAGAGAAAGACCCCGGATTTCTCCGCACAGATTCTTGTATTCGGCATAGTCTCTTGCCGAACCTGCTGTAAGAGCTTGCGTAAGAGCATCACGCCGCTCCGACAGTTCCTTGAGGACTACGTCAAACGCAGTAGTCGTCATGTGTTACTCCTTGCTCTGCGGACGTTGCGCAGCCCGCTGGGCTTGTTGTGCGGCCTTGAGGGCTGCAGCTTGCGCCTGTTGACGCATCTTCTGCTGATGCGCTTGTTCCTTGTGCGACAGCTCCTGCTGCGCACGTACCGCCTTCATCTGCGGCGGCTCCCCCTGGTTCTTCTGGGCGTCGAGCGCGAGGCGAGCTTGCTCAAGCTGGAGCTTCTGCTGGGCGATCTGGAAGTCGCGCTGGCTGTCGGCTTCCTTACGTCGAAGCTCTTCGGCCTTCAACTGCAACTCGGCCTGCTGGATCTGCAGTGTCGGGTCTTGCGACGCTGCCTGGGCCCGCTGCTGTGCGGCCATGGCTTGGTTCTGCACCATCGTGCGCTGGGCGGCAGCGGCGATGAGCGGTGCCAGCGTCTTCTCGTCCTCGGGGGCCACCGGGGTGTCGCCTTCCGCGTTGAGCGGTGGCAGGGGCACGCCCAGGTTCATCTCCACCTGGGCCCGGTACGCGAACGCCGTGTGCTCCGCGATGTGCGCCATGAGCGCTGCCATCATCTGCTGCGCCATGGGATTTTGTCCCAGGACTGCTGCGATGCGGGGATCCTGCATGAACGCCTGATGCGTGGCGATGTGCGCCTCGTGGTCCTGGTACGCGAACGCCTTGAGCGGGCGCATGCGCAGAACGTCCATGTTCTCCGTGACGGGATCCCGAGGCTTCTGGTCCTCGGGCGTGGCCACCATCCGCTCAGCGTTCTTGATGCCCAGCACCTCCAGCATCTGGCGATGCAGGTACGTTTGATCGTAGATCTGCGGGGCCCCTTGCGAAAGCTGCAGCGCCGCTTGGTACTGCATGATGCGCTGCGCCATCGTGGCGGCGTTGGGATCGCTGACGGGGATCACCTCCACCATGTCGTAGTCGGCCTGTTTGGCCTTGCGGTCGCCGCCCTCTGGCGTGTAGGGGTAGTCGGGCGGGAGGTGGTCGCGGATGATCTGCTTGAGCAGCTTGAATTCCATCTTCAAGCTGGCGTGGACCCGGGCCTGCACCGCCGACATGGTCTTCAACTGCCGCTCCAGGATGGCCAGGGTGGTGCCCACTGGCGCCTGGGCCGACATGTCGCTGATCTTGAGGTCTGCGATGGCCGCAAGCCTGCGGCCCTCCTCCGTGATGCGCTCCAGCAGCGCCGCCAGGACTTGGCTGGGCTCCTTGTACGGCAACGGCATGATGTTGTCGCGCACAGCCCCGGAGGGGATGTCCACATCGCGGAACTCGCCCGGGGCGATGGGCGTGTCGTCGCCCTTGATCCGCAGGCCCCGCGCCTTCAGCCCGCCGGGGAGGTTGCTCAGCGTGCCCGCGTCCACCAGTTGCCGGATGATGCTCGTGCCTGCGCGGGCGTAGCCACCGATGAGGTGGATGAACCCCAGGCCGTAGGCCCCGAAACCAGGGATGTACGTGTACTGCACGAAGTGCTGTCGTTTGCGCTTGAGCGGGTCGTCTTCCTCCCAGTTGCGGCGGATGGCCAGCGTGTTTTGCGTGCCTTTGTCAATGGTGACCACGTACGGCAACGCGATGCCGTTTTCGTCCTCGTAGCCAGGGAGATCCAGTTCAACGTGAATCTCCATCAGCGGGTATCGGTTGTCTTCATTGAGCGTGTAGCCTTGGTCTTCGGCTTTCTTCTTCTCGATGTCGGAGTGAAAAACGACAGGTTCGCCAAGGTCGATCTCACGGTAGAACCCTGCGACCTGCAAACGCTTGATTTCGTTCTTCGTCTTGCGCATTATGTGCGTCACCCGCTCACAGGTGTACACGTTGGCCGCGCCGTAGGGCATGATCAGGTCTTCTGCCTGGATGTAAGGCGCGTCGGGAAGGGCCGTAGCAGCGTTCGGATACACTTTCTTGAAGCCGGAGCCGATAAGCCCCAGACCGAAGAGCAACCGCTCGTGCTCTGGACGGTAGTCGATCATCTTCTCGGTCAGCAGGTAGTTCATGTCCTCGCGGACACGCTCTGCAGCCTCTTCCTTGGGGCGGGTGATTTCCCCGACGATCTTGGTCTTGACCGGCCCTTGTGCGGGGAACGTCTCCGTGATCATCTCGGACTGGAAGCGCACCGCTGCTTCCGTCAGCAGCGGGCTGAACACGCCGCATGCCCCCGACCAAGGCTCCGTCCTCTCCTCGTACTTCATTCCCAGGACTTCCAGGCCCTTCACGTAGGCCTCGACCCAGTCCTTGCGGGAGTTGAGGTCCGCATCAACCTGCTCGATGAGTTCCGACGCCAGCGACTGCAGTGCGCTCTCGTCCATGAACTCGGCCAAGTTCGCGTCGAAGTCATCGGCGGTTTGTGCTTCCGGCTCCAGCGTGACCTCCAGGCCGTCAATGCCGACCGTGACGGAGTCCGGGTTTTCGATTTCGATCTCGATGGCGGGAGCGTCGGCAAGCCCCATGAGGGGCGTGGGGGAGGGCGTCATCGCCCGGTCAATATTTGTCGCCATGGTGGCTCCTTAAATAAGTTTTGTTTCGCCGCCCTGAGCAAAGCGCAGAGACTTTTTTACTTTGTTGAGCAACGATTCTGCCGTACTTTGTTCTGATTGCCGCGTGTATGGCGGCAGATCACGCGGGTCGAGGCGTGTTTGACGCAGCCCAGTGACGGCGTTGTAGGTTTCGCGCACTGCCGGATCCTTGAACAGCGTTTTGCGCAGTTCGGGATCTTTGGTAAGGTCTACACCCAGCGTTTGCTCCGCTGCCGCAAGCGACGCCAGTTGTTCGTAGAGCAGTACTGCCGGATCGTTGTCTTTCAACAACCGTTTATTAAAGTAGCCACTAGAAATACCGTACTTTTGCTTAAGGTAAGGCGCTACTTCCATAGCATCCAACACAAATTTGCTACGAGCATCGGGCTTTTTCACCAGTTCGTCAAACTTTTCGTTGATCATCGCCGGATGTCCAAGTTGTTTCTTGGCCATCGCATGTTCAGCTTCGTGCGCAAAAGTGTCTGGACTTGCGTCGGGCGTTGCAAAAATAGCACCGCGTGCTGCACGGTTCTGCTGAAACTGCGATACCCGGGGGCTAGAGACAACGTAGCCTAGCGTGTTTGTGCCTTTCAAACCGGGATCTGTGTACGCCACCAAGTCGGCAATTCCGGCAGTGTTAGCAGGTAGGCCCATAACTGAGCGCTCGCGAAGAACGCTGGGATCGATGCCTTCTTTTAGCAAGCTTGCCAGCGTCTGAGCGTCTAGTTTGTCCATGGTGGCTCCTTCAGCGCCGCGTGGCGCGATTTGTCTTGGGGTTGTATTTGAATGCACTGGGCTTGTCCCCAGTGGCGTTACTTGCGCGGTCCAACGCACGCTCTTCAGCCGTCATGGCGTCGCGTGCGCGGCCTTCAGCCGTGAGCTTTCCCTTTTTGTCTACATGCCCGCGCTTTCGCAAGAGCCCAAGCGCCATTTCCCGGGAGCCGACTTGTGCCGTTAGCCGGTCAATGAGCACGTTCTTGCCCATGAACTTTTGCGTGTGTTTTGGCATGGTAGTGGGGTCAGTAGTACGCAGCGCGTCTGACGCTGCGAAATTCACGTACTTCTTCAGGCTCATCCGACGGCAGTCGGATGAAGCCACCCTGGCGCATGCGCATGAGCGCCTGCGTGCAAGTATCGACGTAGTCGTCGTGCTCACCGGCGGGGAAGGCTGCGACTTCCTCGACAACCTCGCGGGCCCAGCGCGTGTCGGGCGCCCAGACACGGCCCGAAGAGAAGAGGTCAGAGACGGCGTTCAAGCGCACGCGCTTGTCGTTGGACTGGTTGGCCTTGCCCCGGGAGGGGCTGAACTCCCCGATGGGGATGCCCATGGCGCGTAGCTCCTGGATCAGCGGCGCACCGGCAGCTTTCTTCTCGATCAGGCACGCATCCGGCTCCCACTCGCTGTAATACTCCAGCGCACGTTTCTTCAGGTCAGGAAATGTCCACCGGCCCTTGATGGCGTCGAGCAGGATGATGTGCGCGTTGTCGTTGTCCTCCTCGTTGAACCACACGCCCCACGTGGTGCAGGCGCTGTAGTCGCTGGAGGTCTTCGTCTCGTGCGCGGTGTCCCACGACTGGATGATGTACTCGCACTTGGGCGGCTTCTCGTGCTCCCAGATGCGCCAGAGTTCGCGCTTGATGACCGCAGCAACCTCCGAAGTGGGGTTCTGCATGTACTGCGCCTGCCAGAAGCGCGGATCCATGCCTGCACGCTTGGCCTGCAACTGCTCCAGTGGCCACTGCTCGGGCCACAAACTCTTCTCTTCAGGCGTGTGCTCGTTCAGGATGGCGGGAAGCTCGACGATCTCCCACTTGTCCGCATCCGGGTTCTTGATCTGGTGCTTGATCAGCATCCCCGTGAGGTCGATTTCGCTCCACCTCGTCATAATGACGATGATGGCGCCTCCTGGCATGAGGCGCTGAAGGGGGCCGGTCTGGAACCAGTTCCACGCCGCGTCAAAAGGCGTACGGGTGCCCGCTTTGATGTCCTGTTCCGAGTGCGGATCGTCGATGACAAATAGGTCTGCGCCCCGGCCTGCGATGCTTCCGCCTACACCGACGGCGTAGTACTGCCCACCTTCGGTCGTAGACCACTTTCCAGCCGCTTTTTGGTCCTCAGAAACGCTTGTTTTGGGAAAAATAGGCGTGTAGACCTCGGTTGCGATGAGGTTTTTGATGCGACGCCCGAAATCTTCCGACAAGGACGCGGTATGCGTCCCCATGATGACCTTTTTGTGCGGAAATTTGCCCAAAAAGTAGGATGGAAACAGGTAGGAACTGAACTCCGACTTGCCCATACGGGGCGCAATGTTGATGATTACACGGTGTTTGCGCCCGTTTACGATGTCGTCGAAGATTTTGCTGAGCGCACGGTGGTGAGCGCCCTCTTTGAACCCCGGATAGACGGCGTGTGCGAAGCCTACGACTGACTTTTGCGCTGCTTGCAGGCGGCTGCGGCGTTCTTTCTCTTCGAGCAGGTCGAAGAGTTCCATTTTTTCCTTGACAGAAAGCGTAGGAAGCGCGGCATGAATAGCCTGCGCTTCTGCGGGGGTCAAGAAATCAGGCAGCTTCATGCTTGCGGCAGCAAAACAGCATCAGAAATTGGCTGCGCATCCACGACGCCCGCAAAGCGTGCGAGCTTCTCCTTGATCTTGGCGTCAAGTTCTGAATCGGAGACGCTAATTTTCTTGACCTCTACGCGGTCAGTGAAGAGCGCGATCTCGGTGACGCGTCCCAACAGCTCCAACGCTCTCAGGCGTATGCGGGCATCAGGGTGCTTGGTCTCTTCGACGATCTTGGCTACCGCATAGCCACGGATCTCTTTGGCCTGCTCCACGAACTCCCAGTCGTAGGCGGTCAGCATGCCCGTCAGGTGCTGCACGGCCTCAGGCGTCTTCAGCGCCAGGAGGCGTTGTTTCTGTGTCTCGGATGCGGTATTGGGCGCGGTCATTGCCACGAAGGCGCTTTGCGCCATGGCCACAGAGTTCTGCGCTTCGGTGGATGCGACGGTAGGCGCCCCCAGGCTGACCAACCAGTTGGCCGTGCCGTGCTGCCCATCGAGGATCTTGGTAGGCGTGGCGTCTTCAAGCGGCGTGAAGGACGGGCTGTCTTCAGCGCAGATCTCCGGCTCGAAGTCGATCAGGTGTTGAAGCATGTTGTGCGCAGGGCGTTGTGCCCGATGGGCGCGAGTGTATACTCAGGTTGCTTGCGGATGCAAGCATGCTTGTCTCCTCCCGCCGGGGTGTCCCGGCTTGACCCGGGCCGGTGCCCGGGTCTTTTTTATTTGTGTATGTCAAGGATTTGACAATATGTATTTAGTTTTTGTAGTAATGTCAAGGCTGTTATAGCCGCTGTCTACTTTTTAATATGTCAAGGATTTGACAAAAGTAATTTAATTTTGTAAAAATTGTGTTGTGCGGTTGTGGTTTCGTGTTCATATAGCGTCGCTACCTCGCTGCACAGTTTGGGGGCTCCCGGGTAGGGTGGGGTCAGCAGTAGGGGCTAGGGGAGCACGCTGAAGGGGGGTTGAGGGCATATATGAGAGGGCCATTTCCTCTCAGCGACGCCGCACGCACTGCGGCATTTCGGTACGGGGACACGATGTCCCCATTGGAGTAGCAACATGAACAAGCAATCCCTTTTCCGTGCTTTCGACGCCTACGCTGTGGGTTCGCAGACTCTGGTGCAAACCCTGCGGAAGGCAGC
>Ga0315904_10013119_pt1 | contig 10410 bp, 5 predicted proteins | sample LakEriMetagenome_6_FD_203529 | JGI IMG/M metagenome (GOLD analysis project Ga0315904, IMG submission 203529) | Freshwater fungal communities from buoy surface, Lake Erie, Ohio, United States - Buoy 12 MA120 | ecosystem: Environmental > Aquatic > Freshwater > Lake | place: USA: Lake Erie, Ohio... | reverse complement strand
CCGTGTCCTTCTCCCCCCCGCGGGGGGAGAAGGTGGCCGAAGGCCGGATGAGGGGGTAAACCGTTCCTCTGCACAACGGCTTCCGCCACTCGAAATCAACCAACGCCGGAACAAACGAACGCACGGTGCATGCACGCGGCCATTTGGCCCTCACCCCGTCCCTCTCCCGCAGCAGTGCGGGTTCTGCTGACCGATAGTCTCTTCGCGGGAGAGGGGGTACGCGCGCGGCTGTGCCGCCCCGATCCCTGCCACCGAGTACGGCAATTCGATAACCTCACCCCGTCACCTGTGACGTTCCGTTTCCCCTGTGTCGCGAGGGTTGCTCATGTTGCGTTCGTGGAAGACGTGGCTGTTGGCTGGGGTCTGCCTGACCCTGTGTGGATTGTCGTTCTCGGCGGGCCGGGCGACGGCGGTCGAAGACGCGAAGGCTCCGCGACTCTATGAGCTGCGGGTTTACACGACCCTCCCGGGACGCCTCGAGGCGCTGCACGCCCGGTTCCGCAATCACACTGTGAAGCTGTTCGAGAAGCACGGCATGCGGAACCACGAATACTGGGTTCCGACCGATCCCAAGCTCAAGGACAACACCCTCATCTACGTGGTCTCGCACAAGGATCAGGCGGCGGCCGACAAGAGCTGGGCCGACTTCATCGCCGACCCCGAATGGAAGAAGGTCCAGGAAGCCTCCGAGAAAGACGGCAAGATCGTCTCGAAGGTCGAACGGACCTACATGACCCTCGTCGACTATTCGCCGGTCAAGGAATAAGGCCAACAGCCGATTGACCCGGTTCCCCCGGCCCACACCCCGGGGTCAAAACAAACAGCGGCAGCGAGATGCTCGTCTCGCTGCCGCTGTTTTCATATCACGACCGAAACCTTCGTGGCGACCATCAGCCGTTCAGGCCGACCACTTCAAATCCCTTGCGATATTCCTTGCTGACGAATTCCTGGGCCTTGGGGAGGCTCGCCTTGAGGTTCTCGGCATCCCAGTTGAACCCGGCCCCGGCCCGGAAGGCGACAATCCCCAGCAGCACAGTCTCGGTGAGGGCTCCCGAATAGTCGAAGTTGCAGAGGGTTGGCGCGCCGGTCTTGCAGGCGTGCACCCACTCGTTCCAGTGCCCCATCGACGGGGCGAGCGACTGCTCGGGAAGCTTGAACTCCTGCGCCTTTTCCTTGGGGAGCAGTTGCCGTCGTCCATAGTCGGCCGCCAGCATCCCCTTTTCACCCACGAACAGGATCCCCAGTCCCCAGTCCGAAAGGGGCTTGCCGTCGTAGTCGTTGGTCTGCTTCACAAGGTCGAAGTTCTCGCCCCCGTCGGACCAGTAGCACATCAGCGGCTTCCCACCCGATCCGGGGAACTCATACGTCGCCTTGGCCCACGACGGTGCCCCGTCGGCATGCAACTCGGGCCCCTCGCACGAGACCTTCGTCGGGAAGCGCAGCCCCAGGGCCCAAAAGGGGAGATCCATGACATGGCAGGCCATGTCACCGAATGTTCCCGAACCGTATTCCCAGAACCGCCGCCAGTTGCCGGGATGCACGTTTTCGCAGTAGGGGCGCTGCTTGGCGGGGCCGAGCCAGAGGTCCCAGTCGAGATTCTTGGGAGCCGGTGTCGTGCCGCAATTGAAACGACCGTTCGACCAGCCCTTGTTGCACCAGTTGTAGACCGCGTGCACCGGCCCGATGACCCCTCCCTGGATGATCTCCACCACCCGGCGGTAATTGTCGGTCGCGTGGATCTGCGTTCCCATCTGGGTCGCCAGCTTGTTCTTCTTCGCCAGTTTCGCGAGGGCCCGCGCCTCGGCCACGGTGTGCGAGAGGGGCTTCTCGCAATAAACATGCTTCCCGAGGTCGAGCGCCACCGAAGCGGCGGGGGCATGCGTGTGGTCGGCGGTCGAAACCACAACCGCATCAATGTTCTTCGCTTCCTTCTCGAGCATCACCCGGTAGTCGCGGTACCGGCGAGCCTGCGGATGCTTCTCGCCCCACTGCGTCAGGTAGGTCTCGTCGACATCGCACAGGGCGACAAAGTTCTGGCCGGCGAGTTCATCAATGTTGTGCCCCCCCTTGTTCGCCACGCCAATCGCCGCGATGTTGAGCTTGTCGTTGGCCGAGAGACTCGCCCGGGCCGGCGCTCCCGAAACATGCAGACCGGCGGCCAACAGGCCGGCAGCCGAGGTGTGCTGCAAAAAGAGACGACGCGAAGCACGGCGGGACATGACACAACCTCGACCGGGAGGAGAAACAGCGGAACGCAGGGGGGCGACGCCTCAAGCAGTGCTTCTCACAAAGCACCTCACTGGTCGTGATGTTCGCATCAGGTGGAATTGAAGTAAAGCGAGCCCCCCACGCCGCCGGACCGGTTCGCTCGGTTCGCGACCCGCGGCCACGCCTCCTCGGCCGATTGGCCCGAATCTGGTTCCGGTCCCCCTCAGCCACCTGCTGGTCGGGTTGTAGCGGTTGTACTGACGACACTTCGGAAATCGTTTTGCCGCGGCGCGTTTTTTGTGATCTATACTCAACTTCAGCCAACGTTGCCGCAGCGCTGAACTGACCAGCTCAGAACTGAACGAGGACTGAAACAGTCCAGAACTGCCGCGGCGGTCCAGGGAGGGACAGCGGCCCGATTCCGGAAGACACCGGACCGGCCGCTCGGAATGGACCTGCAGATCGACAACCGCTGATTGCTGCCCCCCAGTCCCTTCGCTCCGTGACCGCGAGTTCTCTGTATGTCGCTCTCGAGACACCTGCGCCCCGGTCTGTTCTTCCTCTGGGCGGGCCTGTGCACCGCCCTCGCCCTTACCCCCAGTCGGGCTGGCAACCCCGGCTCGCGTCCCCTCACCCAGGAGATTCGCCAGGCGGTCAACCGAGGGGTCGAACTGGAGCAGTCGCGGAAGTGGGGCGACGCGATCATGCACTACGAGAAGTCGTGCCGGCAGTGGCCCGACTGTGGTGAACTCGAATACGGCATGCGGCGCAGCAAGGTCCACCTCAGTGTCGACCGCCGCTATTCCGACCGCAGCTTCGAACGCAACCTGCTGGTCCGATCCCGGGGTGAGGCACAGTCCCTCTTCGAAGACATCTACCGCCGGACCCAGTCGCAGTACGTGGAACCGGTCACGCTGACCAGCTTCGTCGCCCACGGCACCGAGAGTCTCTACCAGGCACTCGACGAGCCCCGCTTCCTCGCCCGCAACGTTCCCGAAGATCGCCGTGAGCGGGCCGAGTCGGTCCGCACCATACTCCGGCGGCCCGGCGAATACTGGAACCGCCGCATCGCCGACCTCGAGGACGCCCGCCGGTTTGTCGAGGAGGTCTCGGGGCTCTGCCAGCGGGAACTCGCCCTCCCCGCCACCGCCGTCTGGCTCGAATATGTCTTCGGCGGCTGTCACGCCCTCGACGATTACAGCGGCCTGCTCACCCCGGGGCGGTACACCGACCTGATGAGCAACATCCACGGCAACTTCGTCGGGCTCGGGGTCGAGATCAAGGCTGAGCCGGGCCAGGGAATGTTCCTCGTCAACGTCCTTCCGAACAGCCCGGCTGCCGAGGGGGGATTGCTGGTGGGGGAATATCTCACCACCATCGACGGGCACGACGTGACCGAGCTGAACACCGATGAAGCCGCCAGCCTGCTGCAGGGGGAATCGGGTTCGCGGGTCCGGCTGGAAGTGCAGCGTGGCAAGTCGTCTGAACGCCGGAATCTCACCCTTGTTCGTCGGGCCGTCGAGATCCAGAGCATCCCGGTCGCCCGCATCGTCGACTCGACCAGCGGCGTCGGCTACATCCAGCTCACCACCTTCCAGGATTCGACCGCCCGCGAACTGGATCAGGCGCTCACCCGGCTCGACCAGCAGGGGATGCAGTCGCTGATCCTCGACGTGCGGGGGAACCCTGGCGGACTGCTCTCGGCGGCCGTTGAGGTGCTCGACCGGTTCCTGTCCGAGGGGACCCTCGTGCAGATCCGCGGCCCCCGCCAGAATGAGACATTCACCGCCAAGCAGCCCGGCACGTGGACTCTTCCCATCGTGCTGCTGATCGACGGCGACAGTGCGAGTGCCAGCGAGATCGTCGCGGGGGCCTTCAAGGATCACCGACGCGGCACCATCGTGGGCCGGCGGTCGTTCGGCAAGTGGTCGGTGCAGACGATCTTCCAGGCCAAGCAGCAGTGTGGCCTGCGGGTGACGACAGCCAAGTTCTACTCTCCCCGCGGACAGAACCTCGCGAAGATCGGGCTGCGGCCCGACATCGAGGTCCCCGAGCCTCCGCAGGACCGCCAGGCACTGCGGTCGGCGACCGAGATCAACGTCGAGGGAGACGAAGACATGCAGCAGGCCCTGCGGTTGCTGCGCAACGACCTGGCCGCCCGATGAGCGGGTCGGGCGACGACTGGTGGAAGTGGGGGGAAGGAACGGCCCCCACGCTCGCCTGGAGCTTCCGCACCGAGGCTCCCCTGGTCGCCCTGCGCTGGGCCCGTGAGACCGGGGAGGTGCTGGCGGCCGATGCCGTCGGCGGCATGTACCTGCTCGACTCATCGGGGCGACTGGCCAACCTGATCCGCGGCCCCTCCCCCATCCGTGCACTCGCCTTTTCCGACACGGGGGGGGGAGGTGTCGCCCTCGTGGGGGACGACAAGCTCTACTGGTTCAATCACCAACTGGTCTTCCAGGGCTGCCTGGAACACGCAGAGCAGGTTGCCTCGATCGCACTCGATCCCCATGGAGAGTACGCGGGGGTCAGTCTCGCCGACAGCTCGCTGATCCTCTATGACTTCTTCCGCAAGCGCATCCGCACTGTCTCGACCCAGCAGCCGCTGATCGCGCTGGAGTTCATCCCGTCAGTCCCCGAGATGGTGGGGGTCGCCGAGTACGGCATGCTCTGCCGGTTTGCCTTCCAGGGAGACAAGCTCTACCAGCAGCCGCTGTATTCGAATGTCGGCGACCTCGCGGTCGCCCGCGGAGGAGACATCGTCCTGCTGGCCTGTTACGCCCATGGCATCCAGTTGCACGACGACACCGGAGAGCAGGTCGGTTCGTACCAGGTGGGGGGGACCGCCTCTCGGGTCGCGGCCAGTTACTCGGGGCGGAAGGTGGCGGTCGTGACCATGGAAAGGCATTTCTACCTTGTCGATGAAAGCGGTGCGGTGGAATGGCAGGCGATTCTGCCGGACGACGTCTGCCGGGTCGCCTGCGACCCTCTCGGACACAGTGTTCTCCTCGGTTTTCAGTCGGGCCGACTCGCCAGGCTCAATTGGCCGACGTCACGGTAGGCGGACTCCCCGCCCCCGGCCCGCCACATCCCGGGGGGCACCCCCACGCGAACACCCGCTGGATTCACCCCTTCCCAGCACGTCTCAATGACGCCGGGAGTCCGGGGCTGAGGGCCGAGCAATTTTGGTTCGCGGTCGATTGCACCACCCACCGGCGAAGGAAGGTGCGTTGTGCAACTCTTGCGAGATCACACCGGGCGCAGCGAGAGATCCAAGCCGTTCGGTCCGCAGATGAATGTGTTTCGTGGACCATTCGTTCTGGGAGTTCACACCTCGGTGTGAACTCCCGCAGGACTCCCCTGGTCCAACAAACTGTCCCGGACCGATGTATTCTGGATTCAGCGCACATTCGGAGCTGATTGAGGAAGACCAGGACGACCCCGGCGAGGGACTCGGGGCGACGGGAATGTCCAACGACATCGACTCGGAGAGTTGATCGACGGGGGTGGATGACGATCCGTATAATCGGTTTTCGAGCCCGGTGCGGCTGGTTTGGCCAGTTTCGTTTTGCCCGTCGTGTTGTGCCATGTCTCCTGAAGCCGACGCTGACTCCAGCCCCTCCGATGACGATCCCACCCGGGAAATGACCTCTGCCGGCGGCGGAACCCCGGCACCGCAGACCCCCCGGATCGGCAAATACCTGATCCGGAAAAAGCTGGGGCAGGGAGGGATGGGGGCGGTTTATCTCGCCCACGATGAGGTGCTCAACCGCCAGGTGGCCCTCAAGGTGCTTCCCCGCGACAAGGCTGAAAACCCGACCCTCGTCCGCAGGTTCAAGTCCGAGGCGCAGGCCGCCGCGCAACTCGACCATCCCAACATCATTGCCGTCCATGAGTCGGGGGAAGGCAATGGCTACCTTTACATCGCCCTCGAATTCGTCGATGGGACCGACCTGGCGAACATGGTCGCCAAGCGAGGCGTGTTGCCGGTCAAGCGTTCCATTGAGGTCATCAAGCAGGCCAGCCTCGCCCTGCAGCATGCCGCCAAGCACAAGATCGTCCATCGCGACATCAAGCCGGCCAACCTGATGATCCGCCGCGACGGTCAGGTGAAACTGGCCGACATGGGGCTCGCCCGCATTGTCGCGGAAGGGGCCGACACCTCGATTACCCGGACCGGGACGACGGTCGGCACTGTCGACTACATGTCTCCCGAGCAGGCACGCGACAGCAAGGCGGCCGACATCCGCAGCGACATCTATTCGCTCGGCTGTGCCTGGTATTACCTGCTGACGGGCAGTCCGCCGTTTCCTGACGGCGGCGTCACCAACAAGCTGCACGCCCATTTCAAAACCCCGTTCCCCGATCCTCGCGACAAAAACCCGCAGGTCCCCGAGGGAGTCTCGGCTGTCATGCGGCGGATGACCGAGAAAGACCCTGCCCGCCGCTACCAGACCCCCGACGAACTCATCGCCGACCTGGTCGTCCTGCAGGAAGGGGGCGATCACGTCAGCAACGCGATTCTCTCAGACACCCCCACACCTCAGGCGAAAAGCCGCAAATCGTCCCGCGCGAAACAGGCCGACGTCATTCCCGAGGGAGAAACGGTCGAAGACCTCTCGAACACTGCGGCCGCCCGGCGTCGCAAAAAGGTCGCCGCCTCGCAATTGCCCATGTCGACCAGCGGCCCCCTGGGAACCGAGCGCGACGCGGGCGGGGCCGAATGGAAGAGCAAGCTGACGTTTTATTCAGCCGTTGCTGCCGTGCTGCTGACCCTCCTCTCGGGTCTCTGGTGGCTGGCCTTGCAAATGAACAAGACGGTCGACACCACCGATCCGACCCTCACCGCCGAGCAACTGGCCGAGCAGCGCGAGGCACTCGCACGGCAGGGAAAAACCATCTCCGGGGCGGGGGAGACACAGATGTCCCCAACCGATCCCGCTCAGGGAACTCCGGAAGACAAGAATCGCCGGGTCGGGGAGGGCGAGGGGGAAGAGCCGGGCACTGTCGCCGCCGGCCCGAAACAGGTCGAGACCAACGAGACCGGCAAGCGGGTCGGGGGAGGTGCCGACACCGGGTTCTTTCCGGGAAGCCAGGGGGGTGGCGGCGCACCGGGTGCGGGGAACAAGCGGTTGCGGGAAGAACTGGCGGCCTTGCCGCGGTGGGCCCGCGAGCCGGTGACGGTCCCCACCAAGACCTTCGTGGTGGATCCCGTCGGGAGCCAGCCTGGCAGCTATCGCACCCTCAACCAGGCCTTCCGCGATCTGCCTGTTGAAGGAGCACGAATCGTCCTCGTCGGCTCGGGCCCCTTCGCGGTGAAAACCGACCGCATCGAAAATCGGGGCCGGGTGGTGCTGGAGGCGGCTCAACCCGAATCGCGCCCCCTGCTGGTGCTGCTTGAACCAGAGGGCCCGGCCGTCCATGCCCTGCTCGAATTCCACAACACGTCGCTCGAACTGCAGAATGTCCACTTCGCCGTGACGGTGACTGGCTACGACACCCTCCCCAATGACGCGTTTCTCCATGTCTCGGGAGGCGACTTCCTCGCCCGGGGATGCTCATTCTCGGCTCGGGGCATTCCCGAGAAAAGCATGACTGCCGTGCGCGTCACGGCGGGCGATGGCCTGGTCACATCCAATCCCGCCTCGCCGGCCGCCGTTTCCAATCCCCCCGTGGCGAGCCCCCCGGCCGGAAAGCCAGCTCCGGGCAGTCCCCCCATCGCCGACGCGGACGTGCTCCGCCAGAAACTCCTGTTCGCGAATTGCCTTGTGAGGGGAGACAAGCTCTCGGCCGTCTGGTCGGAATCGCCCCTCGCCGACATCGTGGTGCACGATTCTCTGCTGGTGGTCGGGCAGGCCCCGGCGTTGCACCTCGACGCGGGAGAGGCAGCCGCAGAGGTCATCCGACAACGGTTGACACTGGTCGCCAGCACTGTGGTTTCAACGCAGTCCGCACTCGAATATGTTCCCCCAGCCGGCGACGACTGGAAATGTGCGGTCAACACCGTGCACACCCTGCTCGCCTCGCCCGGGGGAGAAACCGGGGCCAGCCTCTTCCAGCTCACCAGCCCGGCCGGTGCCGAGGCGCGGGGAACCCTGGGAAAGCAGCTCACCTGGACCACCAGTCACAGCACGGCCCCCGGCTGGAAACTGCTGGCCAAGGTCACCCAACCGGGAGGGTCCGACACTGGACTGGCCACCAGCCTCACGCAGTGGAACCTGCTGTTTGGCCAAGACTCGGGTGCGAACGACAAGTCATTCCCCCTGCGGGCCTGGCCGACATCCCCGCTGGCTCAACCGTGGGAACTGTCCCTCGCGCAGTTTGACAGGGACACCCTTTCCAAGGTGGGGGTGGAGCTCGAAGTCCCGGGGGGTGGACCCCCCGGTTGCCCGGTTGCCCAGCTCTCGGCCCCCGCACTGGTGGAACTGGATGCGGTGGCCATCCAGGGGCGTCGGCCCGCCCCCCCGCCCGGCCTGCTGGGGGGCGGAGGTGTTGCCGGAACCATCCGGATCGACCTCAACAAGCAGGACCTCGGAGCGGTCCTCGCGAGCTCGACCCTCTCCGCCGGGACGACCGTGATCGCCAGCGGACAGGGGCTCTGCACGACCAGTCCCATCACAATTCGGCAGGCATGGATTCGACTGCAGTTTGTCCAGATGCCCGGCAAGCCCCTCGTCCTGGTGCCGAAAGAGCGCAAACAGGCCGGGGGCGAAACCGATGCCCTGATCACGGTGACCCAGGGAGGCCTCGATCTGCAGGGAGCCTGCCTGGCCCTGGCCCCTCCTGGCTCTCGGGGAGCCCTGCCCCGCTGGTTGATCTCGGCCTTCGACTCAGATCTTGTCGTCCGGCATTGCCGTCTCCAGGGCTCATTGAATGACCCGGGCAACCAGCCCCGCGGACTGATCCAGTTCCGCCGGCTGGAGAACTCGGCCCCCCCCCGGGGACGCCCTTTCCAGGCCGAGCCCCTTGCCTATCTCTGGATCGACGACAGCCAGCTGCTGGGCAATGGCCGCCTGGTCGATGCTGACGTTGCCCAACGGGTGATCCACCTGCACCGGACTGTGGCCCTGTCACGAAACACGCTGCTGGCGCTCCCCGTGAGTGAGACCCCGGGGACCGAGGGAGTCGTCGACCTCTCGCAATGCACACTGGTGGCGGGAGAGACCTGCCTGGCCCTCGACAATCCCGCCTCGGGAGGGACCGGTCAGACCCGCGTCCAGTTTTACAGCGATCGGTGCGTGTTTGGACCGCACCCCGGTCTGGGGAACCGCGACCGCCCCGTGACGCTGTTCGCCGCCCCGGGGAACCTGCTCCGTTCCAGCCAGGTGGCCTGGTGGGAGATGCTGAACGGGTATGCGACCGACGTCGCCTGCCTCGTGCGCGAGACCGATCAGTCGGCGGAACGACAGGACTTCGCCTCGATCTGGGTGGCACGCTGGAGTGCCGGGAACTGCCTCTCCCCGCTGACCGGTGACGACGGCGTCCGCTGGGCGAAACCGCTCCCCACAAAGCCGTCGGAACTGGAAGATGTCGAACCCGCGCAGTTCACCCTGCACGCGAATTGCCAGGCCGCCGTCTGGGATGGAGGCACACGTCCCATCGGGGCCCCGCTCGACACCGTGAAGATTCCCACCCCACGTACGGCACTGCAGCTTCCCACCCAGTCCCGACTCCCCGGGCCTGGCAAATCGACCAACACCCAGGGTGGGTTCTGAGCGTCGCAACCGCGGCCTGCCGAACCTGCCGGTCTGACCCTGCCACTCGCACCGTGCGTCGGCCAACTGACAGGGGACCACTCCGCTTGTTTCCCAAGCCACCCGGCGGGGGCCTGGTTTGAATTCCGGGCGCACGGTGACTCAGGCCACTACGGCACCAGCCAGCGATACGCCAGCCACAGGACGAGCGTTCCCGCGAGCGCGGTGAGAGTTCCGGCCACCCGCTTCCGCTTGATGGAATACAAGAGCACCAGCCCGGTGATCGCGCTGACGGCCATCAGCACCGCCGAGAGGTCAATCACGACACTCCAGGGAATGCCCGTGTCGCGTCCCTTGTGCAGGTCGTTGATCAGGGCGACCGTCCCGTGCCTCGTGATTGTTCCCTCGTACTGCCCCCCCTCCCGCTGGACCAGCACGTCGGCGGCATACGCCGGGCCCTCGAAGGCCAGCGACAACTCGGCTCCGTCATCCCGCACATCACCCACCA
>Ga0315904_10013116_pt1 | contig 10412 bp, 11 predicted proteins | sample LakEriMetagenome_6_FD_203529 | JGI IMG/M metagenome (GOLD analysis project Ga0315904, IMG submission 203529) | Freshwater fungal communities from buoy surface, Lake Erie, Ohio, United States - Buoy 12 MA120 | ecosystem: Environmental > Aquatic > Freshwater > Lake | place: USA: Lake Erie, Ohio... | reverse complement strand
CATCAGATTCAAAATTACATAAAGAATAATTCCCTTCATTATTACAGTAAATTTCACCATAAAATTGGTCATTATTTACAGTTAAATATCCAGTATGAACTATCTCGTCAATATTTTCTTCTGTTGTCTCATATTGGAATTCCATTCTTGGTATTCCTTGTACGCCGTCAAAAACCCAAGTCTCACCTGATGATGCTCTGTCAGTTGCAGTTATTAATTCTTCATCATCTAAATAATCACCAGTGTTTGCATGATAGTCCAAGTATTCTTTTTCTTTCTTGGATAGTCCCCCAACACCAACTTGGTTTATTTTATCTAAAATCGAGTCAATTTTTTCCTGACTTTCATTTATTATACGTTTAACAATGTTTAGAATTTGCTCTTCTGTTATTTTTATTTTAATCATTTTTGGTTAACTATTTGAAATCTAATTTGTTGTTTATAAGTATTAACCTCACCTGAACTTAAAACTTTTAAATCAATAAAATATTCGTTAGGTATTTTATCTCTTGTATCAAACATAAAAAAGTACTCGTTGGATGATTTACTAATCTTTGTCCAATCTTGTACATCCACCTCAGTAGTACCTTCTTTAACATACACTCTATAATAAGCCGACACATCATTTAATACTTCTTGTGTTGAATATGCCTTCTTAATTGAAACTCCTACTTTTCTTAGGTCATTGTTAACTATTTTTTCGTCTTGCTTTAAACCGTAAAAATCAAATCCGTAAATTGATGGAGATTTACTTTTAAAACCTAAATCAAAATAAGATTCGAAAGGGTACATAATAACCGAATTGACTATTTCAGGTAATTGAACTCCATTATAATTAATAGGTCTCCAAATATCATAGAATGTACACGGTGCGGAGGCACTTAAAGATGGGATAGTTACCTCATAAATTCCTTTTGTTTTTAAACAAGTGGGCAATTCAGTAACACCTCCCCCAAAATTCACAAAATTGTTATTACTATCTAATAATGAAAATATTGGTGAGGAATCTAAATTTGTTAGTTCCCCGTTGATGTATGAATATAGATACAATTTATTTTCTTTATATTGACTAAAATTATTTCTATTGTCATTTATATAATCATCATAAGTTGTTTCTAACTTTGGTTCATAAAATGTTTGGGTATGTCTTGTAAAGAAACCTACTGAATAATTTGAAGTAAGTCCTGACATATTCTCAACATCAGGTAAAAATGCAATACCCCAACCTGTGATACCTGTTAAAGTACCATTTAAGATTGAGTTAATTTCATTAGTCATGTCAAACTCAATATCTTCATTTCCAAATTGGAAATGTTGAGTATCAATAACTGTTAATCCACTATAATTAACTAACCCTGTATTTGTGTTTGAATAAATTCCACTTTGAGACCATCCTGAGATTGTTGTCGTATGAAACCAATTAGAAGGTCTTTGAGAAAAACTTTTGTTATCAGGTAATAAAACAGGTGTTAATAATGAGTTAGATGAATTGATTGTTTTTTTAACATCATAATAATCTGAACCAACTCCCTCATCCCAATTTTGATAGGTACCAGTACTTCCCGATGTTTTTGGTATTCTAAATAAAAATAAATCAAAAGAAGTTGCTCTTAATCTACCATCAGATGTTTCAGTATTTAATAACCCATCATCAAAACTAGACGTGTTAGTCATTTTAAGTTTGTGTGACATTGGTGTGACAGTACACGCGGTTGAGATAGTAGTACCTGTGTACTTATCAATTAAACTTGTTAAATCTAAATCAAATATAAATCTACTAAATCCTGGTGATGAGATTCCATCCTCAGAACTACCAAAATAAAGTTGAGTATATGGGGCTCTACCAGTATTAGTAAAACTATTATAGAGTATTGTATTATTCTTTTTAAAATATGAAAAATGAACTGACATTATCTTTTATTAAATAAATATCAATTAATTCGAATATTTGGGTTTAAAACTTTACTATTAAATTGTGCGAGTTCAGATGTAATATCACTTTTAGTGATATTTTCGGCTTCATTATATGGAGGTTTTTGAGAAAATGGGTGACTATGATTAACTAAAAAACTCACAATCATTTCTAAAAGTTCTTTTAAACTTTCACCCCTAACCATAGATTGCGTTTTTGGATAAATCTCATCAACTATTGTATCAGATGAAATACCATAAAAATCTTTCTTTTTTAATTGTATTCCCTCTTTTTGACTTTGTAGTTTTGTATCGTGACTCAATAAATAAACATAGTTACTTGCAAATAATGTTGCACTTGTTGGTTTATTATCGTATTTGTGTGCAGGATTTTTTTCTTTAACTTTTTTAGTCCCCTGTCCAAATTTATTTTTACCTCTAACCAACCCAAATCCTGAAATATTAAGTGACCCACTTAATTTGATATCACTATATATTGATATTGTATTTGCTTTTTTAAGAAAGTCAGTTGGATTACTAATAGGATTTGCCAATGAGGATAAAATATCTCTTAAATTAATTGACGGACGATAAAAAAATGGGAATATTGGTTCAGTTGGTGTGTATGTTGTTTTGTTTTCATCGTTTAACTCAATTAGTCCATCATTTAATCCTTGTAAAATATTACTAACAAACTCAGACGCTCCTGAGGCAGGTAAACCTGTAAATGTAAATTCTTTAATTGGAGTTTTTACTTGTGATGGGATGGGTGTTAAAAATCCAAATAAATTTTGCGCCATTTCTTTTAACGAAGGGACATTGTAAATTTTTACACTTCCGTCATAAGAATCTACCCCATCCTCTAAACCTGATGTAATATCATACTCAACAATTTTGGAAATTGGGGAAGTTTCAGGAACATTATTAACAATTTCATTGTCTTTAATTTTAACTTTATTACCGTCAAAATGAGACAACTGAATAAATCCCATCTTTTCATTTATTTCAGGAACTTCTTTGTTTTCCATATTTAGACAACTACCTGACCTAAATAATATATCATTCTTTTTTAATATAATATTGGTAGTTCCTTTACCATAGATTGCGTTGTCCTGAGGTTCAGCAAAACAACCAAAACATTTTTTATTATTGTATTCGTTGTTTCTATTTTTAAGAGGTTTTCTTGATGAGAAATTAATACCCTCCGCTAAATTTCCTTTTGTTTTACTTGCGGTTTCAGATGCGATATTTTGTATCGAATGTTTTGGTGCGGGGATGTAGTATTGATTTTTTCTACCTGTATTATCTTCTTTATTTGAATAAATTAATAAACAAAGGTCATTAACTTCTGGTTGGAAACTAAGTGAAGATGTCCCAAACTGTTGAAAAACAAATGGGTCATTATTTGTATAATAAAGTTGTTGATTAATATCTCTTTTGTCAGGTGAATAAAATTGTTTTTCGGTAAGACCTGATTTTTTAAAATAATCACTAAGTAATGCTTGTACATCCTCAGCTTGGTCAGGTATAATCCTAACCATACCGGTAACATATATGTCCTGATTATTAACTACTTTACCTGTATATAATATTTTTTTATCCATTACCCGTTCTATTATTATATTCTTTTAAAATTTTATTATAATTTGACTCAACATTATCCAAGTGTTTGGATAACTTAATTATTAATTTTTTTGTTTCCTCAAATTCTAATCCTAACCCTTTTAAAGTATACTCCAAATCTTTATTTGATTTGTTTTTAAAATCTAAAATAGTATCCTCAATTATTTTTTTATCCATATTATAAAAATTTACCACCTAATTTAACTACGGTAGGAGTTCCTGGTGGTGGTGAAGTAAGTACCGCAGCACCACTCATTTTACCATTTTGTATCATTTCTTTATGAAACGCGCTTATAATTGAAAAGTCTTTCATTAATTCTAAATTAGGACTTCCGTCAGGACCTGGTCCCGTAGGTAGACCTAATTTTTCCATATTTTCAATATGATTAACAAATGCCCTTGTTGGTGAAAATCCTGGTAACAAATCTGTTAGAAGTAATAAAGGTGTTGGAATAAAATTAGATGCGGCATTTTTTGCCAAATTTAAAAGGGCTAAAATACCGTCAATGATACTTTTACATCGTTTATAATCTTTAATTAACGCGGCAACAATTAATGTTAGTGACACTAATTGCTCAACGATTATATATACTGATGCGGTGGCGTCTCCACTTATATCAATGTATAATGCTTTGACTAAATTTTTAATATCTTTTTTTATTTCTGTATATAAAATTTTAATAAAGTGAGCCATTATTTTTGACGATATACACTCAAAAAATTTTCTAAACTCAACCATAAAATCAACTCTACTATTAATATTAAATTCTCCAAAATCAATATTGAGGGCTTTTAACATCACAAATAGTGGTAAAATTTGTTTTGGACCCATTACTGACATAGTAACGGATAATGGAAATTCAGATATTATTCTTCGTAAAAATGATATTTTTAATCTATTTGGATAAGGAAATGTAAGTGACCATGATGGGTCAGTAGAAAGTGTTGTTATAATTGTATTAGATAGATAATTCTCAATATTAGTCTCATTTACGGACTCGTTTAAAGAATATAAATAATCCAACTGTTCGTCCGCAATAGGTAACTCAACTTTATCACAATTTTCAAATACAACAACTCCTTTTCTTATTAATGCGTTTTTCGCCTCAATAAAAATTTCCTGATTATAAGTTAAATCAAAAAAACGATTTGATGTGTCATCTAGTTCAGGTAGTTTTGAATTACCGGCAACTGATATCTCAGTGTCATTATCATAACATTGACCTAACATCCTTTGGACAAATAATCCAAATTTAGTTTTATCTGTTAATGTTTTTGTACCATATTTTAAATCAATATCAACCATATTAAATTGATTATCTAATAATGCGTTGAAGAAAAATTTGATGTCAAAAACATCAATTGTGTTATAATAACTTTTTAAAAAATCATGTACCTTAAATTTATTTTCAAATTGACCAATAGAGTTTATTGGTTTTTTAAATTTAACTTCAAAAAAGTCACCAAAAATTTGTCCACCATTTGTATCGGTAATTTCACTAACATATTTTATATCGAATAATTTTTGGTTATTACTTCCTTTATAAACGCCACCACTATATAAAGTTGACATCCACTGATTTGGATTTTGTAATAAATTCCAAAGTAAACTATTAACACTTTTAGGTGATGAATTTATCTGAGTTGTGTTAAATGGGACTCTTTCGTATCTTACTTTACCTGTTCGTGAATTTGGGTCTATTTTTAAAATTTGTTGAAAATCTAATCCTTGTATTCTAACAAAAACAGAATTACCGTCCTCAACTGCTGGGTCATCATTACCTATTGAATATTCTGAGTCATAGTCACAATTTAATTTTTCTAAAATACAACTTATAAAAATGTCTTTTAATTGTGGTCTTAGAATTTTAAATGATTTTATAAATTTAGTTAAAAGAAATGATAAGGTTGCTTGTCCTGGTTGTTGTGAGTTAGTGTACATATTAATCAATTTATCTAATTGATTAAATGCCTCATTTTTTGCATATGAAAATGACTCACCAGGGTTTACTGGTATTGTATTTTTTAAATCGTCAGTTTGTTGTACTAAATCACTTTGTGCTGATTTAAATCTTTTTTTGATTTCACTTCTAGAATCTTTATAAGTGTTGTACGATTTAATTTTACTATTTGCATCATTAAAACTTTTATTTAAATCTAATGACATGTTATTTCATACTAAAATTTTGATTATCAGAATCGATATCTTTTGCAATTAGACCCTGTAATAAACTGTCGTCCATTTCAGAAATATCAAAATCTTCATCTTTTGAGTTTTGTTTTTCCCATATAGATGATTGTAATTTGGATAACTGTAGTTTCTTATCAACACAATCGTTAATTATTTTTTGTTGTTTTTCAATTACAGGACCAATTAAAGTCATATCCTCAGGTTCTTTCATCATAGAAACCATTTTATTTTGAATTCTAATTGCAGTAGACCTCTGCTCAACAAGTTCATTATAAATTTCTTGCATTAAAGTCAAAATAGAATCTTTTGTAAAATTAATTTCCTTTCTTTTTGGTTTACTCATATTAATAAATATCTTTTTTTAATTTTCATCAATTTTAATGATATTTAAATACAGTTTTTTGTATCTTTTCATCGACGCTCTAATTTCCTTAGTTGACAGATTTGTCATTTCCCTCAGAGAAAGTAAGATTACATTTTTGTTGAATTTGTTATTATCTGTTGCTGGAAAAATAGTTTTGTAGTTTTCAAAAATGTCACACAATGATAATCCTAATTTATATTCGTTGTCATTTAAATCCTCTTCTTCTAAAACAACCTTAACACTATCTAAAATAATCTGTATATAGTTTTCATCCTCAGCAGGTTCATCGTCTAAATAGTAAACCATGTTTGGATTATTTTCTAAATCACTACTAATGTCTTCGTAAGATATTTTTCTATTTGTTTCTTTTTGGTCTTTTAATATTTGACCCATAAGATAATTTTTACAAATAGTTCCAAAATACGAGTAAGCCTTTTTTTCTTTACTAGGTACAAACTTATCGACCTTTGTCATTAGAAATGAATGAGTATCAGTATGAATCTCAATGAAATCCATATCTTTTCTATATAACTTGTATCTTCTAATGATTGATGAAATCATTTTATCTAACGGCTCCCTTAAAAAGTCGTTATAAATCTTATTTTTTTCATCAAAAGTAGTAGCGGTCAGATACATTCTGACCGCCGTCTCTTCTCTTACATCGAAATAGTTTTCACCTGATTTTTTTTTTATTTTTTTGGGTGAAATTACTGTTTCATTTACTGATGTTGCAGTTATTATCATTAAACATTTTCAGTATATTTTATGTCCCTATCGGATGTGAAGAAATATTCTTTTTTTGCAGTTGACACCCAAAACTTCACTTCAGAGTCTGATAATTTTTGTGAACCGTTTTTATATTCCCAAAACAAAGAGTCTTGTCTCAAATTAGTATGTTTATAACCTAATTTTGGTATTGTCATGATTTTAACAGAGTTATACGTCATTCTCAACAAGAATTCATAACCAAATGTTAATTTCATAGACGGTTTAAAACCTCCAAAGTCTTCAATTGATGACTTTTTAATCACCATTCCCGAAATTTGAAAATTCTGATATTGGTGTAGAGTGTCATTTGTTAATATACCTGACTCTTGTGAAAAATTATTTGCAAAAGTTGCCTCATTTGTAAAACCCGCAAACACTAATTTATCATCAACGTCAACAACGATTGGTAAAAATGCGTCCACATCAGTATAAACATCTGAGTATTTTTTTACATTTTTAAACCATATTTTAGAAAACTCGTCATCAAATTCTAAAATACTAACCCACTCAGATGATGAATTCTCAATCCCGAAATTAACCTGACTTCCAAAATTAGATTCTCCTTCATATTTTAATACTTTAACATTTAGTTCTTTAAAATCATATGAATTTAAAAATTCAACTAGTGTTTCGTCACCTGTATGAACTATCACTAATTCTTTTGGTTGAACTTCCTGAATTTGTAAAGACTCAATTGATTTACCGAAGAACTCGACAAAGTCTTTCTCTTTATTGTTTTTAATTGGTAATATTACCGATATGTTTAAATAGTTTTCCATAATTACACTGTTTCTTGTTTAATTTTATTTAATTCCATTTCAAAATTTGAACTTCTGATTTGTTGGTAACGTTCAAAAGTACTTAGAACTGACTTTTCAAATTTTTCAGAACTCTGATATTTTTTAGCGGTGTTAATAGACTTTTCATACAACTGTTCTGAAATGTTATCTTCTAACCAATTTTGAATATATTCAGCAATAATATCAACTAACTTATGTTGTTCTAATGTCCAAATACCGTTATCCTCTGACATCCATTCAGGTTGAATAGAAGGTGCTAAACCAATTACAGGAACTCCACAAGACATACTCTCAATTGGGAAAGTACCAAAGCTACTAGTTTTATCAATCCATACACATCCCATTGATTCTTTAATTCCATTTGCAAATTGTGAAATTGACATTCCTCTCATATCTCTAAATGCAATCCATCTATATTGAGGATATTTTACATAGAAATTTTTAATTAAATTAACTGTATCTCTTTGTTCTCTCGAATGTACAGATATAACAGGTTTTGCTGGATACTTTGATACTGTAAAGTCATTAGTAATAAATGGCTCAATAATGTCAATTGAAACTCCTCTCATAGTTTGAGAAATTTGAGTTTTTAATTTTTCACTTGTCGTAATACATTTTGTAAATCCTAATTGAGACCATGTTTGACCTGGCTCCAAAGTTTCAAATATATAATCATAAGACTGACAAAGTACAATTTTTGCACAAGGTAAATTTGAAATTTGGGACATTACATATCCAAAAATTTCAGGAACAATAATCGTATCCTCAGGAGAAATTGCCAAATTTTGACCCTCGACATATTGGTGAGGTAGTTTTGACATGTATTCTTCTCCAAGCCAAGAATCAACTCCAAAATAATCCGATTTTTCGTGTAGAATAATTGAGTTATATCCTGACTCTTTTAAAGTTAACGCCAAATCATAGGTGTATTTAACTGATGCCTTAGCATTTCCTTTTGTGTCCATTACGAAAAAATAAATTCTGGCAGATTTATTTTTAAGGTTTTCAATAGACAATTCTAATTTTTGTATTGTTTCCATCATATATCGTATTTTTTAATAATTTTATTTTGTAATAGTGTGTTAAAAGAAATTTTAAATGGAATTGTAGTCCCATTAGATGACTGTATTCCCAAACTATCGTCAACTTCTTCACGTTCAGTTAGAACTGTTTCTAACATCATTTTAATTATGTCATATTTAACAAATTTAATTTGTTGTTCAGATGACCCTCCTGATAATTGGACAATTTCCAAATTCACTACATTTTCAATTTCATCTAAATCGACGTAGTAGTGATTATTGAATAGTTTTAACATTATTTGTTTCTTTAATTGCTTTGGATAATTCTGATAATGAATTAATCTCCAAAGAGTGGTTTATTTTAATATTATACTCAGTATTAAATTTAATAATATTTAAATCATTTTTGTAGTCAATAATAATACTTGGATTTGACGTAATTAAAGTGTCAAATTGAGATAGTACTTCTTTTTTATTTTTTTCATTATAAAAAATATAATTTTCAATCAAACAACTAAACTTTGATAAAAAAAACAATGTTGCAGGTTTTGATTTACCTACTTCGTCAGATATAATATAAATTTCGTTATCATATTTAAACTCATTATAAAAATCATTTAAATAATTAAATGTCATCATTTCAGTCGACATTGCGTGTCCAAATATTTCCATAGGACAATCCTCATACATAAATTCAATTAACTCTTCATCGTCTTTAAATGTAAAATGATTTTTTAGTATAGGTGTATCAATAGGTTCTAAAATTTTATATTCAAATTCAGAATCCTCATTTAAATTATATTCATTTGGCATTAGAAATTTTTCATAACACATTTTAAATTTACCAATTGTGTCACGAAGAACCCCATTAATTTCAATCCCTATCTTCATATCTCTTTAACAATTCTGTAATTATTGGATTTCTAACAACATCCTCATCCCCAAATTGATGAACTCCAACCTCTGACATGTTTTTTAATCTTTCCAATGCATCCCAAAGACCTGAATGTTTTTTATCTTTATATCTGTCGGTTTGCTCTAAATCACCTGATATAAAAAATTTACTATCCGTACCAATACGGGTTAATAAAAGTTTCATTTGTTTTGGAGTTGCGTTCTGAGCTTCTTCAAAAATTAAAATAGAGTTATCAATATTCATCCCTCTCATATAGGCCAAAGCAAATACCTCAATAACTTCCATCGCTTTTAATTTCTCACGAGTCTCCTTTCCTACAATTTTATTTAATAGGTAATAAGATGGGAAAATATACGGGTCTAATTTCTCTTCAACATTACCAGGTAATGAACCCAATTTTTCTTCAGCCTCAACTGCGGGTCTTACAATAATAATTTTTTCATATGGGGAATCGTGTTCAGCAAGTAAGTCAACTGCGGCTTTCATTGCAATAAAACTTTTACCGACACCCGCAGGTCCTGAACAAACAGTAATTTGGTTTCTCCTAAGTTTATCGTAATATTCTCTTTGGCTTTGAGTTAAAAATTTGTCTTTTCCTTTTTTTATAATTCTACAAATTTGGTCTTTTTTTGAGATTTTAATTTCTCCCCCGAAATCTACCGGGTCCTTTGTTGTTTTTTTTCTTGTCATTATTTAATTGTATAATAATCCACCCAGTAGTCAATCATTTCATCTAACATAGTTTCAAATGTATAATCGTGAGACCATCCTGTTGACTTAATTAATTTAGACGAATCTCCCTTCAAATCATGTAATT
>Ga0315904_10013112_pt1 | contig 10413 bp, 6 predicted proteins | sample LakEriMetagenome_6_FD_203529 | JGI IMG/M metagenome (GOLD analysis project Ga0315904, IMG submission 203529) | Freshwater fungal communities from buoy surface, Lake Erie, Ohio, United States - Buoy 12 MA120 | ecosystem: Environmental > Aquatic > Freshwater > Lake | place: USA: Lake Erie, Ohio... | reverse complement strand
AGGCTACCAACCTGATTGCCGGTCCTCTTGCTGGTGCTGCTGTAGGTGTTGCTGCTATTCTCGGTGGGCAGTTAGTGTCCTCTTTGATGAAATCAGAAGAAAAGTTTAACACCAATGAACTCGCTTTACGCAAACTGATCGACACGTACACAGCGTATAACAAAATTGTTGCAGAATCTTTACAGCAGCAAAGTTCTCTCGGTGCGTTCAATGATAAAGGTTTTGATATCAAAGCTCTCGAATCAAAAATCAAAGAATCAAAGAACGAACTGCCTAAACTCAAGAATGAGTTAGATACACGCGAGAAAGAACTGAAGGCATGGCAGACTCAAACATTCGACAGCCTCACAGGCAACAGTAATATTGAAGCTGCTCTGGCTCTTATTCAGAATGATCTGGATGAAAATGGCAACAAAACCAACAAAGACATAGTCGATGCTCTGCGTAAGTCCAAACAAGACGCCGAAGTAAGGCTGAATGAAAGGCTGGCAGACGGATCATTAAGTCTACCTGCGGCACTGGAAGAGTACGCAAAAGACATGCGTGAAGTAGAGAGGGCTATAAACAGCCGCAGTACTCTACAGACACCAGAAGGTGAAATAGGTGTTAGATACACTTCCGAAGAACTCATAGCTGCCGAAAACCTTCTAAGAGATAAAGAAAAACTCTCAGAGTTTGAAGGTAAACGACTAGACTACTTGGAAAAGATAGTAGGAGCAGAAAAAGATATAGAGAAAATAAATGCCGAGTTAGTCAGACTTGCAGAACTTCGTTTCGCCAAACAATCTGGATTCTCAGTAGATGCTCTGGAACCAATTTATGAAAAGTTAGAACTTGCCCACGCAACAAACGAAGCTGAAGAGACAGCCATTGCTCACAAGCATCGACTGAATGAGCTTCAGAAAGAGTATGGTGCTTTAGGTGCGTTTGGTCTGGATCTGGCCAATAAACAACTTGCTGTCGAGATTGAACTTGAAGAAGCTCTCAAACAGAAAAACTCACTGAAAGAGCAAGAGACAGAGAATGAAAACAAACTCAAGTCTTTGAAGAAAGACCTGATGGATGTTGATGAGTTGCGAATGCTCGAACGCATGACAGCCGAAGAGCGTAAAGCTTACGAATGGGCTAAGAAGCGTGCTGAGATAATGATCACAGGTGCTGCCAGTCCGGGTGAGCTTGAGAATATATTTGCTCAGCAAGCTAACTTCCGAATGGCAGAGATTGATCAGGAGTTTAAGAAATCTGCTCCAGCATACCAGACAGCAGGGAGTAATTTGGCTCAGACAACAGCCTCTATGAACTCAGAAATTCTCAGAGGCATGGGACAGACAAAAGACAAAGATATGATTAGTGAGTTGAAAGCAATCAAAGAAGCTCTCACTAATCCTCGTGGTGGTATTAAGTTAGTAGAGGTGGACTAATGGCTGCAGGCATTAAGAAGATTCATGGCTTCCTTCAGGAAGAACAGGATATTCGTCCTTTCTTCAATCGCACTGAGATCAAAGAAGTAGTCCGTGTTGAGATGAACACGACTAGCTTTGGTCTGCAGGACAATGCGATTGATATGATTGAGTTCCTGCCTTCCTTCGCCTCTGGTCCGGGCGATCCAAGTATCAATCCTCTCGGTATAACGTTCACGCTGTACCAATCGCCTCACCCAAAAGCTGCAAGCTTAGTGCTGCTTGAATGTTCCGGTATCAAGCGTGTCTCTGGTAGTGGTACGTTCTATGACGTAACATTAAACTATGGCAACTTCATTCCCGGTGAAATCACCACCGTAGAGAACTCCAACAGCCCGAATCCCGGCACACCAATTGTTAGTCCTCTACAACAACCCCCTGTATGGTCTTCAAGCAGTAACATTGTCCAGAAGCAGACAATGACTAAACCGAATGGAGATCCTATCATACATGAGAACGGATTAGCTCTTACTTCACCTATCACTTACGAAGAATCTCATACAGTCCATACATGGAGCTTTAATGTCAACTACACCAGTATTAACTACAGCAGTGACATTGCCTCTTACGTTGGTTTTGTAGGTAAAAAAACAAACACATTATTTGGTATTAGAGCTTCCTATTGGAAATTCACCGCAGCTTCGGCTCAAGAAATGCGTGAAAGTTATGGAACAGGTAAACAGAGAGTTAAATTCCACTACTTAAAATGCCAAGTAAGTTTTGAATACAATCCAAGTGACTGGGTAAATGATGCAAAACTCTACTCTCGCAGCACATGTCAAAGAGTCAATGGTGAGCTCATCCCAATTAAAATCAATGACTTAGGAGACAGAGCACAAGAACCGTGGATACTACAGATCAAAGAACCTGATGGCGACTGTTTTGCTGTACCTTATAACGTAAACCCCCCCGATACGAGTCTGTACGCTGAACTTAAAACAGGCTACCCACAGACAGCAAACATCGGTATTGTTCCTTCAACTTATGGATTGAGCATACCATGACACAAGAATTTGGTGTATATGATCCGGCTACGGCAAAAGAGATCAAACGTCGTGTAATGGGGGACTCTCGTAGTACAAAGCTCGGGTATGACTCTGAATCCGGACCATTACAGTCAGAGTACTATGGTGTACTAACTGAAAATCTAGCAGCAGCTACGAACCCTTACGCTGGTTGGACAAAAGCAAAAGTCAGAATCCTTATGTATTCTGATTATAGTGCTCGTAATATGGTGCCTGCAAGCGGAGATGAAGCGTTGATTGAAGCTATAAACAGGTCTACAAGTTTGAGTGCGTCTTCTGGTAAATTCGTTATAATCAAACAGATTATGAATGAATGGGCTTTTATTTGGGTAGATTGCTGAGGTGTATTGTGGGCAGACCTCCTGCGTGTCATTGTATCTGTGGTAGTGAAGGTTGTACAGGTTGTACGCTAAACTCTAGCTTAAATATAGTAGAACTTACTTTTGATGGAGCATTCTCGTGGGGAGTAACAGATGCCGAAGAAACAGGGATCGTAATGGAGTACGATCCGGACCCAATCACCTTAGACCCTGTAATTGTAACTGTCGATATAGTCCAATACGCCAGTGATTTGACCAATCTGAGCGGAACTTTAACGCTATTAAAACGACCCAATAATACAGCTGTAAGTCTGGCTTCATCTCTTCACTCCCCCAGAAATGCTTGTGAGTGGTATGTAGACTTTCCGAGAGTATTTCAATACTTATACGGAATAGCTTGCTTTGATGACGAAAGTCCTTTCGATGAGTACAACTTTCCATTAGTAGCTGAGATGCTGCAGGAATACGTACCCGTCAACTCCGATAATGAAGAGTCTTCATGGGATAGAGAACTAATACTCACCATAGACGCAACAGGAGAGACACAAACAGTTGAATTCACAGAGTCTACGTTATGGACTATCCCAGAAGACGTACAGACAATTGATGCTGAACTGTGGGGTGGAGGTGCTTGCGGTGGTGTTCCTGAAACTGAAAGATCATTTCTTCCTTCAGTAGACGTTACAAACATTGGTTTGTGGGTAGCAGAAGGTGCCTCTCCATTATGGCAGTGTATCAATGAAGTGCCTGTATCTGACACCGACTACATCTATTCCCCCGCAAGTGCTGTTTGCACTTACGAGACAAAGTTATCGACAAATAGTTTGTTTCCTTCTCCAGCAGAGAACACACTTACACTACATTACAGAATGTGTAAAAGTGATGCTGATGGTGTCCATTCAATTTCTGCTCAAGTAGAAACTGCCCGTCCATCAAACAATGTCAACACTGAGTGGGATGTGTTTGCCCATACTAATATCGATGAAACAGTAGAATCCCCCTCTGCTGGTGACGGAAACGTTTGTTCAACATCCCCACCAGCTGCCTTCATTGTCCGTGCAGCAGACTCCGAACTCGACGAAATAGTTACGCAACCATCAGCCGGAGATGGAACTTATCTAAGTTTCTCAGACCCACTAGCTCCCAACACCAACGTCTATACATTTGAGTTACAGTCAACAGCAGAAACTTCAATCCCAACTAACATTACAGCTTGGATGTTGCTTCGCTATGACTCAAACAGTGACGCAGAAATCACACAAGTACGTTTACGCTCTGCTGGAACATTTTACACAGGAACAATTAGTGGATTGCCTGATTCTGGACTATGGGCATGGGTAAGAGTTGATTTTTCAGGCACATTCACTAATCCGTCAGTAGCAGACTACGCGATTGAGATAACCACACACTACTACACCATCGATGGTCGTCTAGATGTGGACGCAGTTTACATTGAATGTGACGGTGGAGAACCTCCATTTACAAGAGTACAACGATGGGGAATGTCTACAATAAATGTTCTTGCAGTTGTTGATCAATATGACCTATACATTCGCTGGAGGGTAGATGCTGCAAATCTCAGCAGTGTAACATTAGTTCGTGTTCAAATTAACGGTAGTTGGTTTACATTCACGATGGACAACATGCCCACCGATAATACTTGGGTATGGGCACGTGGTGTGCGTACTGGTAATTTTGCAGCAGCATCGACAGCAGCATATGTCTTAGAAGTAACAGCTGTACACAGCAGCACAGTCGGTATAGTTGAAATTGATGCAGCTTATCTTAAAGCAACAATAACTGGTTCACGTATCAGTACCACAGTGAGTTTGCGAGCAGGAAGTAGTGTTATTCTAAGTAATACTCATGCTCTACCTACGCATCCAACAGACTACGCTATCACACTCACTGATCCTCAAAAAGCCCTATTAACTTCTTATAACGATTTGAGAGTAAGGTTTGTTACAACTGACTCTGGAGGAGAAACAGGATTTGAACGAGGATGTTCTGTATTTGGGACAAGGCTAGCTGCCACAACACCCTACGTTGGCACGGGTGGAGGTGGTGGTGGTATGTACGGTAGAAGAGAACGCCTAGGTGTAGGTTTTGGCGGATCAACACTAACCATCGTTGTTGGACAGGGGGGAACACCGGAATCTCCAGATGGAGGAACGTCGTACATCAGTGCGATAAATAGTGCTCATGCTGCTGGCGGTAAAACAGCAAATGCTTTAGTTGGAGGTCTTGGTGGGACACCTATAACAACAGGCAACACTGTAGTGTTCTCTGGTGGAGATGGCGGCACCGCTAGTCTAACAGGAGGAGGTGGTGGTAGCTCCGCAGGACCAACCATTAGAGGTAATGATGGAGGGGATGGAGATGGTTTCGGTGTAACAGGTGGTGGAGGGGGTGCTGCTGTTACTGAAGGTGGAGCTGGTGGGAGAGGTGGTTCCGGTACGCTTGCTGCTACAAATGGTACATTCCCCGGTGGAGGTGGTGGCGGATGTGGTACATACAATAACATTCCGGGGAATGGTGCTCCGGGAAAAATCAGAATTACGTACACTCCGGGAGGTAGGTGTGGAAAATGTGTTATGCACATACCAGATTTATGTGAACTTCCACCGGGATCTGGACCGTCCAACGATTTAGCAACCTACCATTGTAGAAATGGAATATTAAATACCGCAGCAATGCTGTATTTAGACTATGGGTATCTTCCCAATTCACAGGGACTCTATTTTGTACCGATACCAAACGTAGTTGTTGGTCAGCCAGTAAGAAAATTATATTGGGTATTGGATGTTGAATTCAATATACACAGGGCGATAAAAGCCGACCAATCAGGGTACTCTTGTAATAGTTATGTACCGGGTGGTATTTCTAATAAGCAACCAGGATTACGTCCGATAAACTTAGGAGGTTTCTGGAATGTCAGATACACAGATGTGTACGAACCATTTGGGCGAGAAAGCGAACCAAAACTAATAGCGAGGTTTGCAAAAATAGTAGATTGTGAAACAGATTTACCAAACACAGATATCGTTCTTCAATACAACGGCTTAGCTCGTTCAACAGAATGTATAGCTGGCATCTCTGGTTTATCCATTCCTTCTTCAGCGACAATCAAAATACTATGACATGCGATTACAACAAGCACGGTATCTGCACTCACCCAGATAAAATTGGGGATAGGAACATCACAGATGATGACTGCGATATCTGTAAGCTAGTCGATCTGCATAAAAAAACTTCTTGCAGACACAAAGGATCTGCAAGAAGTTGTTGTGTAGATTTGCATATATGTCGTAAATTAAAAAAGGATTGTGTTGAGTCCTTAATCAAATTTACGCAATACAAATCTGAAACTGATCACCCAGAACTATTTCAAGAACGAATAGTTTGTTGTGAGACATGCGAGTATAACACTATATTTCAACTTCCTTCTCAGGAATCCTAACGTATACTAATTTATGAATAGCTCTTGTAATAGCTACAAACTTCAGATTCCATTCCTGCTTCTTAGCCTCAGCTGTCTTAGCTAGGACATGCGGTACGTTCTTAGGATTAAAGAAGTACACATTATCAGCTTCCAATCCTTTAGCTCGATGAATGCTGCTCAGTCGAATTGACTTCACATCACTATCATTGAAGATTTGCTGAATAAAACTCACAACTTCAGTGCTTGTCTTACAGTTGGTTGCAACAGTGGCGATACAGTCAGCCTGATCACCGATAGCAATCTGCCGACTCTCAGTGTCGTACTTCTTCGTCTGCAGCAACTTAATCTGCTGGTCTCTCCAATCTTCCAGCAGCTGACACAGCGTCACAGAATCAACTTCCTGCTTGTCTGTCAGTTTGTTAATGAGCTTAACCAACCCTGCTCCGATGCTGCGTCCTACCACTTGGCAAGGCTTCCCAGCTTTGACCAACTTCCATGCCAGTGACATGAGTGGAGCATTCACTCTACTCACCAACATGTCCCCTTGCTGCAGGTCCATATCGGCTTCATCCAGATAGACAATCTCCCCTTCTGGATTTGTGCTGCCAGCATTGATTGCGTCACCTACAATCTTCTGAGCTTCAGCCACAATAGCCTTACCGCAACGGTATGTGTAGCTGAGAGGCAGCACTTCCACTTCATCCATTGCTTCAGCAATCTTACTGAAGCTGTCTGTCTGTGCTCCTGCAAAAGCAAAGATAGCCTGATTCGGATCACCAACAAATACGAATGAAGTGCAATCCTGATTTGCAATGAGTTGAAGCTTACCAGCTGATAGGTCTTGGCAGTTATGCACCAACACCCCATTAGCGTAGAAGTTATGACAATCTTCTACAGTTATGTCGTACACATAGTTCTCGCTGATGTACGTACTATCAACCGATATAACTGTAGCAGGCATAGGACAATTCTTACCGTCAGGACATATATCCTGCAATACTCCAGCAAAGTCTCGTGCAATATCTCGATTTTTAAACCGCAATACTTTCCATCCTTGCGACTCCAAGAATTGATCCTTTTTGTCATCTATCTCTTTTGCCCCAGCATGAGACGCCCCGTCTATCTCAACTGCGATTCTATACTTAGGGTTAGCTAAATCAATTTTGTAGTGAGTAGGTTTATTACCTCTACCATGATTCGGAGCGTCACCAGTTTTGATGACATACTCCATGTACCATCCATCACCTAAAGCATCAAACAGCAACTTCTGCGGTTCCGTTGGACCTCTACCATTACCGCCCTTAATTGCGTTAAAGGCTTCTCGGTCTCCACCAACATTACCGATACCTTTCGTATTACCTTGATGTATCTGCGAAAGTTTATCTCTACCTGCAGCAGAAATCTTTCCTTTCTGTGTTGTTTCCGCCGCAGTCTCTACGATAACGGTTTCGCCTACCTTCAAATCTCCCGCATAAACCCATCCGTTATTGACGGTCCAGATTTTATGATCGACAGTACACACAACAAAATTATAAGCGTAATTACCATCAGTTCTGTGGTTGTGCTGCACCTTAACCTTAACTAGAGGTTTCCGATTAGGAATCTTCTGAGTAGCAGTAACTTTACAGTTCTTTGCTCTTCCCGTCGTGACATCGAAGCTTCTAACCACATCTCCAATCTTGATGTCTTGAATGGATTTAGACCCTCCAGCCCCTAACATAACAGGAGTCCACCCCGGAAGACACTCATCTACTACAATACAGTCTGCCTTAATCTTCCAACCATATCGAGCAGGCAAGTAAATCATATCGTCGAAATCAATCTCCATACCCTTCGCAGGTTTGGCTTTACCAAATGCCGAAGTCCTTCGTTCTTCTCGAACAGGTAGTGTGCTTCCTTCTTCCAGCTCATACTTAACAGGCAGCTCACACGCAGAAGCTGATGAGCTGAATGTATACTCATTATCGATAGCCAATCCTGCCAGTGATGATTCCGTAATGTCATCCTCGGTCAGTACGGCATCTTTACAATACTTCACCAGTTCTCTCACATCATCAAGAATCGCTCTCTGAGCTTTCGACAACTCTTTGACACTCTTCACCTGACAAAACTGCTGATACAAATTTGCTGTCTTCCATGTGTCGGGTCTGCCGATGCGAATTCCATTCTCTCTCATGATGCGGCAACCCAGAGAATGAATCGTTGTCGCTGTTCCGAATGTCAGACGTTCTTTCAGTTCTGTTGCGATTGCATTCGAGAACGCACACACAACAACTTCGTCTTCAGAAGTCAACTCAGCCTTCAACCAATTCCAGATAGCCAGCTGCTCTTCTGATGGTTTGTACTTCAGTTGTTTCTTTCCTGCTACCATTGACAGTCCGTCAACGATGGTGGTGGTCTTTCCTGATCCAGCTGTAGCATTTACAATCAACGCACGTTTCATGATTCTTTCCTTCAGTGAATAGATGAATGCAGCTCATTGCTGCGTCACGCTTTCAATTATACACATTCACTTCTTCAGTGATAGTGTGAAACAATCAGAAAAAATATTTTAAAATAATCATTGACTCTGCTGGACAGTTTGCTAAACTCCACCTGTCCGCTGGCAAATGTGTTGCGTCAAGGAAAGAAAGTGCTCCTAGTTAATTCTGTCTACGCTTGTCGAAGAGATTTGACAGAACAAATACAGGGTGTTGTTTTTGGTCATTTTCGTCAACACTAACTGATATTTCTGAACTGTTGCACATAATACCTCCAAAATCACTGCAACAGTTCTGACGCAACATATTTGCCAGCTGCTATTCAAATCAGTCCCAAACAAAAGGTGCCCCATGAAACTTATCACAGCTCTAAACAAGAACAAAGTTGCCGACAGCAACATCAAGTCCGTCACATGTGAGATTGACTCTGAAGCTGCTCTGGAGATCCTCAGCACATTCAACACGAACAACCGGCCTGTTAGCAAATCAAAAGTTAATCTCTACGCAAATGAAATGCTGCGTAACAAGTTTGCTCTGAACGGCGAGCCTCTCATCTTTGGTGAAGATGAAGAAGGCAACGAATGTCTCATCAGTGGTCAGCATCGTCTGCTCGCTCTGGCTCGTGCTCAGGCACTGTACAATACTGATGCCGATAAGTACCCTGATGCCATCAGTCCTCTAACTCTGCACACCGTTGTAATCTATGGTGTTGCTTCTGACACAGCTGACACTGTGGACCAGCTCAATCCTCGTTCTCATGGTGACGTACTGTTTCGTGATGATTGGATTAACGAACAGATTGCACCAGAATGGAAGACCAACGGTTCAAAGCGAGCTATGTGGTGTAAAGCTCTCGGTGGTGCTGCTCGTCTGGTATGGTTGCGTGCTGGTGGTGCTACGGTGAGTAGTGCTCCAAAGTTCCTGACCAGTGAGATGCTCGACTTCATCAAGAACAGTCACCCCGATCTGTGCAAATTCGTCAGTGAAGTGCTGACAGCTGCTGATGGTAAAGAGAACACTGGTCTGCGAATGTCTCTCCCTTACATCGCAGCTCTGTCTTACATCGCCTGTCTCGAATTCGATGAGAATGATGAGCAGGTAGTCAATGAAGACAAACATGAAAAGATCAGTCTGTTCATTTCTCAGGTAGCGAGCGGTACAGGTTTTGCAGCAGGCAGCCCTGCCCATGCTATTACGCAGTATTGGAACAAGCTGACAGCTGAAGCAGGCAGTAAGGATCGTGACCTTGAATGGGTAGCTCCATTCGTTAAGTGCCTCACAGCTCTGGTCACAGGAGCTTCCTGCAAGCCTTCAGACCTGAAGCTGACAAAGAAGGAAGCTGATAACTACCGCAATGTTCCATGCCTCATGCCGGGATGGGATACAGCGATGTTTGAGTACGCTGCCTCAGTGTCGGCTATGTCGGCTGAAGAGAAAGTGAAAGAAGCTGAACGGAAGGAAGCTGAGAAAGCAGCAAAAGCTGAAGCCCGAGAAGCTGCTAAGGTAGCTAAGGCTGAAGCAGCAGAAAAAGCTAAGGCTGAAAAGGCCGAAGCTAAAGCAGCAGAGAAGGAAGCTGACAAACCTACTCCACCTGTAAAAGCCCCAACAGTTGTCGGTAAGTTTGTAAAGCGTAAGCCAGCTCCTGCTGCATCTACAAAAGCGTCATAATCTGCCTCTCGACTGGCT
>Ga0315904_10013111_pt1 | contig 10413 bp, 8 predicted proteins | sample LakEriMetagenome_6_FD_203529 | JGI IMG/M metagenome (GOLD analysis project Ga0315904, IMG submission 203529) | Freshwater fungal communities from buoy surface, Lake Erie, Ohio, United States - Buoy 12 MA120 | ecosystem: Environmental > Aquatic > Freshwater > Lake | place: USA: Lake Erie, Ohio... | reverse complement strand
AACATGCGCGTCGGCACCGTCAAGGAAATCAAGAACCACGAGTACCGCGTTGGCCTGACACCCGAGAGCGTGCGCGAGCTGGCCAGCCACGGGCATGAAGTCTGGGTGGAATCTGGTGCGGGTCTGGGGATCGGCGCGACCGATGCCGACTATGCGGCGGCGGGCGCCACGATCAAGGGCGATGCCGCGACGATCTTTGCCGAGTGCGAAATGATCGTGAAGGTCAAGGAGCCGCAGGCCGGCGAGCGGGCCATGCTGCGCAAGGGGCAGATCCTCTACACCTATCTCCACCTTGCCCCCGATCCCGAGCAGACCGCCGATCTGGTCAAGTCCGGCGTCACGGCGATCGCCTATGAAACGGTCACCGGGCCAGGCAACACCCTGCCGCTGCTGAAGCCGATGAGCCAGGTGGCCGGGCGCATGTCGATCCAGGCCGGGGCAACCGCGCTCCAGAAGGCGCACGGCGGGCGCGGTGTCCTGCTGGGCGGCGTGCCGGGCGTGCTGCCGGGCAAGGTGCTGGTCATCGGCGGCGGCGTCGTGGGCTTCCACGCCGCGCAGATGGCCGTGGGCATGGGGGCCGACGTGACCATCCTCGATCGCGATCCGGAAGTGCTCGAACGGCTCGACAACCATTTCGAGGGTCGCGCCAAGACCCGGTTCTCGAACCTCGCCGTGGTCCAGCAGATGGTCCAGGAGGCCGAACTGGTGATCGGCGCCGTGCTGGTGCCGGGGGCGGCCGCGCCCAAGCTGGTCACCCGCGCGATGCTGGCCACGATGAAGCCCGGCGCGGTGCTGGTCGATGTCGCGATCGACCAGGGCGGTTGTTTCGAAACCAGCCATGCCACCACCCATGCCGAGCCGACCTATGTGGTCGATGGCATTGTCCATTACTGCGTCGCCAACATGCCCGGCGCCGTGGCGCGCACCAGCACCTATGCGCTCAACAACGTGACCCTGCCCCACGCCCTGCGGATCGCGGACCTGGGCTGGCAGGCGGCGCTGAAAGCCAATCCGCACCTGGCGAACGGGCTGAATGTCCATGCCGGGCAGGTGACCTATGAGGCGGTCGCGCGCGAGCTGGGGTATGATTACACCCCGGTGGCGGAAGTGCTGAGTTAGGCTTCTTCCGCAAAGGGCCGGAACGGCGCCGTTACCTCGTCGCGCACGCGCGCCAGCCGCCCGGTAGCCTTGTCGATCATCGCCCAGGTGGTCCGGGCCGAGACGATCACCTTGCCGTCGGCCCCGCGAAAATCGACCCGCCGGTCAAACCGCGCCCCGGTGGGCGGGGCGGGAATGAAGGTTTCCGCCGTCACCGCCTCACCCAGGCCAATATTGCCGCGATAGTCGATCTCGTGCCGGGTCACGACCCAGATAAAGGCCGCCTGGTGCTCTGGCGCGGCGACGGCCGACCAGTGCGCCGTGGCGATCTGCTGAATCCAGTCGACCCAGACCGCGTTGTTGACGTGGCCCAGTTCATCGATGTGCTGCGGCTCGGCCATGAAGGTCAGGGTGAAGCGGTTGCTCATTCGGCTACCCCAAGCTGCCACAGGATGAAGGCGAACTCCTCGGCCGTTTCTTTCAGGCTCTCGAACCGGCCCGACTTGCCGCCATGCCCTGCGCCCATGTTGGTCTTGAGCAACAGCTCGTTGTCGTCGGTCTTGAGCTCGCGCAGCCTGGCGACCCACTTGGCCGGTTCCCAATAGGTCACGCGCGGATCGTTGAGGCCCGCCGTTACCAGCAGCGGCGGATAGGCCTGGGGCTTGACCTGGTCATAGGGGGAATAGGACCGGATCAGTTCAAACGCGGCCGGGTCCTCGATCGGGTTGCCCCATTCGGGCCATTCGCCGGGGGTCAGCGGCAGGGAGGGATCGAGCATGGTCGCCAGCACATCGACGAAGGGCACGTGGGCCACCACCGCGCCCCACAGCTGGGGATCGGAATTGATCACCGCCCCCATCAGCTCGCCCCCGGCCGAGCCACCGGAAATGCTGATCCGTCCGGCTTGCGTATAGCCCCGGTCGATCAGGCCCTTGGCCACGTCGACAAAGTCATGGAAGGTGTTGGTCCGCCGTTCCAGCTTGCCCGCCTTGTACCAGGCCCGGCCCAGGTCATCGCCGCCGCGGATATGGGCGATGGCATAGGCAAAGCCGCGATCGACCAATGACAGCCGTGTGGTTGAGAAGCCCGGATCGATCGAAATGCCATAGGCGCCATAGCCATAGAGGTGCAGCGGGCCGCCGGGCTTCCGATCCTTGCGATAGACAATGCTGACCGGGATCTTGGTGCCATCGCGCGCGGCAATTTCGAGCCGTTCGGTGGCATAAAGCGAGGCATCATAGCCCGAGGGGATTTCCTGGACCTTCAGCGTGGTGAGCGTGCGGGCTGCGACATCATAGTCCAGCACCGAGGCCGGGCTGACCATGCTTTCATAGGACAGCCGCAGCGTGGTGACCGCCCATTCGGGATTGTCGCCCAGCCCCGCCGAGAAGCTCGCTTCGGGGAACGCGATCGGTTCGACCCGCGCCGGATCGTCGTAATAGCGCACCTCGATCCGGTCGAGCCCGCGCACCCGGCCTTCGGTGACGTAGAAATCGCGGAACAGCTCGAAACCGGTCAGGTAGAACTCATCCGTCCCTTCGATCAGCGTGGTCCAGTCCCCCGGGGCGCTGAGCTGCGCGGTGGCGAGGCGGAAGTTCTCGTGGGTGTCATTGGCGTGGATGAACAGCGTCTCGCCGCGCAGGTCGACATCGTATTCGACCCCGGCCTGGCGCGGCTTGACCAGCAGCGGCGTGGCCAGCGGATCGGCCGCCGGGACCAGCCGGACCTCGCTGGTTTCATGGTCGGACGTGCCGATGATCAGCCACTGCTCGTTGGCGGAAAGCGAGCAACCGACGCGGAAGCCCTCGTCATCCTCGTGATAGAGCTCGACATCCTGCTCGATCGGCTGGCCCAGCCAGTGGAGGCGCGCATTGTCGGTCCGCCACTGCTCGTTGGCGAGGGAGTAGACCAGCCCCGTGTCATTCGCGACCCAGATCAGGCTGGAGAGCGTACCGGGGATCACATCGGGCAGCACTTCGCCAGTGGCGATCACCTTGATCCGGGCGGTGAACCGTTCCGAGCCATTGTCATCGACCGACCAGGCCAGCAGCTTGCCATCGTTCGACACGGCAATCGCGCCGAGGCGGAAGTATTCGAGGCCCTCGGCCAGGGCGACCTCATCGAGGATCAGTTCATCCGGGCCGCCCGCGACAGGCCGGCGCCACCACTTCTTGTATTCGGCCCCTTCCTCGAACTCGATCCAGTAGAGGTAATCGCCGTCCTTTTGCGGCACCGACTTGTCGGCTTCCTTGATCCGCGCGCGCATTTCCTTGAACAGCGCGTCGATCCGGCCCTGCTGGGCGGCCATGCGATGTTCGAACCAGGCGTTCTCCGCTTTCAGGTGCGCCAGGACCTCCGCGTCCTTCACCTCGGGATAGCCGGGATCGCGCAGCCAGGCGTAATCGTCGGTCACGACGATGTTGTGATGCGTGACGTGATGGGGCTTCTTGGCGGCGACCGGCGGCCGGATCGGGGATTCGTTCATCCCGCCTAACTAGGCAATTGTCGCGGCAATGAAAGCCGGGCATCACAAGTGCAGGCAAAGGTGGGAAGAATTTCGATGCGGGGAATGATTGCCGGGGCTGTGGTGGTGATGGTGGCGTCAGCCGGTACCGCGATCGGCCAGGTCGCCCCGGACGCGGCCAAACCTGAGCGGGGACCGTTCCGCCAGATCGGAATCCAGAACTACGCCGCCGAGGAGACCCGCTGGCCCGCCCCGCCGCCGGACATGATCCGTCGCGCTGCCGCCCAGGGCGACCCTTCCGAATGGCTGCGCGAAGCCGACGCCCCGATCGCCGCCTGGCTGAAGACTGAGGAAACCGGCAGCGCAACGCTGCAGCTGTCAGTCGGCGCGGACGGGCGCGCGACGGCTTGCAGTTCGGCACCGGCTTCCTGGCAGAAGTCGCCCGCCTGGGCGGCGGACTTGTGTCCGCTGCTGATCAAGCGGGCGCAGTTCACGCCCGCCCTGCGCGAAGATGGCCGTGCCATGCCCGACCTGTTCATCGTCACCGCCAACTTCCAGTTCGCAAGAAACTGGTCGGGGCGGACCGGCCCCTTGATTGTCAACTATGGTGGCCTGGGCCCCGCCCCGCCGCCGCCCCGCACTAACAACCCCCTGCTCACGTCATGGCCGCCCTCCGGAGACTGGCTCCGGTGGGTCGCCAGCGAACCGGCCTTCAAGCTGCCCGTCGAACAGCCAGGCGGCGCGGCGCTGGCGGGGCCGGCGATCGGACTGGTGGTGGCGGACCGCAAAAGCGGTGATCCCGCATGCCGGATGGTCCTGTCCTCCGGTGATGCCGGTATCGATGCCAAGGCCTGCGACTTTGCGCGCAAGAAGCTCAAACCCGCGTGGGCGGATCCTATGCGCGTTCCGGTGCGGCGCTGGCCGCTGCTGCTCAGCCCGCAGGGCAAGGGTTTCCGGGCGATCACCGCCAATGCGGATGCCATCAAGTGGCTGCGGGTCGAACCGGTCGAGCGCGACCGCCTCAACGCGCTGTGGCGCCCGCAGGCGGCGGGGGTGAAGCTGGTGCGGCTGGCCGGTGCGCTGGGGCCGGACGGTCGGCCCACCGGGTGCCGGGTGTTTGAAAGCTCCGGCAGCGACCTGGCCGATACCGCCGCCTGCCGGCTGTTCCGCAGCGAGGCCCGGTTCACCCCGGCCAGCGATGCCTTCGGCCAGCCCGGCAACCTGACCGGCTGGGTCAACCTGCAGCTCACGCCGCCCTGATCGGAACGCGCTGCCTTACCCACCCTCGCCAAAGCGGCACGGCGATCCTATAAAGCAGCGATGACCGAAACGCTCGCCCCCGCCCGCCCCGCCGTGCAATCCCATGCCGACCGCCCCCATGCCGACCGCCTTGCCGCGCTGCGCGCCGAACTGGCCGCGCGCGGGCTCGATGGCTTCGTGATCCCGATCTCGGACGAGCACATGAGCGAATATGTCGGCGGCTATGCCCAGCGGCTGGCCTGGCTGACCGGGTTCGGCGGATCGGCCGGAACCGCCGCGGTCCTGGCCGATCGGGCGGCGATCTTTGTCGACGGGCGCTATACCGTGCAGGTGCGCGAACAGGTCGATGGCGCGCTGTTCGAATATCGCTCGGTCCCGGCCGAACCGCTGCCGGCCTGGCTGGCGGATCATGCCCCGGCGGGCGCGAAGATCGGCTTCGATCCCTGGCTGCATGGCAAGCCCTGGGTCGATGCCTGCAATGCCGCGCTGGCGGCCAAGGGCGCGGCGCTGGTGCCGGTCAGCGGCAATCCGGTCGATGCCGTCTGGGCCGATCGCCCCGCCCCCAGCCTGGCCCCGGCGCTGGTCCACCCGACCGACCTGGCCGGTCAGTCGAGCGAGGCCAAGCGCAGCCAGGTGGCCGAATGGCTGACCAAGCGCGGGCTTGATGCGGCGGTGATCTCCGCGCTCGACAGCGTGGCCTGGCTGCTCAACATCCGGGGGCAGGATGTCGATCGCACGCCGGTGGCGCTGTCTTTCGTGCTGGCCCATGCCGATGGCACGGCCGAACTGTTCATGGAAGAAGCCAAGGTCACGCCGGAACTGCGCGCGCACCTGGGCAATGCCGTTTCGATCCGGCCCTATGGCGCCTTTGCCGATGGCCTGGCGCGAATGAAGGGCCGCAAGGTGGCGGTCGACCCCGAACGCTCGGTCCAGGCGGTCTTTGCCGCGCTGGGCGAGGCCGGGGCGATTGCCGTCGAGCTGACCGATCCCACCATCCTGCCCAAGGCGCAGAAGAACGCGGTGGAACAGCGCGGCCAACGCGATGCCCAGGCCCGCGATGGCGCGGCCGTGGCGCGGTTCCTGCACTGGCTGTCGGTCGAAGCACCCAAGGGCGGGCAGACCGAACTGTCGGTCGCGGCCCGGCTGCAGGCCTTCCGCGCCGAAAGCGGCCTGCTGCGCGACCTGTCGTTCGACACGATTTCCGCCGCCGGGCCGCACGCCGCCCTGCCGCATTACCGGGTGGACGCAGCCTCCAACATCGAAATTGCCCCCGGCTCGGTCTTCCTGGTCGATTCGGGCGGGCAATATGCCGATGGCACGACCGACATTACCCGCACGGTCTGGATCGGCACCGCAGATGGACGGGGCGAACCGACGGCCGAGCACAAGGACCGCTTCACCCGCGTGCTGAAGGGGCACATTGCGCTCGATCGCGCGGTCTTCCCGCGCGGCACGGTCGGCGCGCAGCTCGATACCCTGGCGCGGCAATACCTGTGGGCGGCGGGCGTGGACTATGCCCACGGCACCGGCCACGGCGTCGGCAGCTTCCTGTCGGTCCACGAAGGGCCGCAGCGGATCGCCAAGGGTCAGGGCGGGCAGGCCGGTACGGGGCAGGAGCTGCTGCCGGGGATGATCCTGTCGAACGAGCCGGGCTATTACAAGGCCGGCCACTTTGGCATCCGGACCGAGAACCTGGTGCTGGTGGAGCTGCGCGAAATCGCCGGGGCCGAGGGCGAATACCTCGGCTTCGAGACGCTGACTTTCGTGCCGATCGACCGCACGCTGGTGGACCAGACCATGCTGACCCGCGACGAAGTAGACTGGTGGAACGCCTATCACGCCCGGGTCGAGGCGATCCTGGCCCCGCAGCTGACGGGCGCGGACCTGGCCTGGCTGAAGGATGCCTGCGCGCCCTTGTAGGATAGATTTGTTCCTTTATTGTTCCGTCATCGAATCGAACGGAGAGCAAGAAGATGATCGGTTATGTCACTGTCGGAACCAACGACCTCGCCCGCGCCGCGAAGTTCTATGATGCCATTGCGGCTGAACTCGACACCCCGCGGATGATGGAATTTGACAGCTTCATTGCCTGGGGCACCGCCAATGGCACGGCCGGGATCGCGGTGACCAAGCCCTACGATGGCCAGCCCGCCACGGTCGGCAACGGGGTGATGGTGGCCTTCGAGGCGAAGGACAAGGACCAGGTCGACCGGCTCTATGCCATTGCGCTCGCCAATGGCGGCACCGATGAAGGCGCGCCGGGACCGCGCGGCGAAGGGTTCTATGCGGGGTACTTCCGCGATCCCGACGGGAACAAGCTCAACGCCTTCGTGATGGGCTGAACGGGCCGGGCCTTGCGCGCGGGTGAACGAACCGGCGCGGGCGCGACAAATGGCTACAAAACTCGGCCAATCGGGCATAATGCTGTGACAGTCAGGGGCTAGAAGGCCCATGAGACGCCGCAGCACCGGTTGGCCCGTTCCCTCTGCCCACCGGTTGCGGCGTCCGCCCATGGATGGAGTTTGACCGCATGACCAGGATCGCCCGCACCTTTGCCCTCGCCACGCTGGCCATGGCCGCCAGCGCCACGGCCGCCATGGCCCAGCCCGCCCCCGGCGCCAACCCCGGCCCCCGGGCCGCGATGACCAAGGCCGATGCCGAGGCCCACGCGGCCGAAATGTTTGCCCGGATGGACGCCAACAAGGACGGCCGACTGGACCAGGCCGACCGCGCCGCGCGCGAGGGCGAACGCTTCGCCCGGCTCGACACCAACACGGATGGCAGCCTTTCGCGCGATGAGTTCGCCGCGGCCCGCACCCGCCCCGAAGCGATGAAGGGTACGCCCGGCGAAGGTCCGCGCAAGGGCCGGATGATGCGCGACCGCCGTGGACCCGGTGGTCCGGGCGGCCCCGGCGGCCCCGACATGATGGCGCGCATGGCCGATGCCAACAAGGACGGCGCGGTCACTCGCGACGAGTTCCTGACCGCCCAGTCGCGCCATTTCGGCATGATGGACGCCAACCAGGACGGCACCGTAACGGCCGAGGAACGCCGCGCCGGGCGAGCCAAGATGCGCGAGCACATGCGCGGGATGCACGGTGCACGCGGCGGGGCTGACAAGGCCGGCCACGAAGGGCACTGATGCTCGCAATGGAGCAACCCCCGCCGATCAATCTGCTGCTGGTCGATGACGAAGCGGCACTGCGCGAACCCCTGGCCGAGTACCTCTCGCGCCAGGGGTTTGTCGTGACCCAGGCCACCAGCGCGGCCGAGGCCCGCACCCGCCTGCGCGAGGCTCGGCCCGACCTGGTGCTGCTGGACATCATGATGCCGGGCGAAGACGGCCTGTCGCTGTGTCGGCACATCACCGAGACGCTGGTGGTGCCCACCATCCTGCTGACTGCCCGTGGCGAGCCGACCGACCGCATCGTCGGGCTGGAAATCGGTGCTGACGATTATGTGGTCAAGCCGTTCGAGCCGCGCGAACTGGTCGCCCGGATCCGCTCGGTCCTGCGCCGTGCCGCCAAGGGTCCGGCTCCGGCAACCGAGGATGAACTGTTCGAGTTCGACGGCTGGCGGCTCGATCCGCTCAAGCGGCGGCTGATTGCCCCGGACGGCGCACTGGTCAGCATCTCTTCAACCGAGTTCCGCCTGCTGCTGGTACTGCTTGAACACCCCCGCCAAGTGCTTGACCGAGACCGGTTGCTCGACATGGTCCAGGGGCGCGAAGCCCACCTGTTCGACCGCGCAGTCGACAACCAGATCAGCCGCCTGCGCCGCAAGATCGAGGTCGACAGCCGCAATCCCACCCTGATCCAGACCGTCTGGGGTGGTGGCTACATGCTTGCCGCCGACGTCCGGCGGGTGCGGGAGCCGGGCTGAGCGATGGCCTTGCGGGGGCAGCTCTGGCCGCGCAGCCTGCAAGGCCAGCTGCTGCTCGCCGTGGCTGTGGCGCTGCTGCTGGGCCAGTCGATCAATGCCTTCCTGCTGCTGCGCGCCCAGACCGAGCGACGTGATGCCGCGCTGACCAACACGGTCGCGCTGCGGCTTTACGGCGCGCTGCTCGATGTCGAGGATCGGGCTTTTGTGCGCGGGCCGCGCCGGGTGCGGGCCAACGCCATGGCCATGGCCTTTCCCGATTCGCCCGATGATGGCCCCCCCCGACTGCTTCCCCGTGACAGGCGCCAGCCGGAAGCCGAAGACGCCCTCCGCACGCTGCTGGCCTACCAAGAGATCACAATATCCGATATCGTGGTCGTGCGCCGCGCGGTTGCCAGCGATCCGATCGCGATCCGTCGGCTGGCCCGACGGCTCGAACTGCAGGCCAATGGCCTGACCCCGACCGAAGTGATCGTGGCCGCCGCCCGGCGTGGGCCGGAGGGCCGGTGGGTGGTGGCGCGCACCTTCATCCAGCCCCCGCCAACCGGGCCGCTGGTCGGCCTGATCTTCCAGACCGCGCTGATCTATGCCCTGCTGGTCGGCGCGATCGCGCTGATCCTGCAACGCCTGACCAAGCCGCTTTCGACCCTGACTGCACGCGTCGAGCTGTTCGGGCGGACCCGTCAGCCCGCCCCGCCGCTCGATCCGGCCGGCCCGGAAGACGTGCGCCGCCTGATCGCCGCGCATAATGGGCTGGAAGCCCGGCTCGGCGCGCTTCTCGATGAAAAGGACGTGATGCTCGGCGCGATCGGACACGATCTCAAGACCCCGCTGGCCGCCTTGCGCGTGCGGATCGAAAGCGTCAGCGACGAGGCGGAGCGCGCCCGGATGGCCGCGACGATCGAGGATATCGCCCGCAGCCTCGATGACATCCTCTCGCTGGCCCGCGTCGGCCGCCCCAGCGACCCGCTCGAAGTGACCGACCTGACCGCGCTGGTTGCCCAGGTGGTGGAGGAATACGAGGACATGGGCGAGCCGGTGACCCTGGCCGATTCCGGCCGGATCACCATGCCGCTGCGGCCCACCTGGGTGCGCCGCGCGCTGCGCAACCTGGTGGGCAATGCGCTGCGCTATGGCGGGGTGGCCCGCGTCACGCTGATCGAATGGCGCCACCAGGTGGAAATCGCGGTCGAGGACGATGGCCCGGGCATCCCGGAAGCCGACCTGGCCCGGATCCTCGAACCCTTTGCCCGCGGCGAAGCCTCGCGCAACCGCGCCACCGGCGGGGCCGGGTTGGGCCTGACCCTGGCGCGGGCCATTGCCGAACAGCACGGCGGGACGCTGGTCCTGGCCAACCGGCCCGGACCTGATGGGCGTCCGGTCGGGCTGACCGTGACCCTGACACTGCCGCGCGGCTGAGCGCCGGGCCGCGCGGCCAGGCTGCTATTTCACCTTGGCGTGCGCAGGGTGACAGTGAAGGGCGTCTTGAAGCCGGGCTCGTCAAAACTGGGGAACACCCCGCGCCCGTTGATCGATCAAGCGAGCTTGCCGCTCGACCGGCGTCGGAGCAAGAGGACGATAGGGTACCGGTGCAGCCTAGAAGCTGACAATCTCGGCCAGGGCGACAATCTTGCCCGCGCGCTCGACCTTGGCCGCCGTAACCGGTCCCGCCGCCACCGCCGCAACCAGATCGCTGGTACGCGCAACCGGCT
>Ga0315904_10013110_pt1 | contig 10413 bp, 6 predicted proteins | sample LakEriMetagenome_6_FD_203529 | JGI IMG/M metagenome (GOLD analysis project Ga0315904, IMG submission 203529) | Freshwater fungal communities from buoy surface, Lake Erie, Ohio, United States - Buoy 12 MA120 | ecosystem: Environmental > Aquatic > Freshwater > Lake | place: USA: Lake Erie, Ohio... | reverse complement strand
TCTTGATCTCTCATAATTTTTTTTACTTTTTGTTTCTAAATTTTGTTTTTTCTTTTCTTGATAATTTTAAAAATGGTTTTAAAAAATTAACCCAATTATCGTCTCCTTTTGGTAAGTATTTGAAGAACCCATCTTCCATCATCATTCTAATTAAGTTTCTATGTCCTCTACCGTCCGGATCCATGGACTCTGATTGATACATTTCAACTAATTCTTTATTTTCATCAGATATTAAAGGTTCAGATAAATCAACAATCTTTTGGTTAACCACAAAAAACTCATCACCATATATCCCCTCCTTTGTCTTTCCACTCAATAAATTTTGTAGAACAACAACGTCTTTATTTTCTTTCAGTAGTTCTTCACCTTTTGTTAAAATATCGGTAAAAGAAACCTCTGAATCAAGTATCTCAGGGAAAAATTTAACTAAAGTTTTCTCACCCAAATAAAATATACCATCTATATTATCTGAACCGTCACCAGTGAGTATTTTCACGGTTTTAACATTATAGTGTGGAAACTCATAATCTTTAAGTTTAATCTTGTCTCCAAATTTATAATACCTTTTTGATTGGGGGGAATATATAGTAACCTTTTCTGAGATTAATTGAGTTAAATCTCTATCACTTGAGAATATTGTTTTTTCTTCATCTGGTGACACTTTACAGTAATGGGCAATAAGATCATCCGCTTCCGAATTTTCTGTCTCCATTTGTCTTACAAACATCTCTTCAAGATATTGTTTAACTCTTTGTTTTTGATGGTTGAAGGATTCTTCCTTACTTTCGTTTTCTAAAGGATTACGATTTAGTTTATATTTTGGGTATAGTATTCTTCTCTGTGAAGAGCTTGTTATACTATCCCAAAATACAACTACTTTATTGAAGTTGGTTTCTTCTAAGAATTTACGTAACGTATTTAAAAAGTGCCAAATACCACCTACGTGTTCACCTTTATTATACAGATCACGAGCCCCGTGAAATCCAATTTTTAATAAATTATTACCGTCAACCAATAAGGTTTTTGACATTTTTTTTAATTTAATAGTTACTACTCAACTTCTTCTTTTTCTGCTTTCAAATCAAAGTCACCATCGACTCCGATTATATCTTTCCAATAGTCAGCATATTCTTTTTTATACTTCTCTATTGATGCCTTTTCTTCTGTTGTATCTTTACCCGGTAAAAATCCGTGTGGAGTCACAATAATTTTTCCGTCTTCAAAACCAAGACCGTTAATGTGGTTTTTCATAACCGACACTTTTGTTCTTGAAGCAAACTTAACAGTTCTTTTATCTTTTGTTGCCGTGATCTTTGTTGTTCCCGCACCTTTCTGATTACCAAATAAGAATACTAAAGAAGAGTTTAACCAAATTGCTTCACCACCTTTTGCTTTGATCTTAGGTTGACCAAATGGGTTATCAGGTAATTCTACCCAAGGTTGATTAACAATGATTAGAGTATTTTCATATTTAGAATCTGCCTTACGAGATCCTGAAATACGTTGGTTGATACCCATACCAATTTTGTCGGCTAAAACACTTGCATTGTGTTGTTTACCTCCTTTACCCTCATAAGTCATCTTACAAGGAACTGACCCTACTGAATCCCACATGATACAAAGAGAATAATCTAATTCACCTTTTTCTTGTGCATCCAATAAGTCATTGATGTATTCTGTGATTTGTTCGATGTAGTCGAAATTATTATTGAATAGGAAAAATCCATCCCATGTCAATTCACCTGTTTCTTCATCTACAACCTCATCACATTCAAACCCCATAAGTTTGGAGTGTTCAAATGACCATTTTTGTTCTGTAATTATAAAAACGGGTAAAATGTTTTTCTTTTGAGCGTCTACAGCAGTTTTAATAAGGGCAGTTGTTTTTCCTGTATCAGAGTGACCAAGTAACATATTCAAGTGACCAATTGCGGGGCCAGGAAGTCCTACCGCATCAAGGAATTCAGATCCAAGATCAAAAAATCTTTGTGGTTTGTATTTTGCGTCCGATGAAAACTTTTTCTTTATCGAACTAAAGTCATTCTTCTTAATTGCCATATTATTTAAGATTATATTTGTGAAACACTTCTAACATTTCTAATTTATCTTTTGCGTTAACCATCTTTTCAACTAAATTATCCATTTCTTCAACGTGTTGTGGGTGTTCTCCAATCCCAACAGGATTTGTAAAGTAAACTAATAGTGTTGCTTCTGCTTCCGCCATTTCTGAGCGATATTTTAAGGTCAATGCCTCATACATTTTTTCTGAAATCTTATTCATTTTTTTTGATTTTAAAATACTTGGACACAAAGTTATCCAATGTGCCCAAGTATAAAAGTTAATAATTTAATTAGAATGGTAAATCTTCATCCTCTTCCTCATTCATTTGAGGATCCTCTACTTCATTAATAGATTTTGGTTTTGATCCACCCATAGAAACTTCTGATTCGTCACTATTAGAATAAATGTATTTACCAGCGTCTGTATCCCAACGAGGAGTTTCACCTCTTGCAATTGCTTCAAGATACTCTACAGGTTTTTTAGAATACACGTCTTCCCAAGTTAACTCATCATTTATCCAACCATTTGCCGTTTCAGCATCTTCGTGTGTTGGTGTTGGGTCATCGTACATAACAGTTTGGATAACCGTATATGTTGCACCTTTTGGTGTCTTTGCCTTTGTTAACTCAAGAATTAAATCACGTCCGTTATCAGGATCAGTAACATCTCCTTTTGCTTTCCAAATTGGAATGATTTTATCAAGGATCCCTTCTTGTTTGTAATTGTGTTTAAATCTCCAAAATTTAACACCATCTTCTTCGTGATCACGGTCAATTACTTTTACAATGTAAAACTTGCGAGCCTTATATTGTGTGGCTAATTGTTTGTCTGATTCACGACCTGTTGACATTAACTCTTCGTAAACCTCATTCAAAGGTGAACGTTCGTTGTCATTTTTTCCCGGATCATAAAATTTCTGCCATTTACCATCAACATTAATTTCGTGGAACCAAACCTCTTTAAAAGGGGAAGATCCATCAGTTGTAGGTAAAATACGGATTTTTCTTTGTCCTTGTTTTTCGCTGTCTTTAAGGATTGCTGCGAAATACTTTTTCATTCTTTCTTCTTGAGACATTTTTGAAGTGGAAGAAGAACCACTTTGTTTTGAGTTCTCATACTGAGCCAAAACCGCATCTAAAACATTGTTTGTCGCCATATTATATATATTAATTAAAAGTTTACAATAGAAATATAAGTTAAATAAAAGTAGTAGTCAATAAGGTAAGTAAAAAATGTTTAAGGTCGATATTTTCGACCTTGAACATTACATATAATTGTTTTCGTTTTCTTCATCGTAGTCACTAAAACTACCTTTGATTTCGTTTGGGGAAAACTCCTCAACCTCATCAGTAGTTAGAACATATTCATTCTTTCCTGTTTTTTCCATGTCATCCATTTTATCGTCAAAAAACTCACTAAGTTTTTGATTAAACGGACCAGAATCCAAACTCCTTAATTCTAATTTTTCTTCAGGGGTTTTAGGTCTCATCTTTTCAATTTTAACCTCTAAATTATTTACGGTATTTACTAAATTATCCATTTCACCCAATTTAGTTTCAAGATTTTTTAATTGATCAAAAAGATTATTAAAATATTCTTCTTGCTTATCCACTAATGTTTTTTGAGTGTCAACCAAATCAGTTATATCTAACTCTTCAGTTTCTTTACCAACTTCCTCAACATCGGGATCGTTTTCAATATCAACAGGTTGTGGACCTGGTGCTGCAGGTGCCGCAGGTGCGACAGGTGCCGCAGGTGCTGCAGGAGCGGCTTCAGGAGCCGGCGGTAATGCGTCTTCAGGAGCCGGTAGTGTTTCACCTTGTTCCATAATGTATTGATTAATACTATTATGTCTTTTAATCTCCTCTAAAATTTTTTTATCTATTCCCATTTTATCCGTTTAATAATTGTTTAATACCAGATTTAGTTTCAACTTGGATTTTCTTATGTGTATTCATTGTGTTATCAACACGCTCAATTAAACCATCTTTCATTCTTATTGTGTAACAATCTCCGGTATCTAAATCACATACCTCTTTAAATCCGTTACCCGCATCTTTCTCTGACATTCTTGTATTCTTACCAAGATAATTGTCTAAAATTAATTTTGTGCTCATAGTTTTTTTATTATAAATATCTAATAAATAGAAAAAAACATTTTACCTCTATATAGATTTTACAGTATTAAATGCTTCTCTAAATTTATTCTCAACAGTTTTTTTATCTTGTTCTGTCATTTTATCATAGACACTATCAGGTTGATTAACCGGCCATCTTAATATGAATGTTTTAGAAAAAGCCTTTATTTGTTCATCGTCAGTTGCTAGTGGTTGATTTTTTATATAAGATAATTTCTCTTTAAATTTAGTTATAGCAAATCTTACAAAGGCAACATCACTACTAAACGTCGCAAGTGGGATATTTTGTGTGGTTCCTTGATTAACACAATAATATTTATTTTCCATAAGAGCCGTTGCCCCACCATAAGAAACGTCTAATCTTATTGACCCATAATTATGTCCATAAGCCTCAAATTTACCTGACTTGAAAGAATTGATATACATAACAGAGAATAAAAACGCCAACATTAGTGGTTGTGTATCGGTTGTTATATTAGAGTTATTCATTTCAGTTTTAATTATATCAACAGCGTTCTTTAATGTTAATGAAGTTTTTGTTGGGGTTTCGTTTGTATAACTTATATAGGCACTATTCAATTTATCTGAGCAATTTTGGTTGGTAGTTAAGGTACCATTCCCATTATTTGTGTTATTAATAATATCACTTTGTTCTTGTAAAATATTATCTTCTGATTCAAGTAAAGCAGCTTCTTCTTTTTCAATTTGTTCTTTTATTGTTTCTAAAATTTTAGTGTTTAAAGATTGTAAAAATTTATCTATAGCAGGAATACTATAAAATGGTTGTCTTTGTCCTTCAAATTCGGTATCAAATCCATTTTCACTTATTCTATGAGATACTTTTAATATCATATAAGGTCCACTAAACATAGGTACGTTTCGTAAATTAAAATACATCATAGGTTGTATCATAGCATTACCCAACATATCTATATTACACTTATAACTTCTATTTCGGTATAAATTATATAATGACACACTTTGTGTTGACTCACTTCTATTACGATTTAAATTTGCCATTTGATTTAAAACTTCCAACGATTCTGTAGTTGGGGATCCCGGATCTTGTGAAATATCAAATTGTTTAAATATTTGTTGGTTTTGAGGTCCAATATCAACATTAAACCCAACAACTTTATTTGATTTATCCCAATCAGTTTTTCCATTTAAATTATCAAGTAATGGGTTATCACTAGCCCTTCTCAAATCAAACGCATCATCTCTGAATCTATAATCAACATTATCGTTTAACGCCAAATGCTCACTAGGTTTGTTAGCATATAAACATAAAAATTTAGAAGTGGTATCACGATAATCCAAAGTTAAAAACGTACCAAATAATGAGTTAGCAAATTCTAATGTTCCTTCAGGGTTTGGGGTTGGGTTTTTACTTGTATCTTGAACATTGTAAAAATTAGCATACGCTGGTAAAGTAAAATAAGTAAAATTATTTTCAGTTAAAATTGTGGTTACCATATCCAACATAGTATTAGTATATTTACCATATTCAATTAAATCTTTTACTTTAAAAATGTCCGCATATATTTTTTGACCAACATCTCTACTTGCCCTATCAAATAATAGTATATCCTCAAAAAGTGTTTTTAATTTATAATCATTTCCAGCAATAAATTTATCGTTTATCGCTTTAAAACTATCCCAAAGTTCATATCTACTTTGTTCCCCTTGTAGATCAGATTTAACACTTGTTCTGTCAGGTGTTACAATAACATTTGGTAATTTATTTCTTAATCTCGTTAATTCTAAATCAAGAACGGTATCAATATAATCTTCATTTTTATTTAAATAATCATTCATCAATGAATAGAACTCACTTCTTGTAATATTATTCTTTTTAAGTTTTTGTGTTGCATATATCTTTATTATTGGAGCAAACTGTATAACATTTTTCTCATTAAATTGAACATCTAAATCTATAAAAAAGTCAGTAATATATGATCCGGTGTTTTTATATTGTAGTTGTGGTATTTCAGAAAAACCAACATATGTTTCTAACGCTTTCCATGTCTCAGGATTATTCGCTTTGGATTGAGCCAAAGTAACAGGACTCAAAACGCCATTCGGTAATGTGTTTGGGGAAGATTGTTTATAACCTTGATATGTATATGGATCTTCAATGTATTTGTTAGAAAAGGTGTAAAATAATTTTTTATTAAAATTAGATGGATTACCATATTTCATAACAATCTCATAATTCATAAATCCAGCCAGGTAAGTTTTAAAAGATTCAATTTGACTGTTTTGTATTTCTTCAACAATAGAATCATCAACTGATGAGGTTGGTGTTGGTACCTTCATCATCATTCTCATTAACATTTGGAAGTTTTTATACGCCTTTTCACTTTCAGTTTCATCCTCAGTTACTGAAGTTATTAACGTATCGTAATCATACACAGATCTACCAAAATTTAAAAATTCAATTTCTAATATATCTAAAGCATCTTTATCAAATGTTGTAAACATTTCATCTAACTTAGAATACTCACTACTACTAGTGTTTATTGAGAAATTTTCTTGTGTTGTACCACTATTAAATATTTTCTTTAAATAACTGTCAGGATCAGGTTTAACCACCCTACTATTGTCATAATAACCATAATTAGGTGCCTTCCAAAATAATCTAACAGAACCATTATACATCGCAGAATTACTAAGAACCTCAGTTTTTATATTACCATTTAAGTTAAAACATTCATCTTCCGTTTGATTAACTAACCCCCCAAATGAAGGTAAAGGATAAACAAACGCATCATCCGTTGTTTTTACATAACAAGACCAAGGTGTTAAGTTTAGCGACCTATTCAATACAATAGGATCAAAACCATTTGGTCTATTTATCATAGAACCCGTTGTTTTAACCATTGTTAATTTATTAGTTAATGCCAGTTGAATTTCAGCACTTGTATACCCAATTGAATTAGGGTTTGTTACAACAAAATTAATTGATGGCCCCAAAACGTTTGGTTGGAAAGTTGTGGTTTGTGATGGTGTAACTGAATATCTACCAACACCACCAGTTGTACCACTTATTTGTGAAACTATTGTTGTATTGTATTGTAATCCTGTACCGGAAATTATCATTCCGTCAATAATCTCATTTGAATTTATTGACAATATTTGAATTTGATTTCCATTTACAACAGCACAGGTGCCAGCAATTTGTGGTGTAGTATCAAACAACAATCTACCTTGATAAAAAACATTAAAGTCATCTAAAGTTTTAGGATAAAACCCATTGTTAATAACAGTTTTAGTATAGTTATTATTACCAACAGTTGTCGATAAATTTCCCTGTAATATTATTTCTTGGGGGATACTATTGATAGTTACGTTGTATACCTTAGTTGTAGCACTATTGATAGGATCATAATTATATGAATAATTAAAATCTTGCCAAACATCTGTTAATATATCATTTCCCGTATCAACCCAAGTTTTATATCTATGCCAAAGTGAACCATATTTTAATACCCAAGCATATGGTAATTTGTGTATCGCACCGTATTTTTTAATTGTAGAAATAATATAACTTAACTCACTTGTTGTATTATTAGTATCATCAACCAACTTATATTTTTCTTTTAGGGTTGCCAATGGTAAACTATTTAAGAACAAATATGCCGCTAATTTATATGGTGATAAGTCCCCACTATTATATCTAAAATTATAAACTCCTTTTTGAATGGCGTTAATAAAATATGGGGTGTTTAACATTGAGGTTGTTTGATCAGACGATAAATTGTTTTTATAATTTGAGTAAAATACATTACCTTCAGTAATAAACTGATTTTTTATTTGCCTATTTTGGTAAAATAATTTTAAATTGGTTGTTAAAACTGTTTGATCAAAAACACTATCAGCGTAGTTATAATTTGTAATTGGTTTTATAACTTTATCTTCATTAAAATTAACAATTGATTTATTATTAAGATTATATTTTAAAACATCATAGGTTTTATATGCCGGTTGTGTACTTTGTAACGTTGCCCCATCCGCCAAATAATTATTATCCCATTTTAAATTTGTTATAGGGTATAAATCACATATATCATAATTTTCAGGTACGTTGTCAACACCAATATATTTTTCAACTAATTCACTATTTTCTAAACCCACATTTGGTTGTGAAATATTGTTATTTAATATTTTACCATCTAATAACTCAAATGGATTTAATGATTCATTTTTAATATACGTTGTATTAAACTCACCTCTAATAAAATTTTGCCAAGATTGTCCCTCACCTTGGTTTGAAATGTGTCGTAAGAAACCTAAATAAACTTGCCCATTTATATTATATTCTTTTAATTTTTTTGTTAGATATGGATTGTCATCAGATAATGCCTTTATAATATTAGTCACTTCCGCCTCAGCAGAATAGAACCCCATATTATATGCTTTACCCAAATCTCGACTCATTAAACTATAAAAAGAGTTTAACATTAATCTTTCATATATTTCATAGAAAAATTTTACTTCTTCCGTGTTTTGAAATACTTGATTATTTATTGGGAATTCAATTGCATTAAAACTAAATCTGTCAGGTCTTGTTAACCCATTATTTGTGTATTCAGGGTCGGGTATTGGTAATTCTCTTTCAGTATAACCTTTTATAAACTCTTCCACAAATTCAACTTCAGGCCATATTTCAGGAACAAATGCTTTTAACGTACTTGCTAAAACGGGATCACCAGGATATTTTAATTCATATTTTTCACCACCATCATTTTTTGTATTTTCAACAATTAACTGTGGCCAAGGATAAATTGGCGTATTTTCAACACCATCCCCTTTTATATCTACACTTGGTACGGTTGAATTACTTCCAAACACGGCATTTTTTCTATACGGATCTTCCCTTAAATTCCAAGCCTTTGTATGAACATCATCCATTAACCTTAAGAATGCTTCACCTTGAGCAAAAAATACTGCAAGAATATTTCTCATAGTTGGAGCAAATCCAATTCCTGTTGAGGTATCCGACATTTTGTCTGCTAATTGAGCGGTTAAACTTTCTTCAATAGATTGTCTTGCGGTTTGATATTTTTGTTGCATAGATTTTGTAAAATCCATAAAATATCCTTTTCCTTCAAATTGGAAATTTTTATTTTTTTCAAATTCTATTTTTAATGTTTTTGTATATGCGGCAACTTCCGATGGATTTCCCGGTAATTCTTTATTTGTTCTTATGAAATATGTTTTATTAATATTAATATCATTAAATTTGGCCTTACTAACACAACTTTCTAAATCAATTTTGTTTGGTATATAATTAGGTTGATTCAAACCTAATGTTTTATTATTTGCTAAAGCAAGATTAAATTTTTTAATTATACCGTTAAGTTCATTTAATGGGGCAGCTTGTTTTGCCGGATCATCTCTATATTCCTTTTTCCATTGATAAACATATTCCCCCGTTTCTTTAAGAACATATACATTAGTTTGATCTAAATACGTTTTTGACCAAGAATCAGGTGTATAGAAAAATACATATCCTTCATACTCAGTTAATTGGGTTTCATAATCATTTAAATTATTTAATACATTTAAATTGGTTTTTTTAAAACTATCAATAATGTTCTTAATAAATCTATCTAATCTATATTTTAATTGTTGTATTGTTATTTCGGGAAAATTATCATCAATTAACCCTTTTGATTTATATTCAGAATACAACTCTTTCATTTTTTGATACCCTTCACTAGCAAAAGTTTTTACAACCGCAGTAGAATCATTGGTACTATTATTTGGTTGAGTTTGTTTTGTTGATATGATTGATTTATACATTAAAGGAGTACCCATCATCGCACCAAAACTAACGTGAGACATAATTGTATACTTATATGTCTTCATTTCCAATCTTACCCTAAAATTACCAGTACTTGGATCAAATGAAGAACCAAATTTTTCTAACATTAAAGGTAATCTAACTGCTTTACCCAAATAACCTTTTATGGTTAAGTAAAATAATGGGTATGGAAATTGAAAGAAAGCGGCGTAAGGGGAATTATTTCCTCCTTCAAATAAGGATCTTCCTTTAACATCTTCAAGCGTTATATCAATACTTGGAACAAAATCTAATCCACAAGTATAATTAATTTGTACAATACCTAATAAACCATTATCAACAGCACCATGAACTCCATTTGAAACTAAACTTTGACTAAAATAAAAATCGTCAGGTTTATCGGG
>Ga0315904_10013109_pt1 | contig 10413 bp, 14 predicted proteins | sample LakEriMetagenome_6_FD_203529 | JGI IMG/M metagenome (GOLD analysis project Ga0315904, IMG submission 203529) | Freshwater fungal communities from buoy surface, Lake Erie, Ohio, United States - Buoy 12 MA120 | ecosystem: Environmental > Aquatic > Freshwater > Lake | place: USA: Lake Erie, Ohio... | reverse complement strand
TCCGCAAGCATTATCAGATCAACGAGTCGTCCTGAGGCGCAGAACTACCGGGCCGGTTGCTCAACCGTCGATCCCGACCGCCGCATCATCGAGGTGCGGGCCGGTCAGGCGAAGACGGCCTCCCGCCGTGTAATCCCGATCACGGACAATCTCGCATCGTGGCTGGCTCCGCTGCCCCGCCGCGGCCGGGTCGTTCCTTCCTGCACCCAGCACAAGGAAATCACCGCCCTCGCCAAATCCCTCGGCATCCCGTGGCCGCGCAACGTCCTGCGCCACTCGTTCATTTCCTACCGCATCGCCATCGTGAAGAGCGCCGACCAGGTCGCCCTCGAAGCCGGCAATTCCCCCGCCATCATCTTCCGCCACTACCGGGAACTCACCACGGAGGAGACGGCGAAGGAGTGGTTCGGGATTGGGAGGTGAGGGCGGCGACGGTAACGCTCAATGTGAGTTTTCTGAGCACCAATCTGATTGAGAATGTGCTGGGCAACTGGCGGGAAGCCACGGGCAATGTGAAGCGCTGGAACGAGAAGGACGACATGATACCACAATGGATGGCGAGCGGGTTGCTGTGGGCGGAAGCGGGGTTCCGCAGGATCCGGCACGCAGAAGACCTCCCCCGGCTGGCGGCGACTTGCCCCTTGTCGCTCGACCAAAGCATGATCAACCTCTGCTGAGCAAACCGACACCGATTTTAATGATCACAGGGAAATCGCCCCGAACGTTTGGGTTGTCCAGACGTGCGTGCCGGCCTCAACGCTCAAGATCTCTGGGGATGACCACCCCGAGCCTATCTGCGCCGGGTTCCTTTGTTATCCTTGACACTAAAAACACGCCGTCCTAAAATAGATCGAATCCTTCGGACACCTTAAATATGAACGAACCAATTGAACAAAAAATTGCAGTCGGATTTGGCCATGATGAATCAGACATTCCCGGCAGCGCTGATCCCCGCTGCCCTACGCTTTTGTTGCTCGATGTTTCCGGATCGATGTCTGGCAAACCATTAGAGGAGCTACAAGCCGGCGTAACACAGTACATTGATGAAATCGCCGCTGACAGCTTAGCGAAACGGCGGGTGGAGGTTGCGATCGTTACCTTTGGGGGAACAGTCGAGGTACTGCAGACCTTTGCCACCCCCGACAAGATTGTAACTCCAATCTTAAAAGCGAAGGGGGATACGCCTATGGGCCAGGCAATAGTAACTGGACTCGAACTTCTGAAGGCACGCCGAATTGAATTGAGCAAGCAAGCGATTTTCCAATACAAGCCATGGGTAATCTTAATCACTGACGGAGGTCCGACCGATGATGGACGGGAAATCTGGCTGGAGGCAAAACGTAAACTTAAAGCAAGCAGGGATCACAAAGCACTTTTTCTTGCAATTGGTGTGGATGGAGCGAACATGGAAGTACTCCAGCAGCTGTGCACAGAAACTAAAGGCTTAAATGATAAAATTGACCGACCCCCTTTAAAGCTGTCCGGAATTCAGTTTAGAAAATTATTTCAATGGATAAGCGAATCCCAACGGATTGTATCATCATCAAATACTGACGAGACGGTTCAATTACCTCCTGTTATGTGGGGTTCTGTTTAATCAAAACAAACACCACCCATGAGCTCGAAAAGCCAGTGGCGAATCGCCGGTAAAAGTGTTGTCGGCTCTTCACATTCGCTACGCGGTCTTCCGTGCCAAGATTTCTTCTCAGATACGCAAGGTGCGAATGGGCGCCGCGTGGTCGTACTTGCTGATGGTGCAGGCAGTGCCAAGTGCTGCGAAGTGGGTGCAAGGATTGCAGTCGAGTCAATAATGCACGCAATTGCCAGCCACCCCGGCCATCTAAGAGACATTTGTAATGACGCTGCGATTGAATTTGGCAGATCAGTCCACAATCAGTTGCTCGAGAGAAGTAAAGCTGACGGCAATAGTATTCACGACTATGCTTGCACGCTGTTAGCTGCTGCATTCGAAGATGGTTGTAGCTATTTCTGGCAGGTTGGAGATGGTGCTTGGATTGTGGAATCAGCGCATGGCATTGAATGCGCGACGTGGCCATGCAAAGGCGAATTCTACAACCAGACTACGTTTATAACGTCTAGTGATTGGGAGTTGAAATGGACGCCTGCTGTTTTTGAAGATGTGGTTGCCGCTCTGGGTTTCACTGATGGCATGGAGATGTTTTGTCTCGATACCGCGACTCGCTCCCCCCATCTTCCTTTCGTCGAAAAAATATTCTCTTCGCTAAGACAGCGGCCATCCGAAACAGACATTTCCGAAAAAGTCGAGCAAATGCTTACCTCAAGTGTAATCACCGAACGAGAGGATGACGATCTGACCTTGGTGTTAGCATGGAAAGAGTCGGATCATGTTCACGGATGAAGATGGCCGCCAAGTTATCCTTGGAGAACGCGTGGGAAGCCCCGGCGTAGCTGGAACAGCCTACGCAGTTTTCGGGAAAAACGATACGGTCGCAAAGGTATATCACGATGGCCGTCTCCCAGATCGGAAACGATGTGAAAAGCTGGAGATTCAAGTCGCTGCCGCGTATCCTCAACTCAGAGAAATTGCCGCGTGGCCACAGAAGCTAATTTTCAAAAGCGGTAGGATCGTTGGTTTCCTTATGCCACGGATCCCTGGTAGAAGCATTCATCTGCTTTATAGACCGGATGATCGAAAAAAGTTTTTTCCTAAAGCTACATGGCACACATTAATTGACGTTGCGAGAAATGTGGCCGCAGGTTTTCACTGCTTGCATCAATATAATGTAATCATGGGGGATGTAAACGAGAGCAACGTCTTCGTCACTGCTGAAACCGGACAGGTTCGCTTTATTGATTGTGACTCTTTTCAGATTCAAGCCCCTCATGGTCAGATTTTTCCGTGCTCTGAGTTTACCTCAGGGTGGACCCCACCTGAGCTAATAGAAAAGCCAGCTCTTGTCTCGCGGCGTACAGTACAGCATGATCTGTTCGGTTTAGCCGTCATGGTGTTCCATCTTCTTTTTATGGGGAGACATCCTTTTGCGGGTGTTCCGCCGGAACATCTTCTTGAGAACTCGCCTTCCATAGAAGAATTAATAAGGCTTGGTGTTTTTCCTTACTCACAAAGCAGGCGCGGTAGTTTTAAACCGCCACCGAACTTCCTGACTCTTCAGGATCTTCCTGATGGGGTCGCTAAACTATTTGAGCGGGCATTCTTGAGCCGCGACCGCCCTTCTGCTAGGGAGTGGTGCTACGAGCTTGAACGGATAGAACTGAAAAAATGTCAGTGGGGTCATGTATTTTGTAAGCAGCTAAGGAATTGTCCTTGGTGTTCAATCTGGGGTAATGGCGGCGGAAATTTCTTTATCGTGATCACAAGTCGCGAAAATGAAGATTACTCTTTGACCGATATTGAGAATCTTGTGGCAGCTGTCAGCGCTGCATCCTTTCCTGATTTGTTTCGTAATGGGACCGGTCTTGAAAACAAAGATGGGTACAATTTCATTGTTCCGTCTTTTTCATCTTTGAGCGTTCCTAATTGTATCGCAACACCATTCCCCAAAATACCGAAAGAAAGAATGTGGTTCGTTGGAGGAATGTTGATCCTTTTATGGGGATTTATTATGATTTTCATTGTCCCCGGTGCTTTTTTTATTTTTTTATCTGCGATCATTTCAGGTGCTGCTTTGATGCTGCCCGGAACTGCCAATCCTGCCTACAACCAAGAGATCGAAAGGCGGAAGAATGCACCAATCCGATTCAAATCCTCAATTTTTGGCGTATTGAGCTCTTTGCAGCAGCTTTCTGTCCGTGAGGCGCAGGTTTTCTCAGAGGAGAAGAGGAAATCAATTCAGCGAATCACGACGATTTTTTGGCAAAAAAAACTCGACGCAGAGCTGAAAATTCGAGTTCTTCTTGTCGACCTTAGAATCACTCGAGACGCGATGAAGGACCTGCCTGTGATGCGCGATGCCCTGCGCCGAAACCTTGCAAAACAAGCTCAGTTGGAGGCATATTTGCGTAGTGTAAAAGTCCCAAATCGAGGCATTCCGCAGATTGGTTCCGCCCGTCACAATATTCTTGTTTCGTATGGGATCTTCACTGCCTGGGATGTAAAACATATGAAAGGGGTTCCGGGGCTTGGTTCTGGCGTTCCCGAACTCCGGGGTTGGCTTTATGCGGTTGAGCAGCGTTTCCAATTCAATGCAGCAGCGCCCTTGCCGTCATCTGCTGAACAGGAGGTTCAAAGAACTGTCAAAGTCAAAGCTCAGGAAATTCTTAAAGATTATCAATCTATTCGTTCTAGGTGGATGTCTATTAAAAATTTGATTGATAGTAATCGTTTGAAGTTGTTGTCTGATAATTTGGTCTCCGAAGAGACCCAGAGGCTCGACACCCTAATCCGCAAGAGCAAAGAAAGTCAGAAAGAACTTTGTGATCATTTGGATACTTTTATCAAACAATATGCGCAAGCTGTAGTAGATTTTCACGAGTGCCCTCGACCGGTGTAAGTTTGGCCGTGATCTAAGTTCAATTCGCCTCCCTCTCCCTTGCGAGCCTGATTGCTTCCTTCCACGCATCCACCCAGCCAGCCATGTCTCCTGCTAGGCTCTGCTGCGGGAGGAGCTTGGAGGAGGAACTGAGCCTGTATCCCGGCACGAGCAGGCTGATGGCTTCCCGTCTGGCGGCAAGCACGGCGTCGGCTATGGCGGCGAGGCCCGGTTCCGCCTGCTTGCCGGCTTCCTCCATGAGGCCACATGCCGCCGGGTCGAGCGGCTCGATGAGACAGGCCTGCCATGCCTGACTGAACGCAGCGGAGAACTCCCCGGCGGCCAGCATGGCGCGGGCTTCCTCCATGAGTTCTGCCTAAGTCGGTTCGTCCGGGTCGGCATATCCGTGCATGCTGCGCATAGTGCAGCGCCCGTTGGTGGCCTGACAATCTTTTTCTGTTGCCAGGCGTGTTTTGCGGGGAACCCGAACGGACTCACCCTCCTCCTGCCAGAAGCATCTGGTCGTGACGGGCCTGCGTGATGATGCCCTCTGCAACCAGTGCCGCCATGCCCTGCACAATCCTCGGGTCCGTGGCCCACACCTCTCCCGGCCATGCCAGCAGGATCATGGTGAGGTGGGCGATCACCGGGTTCTGCGAGTTGCGCAGGGCGAGGGCTTCCTCGGGCATGAAGTCGGCAAGGAACGCGGCGGAGCCGGGCCAGCGCCGGAAGGGAGCAGGCAGGGGCTCGGTCACCCACGCACCGTCTGCCCAGACTGGCGGCGACTGCGTGAGCGGGTCGTACTGTGGCGGATCCGGCAGCCTGGTCAGAAGCGCGGCCTTCGGATTGCCGCTCCCGACCCAGTGACTGTGGATGTCCGGATCGATGTCGTGGAGAGCGCCGGTGACGGTGTGGACGAAGAGGGCCATCAGAGGATGATTCTGGGGTGTGGGGCCACCGTGACGCCCGAGGAGGCGATGGTGGCATTCTGCTGGAGCGGGCGGAAGTCCCGGACGAGGGGGGCGTGGAAGCGCATGGCGGTGGGCCGGATGTGCGATGGCGAGAACCCCTTCGAGAGCGCAGCGATCTCGGCAGGCGTGAGCAGGGCATTCCAGAAGGCGACCTCGGCAATCTGCCCGTCGATGGGCCGGGAGCCGGCAGAGCGGTTTCCGATCCAGAGGTCGATGCCCGAGTCGTCGAGCTTCGTTCCGGTGGCGGAGGCTGTCGAAACGAGTCCGGATGATGCGCCCGCGATCCACAGACCGAAGGCGGACTGGGCCGGGCCGCTGCCGTCCCATGTGGCTGCCACGTGCGTCCATGCCACGGACGCGCCGCTCGGGAGCTGGGTGGTGGAGTAGAAGTTGGCCGTGCCGCCGCTGAACCCGCTGCCGATCTGGAGCACGCCTCCCGAGTTCGATGTCGTGTAGAAGAGCCAGCCGTTTTCCTTCGAGGCGATCCGGCCCAGTCCGGACGATCCGAACGAGAACACGCGCACCCATGCAGAGATCGTGAGCTGCGTCAGGTTGCTGATGGCAGCCCAGCGACCGTAGTTGATCCCGGCATTGGTGGCGTTGGCGATGGTGACGGCCATGACTTCAGGGGGTGGCTGGAATGGATTCGGCCCAGCCCCGGATGAATTGGGCGCTGGAGGTGGAGTCGTCTGCGGCAATGTTCCGGCGGAGTCGGATGCGCAGTCCGTTTCCTGCTGTAAGGCCGGTCGGGAGCCCAAGTGCCCCGATCTGGACGGAAGTAGTGCGCAGCTGGCCCGCAGCGGCTGGCACGGTCACCTCGGTGATGACGGCAGGCGTGCCGAACTGGCTGGAGGCGGAATCCGTGTCGATGCCGTCGTCGGAAAGGCGCTGCAGTTCGACCGTCCAGCCCACCGTGCCCGAGATGGAGGAAAGGGACGCCCACTGGATGAAGAAGGCGATGCCTCCGGAAATGTCCGTGCCCTGGGGGATTGTTTCGGTGAAGATGGCGGATGCCTGCACGTCCCATGGGAAGGCGAGGACAGGGAGACCGTCCCGGGTGTCGATGACGGCGAAGGAAGTGGCCGGAGGTTCGTTCTCCCGCGGCCCGAAGCGCATGAATGTCCTTGTGCCACCGGTACCGCTTCCCGTGCCCGGGGTGCCGTCTGCGCCCCTTGGGATCACGAAGTTGAGGATGGCATTGGACGAGGTGCCGCTGTTGGAAACGGAAGCGGCGGTGCCTGGAGAGCCTGTGCTGACCGTTCCGATGCTGATGGTGGCGGCGGCTCCGGGAGCGCCTGTGCTGCCGGTGTCGCCCTTCGGTCCCTGAAGTCCCTGAGGACCAGTCGCTCCTGCCGGGCCAATTGGACCTGCTGGACCCGTGGCTCCGGTGAGTCCGGTGTCTCCCTTGATGCCCTGCGGACCGGTGGGGCCGGCAGGTCCGGTCGCCCCGGTGAGCCCGGTGTCCCCTTTGAGTCCCTGCGGTCCCTGAGGACCAGTCGCTCCGGTCGGGCCAGCCGGTCCCTGAATGCCCTGAGCGCCCTGCGGCCCGGCTGGACCCGTGGCTCCGGTAAGTCCAGTGTCGCCCTTCGGCCCCTGCGGTCCGGCTGCCCCCTGAGGCCCGGTGGCTCCGGCTGGGCCAGTCGCTCCGGTGAGCCCGGTGTCGCCTTTGATGCCCTGCGGTCCCTGTGGCCCGGCTGGACCCGTGGAACCCTGAGGACCAGTCGCCCCCGGTGGTCCTTCCGGTCCGGGCGGTCCCATTGGCCCGACGATGCCCGGTGGACCCGTGGCTCCCGCTTCACCCGGCGGACCCGGAGGACCGGGGGCGGCAAACTCCGCCACGATCACTTCCGGGCCCGGCTCGGCGATGAGGATGACAATTGGATCAGACGGCATCGGGACGGGTCACGGTGGAACGGACCTGCACGGGTCCTTCGATGAACTTGGTGACGGTGCCGTCGGGAGCGGTCACAAGCAGATCCCAGTGGAGGCTGAACCGGCGCAGGGTGCGGGCGCGGTCGTCGATCACGAGGTCGAAGAGTCCACCGGGGGCGTCAGTGACCGTGACGGCAATCTCCTTCAGCAGCGGTCCGTTCCATGTCTCGCGGATCTGCGCGTGGATGGCGCAGCCGGTCAGATCGTAGGGCTGGCTGGAGGCGGTGGTGCCGGCACGGAGCGACACCGAACGCCTCCAGACGGTGCCCTGATCGAAGGCAATGGGGAGGACAGCCGGAGACATTGCTCAGGGGATGGCAGTGTGCCGGTGGCGGAGGATCTCGGTGAACCGGGCAGCCGCGTCCTTGAGGATGGAGGCGGCGGCGAAGATGAGGACGCCGGTCTGCTGGGAAACGAACGGGATGGCGTCCAGAGCAGTGACGAGACCGGCGAGCTTGCCGAGGAGAGAGATGATGCGGATGGTGTTCATGGCTCCGCTGGGGCAGTGTCAACTCCGGCGCAGCTTGCGCACGAGGCTCACGGTGGAGAGAATCCCGACGAGGAGACCGACGACGAGCGAGGCGACCCGCAGGCCCCATTCGATCTGTTCCTGCATCGAGGTGATGACGCCGAGGACGGGAGTGGTCGTTCCCACGCAGGCGTCCCGGATGATTTCCATGGTCTGTGTCTGCCGCATTGTGACCTCGGAACCTTGTCAACGCGCAGCCTCTGCCGAGGCCGGTCAACGAACGGCGACGGATGCCTTCCACCAGACGCCGTTGTTGGCGCGGTCGTCGCCCGTGCCACCCCGGATCTCGATGACGTGGCCGCAGGGACGGTCGTCCAGGGCGAGGGTGACGGTGAACGGGCCGGCTGCCTCGGTTTCATCCGGGTCATTGCTGCTGTCGGTGCTCGCATGGAAGAACACCTGCAGGCCGTTGTGGAAGACCTCGATGGAATCGTAGCCGGTGTCGAGCGTTTCGATCCTGCCCGTCAGAACGATGTCCACGGCCACCGCGCAGCAGACGCCGAAGACGACGGAGCCTTCCGCCGCCCCGCCTCCCTGGGTGGCGTGGTAGATTTCCCACTCGGATGCCCCGGTGACGGACGCTCCACCCTCAAGCACGGCATCGGTGCGCCGGGTGGCCGGGTCGCAGCACCGGTAGGCTCCCCCCACGTAGATCGGGACAATGAGGTGGGCCATGGTCAGTCGATGACGAGGAACTTCACGGCGACTGGTGAACCGGAATCGCAGACCATGAACTCGCGCACGGAGAGGGTGGCCTGTCCGGCATTGGTGATGAGTCCGTCGTCCCAGCTCAGCAGTGGCTGGGTGGGAGCGGATGAACCAGTGAACGAAAGCGAGCCGGCCTTGCCGTTTCCGGTGATCCTGATGGTGCCGCCGTCCTCCGTGGCAGCGATCTGGGCACTGGAGGCACGGCCCGAGATGGAGCGGAAGCGGTAGCCGTCCGCACTGTGGGAGGTGAACACGCGGGCACCGGAGCCTGTGCTGATGCCGCGCCAGAGCGTGCTGAAGTGGGCAATGTCGCTCTGCTGGAAGAGCCGCACCGACGGTCCCCCGGATGCGTCTTCGAACTGGAGGATGCGCACCACGAACTCGCCGGGAAGCCCGGAGCCTTCCGGATCCGGTGGCTGGTTGTGCTGGCCGGCTGGAACGGATGCTCCCGAGGCGATTTCCGGGATCCCGGTCACCGTCCCGTTGGCGTCGGTGGTGTAGCGGCACCAGAGATAGTCGCCCGTGTTCATGGTGATTTCGGGCCGGGGGACCGTGTCCAGTGCTGTACCTGCGGCGGCAGGCATGTGGAACTTCACGGCTGGCTGGCCTGAGGAAAGGATGCGCTCGACGACCCAGCCTGGATTGATGGTCACCTTCCAGCTCCCGCCGTCCTTCCTGATGCCGGCCACGGAGAACGGAGGGGCCGGTGACTGAGCAGAGGCCAGAGCCTGTGCCGCCGAGTAGGTGAACCCGCCTGCTGCGGTGACGAGTTCCAGACCGGATCCCGGCCGGGGAGTGCGGGCGGCGATGGCTTCGAGGAGGAGGTTCCAGTCGGCGGCGAGGATGGGATCGCCCGGCTTCTTGCGGGGAGGCAGTCTCACGGGCGTCAGGAAGTGTAGATGTCCGGATCCCAGCCGCCCCGGTCGCTGGCGAGCCACTCGGCCTCGATGCGGAAGGCATTGCCCTCCTGCGTCTGGGTGACCCCGTTGAGGAGCCATGTCCTGCCGCCTGCCAGTGCCGGGGCTGGACCGGAGGGAGCGGAAATGTTCCCGATCGAGTTGAGGTCGGCGGAAACGACCGGGTAGTCGCGCACCCATGATTCGCGCCACGACACCCTCGGGCTGTAGTAGGAAGTCTGCCCGCGCTGGAGCTTGCCGAGGAGTTCGGTGCCGCCCACGCTCGTGATGCGGTCCTTGAGCAGGCGGCCCTGATCGTCCTTCTCCTTCCCCGAGGCGATCTGGCGGAGGACATCGCGCTCGGCTTCCGGCACGGTGTCGTAGCGGGGGTGGCTCATGATCGGCTCCTCGGAAAGGGAGAGCCCCATGGTGTAGACGGCGGAATCCTTTTCCTGCTCGCCCTCCTTCGGCTCTGCCCCGGCGTACTCGCAGACGATTTCGGCGAGGTCGCCCTCGGTGATCGTGGCGGTGACCTGCGAGACGGAAATGAAGGGAACGTCTGGATGCTGTGTGCCGGGGCGCGGCATGAGGGCGGCCGCGGAATTGCGGTGGCAGTGGAAGACCTGGGTGGCGGTCCACTTGCCCTCGCGGTCGATGCGCAGGGAATATCCCGGCTGGGGGTAGAGGACGCCCTGCTGGATGGCGACGTGGGTTGGCATCCCGGAGGCGGACGCGTCAACCGAACGCGGCCTGCTGGGTGCCGGTGGTGCGGTCCATCCTCCGGCTGATGTCGCTCAAGAGGCGGTTGGTTTCCCCGGTGAGCCGGTTGTTCTCGCGCTGGGCATCGAGCAGGCCCGGCTGGTATCCTCCTCCGCCCACCCTTCCGAGCGAGGTGACGACCGGTT
>Ga0315904_10013105_pt1 | contig 10415 bp, 20 predicted proteins | sample LakEriMetagenome_6_FD_203529 | JGI IMG/M metagenome (GOLD analysis project Ga0315904, IMG submission 203529) | Freshwater fungal communities from buoy surface, Lake Erie, Ohio, United States - Buoy 12 MA120 | ecosystem: Environmental > Aquatic > Freshwater > Lake | place: USA: Lake Erie, Ohio... | reverse complement strand
TTCTTTGTGCCATTGGATTGTTTGATGTGAATACGATTGGATTAAATTGTTCTCCGTCAGCAACAAGTCTAGAACCTCTAGTAATAATCAAAGTCCCTTGTGTATTGTAATCACCTCTAATAATAGTCCCTGGTAGAATTGTAAGGGTCGCTCCGTTTCTAACGTAAACTTTATTTTGTAATTTAATAACCCCTGACCAAGTCGTATTTGTTGTTACGTCAGAATTTATTACGATTTGTGTTGTAGGGTATACCGTATTGTTAGGGTCCCAATTAGACCAACCATAAGTCCAATCAGTTGCCGGTGAGTTATCCGTTACAGGAAATGCACCTCTATAGTCCGTTGGTGTCCAAAATGTGTTTTGTGCGTTTGTTGTTAGAACACACATTAAAAATAAGATACTTGCGTAAATTTGTTTCATAAATTAAGTTTTATAATTTTTATTTACCAATAGATAGTTGGTATTATTGTATATGTCACCAATCTATTAAATGTTTAGCGTAAGGTTAAAATCAATTAACATTTACGTAACATAAAAACCCCACCTTGTGAGTGGGGCTTTTTCTTATATCATCTGAAGAAGAAGGTCACCATTTCCTTCCCATTTTTTAATTTGTCGTTTTGGGACCCAAAATTCCATCTCACCAATCTCTTCAACTCGTTTTAGGTATTCATTACGGAAACGTTCTGCTTGTGACTTATCGGTGATGTATTCAACACTCATGTGTTTTGCACATGTCTTACCCATTTTAGTCAACATAGAAAACTCATCAGTCAATGTCTTACCACAACAAACACAGATGTCTCCACGTTTTACTGTCATCTTACCTGAAAACTTAACAGCCTTAGGTGAAACTGCCAAAACTTTAGTTACGTCCAATAATGTTGGGTTAAATTTAAGTCCGTAATCTTCTTTCATTTTTTGACCAATAGTACGTCCTACGATAATAGTGTCACCAACAACAGGGATGTTCATAAGAACTGTTGCGTTTTTAGTTTCCTCTTTTTGGATTTGTGTAATCGCTGCAGATATTTGTTTTTCTGTCAACTTACCGTATTCATTAAGTTTAGATTGAATTTCTTTAACAAAAGAATTGGTTCCTTCATATGCTTGAATTTTTTTCATATCCTCAGTCATCTCGACTTGTTTTGCTTCAACAGGTGCGTTAAGAATCTTCTCAGCAGCCGCGGCTTGTTTCTCAGTTAATGAACCATATTTAGAAATTGTTTCTTTCATTTTGTTAATGAAAGAGTTAGAACCTTTGTAATTTTTAACTTGAGTGATGGTGGACATATATATTTGTTTTAATTGATTAGAGTACAAATATACAGTAAAAAATTTAAAAACAAAAAAATTTTAACTTTTTTATAAAATTATAGTCTTGCGTCTTCTAATTTTGAAAATGATACAATTTCAACAAAATTGTCTTCCATCCCTACACTTTCTCTTCTTTCATCTTCGTCTACATTATCAACAAAAATCGATATTGTGTATACTAAATTTAATTCGAATGCTTTATCTCCCTCTTCTATTTCATTGAATTCATTAAGGTCTATTATTTCATCTTCATACTTAGAAGCCCTTGAACTAATGACTATCATTTTTTGTCTTGTTACGTTATAATATCGCTCTTCGGCCTCCTCTTCTCCACTTCCACCACACCATTCGCAATATTGCTGTCCGTTACCACTACACTCATCACACGTACTTCTCCCGCCACCATCGCAATCAGGACATTCATATTCACCATCACCCCCACAATATCTACAACCTTCTTTTCCATCACCATCGCAGGTTGAGCATTCAACTTCTACTTCATCTCCTTCATCGTTTTCTTCTGTTTCAGTCCCTTTTCCATCACAATTTCTACATTCTTCTGTACCTTCACCCCAACATTCGTTACATTCAATATTACCTTCCCCATCACAAGTTTTACAATCCACTTTTCCATTACCATCACATTCACTACAATCCTCAAAACCATCACCATAACAATTACGACATTCGGTTTGTATTGTAGTTGTATCATCGTACCAGTCTATTGTTATAACATAAAGATTAGATATAATTTGCATAATTTGTTCAGGTTTAATAGTTGGCCTATTTAGTAAAAACCATGTAGTATAAATAACTTTGACTTTATCTGAACTTAAAGACGCCCTTTCCATCAAAACATTAAGGATATGGTCTTTGGCTATAGTATTTTGAATTTTCTTTAAAGAAAAATAACCCCTTTCAGATTCAAGGTAGTTTGTTAAAGTTTTTGCAAGTTTAAATATTTGAATGTTTTGAAGTCCCATATCAATATAAATATACTGTAATATAAAAAACCCCCAATCAAAAGAAAGGGGGTTATATGATTTGTTTCAAGTAATTAAAAATAGGTTCAAAGAGAGTTTTAAGTTTTAATCAAAATGACTTTTGAGTATTTGAAATTTCGTTTAATGTCAGTTCTTTATCTTCATCAATTATCCATCCAGTCGGATACTAAGTGTAGAACAACCATCACTTTCTAACCCTATCCACAAACCATATTAAATTTCTGTGGTCGCATTGAAGGTATCCAACTTATCTTGAATCTCTTCAATTTTTGTCTCCAACATTTTAATCTCTTGGTTTCTACTAACCAATGAAATTTCTGAAGTTAAAACCATTTCACTTTCCATTCGGAAACGTTCACGATTTGATTTACCTTCAGTGCAGTCCATTTTCTTTAGGGCTGCGATTGTCGATTTCATTTCTGACATCCAAAAGATGTCTTCCATCACAGGTGTGTTTGCGATGTGTATTTTTGCCTTCAAAGACGCCAAATCTTTTGTGTCTTTTTGAATCTCTTTATACAACACCACTGAGCTGTATGGTCTTTGATTTCCAACCTCTGTTGAGTTAAATTGTTGCATCAACTTCGTGTTCTCAGCAATACTCTTAACCAACTTGTTTTTCTGTTTAAGTGCTTGTTTAATTGTCATTTTTTCTTTTTTGTTTTGAAAATATAAATAATATTTTTTACTTGGTCAATCGAACAGTATCGATTGAGTAGTAACAATAATGTTCTTTGTCATTATGACAATGGTCCACAACCACAACCATTGAGTCTGTTCTTATAAAGTACGCATCTCCATAAGCATCACAATTTGTATTTTTTGTTGATTTACAACTTACTAATAACATTAATCCAATTATTAAACTAAACTTTTTCATTTTCTTCTTTTTTAATTTGTTCCATTTTTAGTGACCATGGGTCAAATGTAATAAGTGTTTTACACTGTTTAACTTTATTAACCATAAAGTCATAATAATATTCACCCCTAATAATTGGTTTTTTTATTACTACATTATAAGTATTACCTTCGTGTTCTATAATCATTTTAAAAATCTTAAATAATAAATTTCACATAATAACAATAGCGCAACTGTCCAACCAAAAAAACCAAAATTGTTTTCCATAAATAAACTTCCTACCATGTTTAATATTAATATTATAAATAATGGTACATAATAAATTCCTTTTTTCATATCTTATCTGTTAAATCCTACTTTTCCTGATCCTTTAATTGATGGTGTCTTTTTTAGTCCTTCGAGGTTATCCATCACTTCCTCAAACTCTCTACCCATAACTATAGTTGAAATTACAACTTCTTTCAAGTGTGAAAGAGACATTCCTTCAGTTCTTTTTACCCATTCTTGAACATCAATACCTTTTATATCATCTTCGTTCAATTTGTGACGAATGTATGCTTCACGAATCTCATCGTTTGGTAGTTCAACTTTGTATCGTCTATCGAAACGAGATGGTCTGTTTGTAATACGGTCTTGTAATTTTTCAGGGTAGTTAGTTGTTGCAATATACACAACATCTTCAATTTGTTTTACACCATCCAAGATGTTTAACAATCTACTTGTTGAATGACTATTCTCACCAGCAATTGAGTCGATGTCTTCTAACAATACAATCAATGGTCGGTTAGGTTCAATCTTTCTGAATGTTGCAATGAAATCCATAAAGTAATCAACATCATCTTGGTCTTTAATGTTGATAATGATACCGTCATTTTCAATTAATTGTTTTGCAATTAATTGAATGATACCTGACTTACCGCAACCTGGTTCACCATACATCAAAATCCCTCGTTTATGGACAAAGTTATATTCTTTATACTTGTCTCTACGGTCCCAAAAGTTTTGAATGTCTTTTAAGATGTCCATAATTTCATACGATGGTAATTGATACAACTCATCAGTTTTGAATGGTTGTTTCTTCAATGTGTTCTGATTTAATTGTCTATTCCAAACAACTTCATAAATACCTGCCGGTACTTTCGGAACTGAAGTAAATGCTGGTGTAAACTCTTCATCTTGTAGTGTTCCCCAACATGTTGGTGAGTTGCTCACAGGTTTATCTTCATTGTGTCTATGAGTTCTAATGTATTCGTTTCTTGGTGTCTCCATTTCAGCGTCGTCTAATTCAATTTTTAAATCTGCGATATAATCTTCTAATTCGTAATCTTTCATTTTTCTATATGTTTTTCAAGTTCTTTCCAATCTTCTTTTTTAACAGCAACTCTTGTTCCATCAATTGTAAAAAATACTTCATTCGGGAAAACCATCGGTTCTTCTATTTTTTTGGGGTCTATAGTGATCCTATGGTAGTAAGTACTATCTCCAGCAAATCTAACTAATGTCTCTATTTTCATTTTTTTTGTCGTCATTGAAAATTGATGCAATTATTGCAAATTCTAATAAAACCAATAAAGTTCTACCCCATACGTTTTGAACCATCCACCATTCTAATGGATTTGTGTTTGCATATATTGCCGAAAATACCAAATACCAAAATAGATTTTTAAAGATTAGTTCGGCAAAAACAATACCTGCTGGCTTATCAGTTTCCATTTTCATAATTTCTGTGCAATTGTTTTAATTAATTCTTCATCTTCATTTGAAAGTCTGTGTCTATTATTCATTAGATTGATAAGTGTTTTCTTCCACTCCTCATCTAAAAAACTCATACTTTCATTTTTACTTATGTTTGTTGATATTACCTCACCTTCCTCAACAAGTAGATTAATTAATCTTTTAACTTCTCGGTCCGATAAATTTTCATAGATATCATCAACTGATAAATCTACTTCTGCTTGTGTCCAAAATGTTGCCATAGTTTTTTCTTTTTTAAATGATAATAAAAAAAGGTGACTCCATCAATGGGAGTCACCAACATTATTTTTCTCTCCGTATATCAAGTAATCAGGATTAATCACCTTCGCCACTTTGTGACGCTCACCACTTAAACATTTTACCACAATACCTTCGTGAGGAACTTTAGTACCTTCGATAAAATTACCGAATACAAAACTATCTTGAGTTTCTTTGTTCCAATTACCTATGTGTAACATATTCACTCTTGGTAAATCTAAATGAATAAACACACTTTTCTCAACAAAGAATTCGTGATACTTACCATTTACTTCAATATCAAAACCAGCAAAACGAATATCAGATAAACCATAGTCGTAATTCTTTTGAACCCCGTGTCCGTAGATTTCACCATAGATTACAATACCACTTCCTAATCTTTCAGGAGTGTAGTATTCTTTAACATAACCCCACAATTTGTTTTGGATATCATATTGTTCCGCAACAGTTCTCCAAACATCAGTAGAGTAAAAACCTTGAGAAGTAGATCCTTTCTCTACGTTATGTGAACCATAAACATATTCAAACTCAACCCATTTGTTACCAAAGAACTTTCTTACACGATCCCAAAGACTTAGTTTTTTCTTTCTAACAATACCATAACGAGCATTGGTTCCGTGAAGTTTACGAGTGATAACCACTTGGTCTTCTTCAGTAAATAATTCAGGAACATTCTTCAAGTTAGGGAACTTGTAGTAAACATGGAAGTTAGGGTTTTGGTGGTATTTGAATTTTCTACCCCCAACATTCATCTCAACCATTTTAACTGGTGGTTCGTATTTAACGATACCCAATAGTTCCATTAAATCTTCCCCTTCTGTAAGAGTGGGGTATTTTCTTAAAGCAGGAATAGTATTCTTACTCATGATTAAACATTCAGAGTAAACTCCACGAAGTTTAACGGTTCTAACTCTCTGACCTTTTCTCAAGTATCCAGTCACACCCATCAAGTCAGATAACTCAACAGGGATTACCGCATCGGTAGTTGCAACAACAACCTTATCACCTATACCATATTCACCTTTCTTGGTGATTGCTTGCCAACCACCAACCATTGCAAGTTCTATGTTATCTGCTCCTTCTATTGGTCGGATCTCACCGATCACACCAACATAACATACACTATTTAAATTTTCCATTTCTTATACGTTTTCAAATTCTTCTTTTACTAACTCTATTTCACTATTCAACCTTTCAAGTTCTTTAGATATCATTTCTTTAATAGCGTCTTTACTATAAACACTAACCTCATCTTTTCTTGAGAGAAATACCTTTGATGGGTTAAATTCAATAGTTACATTTAAAGAACAAGATTCTAAAGCGGATTCCAATTTACGCTTCTGTCTTTCCAATCTATCAAGGTTTTCTTTAACTTTTTTTGCTTGTTCAAATTTTTCTAATTCCATAACTATTTTTTTATACTGTGTGTTCCCAAAATACTCTATCACAATCTTGTGGTAGACGGTTTATGTGTTTGTAGTTATTAATGTATCCCATCATATTTGCAGCTCCGATAGCATTATGTGAGTGAACAACAACTCTAACAATAGGTTTTCCATCCATCCACTGATTAACCAACCATTTAGTACAATCCATACCAGTCTTTTCGGTGATGTTATCATAATTAATCTCGTAGTTTCTTACAACACCGTGTAACCATTCTTTCATCGCACTATCACCCAAGTCGTGATCCAAAGAAATCAGTTCAATATTTTCTAAACCAACTTCATTAATTTTACTTACGAACTCATCGTAAGAACGAACAACAGTCCACTCAGGAACTCCATTCACCAAAGCATTATTAGGACTCACAGGAGTTCTAACGTCATCTAAATAAATGTAATATTTTTCTTTTTCCATTTTTTTACAAATATAATAATTTTTCTGTATTCAATTCTTTTCCTGTTATCACAAAATACGCATTTTGTAATTCGTGAACATATTTCATAGGTTTAATACCACTTAACCCTTCAATACCATATAGACCTTTATGGATGTGTGTGAGCGATATGTCATCTGTTTCCCACCAATCAAACTCACCAATACCAAATGCGGTGTCTTTCATCTTAACAAAATGAAGTGACTCCAAAACCTCATCAGTTATTTCAACCGGTTTGAAGTCATCAATATGAAGTGGTAATCCATCTTTGGTTCCAATATAAAGTCCGTTAAAGGCTATCGCTTTAACATTAGTTGGTGTTCCAAAAAGTGGGTGGGTCACAATACTACCCACCCTTAACTCATTCAACATCATACATCCCATCTTTTTCATCGTCCTTCATCATCTGAATTAACAATGCCTTTCGACTATACTTTCGTATAAGTTTGAATATCTCTGTGATGTCTGTAAACTCTGATGGTGGACTATCGAGTCTAGGAGGTAGAAATATCAAAGTAAACCCATGATTTCCTTCGAACCTCTCTTCCACTTTAAGACCGCAGATTTCATCAATATAAACCCATGGGTAGTTACCCATAAGTTTAACTTCAATACCAATTTTTTTCAGTCTTTCTACAAAGACCTTGATTTTATCACCAGTCAATTTTGTAGGGTCATTTTCTCTTTCCATATAGGTTCCAAATTTAGTTTCTATTTTTTTCATTTTAATAATTCTAAAAATATTATTACAACAACGGACCCGAACAAATACCCAAGTCCCGAACATAACGCTAATTTCAATCTCTCCTTCCAAGTTTTTGACTCAACCATAAATCCCACGAAAGGTAATGATAAAAATGGTCCGATGAATGCAAAAAATAACATTCCAAGATAGTTTTTGTCAGCAACTACAGTGATGTAGAATGTACTTCCAATCTCTAATATAAGTGCCGATAAGAAAACAATCAAATATCTTTTAATCATCGAAGAACATATGAATGAATTACTACAACTAACTTACCATTCATCAAGGCTCTATCGGATTGTATTTGTATATCTAACCAACCCAAGTCTTCTTTGAGTCTACCTACTTGCACTTGCACTTCGTGTTCAGCATCTTCTTTTGTTTTGAAGAATCCAAAATAGGAATCACAACTTCCTGTCTTATCACACACTCCGTAAATTATCTCTCTTTGAGCCATAGCATTCTAATTTTTCGTTTTTAATATTCCACAAATCTTTCACCCCTTCTGTCATATGACAATTATGTCGTTTTCCAGTTCTACGACCGAAATCAACAATCATATCATTATGACGATTTTTTATAAAGTGGGGACATTCTTTACAAGGTTTTTTCATTTCAACTTCGAATCAATAAATTCTTTAACATCTTTCAACTTGTCAAAATCATATTTAACACCATCAACGGTTACTTCGTAGGAATGCCATTTGGTGAATTTACTATCCCCACTTTGAAATGTTCGTGGATCTTTTTTTCTAAAGGTATCTTTCATCTTAGAACCCTCATACTTGATGATCTCAAGTCCACGATATTCTCTTTTAGTTTCTTTAGTAGTCCACATGGAACAAAGATAAAAAAACTTTTATAATAAAACAAATTATTTTTTAATTGGTAATGTTCCGACTATCTCAATCGATACCGGAACTATCCCTCTTTTAATAAAATTTAATTGTTTTGCGGTACCATAAGACAAATCGATTATGTGTTTTGAGGATTTTGGTAATCTGTCGTTAATTTTAACAAACCTAACCGAATCGTTAATTAGATTTACGACTTTGACCAATGTTCCAAATTTGAGGGTTTTGTGCGCAGCAAATAAACTATCTTTATGAAACTTTTCACCTGACGCAGTCAACCTTCCTGTATAGTTTTGACCGTAGTATGATGCAGTTCCTTTAAACACTTCACCAGGAATTGTTAAAGATAAAGTTATAAGTAATATGGGTATCAATAATTTTCTCATATTATTAAAATATGATAAAAAATTTAATAAATAAAGATTTTTATTTATCTCTTAAACTTATATTCGGTTTCTATTTTTCTTACACCGTATTTTTGTTCTCTGACTTTTTGGTGGAGTTCCCAATTGATTATAGATTCACTTACAGGCTCATCGTCTTTTGCTAAAGCATAAACTTTAGATATTTTTTTAATCATTTTGTTTGCAATATATTGGAAGTTTTCAATTTCATCTTCAAAGAATTTTGTTGGGTTCTTCTCATATTTCATTACGTATGATAAAAACTTGTTTCTAATCTCATCTGTTTTTTGTAATTTTTTTACTTCAGGTTCTAAATGTCTCGGTAACATTCCAAGTTGTGATCCGAATTTTATCATATTATCCATATGATGTTCCGTCATTCGAACAAACATTTCCATTCTATTATTAACTAAATCAATATAAGCCACTTCTAACACTCTATCAATCTTTTGGTCAATAGTCATATTAGATGGGTTTTCTCCGATGTGATTCAAAAGGGCATCTAATCTATCTTCATTTTCTTTTAATTGGTTAATGAAATCTTCAAATGTGAAATTCTTAATTTCAACTAATTCACGGTAAACTCTACTATTTTCTATAAACTCCCTGAACTGTGATTTTGTAATATTTTTTGATTTCATTAATGACGCAACTTCAACAGGTCTTACAAGATTTTCAATCCCGTGGATGTAATACATATATCTAAAGAAAACTCTATCTAACACTGGTATTCCAAAATTACCTCTTCTTTGTGTTGCTTGGTACGTTGCATCAGGACCAATTAAACCAAATTTTTTAGATTGTTTATCGTATTTATGTTTTATTTCATGGGCTAGAGATGCTACGTGTTCAATTCTGTCCTCTTCCATTTTTTGAATAAGTCCTTCAGGTTCCCAATTTTCACCAACGGCAAATGTTATTGTTAATTCCAAAGTTGTTGAAGGTTCGCTTTCTTTCATATATACATCTCTGTTAAATCCAAATCCACCTTGCATTCCCATTGAAATAATATCTAATACACCTTCTTCTCCATCAATAGTTTCTATATTAACTTTTAACTCATACGAATCAATCATTACTTTTTTCTTATCCCCTAATTCCAATTCTATTTCGCCATCGAATTCATATTCATCTTCAACACTATCTATTGATTTGATTTCTCTTTCAACTATGTCATATAACATTTCGGCAGCGTCTAAGATGTTATCAGGTACTCCTAAAGCTTCGGTAATAAGTCTTAATTGGTTTTCAGTAATAATAATTTTCATACTAATAAATATATTGGAGTTGTAATTTAACCTACAACTCCAACTAAATCATCTAAATGATGGTCGTCATC
>Ga0315904_10013104_pt1 | contig 10416 bp, 15 predicted proteins | sample LakEriMetagenome_6_FD_203529 | JGI IMG/M metagenome (GOLD analysis project Ga0315904, IMG submission 203529) | Freshwater fungal communities from buoy surface, Lake Erie, Ohio, United States - Buoy 12 MA120 | ecosystem: Environmental > Aquatic > Freshwater > Lake | place: USA: Lake Erie, Ohio... | reverse complement strand
GATCTTGCCGTCTATCTCTGCCAGCCACATCGCCACGCCGGGATTGTCCATCGCACCAATCAAAAAATCCGCCACGTTGTTAGCTTCGGCGGGAATAAACTGGCTGATAGGCGCCGCCGCAATGAACTCGACGGCTAACTCAGTGTAGCGGCCAAGGTCAGCGTATTCAGGGCGGCGGACGGTCAGGGTCATTGCGTCACTTCTCTCCCGTTCGCCCGAATGTTGATGGCCGTAGCCGTGCCAGCAATAGTAGAGATAAACCCGCCCGGCGACAAGGTTTGGCCTACAATCTCAGGGAATGTGTACGTCTCCCCGGCCTGTAGGGTCTTGGTCTTGACGATCAAGTTGTCGTTGCCCGCCGTTCCCGCCACCGTCACCAGATTGACGCTGAGCGTTGCGGCCGCCGCGCTGTAGTTGGTTGCGGTGAACTTATCAATGATCGTGGTAACGCCGGTCGCCGTGTATTGCGTGGTCTGCGCGTTCTCCGCAATCTTGGCAGGAATTAGAACCTTAACGGTCACGGCCATTGTCATCAATCCTTTTCTGCAAGAAGGTAAGCAGCACTTGGACAAACACCGCAGCGCCAATGCGCCCGGCCACGGCCCCCGCGCCGGCGACAACCAGGGGACTATGGAAACCTAGGGCGTCCGCCAATCCGCCCGCCCCGAACCCACACACAAGCGCGCCCGGCGTTTCTAGCAGCATCATCTTCCAAGAAATCTTGCGCCGCTCTTGGCTTAACTCACGCGCAAGAGTACCCACCCACGCGCCGGCGGCGGCGATAGCCATTGTCACGGCAAGATCATCCAGTTTCATCGAAAAGGCCAGAAAGGCAAGAGTTTTACCGCCGCCGCGGCTACTGCGCCAGAAATGCCCGCTACCGCCATCATGACACGCCAGCCGCCATGCGCGGCGTCTAATGTGGATCGCACGGCGCGCAAGTCATCCGCCATAGCTTCAACCACCTTATGAAGCGCGGCGACCTCAGCCTCAAGCCTTCCAAAATCGCGCGGGTCAATCGGCGCCATGTTATCACCCTATAATCTGATATTGGGCATCGTAAACATAATCGGTTGGGCTGCCCGTTGTGGCAAGACTAAGCGTAACCCTCTTTGCGGTCGTCGTTCCGTCAATGACAATAGGAACGGTCAGTAAGGTATCCGTGACCGTGTTGCCGTTTTGAGTTAAATTATTCACCGTTACGCCGTCCACTTGTAGCGACGCAGTGACGATATTACCCGCCACGCTAGAGAGGTTTCGCGTAACCCTAACAATGCGGATTTTTTGACCTGTCACATACATGCGATTGCCAAAACTCCTAACGCCAGCCGAAACCGCGCCGGCCAACGCGAAGGACAACGTGCCATCCGCTGCATAAGGATCGGGAATACCGCTGATGGAATTGACCCCGACATTCCGGCTGCCATAGGCCGTGCGCGAATTTGCGATGCTGTGATAGACAGCGCGCCTTACAGATTGCGCGCTATTGGCAAACGCCAGCACGTTATCTGCCGCGCTATGAATACCATACTCGGTCTGACGAACCCCACCGGACCCGCCGCCTATAGAATTACCCACCGCAACAACCCATTCAGCGGAAGGCAAAATGCGAATACTAGACGTTGCTTCCTGGGCAGTGCCCCCGGACACGTAAGCGTTAGTGAAAACAGAAGCCGCGCCGGTATCGCTATTGGCATCAATAGAAAGGTCAAGCGTGGTGGAATTGATAACCGTGACAATCCAAATGCCGTTTGCCTCAGTCGTTCCGGTAACGCCTGAAATCTCCACCATGTCATTGGTTTCAAAGAACGTGGCGGCGGAAGTCGCGACGCGAATTAAGCCTGCGCCGTTATTGGTGCAATTAGTTACGGTGTATGTGGTCGGACTCACCGTGTTGTTATTGATAATCGTGTTGCCGGTAATCGTGGCGTTGCCATCTTCAAGCCAAACACCGCCGCGCCCGGCGCCCCTAAAATACGATCCGGCAATGGTGATCTCGCCACCAAAAGAAGGTGATGCGTAGAAAACGCGCGACCGCTCACCGTCCGCGCTCATGTAGGCGCCGGTGATCATAATGTGATTTCCGGCTTCGGCGCGGAAGCAATCTCCAGCCAAGTTTTCCATACCGCCGCCCGTGAAATAGGTAAAGTCCGGCTCGTTCGTGGTTCCGTAAGTATCCTTCAGCCAAATGCCGTGCCGGCCAAAAAGCAAAGCGCAGGAAGTGAATTTCATACTTGCGGCGAAACCATCAAGAACACAAAGGTCTGTGGTGGTGCTTCCATCCGCTGCGATGGTGCAATTCGTAAATTCGCAGGCTTGAACATCATCCGTGTCTGATACGCCGTTGAACAGCATAACTTGCTGACCATTGAAGGTTTTCAGGATGCTATTGAAAGCCTTAAAATTAAAACCATTTTTGAACCAAATGCCGTTGTATCCTCCGGCGATAAGCACGTTCTCCCAATGCGCGTGGTAGAAGCCGCCAGTGGTTCCTTGATAAACCACCAAATAGCCGCCGGTCGGGCGCGTGGCGGTATCGGCCACAAGGGCAATGTCGCGCATATAGGCGCCGTCCACATTGTCAAAGACAATACCGTTTGCGGCGCCCAAGGACGTAAAGACGACATACGAACCGCTGGTTACGCCGATATTTTGTCCCGATCCATCGCCATAGAATGAAACGCACTTGTCAGTTATCGTAAGTGTTGAGGTGACTTTATACCTTCCGGCAGGAGCGTATATCGCGCCGCCGTAAGCAGGCAGCGCATCAATCGCACTTTGGAACGCGGCAGTGCAATCGGTAACGCCGTCAGGCACGGCGCCATAATCAATGACGCTTATGGTATCACGCAATTTGCTTTGTACCGTGCGGGCCACCGCGCCGGCGCCAGATGCAATAAACCCAACCCTTGAAGCACCTGCGGACGCTGAGTAATACGCTTTTATGGCCGCCTCAAGCCCGCTTAATGAAGTGATATTGTCAACCGTCCATATATCAACATCTGCTGCGGTGGTCAGCTTGAGTTTATACAGCGGCGATCCTAACCACACCTCCGCTTCACCGCGCGCATCTAGAATGATAGGGTTAGTATTGAAAGTTGTTTCGGCGGCGCTGGTGTACGTCGCCAGCGGTGTTGTCGTGCCTGCGGCGTAGGAATACAGCTTGCCACCCACCAGCGGAACGCCGTTAGCGTCGAAAAACTGTAGTTTTGGCGGGGGGCTAAGAACAGCCATTAAGCGCGCTCCTGCATTTACCTGGGGATAAAGGTTATTGTAGGGGCTACGGTGTACGTCACCCGCAAAAAGTCATATGCCGATAAAGGGAATACACCAGAAACGATCCCGACGCTATAGAAAGTTGCGTTATCGCGCGAAAAAGCAATATCCGTTACCATGCCACCGGAAACAATCATGTCTCCTGGGCGACCGGACGTGTTCTGATATGTGTAAGGCGACGCACCGGGGGTTACGCCGGCAGGGAGCAAAAACCGCCCCGGCACGTCCAAAAACGCCGGGGGGTCTAGCGTGTCGAACGCGCCCGGCGTTGCCTGCGCGGCGGGCGGCGCAAGCTGCGCTGCAACGTCAACCAGCGCGTCAACAACCGCGGGCGCGGCGGGTGGTGTTACGTCAGCGTAAGCTTGAAGCGCCGCCTGAAGCGCGGCTTCGTCAACGCCCGGCGGCCCAAGCTGCACATCTTGCAGCGATGTTGAGTTGCTGCCGCTGCCGGTGAGTGTGAACAGGCTTAGCAAGAACCTATACCATTCGCGCGACATTAGCCCCGTGCGCTCGTCAATAAGCGGGACGCGGGGCGGCGGGATATTGGTAATGTTTGGTGGACTAGGCACGGGTGGGGCTCGCAAGCAATTCAGCGCCAGTAATGAAAATCCTTACGGGATCGGTGCCTGATACCTCATACACCCGGTCGCGTATTTTCATCGTCATGCCCAGCCGACGCCAGATGATACGATACCCATGCGCGCCGATGCGGCCCATAGACCGCCAATGCTCGTTAGACCAAGTGTGCCCGCCGTCGTCGGACCAACGGAGCATGACCTGCGGGTCTTCCCCCTGACCGCTGTTCAGCCCTACACCCGTTTCCCCTTCCAGTTGCAGCATGTGATGCGCCGCCCGAAACGTGTTGTCGGCGCCGGCCGGCATAGCGCGCCAAGAGCGCAACCAGCGTTGCGCGGCGCCGTTATCTGAATACACGTCAAGGTCAAATGCGTACAGATTGCCGTTTTCGTAGTCGCCAATGACAATTTCGTCGCCAAACGCCATCTGGCAGTTGCCGCGGTGGCGGGTAAATTCACCGTCAACCCACCCTGCGCGCTCGTGCCAAGCTTGGGTCGCCACGTCATAAACCCAAGTCGCGTTGGCTGAAGGGAACACTAAGACGTAAAACGCATGGCCGTCTTGCTGATAGGTGTAGCCTATGGCGTCCGATATGTTGCCGTACTGCTGTATCTGCCACTCGATTGCGTGAGTTGAAATGCGCGCCCCGGTGTAGCCGTTGGCGCGGTACACAATGCCGCGCCCGCGAGCGTCCGCCCCTAACCAGAACAAGCCGTTGTCCAGCTTGGCGACCGAATACGCCGCGGCGCAGCCGATTTCGTTAAACGCCCCCTGCACCCTGGTGAGCGGAAAATCGGCGTCGCCGGAATCGTACCAAACCTCGACGGAATTGGTGCCGTACACCCACACCTCTCGGTGATCCACGATGATAGCCACAACGCCGTCCGGCGACCCTTCGGCGCTGGCAAAATCAAGCGGGTCAACCGACGTACCGTCTAGCAGGCTTGTGACCCATATTTTTTGGCTGTTGGGCTCGTTGAACACAAAATAGCCGTCCAGAAACCCGACGGACCCCGCGCCAGGAAAATCGGGGTCGGTTATCGCCGCGAATACGCTTGTGTTGGCGTTGTAGATGTAGCTTGGGCCGGCGGCTGCAACAAAAAGCTGCGTCCCGTTGTCGGACATGGAGACGGGGCCTGTTCCGGTAATAGTCCCTAACAAGGTGGCCGTCCATGACGTATCCACGCGGTATAGCGCGGTTCCAGACACCACATACCCATACGCGCCGAAATGCCACATGCCGCGAATAGGCCCCGTACCTACGGTCGCCAGCAAGCGAAGGCCAGGCGCACGGCTCAAGAACGCGGGTTCGTTGCCGCCTTCCGGTACGACCTCGGGGAACAGGTTCACCATGCGGCTGTCGGCGGCGTTGACGCTCCGAGCCACATACGTCCCGCCGAGTATCGGCGTTTTCATCAGTAGTTGCCCGCGAAGATGTTGTACCGTTGCCGAGTGCCGACAATGCTATATGGCAGCGCCATTACGTCGCCAGGGTCGTTCACCCGTTTAAGGTTGCGTTTCGACGTCATGGCGATGCGCTGCACCTGGGGCGAAGGTTCTACCCCAAACTCAGGGGCCATTTCGCAGGCCAGATTGTACCGGAAGCAGCGCAGGTAGCCGGGCGGAAAAGCTAAGGACGTCGCCAGATTGACCGGCTGCGTCAATTCTTCGATGGACACGAAATGAAACTCGATAGACCGAAGCGGCACCGGATAGACGTACATTTCAATGTCCGGGTACGTCATGTTCACCCACATGACTTGCGGATAGGAACTGGTGACGGTTTTGACCGCGATCCCGTTATACTGCTGTTGGTTGACGATTTTGATGCCGTACGAAATGCCGGACGAAGGGTCGCGGAAGTAAGTGCTGTCGTCTAACAAAACAGGCCGGGCTCCCGAAAAGGTGCCTGTTGGGCCTAGGGTGCGGGAAATAACGCCTGGCGGCCAAGTGAAAATCTGATCCTGGGTAGAGAAGACGGCCAGCCGTTCCGTGTTCCAACTGTCAATCATCTGATTGAGCGCGGTAAGCGCGTCTTGCGAGGTCGCCGCGGACGGCGTTTCACCTTCAGCCAGCACCCCTAACAGGCGCAAAGACCCGTTTATGACGTCGCCGGCGGAAGCCATAGGTTAGCCCTCCTGCGCGGGCGCGCGGCGCCGGCGCGCGGCGCGGGCGGCAGCAAGCAGGCTGTTCACTTCGGCGTCCTCGCCGGGTGCGTCTTCTGCCGACGCGGTGACGCGGGACCAGCCGTTACGCAAATCGTACTCCGCTTCCAAATCAGACGTGGCAACCTTGTCCCCAAAAACAGGGTGGGTCAGGTAAATGACGGCCATGAGGCAAATCCTTCCAGAAAGAAAGATAGGCCCCCGCGCAAGGCGGGGGCCTAGTAGTCACGACACGCGGTAGAGCGTCCACGCGCCGGCCGCGGACTTACGGGCGACAAACGCCGCGCCCGTAGTCACGGGGATCGTCATAGTAAGCGACCCGGAGACAGTCCAACCCGTACCCGCCGCGATAATGGCTGTACCGGAAGACGTGCCCAGGTTGACCACGCGAAATTCGAACGCGGTGCCAATGCGGTCAGAATTGATAAGCACCGCTTCCAAATCAGCTACCGTCGGCAACGTGTACGTTTGCGCGGCGGCCGTGACGCCGCTGTTAGCCAAAATCAGCCCGTTCAAAACTTGCGCGGGCGTCAGAGTGGCGGTGGCGGCGATAGAGATTGGCAGGTCAATCGGCACAATGTTGGGTTCGCTGGTGTTACCAGTACCAACCTGATACCCGCCTGAACCGTTAGCGATAGGCATGTCGAAAATTCCTTTCGGTTAGAGGATCAGCCCCAAAGCCGTGTGGCCATCTGAGGACGGATAACAGAGTAGCCGTACAGCACATCAATACGACACGGCAGGCGGTCGTTGTTAATGTCGTACTGGCGCACAACGCGCATGGAGATGCCGTTATGCACTTGGCGCGAAGCCATATCCACACCCTGCGGCAGCAACAGGTCCGCCGTGGCAAACGCAATGGCGTCCTTATGGTACACCAAGTTTTGCGGGAACGTGGAGGACGCCGCGCCCAGGAACGTAATAGTCGCGCCGGACTGCGGGAAGCTGTCCACCGTGGCCAGTGCGTTGACGGGGGTGTACATGGCAGGGCTGATAGACACGTTCGTGTACGCGCCGCCGGCGGCCGTGTTGGCGGCCAGCACCACAAACTGCTGAAGCGAGCCGGTGGACTGGCGGGTTTGCGGGTTGACCGAGAACACGTTAGCCACCGTGAACACGTCGCCAGCGGCCAGCGTTTGGGTGCCAGTGCCGGTGATGTTGATGGTGGACTGACCCTGCGTGGCAACCGTCGTAGTGACCGTGTGCGCACCAGTGCGGGTGCCGGTCGTGAACTGCTGAATGGACTGCGACATGTTGATTTCATTGTAACCAAGCACGTCTTCGCCCATCATGCCGTTTTTGAACTGCCGCGCAATGGTGGGGCCGGGGTTGAAAAGACCTTTCATCCCTTCTACCAAGCCCGCGTTAGCCGCCGGATTGACCGTGGCGTAGCGGTTCGGCATCATCGTGGCGTATTCGTTCAGCTTTTGCTGCGCTTGCAACAACACAAGCGACGTGGCAGGCGTAGTGCCTGGCGAACCCACCGAATTGAAGATGCGGGAATAGGTGGTAGCCACATCTGCATCAACAGACGCCGCAAGCTGCGAAATACGCGGCCTGAGAACGCGGTCGGCAAAATCGTCAAGCTGCAACGTCAATTCGGCAGAGGTGAAATTGACGCCGATGTGTTTTTGCCGGTCAACAGTGAGCGTCGTAAACTGCTCGTTGTCGTCTTGCACTTGCAGCGCGGCGCCGTCCGTGACCAGCGCGCGGTCAGGCAGGCGGATACGCAGCGTCGAGCCAATCTTGGCGCCTTCGGCGGCAAAACTGTCATCGTACTGACGGTTGATGTTGCGCGTGATAACCAGGTTGTTCTCAAGAATTTCGAGAGCCTTCCGGGTAATCATGTCAATAGTAAGAAGCGAATTAGGCATGGCCTATATCCTATGAATAGCGGTTGCGGGTGTCTTCCGCCCGCTTAGCCTGCCGCGCTCGCTCAGCCGCAATCCATTCCGACGTACTCATTGACTTGATAGACCGTGGGTCAGTGGTATCGTAGGTTGGCGCCGACGTAGAACGAGCGGTGACAGGAGCAATAGGGGCGGGAGCCGAGGTTGTTTTGCGCGCCGGTGGATCGGCAGCCAAGCGGGCTTCGATCTTTCCGATTTCACGGGCTTGCAACAGCGGGCTTAGCCGGGAAATTCGCTCAGCTTCTTTCGGGTTGGACCCAAGATGGTAAATCAAGTCGGGGCCAATGTCGGAAGACTGAATGGTTTGCGCCATCACGTCCGTGACTGGAAGCGTCGGGTTATACGCGACTTGTTCAAAGTCAACGTATTTGCCTCGGGCTTCTTCCTCGCGGTCGCGGTAGGTGTCCATCATAGCCGTGTGGGCGGCTTCAGCCTCTCGCTGCGCGATTAAGGCTGCGGCTTTCCGTTCGGCCATGGCTTCGGCGTAAGCAGGGGCGTTGTCAAAGTCGGCAGGGTCCAACGGCGCATCCGGCATAGCCGGGGGTGCAGCGGGTCTTACCCTTTGGTCGCGTTCCCATTTGCGTTGCTCGCGCGCCAGGCGCTTGCTTACGATAGCGTCCAATTCCTCCTGGGTGAAGGTTTTTGGCGCCTCCGTAGGCGGGGCTTCCGGCGAAGAAACATCGGGGGCAGGCGCCGCCGTGGCTGCCTGTTCCGGCGCGGGTGTTTCCGCTATCTCTTGTACTGCGTCAGACATTATCGTTCCTCACGAACCCTGGTGAACCGCGCCAGTACGGTTGCCTCCGGCGGCGATCCGCCGACGGAAAAGGTTACGCCTGCATTTGGGACGCCATGCTTTGAAAAGCGGCGACCTTGGCGTTAAAAGCGTTGCGTTCCGCCTCTAGCTTAGCGGCAGCGTCGGCCAAATATTGTTCTTTGACGGCCGCCTGGGCTTCTCTCAGTAGCACCGCGCGTTCGCGGTCAACCACCGCGGCTCCGCGCTCTAAAAGTGCTTGGTTGGCTTCGGCGGCGGCGCGGGCGGACGTCGCGTCGCGTTCGTCCAGCGCGGCGGCTTTAGCTTTCGCTTTCCCGTCCGCGGCTTTGGCGTCCGCAAGAATTTCGGCCGCTTGGCTTTTGGCGGTCGCCAATTCAGCCGCCGCGGCTTCGCGGTCCTTTTGTGCTTCCTCCACGGCGGTCAAAGCGCCTTGCCGCTTACGCAATTCATCCCGCAATTCAGTCAACCGCGCCAATTCCAACGGTAATTGCTTGGTGTAGTAATCCACCGGGTCAAAAGCGGCGGTTTCGTTGAGTATGCCCGGCATAAAAACCTCCTTATGCGTAATAGCTGACGTTGATGATAGCGCCAGCGGATTGCTGGATGAAGCGAATTTTTGTCAAATCGCCGTCGTACTGCAAGGTCACGCCGGACGCCAAAGGCATCCCTACCGTGGAGGTTGGGGCAACGCCATCATCGCGCCAACGGACCCCTGCGGTTTCGGGGGTAATAATGGCAATCGTAGGTTTGACAGAAAGGCCGTTCGCGTCCGTCACAGGCACCGTAAGCGCGGTGGATGCGCTTAGCGAAGTGATCTGTTGGTAGCCGAGGCAAGAAGTGATTGCCTTTATGTTCATGGCCATCGTCAAAATCTCCTGTGTTCCGTAAAAGAACGCAATTTAATCAGATAAATGTCTGTCGCCGGCGGCGGAGGCGGGGTGCCGATAAACGCCGAAACAGCCAAAATATCCGGCCCTGACTCTGTTGCCGCAAGCGAGGCCGAGACTTTATAGCCAATAAAAGCGTCGGCAGCAAGAATATCTGGACCGTTCTCGGTCGCAGTTAAACTTGCGACAACCCCTGTGACGGCCGGCGACTGTAAAAGCGTTAGCAGCATTTTACGCTGCTTGCAGCCTCGCCAGCACGGCTTCGGCCTCGGCAATCTTCAGCGTCAGGCTCGCCACCATTGCCACGTCGCCAGCGCTTTCGGCGCTCGCCATTTGACCGCGCAAGGTGGCAATGCGGTTTTCCTGCAACCGGATATGCTCAGACAAATCGCTCATTCAAACCCCCTCACGCAAAGAACAGATCGCCCACAACATCACCAACCCCCACCGCCGTATTGTCAGCATCCGCCGATCCGGTCACGATGGTCAGGCCGATGCCTGTGGTGAAGGCGATGCCGCCCTCAATCGTGAACGTGACCGAATTATTCGGCGGCAGCGCAATGGTGCGAACCACGCCCGTCCCGGCAGTCGGCGTCGTCGTTTGATTGTGCAATTTCACATACCGATACGCCGCGTTCGTGTTGGCCAAGCACCAGCCCAGCACACGACCAGCACTAGCCTTAACAACCGTGGCATTGGTGGATGCCGCCGATACAATGTGCGCGCCTGAAGCGGCGCCGGTAGCATTGGCGCGGTATTGCTGGCCCACGTCACCGATTGCCGCCGTGCCAGCCACAAGCGCGGGCTGTGTGAACGATACAGGGGTTGTG
>Ga0315904_10013100_pt1 | contig 10418 bp, 10 predicted proteins | sample LakEriMetagenome_6_FD_203529 | JGI IMG/M metagenome (GOLD analysis project Ga0315904, IMG submission 203529) | Freshwater fungal communities from buoy surface, Lake Erie, Ohio, United States - Buoy 12 MA120 | ecosystem: Environmental > Aquatic > Freshwater > Lake | place: USA: Lake Erie, Ohio... | reverse complement strand
CAGCACGCCGATCGCGCCCACCGACCCGATGACGACCATCGTCACCAGGCCCCACCAGCGGTGGGTCCAGGCGCCGCGCAGCGCGCCACGGACGAAATCGACGATCTCGTCCATCGCTTCAGAACCAACCTTCGGGGATGATGATCACGTCGCCCGGACGCAGATCGACGTTGGCGCTGACGTCGCCGCCCTTGAGCAGGTCCTTCAGGCGAACCGTGTATTGCCGGCCTTTCTCGGAGGCGCGGATCAGCACGGCGCGGTTGCCGGCCGCGAATTCCGTGATGCCGCCGACCGCGATCATCGCGTCGAGCACCGTCATGTTCTGCCGGTAGGGCAGAGCCGCCGGCCGCGCCGCCGAGCCGACGATGCGGATCTGCTCGCTGGTCGGGCCGACGAAGCTGCTGACGATGACGGTGACCACCGGGTCCTGGATGTAGCGGGTAAGCTTCTTTTCGATCTCGCGGGCGAGGTCGGAAGGATTGCGGCCCATCGCGACCAGGTCCTCGATCAGGGGCGCGGTCAGCCTCCCGTCCGGGCGTACCGGCACCGACAGCGACAGCTCCGGATTGCGCCACACGATGATGTTGAGCAGATCGCCCGGTCCGATCAGATACTTGTAGTCGGCGACAGCGGCCTTGGACGGCGCCAGCGGCAGGTTCGACGATGCGCAGCCGCCGAGGGCGATCGCGGCGGCGAGCAGGGGCAACAGACGTTTCATCGGATGACTCCTCGAAGGGACGGGCGCAACGGTGACGCGGGCGGCGGCGTCGCCGCCCTCCCGGGGCGCAGGTCGGCGCGGATTATCGAATCGGCTCACGGCGGCCATGAGGGCATTTGTCACCGAGGCGGCAGCAGGGCTGCCAACTGCTGCACGGGGACCGCATAACTGATGCCGGTGGGCGTGCTGATCGCGCTCTCGCGGGTTCCCTTGACCAGCGCCATGCTCACCACGCCGACGACCAGTCCGGTGCGCACGTCGATCACCGGCCCGCCGCTGTTGCCGGGGAATGCGGTGGCATCCAGTTGCAGCACCTCGACCGGCGTGTTGCGCAAGGCCTGGACGTTGCGTGCCTCCAGCCCGGCAGTGGTCGGCAGCGGGATCGCCATTGGCACCACCGCGGCGATCACGCCGCGGTGCGACGCCGCGTACAGGCCCAGCGCGCTGCCGATCGGAAATCCGATCAGCACGATGTCGCTGCCCTCGGGCGGCAGCGCCGAGGCCATGCGCAGGCTGCGTATCCCGGCGTCGGGCGGATTGACCCACTCGAGGATCGCCAGGTCGGTGTCGCGACGGATCGCCACCGGCCGGACCTCGATCACGCGGTAGCCCTCGCTGCTCGAAACCGCGACGGCCAGAACGTCCCGGGTTGCCGGATTCAGAGGCTGGATGACGTGCGCGCAGGTGACGAACAGGCCGCCACCGATCGAAAAGCCGGTGCCGGCGAAGCGAAACGGCGGCTGCTGGATGCGCGAGTACACGCCGACGGCGAAGACGGCCGGCTTGGCGGCGGCCACCACCGACGGCACGTCGCCCAGGCCGAATGCCTGCTGCGCGAGCAGTCGGCCCGGCGCGATGGCGGCGGCGCAGGCCAGCGCCGTCGCGCCTCTGGCGGCCAGACGCCGGCGCGCCTGCGAAGCAGGCTCAAGCATGGGCAATCGTTCGGACAAGGTTGCGGGTAAAGCGCGGGATAATGGGCACGGGTATCACGGGGAGCGCCGACAATGTCGCCGAGCTTCCCGAGGGGCGGATTCAGCCTGCTCAACGGCAGCCACAGCTTTCTCGCGATGAGGTCCTGATGTCACAACGCCAGCCGCCCACCGTCGCCATCGTCGGCCTGGGCTACGTCGGGTTGCCGCTAGCCGTCGCCTTCGGGCGGGTCTTCCCCACCATCGGGCACGACCTCGACGCCGCCAAGATCGCGAACTTCCGCGCCCATCGCGATCCCACCGGCGAGGTCGACGCCGCCCAGTTCGCCGCCGCGCCGCTGCTGCGGGTATCTGCCGATCCGGCCGACATGGCCGGCGCCGACTTCTACATCGTCGCGGTACCCACCCCCATCGATGCCGCCCATCAGCCCGACTTCGGGCCGCTGCTGTCGGCCAGCCGCAGCGTCGGCCGGCAGCTGCGCCCGGGGGCGATCGTGGTGTTCGAGTCGACCGTCTACCCCGGTGCCACCGAGGAGGTCTGCGTGCCGGTGCTCGAGCGCGAGTCGGGGTTGCGCTGGCGCGAACACTTCCACGTCGGCTATTCGCCCGAGCGCATCAACCCCGGTGATCGCGAACACAGCTTCACCCGCATCACCAAGGTGGTCTCGGGCGATGACGAGGCCACGCTCACGGCTGTCGCCGACCTGTATGGCGCCGTGGTCCAGGCTGGCGTCTACCGCGCCGGCAGCATCAAGGTCGCCGAGGCCGCCAAGGTGATCGAGAACACGCAGCGCGACCTGAACATCGCGCTGATGAACGAACTGGCGCTGATCTTCGAGCGCATCGGCATCGACACGCTCGAGGTTCTCGAGGCGGCCGGCACCAAGTGGAACTTCCTGCCTTTCCGTCCCGGTCTGGTTGGCGGCCACTGCATCGGCGTCGATCCCTACTATCTCACCCACAAGGCCGACCGCCTCGGCTATCACCCGCAGGTGATCCTCGCCGGCCGGCGCATCAACGACGGCATGGGCAAGTACGTCGCCGAGCAGATCGTCAAGCGCCTGATCCGCGACGGTCGCAGCGTGCGCGATGCGCCGGTCGTGGTGCTGGGGCTCACCTTCAAGGAGAACGTCCCTGATGTGCGCAACAGCAAGGTGGTCGACGTGATCCGCGAGCTCGAGTCCTTCGGCGTGCGGGTGCACGTGCACGATCCGGTCGCCGATCCTGCCGAGGCCCGCCACGAGCACGGCGTCGAGCTCACCGCCTGGGACGCGCTGCCGCCCGCCGAGGCGCTGGTGGTGGCGGTGCCGCACCGGCACTACCGCGAGCGCGGCCTGGCGGCGCTGTGCGCGCTGCTCAGGCCCGGCGGGCTGTTCGCCGACGTGAAGTCGCAGTTCGATCCGCAGGCGATCCGGTCGGCCGGCTGCGCGCTGTGGCGGCTGTGAGGCGGGCATCATGAGCAGCCCGACAAGCGCCGTCGCAGGCGCAGGTTTCCACGCCGTGGCGCTGCTCGCGGATGTGCGCGCCAGCTGGCTGGTCACCGGCGCGGCCGGCTTCATCGGCTCCAACCTCGTCGAGACGCTGCTGGCTGGCGGCCAGTCGGTGGTCGGGCTCGACAACTACGCTACCGGCCACAGGCGCAACCTCGAGGAGGTGCGCGAGCGCGTCGGCGCGGAGGCGTGGGCGCGCATGCGCATGCTCGAGGCCGACGTGCGCGACCCCGCAGCCTGCGCGCAGGCCTGCGCCGGCGTCGACTACGTCCTCCATCAGGCGGCCCTCGGCTCGGTGCCGCGCTCGCTCGAGGAGCCGGTTGCCGCGTTCGAGTCCAACGTCGCGGGCTTCGTGCGCCTGCTCGAGGCGGCCCGGCGCGCCGGCGTGCGTCGGGTGGTGTACGCATCGTCGAGTTCGGTCTACGGCGATCACCCCGATCTGCCCAAGCTCGAGGAGCGCATCGGCGAGCCGCTTTCGCCCTACGCCGCCACCAAGGCGGCCGACGAGCTGTTCGCGGCCACCTGGGCGCGCAGCTACGGGCTGCGCTGCGTGGGGTTGCGCTACTTCAACGTCTTCGGGCCGCGTCAGGACCCCGAGGGCGCCTACGCGGCCGTGATCCCGCGCTGGGTCGCGGCGATGCTGCATGGCCGATCGTGCACCATCAACGGCGACGGCCTGACCAGCCGCGATTTCTGCTACGTGGACAACGCCGTCCAGGCCAATCTGCGCGCGGCGCTGCGTGAGTTGCCGCAGCCTGCGCACCATGTCTTCAACGTCGCCTGCGGTGAGCGCACCACGCTGCGCGAGCTGTTCGAGTGCCTGCGCGTCGCGGTGCGCGTGCACGCCGGCATCGACTATCGCGAACCGCCTTGCTTCGCTGCCTTTCGCGACGGCGACGTGCGCCATTCCCTGGCATCGATCGACAAAGCCCGCACAATGCTGGGGTACGCGCCGACGCATCGGCTCGCCGAAGGCGTCGACGCGGCGCTCGCCTGGTACGCGCGCAGCCTGCGCTGAGCGGGCGCTGCGCCGGCCGATCACGAGCGCCGGGCGCGCCGGCGCCGCAGGGCCGACCTTGGCAGGCGCAATGGCAGCGCGCGCGTTCCGTAGTATTTGTCGAGCGAGGGCAGTTCCAGGGAGCCCGAAAACCGGCAGCCGAGGCGAACCGATGTCCGATCAACCCCAGCACCCATCCGCAGCCGACCATCCCGCGCGCATGCCCGACAGCGCCGATGCCGTGCGCGCGCGCCGGCGCCGCTTGCTCGGGGCCGCCGCGCGCGGCGCCCCGCTGCTCGTCAGCCTGCCGACCCAGGCGTCGGCCGCCGCGCTGGGGTCGGCCTATCGCGGTGCGATCAACGATGCCGCCAATCCGCCGGTCCTGGTCAGCAGCACCGGCGACGGCTGGATCCGCGTGTCGGGCCGCCGGTTCGTGGGCTCGTACACCCTGGCCAGCGATCCCGGGGTGCCGCCCGTGCAGTACAACGGCCAGATCTTCAAGGTCGATGGCAACTGGTACGACACCAGCGGCCAGCTGGCGGTGCCCGGCACCGGCAGCGAGCAGCCGGTCTTCCTTGCCGTGCTGTTCGCCACCAGCGTCACGCCGGGCTCCGCCGGCGCCACCGAACTTGGCGCCTGGCCGCGCTACATCGGGGCCGGGCAGGCGCTGCACCTGTCCTCCTGGAGTTCGCTCAGTCCGAGCGGCGTTCCGGGACCCAACTGGGTGGTGGGCTGACCGAGGTGCTGCTCCGCGCGGGCTGGCTGCGAGCGTTCGACGACGGCGTCGCCCTCTTCGACCCGGTCACCTGGCGCACCCATGTCCTTGCGCCCGACGGGTTCGCCCTGCTCCTCGAACTGCTGCAGGTCGCCGCCGAATCGCCCGGCTGCGACGAGCCCGCCAGGCTGCTTGCTCGGCTGGCCGAGAGCGCCGGGACGGCCGAGGGCGCCGGGACGGCCGAGGGCGCCGGGACGGCCGAGGGCGCCGGGACGGCCGAGGGCGCCGCCCCGGCTCCGCCGCCGCCGACCGCGCCCATGCTCGAGCTCGCGGCCATCGCGCTGAACCTGCGCGCCGCGATGCCATGACCGGCGACGACGCCGCCCGGCGGCTGGCCGGCGACGGTCTGGTGCTCGACCTGGGTGCGATGCGGGTGCGGGTGCGCTCGCCACTGCCCGATCTGCCCGAGCCGCTGGCGCGGGTCTATCGGCACCTGGCTCCGGGCGATGACGACGGGTTCGTCGATTGCGAGGTCGATCTGCTGCCGGCGCGCAGCCTGCGCCGCCCGTGGCGGCCCGGGGTGCGGTTCCTGGCCGACGGCACCGAGCCCTTCTCGCCGCTGCCGCACGGCATGAGCCTGCCGCAGCTCGAGTGGGGCCTGAACTGGGTCTTCGCGCATCTGGCCACCCGGCATCTGCTGTTGCATGCCGGTGCGCTCGAGCACGACGGCCGGGGCCTGCTGCTGGTCGCCGGCCCGGGCTCGGGCAAGAGCACCCTGACCGCCGGGCTGGCGCTCGATGGCATGCGGCTGCTGTCGGACGAATTCGGCGTGCTGCGCCTTGCCGACGGCAGCCTGCTGCCCATGCCCCGGCCCGTGTCGCTCAAGAACGCATCGATCGCGCTGATCGCGGCACGTCCGGGCGACCCGCTGATCGGACCCGTCTTCCATCGCACCCACAAGGGCGACGTCGCCCATCTGGCGCCGTCGCCAGAGGCGATACGCCGGCGGCACGAGCCGGTGCGCCCGGCCCTGATCGTCTTTCCCAGCTGGCGCAGCGGGGGGCCGCTCGAGCTGGTGCCGGTGCGCCCGGCGCGCGCCCTGGCCGAGCTTGCCGCCAACAGCTTCAACTACGGCGTGCTCGGGTCGGCGGCTTTTGCGGCGGCGGCTGATCTGGTGGCCGGCTGCGCCTGCTGGCGCCTGACCTTCGGCAGCCTCGACGAGGCGATCGCACGGTTGCGCGCGCTGTGCGCCGCGAACGGGGTGGCCTGATGCATCCGGCGACCGCGGCGCTGCTCGATGCCTGGCGCTGGCCTCGCCTTGCGGCGCAGGCGCCGGCCGCGCGCTGGACCACCATCCTGGGCGCGGCCAGACGCGGGCGCTGCGCCGGGCATCTGGCGGTGCGCCTGGCCGGCGCTGGCGTGCTCGACGGGCTGCCAGCCCCGGTGCGCGGCCAGTTCGAATCGGCTGCCGTGCTGCTCGCACAGCGCCGGCACCTGCTGCGGCGCGAGATCACCGCTCTCGAGCGCGCGCTCGAGCCCCTCGCCGGGCAGGTGCTGCTGCTCAAGGGAGCAGCCTACGAACGCGCCGGGCTGGCCCTTGCCGGTGGTCGCATGGCGGGCGACGTCGACCTGCTCGTGCCTGCCCGACTGCTGGGCGACGCCGAGGCGCTGTTGCGCGGGTGTGGCTGGGCCGCGCCGCCGCTCGACCCCTACGACGAGCGCTACTACCGGCAGTGGTCGCACGAACTGCCGCCGATGCGCCACCCGGTCCGCGGGTTCGAGGTCGATCTGCATCACGCGCTCACGCCGGCGCTCGGCGGCGGGTCCGTCGACATCGAGCCGGTGCTGGCGCGCGCCCGCCCCGACGGCGGCTTTCTGCTGCCCGATCCGGCCGATATGGTCGCGCATTGCGCGCTGCACGCCTTCAAGGACACCGAGCTCGACGGCCGCCTGCGCGAGCTGATGGATTTCGACCTGCTGGTGCGCGAGCTCGGCGCTGCCGATCCCGTGACCTTCTCGGCGTTGCTGCTCGAGCGCGCCGATGCGCTGGGCGCGCCGGCCGGTCGCGCACTGCGGTGGGCCGCGCGCTATGCGACTGCCTGGCTGGGCACGCCGGTGGGCGAGGGTGCGCTGCCGGCGGCGCTCGGCGCCCGCCGGCGCGCGCGTCGCGCCTGGGCGCCGCCGCCGGTCCGTGCCTGGGCGATGGACGCGCTCGTGGGCGCCGCGATGCTGCCTGGCGCCGTCCAGGCGCCCGCGCTGGCGCAGCGTCTGGCCCGGCTCGCGCTGCTGGCGCGCTACCACGTGGGGCGCATGCCGCTGCGCCTGCTGTTGCCCCACCTCGCTCGAAAGCTGCGCGGGCGCCGCCACGAGCGGCCGCGCTGAGTTCGCGCATCGGCCGTCGCGCCCACGGGCGCCACGATCGGTCGATGAGCGCTTCCGATCCTCCGCTTCCGGGCGTCGCGCCGGCCGCCGTCGCATTCGACGCGAGCGAGGCGTGGGCGCGCAACCTCGGCTGGGTCAGTGCCGCCGAGCAGCGGCGGCTGCGCGCCAGCCGGGTGGCCATCGCCGGCCTCGGCGGCGTCGGTGGCGCGCATCTGCTCACCCTCGTGCGTCTGGGCGTGGGTGCCTTCCATCTGGCCGATCCGGACGTCTTCGAACTGGCCAACTTCAACCGGCAGGCCGGCGCCCTGGTCTCGACCCTCGGGCGCTCCAAGCTCGAGGTGCTCGCCGACATGGCGCGCGACATCGATCCGGAGCTCGCGCTGCGCCTTTTTCCCGAGGGCGTGAGCCCCGGCAACGTCGAGGATTTCCTCGACGGGGTCGACCTCTACGTCGACGGTCTGGACTTCTTCGCCTTCGAGGCCAGAGCGGCGGTGTTCGCCGCCTGCGCGCGTCGCGGCATCCCGGCGATCACCGTGGCGCCGCTGGGCATGGGCGCGGCCCTGCTCAACTTCGTGCCCGGCGGCATGAGCTTCGAGAGCTACTTCCGCTGGGATGGCTGCGACGACACCGGCAAGGCGTTGCGGTTTCTCGCCGGGCTTGCACCCTCGCTGCTGCATGCGAGCTATCTGGTCGATCCCTCGGCCGTCGATCTCGCGGCGCGCCGCGGTCCGTCGACGGTGATGGCCTGCCAGCTCTGCGCGGGCATCGCCGGCACCGAGGCACTCAAGCTGCTGCTGGGCCGCGGACCGGTTCTGGCCGCGCCGCGCGGCGTGCACTTCGATGCGTATCGGCAGCGGCTGCGTGTGACGTGGCGGCCCGGTGGCAACGCACATCCGCTGCAACGCGCGCTGATCGCGCTGGCCCGCCGTCGCTACCCGGGTGCCCTTGAGGACAGCGCGCCGCGCTCTGGCGCTGCCGGCACGACCCCGGAGGCGCTGCCGAACCTGCTGATGGCTGCGCCACCCGGCGGCGCTCCGCCGCCCTGGCCGGCGCTGCTCGAGGCCGCTCGCTGGGCGCCCAGCGGCGACAACACCCAGCCCTGGCGTTTCGAGGTTCTCGACGAGCGGCGTGCGGTGCTCCACGGTTTCGACACCCGGCACTGGTGCGTCTATGACATCGACGGCTGGCCCAGCCGGCTGGCGATCGGCGGGCTGCTCGAGACGCTGCGCATCGCCGCCGCGGCTCTCGCCGGCCGCCAGCTCGTCTGGCGGCTGATGGACGACTCGGGCGGCCCCGCGTTGCGCATCGAGCTCGTGCTGACCAGCGCGGGCCCTGCCGCCGAGCCGGCCGGCTCGGGGCTGCCCGATGACGCCGCGCTCGCCGCCGTGATCGCGCGGCGCAGCGTGCAGCGCAGGGCGTTGTCGATGCGGCGGCTGTCGCACGACGACCGCCAAGCGATCGAGGCCGCGGTGGCCCGCGCCGGCGACTTTGCCTGCGTCTGGTTCGAGAGCCTGCACGAGCGGCTTGTGCTGGCGCGGCTGCTGTCGGCCAGCACCCGCATCCGCTTGCGTCTGGCGGCCGCCTGGCGCACCCACGCCCGCGTGATCGAGTGGGGCGCGCGGTTCAGCACCGATCGCATCCCCGATCGGGCGATCGGTCTGGACGGCGCGACGCTGCGGCTGATGCGCTGGGTGATGGCGCGCGAGGCGCGGGCGTTGTCCTTCGCCCGTGGTCCTGGCGCCACCCTGTGGCCGCGCCTGTGGCTGGACCTGTGGCCGGCGACGGCCTGCGCCGCGCATCTGGCGATCGTGCGCCGCGATGCGGCCGCCCCCGATGCGACGGACGACTTCGCGCTCGGCGCGGCCATGCAGCGCGCCTGGCTGACGGCCGAGGCGCGCGGCCTGCGACTGCAGCCCGAGATGGCGTTGCCCATCTTCGCGCAGTACGGAGCGCGCGATGCCGCCTGCCTGGGCGACTCGCAGGCTGAAGCCCGGCGGCTGGCTCTGCGATGGCATGCGCTGCCGGGCATCGCGGGACGCCACTGGGGCATCTGGCTGTGCCGGCTGGGCTACGGCCCGGCGGCTGTGGCGCGCTCGCTGCGCCGTCCGATCGAGATTTCCGCCAACCGCCAGGCCGACCCGCCTGGCTCCAACTTCCGAAAGGAGTTTCCATGAAACCGAGATACACCCTGCGCGCCGCGGCCGGCGCGCTCGCTCTGGCCGCCGCCGGCGGAGCGCACGCGGCGTTCATCACGAACGCCGACCTCAGCGGCGCATCCTGGTCGGGCTTCGACTGGGATTCGAACGGCGCGGCCCTCATCCGCGGCTTTCAGCCGATCGCCGGCACTGCCTTCACCCTCGAGGTGTGGTCGTGGGCCGCTCATCTGAAGGACGGGGCGACCAACCTCGCCACGCCGCGCATGGACATCAATCCCGATGGCGTCGCGGCCTACGCTGGCGGCTACGAGTACACGCTGTATGCATCGCTGCAGGAGACGGTAGCCAGTTGCGTCGTCAACACCTGCAGCTTCAACGTCACCGGCGGCAGCTGGGAGATCTGGTATGACCCCGCGCAGAACGCCCAGCGCACGGCCTCGACCGGGTTTCGCGATGGCACGATGGTCCTGCAGGGCAGCTTCGGTCCGCAGCCCACCGGCAGCTTCACCAGCTTTCCGGGCACCGGCGGCTATGGCATCAGCGCCGTGACGGGGCAGGTCGGCCTTACCGATGGGGCCTTCATCAACCCCGAGCTATCGATCACGATCGCCAGCTCCACCCTGCAGGATGGCCAGTACACGACCAACGGCTGGACCGCGCCGCTGTCGTTCGACGGCTACACGCCGCAGAACGGCGACCTCGTCTATCAGGCCGATGCCAACCAGAGCTTCGATGTGCCGGCGCCGCCGGTGCTCGCGCTGCTGGGCAGCTCGCTCTTCGGGCTCGCGCTGCGCCGTCGCAGAGCGCGCGCCGCATGCTGATGGGAGCATGCGACGGATCGGCCGCCGGCGTCAGCCGGCGGCCGCACGAAGGCGGTTACTGGCCGCGGGCGGCCGCGTCGGAGCGGGTCGCGTTCAGCGACCGCGCAAGCGTCGTGCCGGAACGCCGCCCCAGACCTCGCCCGCCGGGATGCGGGTTCCCTTGGTGACCACCGCACCGCTCGAGACGATCGCGTCGTCGCCTATCGTCAC
>Ga0315904_10013095_pt1 | contig 10421 bp, 7 predicted proteins | sample LakEriMetagenome_6_FD_203529 | JGI IMG/M metagenome (GOLD analysis project Ga0315904, IMG submission 203529) | Freshwater fungal communities from buoy surface, Lake Erie, Ohio, United States - Buoy 12 MA120 | ecosystem: Environmental > Aquatic > Freshwater > Lake | place: USA: Lake Erie, Ohio... | reverse complement strand
ATCGAATGGAATCTGAGCTTTACAAGTACGAAGAAACTAGCCCAACGCTGAATCATCCCGTTCAGAACGTAAGCTGGCTCGATGCGGTGATGTATTGCAATTGGCTCAGTCGGAGGCAAGGTCTCACTCCCGCATATCGCTATGTAGGAAAGAAAAATTTCAAAGATTACGATGGTCGCGAAAAACAAATTGACAAGTGGGAACAGGTTGGGGGGGCGAATGGCTATCGCTTGCCGAGCGAGTGGGAATGGGAGTACGCATGCCGTGCGGGGAGCAAAACGGATTGGAGTAGTGGTAGCGATGAGTCGTTGCTTGCCGTGTATTCTCAGACGTACCCATCTAAACTGACATCACCAAGTGGCCACAAACTTCCAAATGCATGGGGGGTGCATGATATGCATGGCAACGTCTGGGAATGGTGCTGGGAGCAGCTTGAAGTACAACAGGGCTCGCTCCGCGTGTTCCGTGGCGGCGGTTGGGGCAACGATGCCGCGAATTGCCAGTCGGCGGACCGTTACGGGTACGACCCGTCGGGCCGGAACAGCAACTTCGGCTTCCGTCTTGCCCTGAGTTCCCCATCAGGAATCCCCAAGTTGCCGGAGGCGGACAAGTAGAGCGGAGCCTAGGGTTGTAGGCACGAAGCGAGCCAGGGCCGATGCCCGCGAGCGTAGATGCCGAAGACCCTTGGCGAAGCAAGGCTGCGAGATTTCGGCATTGGTCTTTCGTGTGCGCAGAGGGCTAGGCCCTCTGCGCAAAAAATTTTTTGCCAACTAGGCCAACTAAAGACCGGGGACAGACCCAGTGTTGATGCCTAACTTGTACGAACTGCTACTGCCGAGTAATCAAAGGACGGCCAAGTTTTATGTGGGCAACAAAATCGATCAAACCGAAGGCACCACATTGTTGGATACTTCACTACCGGGAAAATCAAACTCGGGCCATGACACTTACGGTGTGTTCACCGACAAGCAGCGCTGGCAACTTGTCGAATACTTGAAGTTCTCCAGGGGCGATGCCCCTGGCTATGTTGATTATGGCCGTTGGCCAATTGGGTTGCTCGTCACGTTCACCCTTCACCCTTCCAACTTCTCACTTCAAACTTCCTCCAATCCCCCCTTCGCCCCCAGGGCTTTGGCTGGGGGAGGAGCCGGTGGCTCCAGAGAGTAGAGGGTAGAAAGTAGAGAGTGGAGAAAACCTAGTTCGGGGTTGGAGAGGAAAGCGCGCTGGAGGCTGTTTGATTGTAAAACGTTTGTTGGTCTTTTTCGCCAAAGGCGATATTCATCGTAGCCTGGGGCAACACCCCAGGAATTGGTGATCGTTCCCCCCTTTTTTTCATCGCCAGCAATCATGCGTAACGTTTCCCAGGGGCGATGCCCCTGGCTATGTTGATTATGGCCGTTGGCCAATTGGGGTGCTCGTTACGTTCACCCTTCAACCCTTCACCCTTCCAACTTCTCACTTCAAACTTCCTCCAATCCCCCCTTCGCCCCCAGGGCTTTGGCTGGGGGAGGAGCCGGTGGCTCCAGAGAGTAGAGGGTAGAAAGTAGAGAGTGGAGAAAACCTAGTTCGGGGTTGGAGAGGAAAGCGCGCTGGAGGCTGTTTGATTGTAAAACGTTTGTTGGTCTTTTTCGCCAAAGGCGATATTCATCGTAGCCTGGGGCAACACCCCAGGAATTGGTGATCGTTCCCCCCTTTTTTTCATCGCCAGCAATCATGCGTAACGTTTCCCAGGGGCGATGCCCCTGGCTATGTTGATTATGGCCGTTGGCCAATTGGGGTGCTCGTTACGTTCACCCTTCAACCCTTCACCCTTCCAACTTCTCACTTCAAACTTCCTCCAATCCCCCCTTCGCCCCCAGGGCTTTGGCTGGGGGAGGAGCCGGTGGCTCCAGAGAGTAGAGGGTAGAAAGTAGAGAGTGGAGAAAACCTAGTTCGGGGGTGGAGAGGAAAGCGCGCGGGAGGCTGTTTGATTGTAAAACGTTTGTTGGTCTTTTTCGCCAAAGGCGATATTCAACATAGCCTGGGGCAACACCCCTGGAATGGGTGATCGTTTACCAGGGGCGATGCCCCTGGCTATGTTGACTATGGCCTTTGGCCAACCGGAATGCCCGTCCCCCCTCCAACTTCTCACTTCCAACTTCTCCCTTCCAACTTCTTCTTTTCCCCCCTTCGCCCCCAGGGCTTTGGCTGGGGGAGGAGCCGGTGGCTCCAGAGAGTAGAGGGTAGAAAGTAGAGAGTGGAGAAAACCTAGTTCGGGGGTGGAGAGGAAAGCGCGCTGGAGGCTGTTTGATTGTAAAACGTTTGTTGGTCTTTTTCGCCAAAGGCGATATTCAACATAGCCTGGGGCAACACCCCAGGAATTGGTGATCGTTCCCCCCTTTTTTTCATCGCCAGCAATCATGCGCAACATTTCCCAGGGGCGATGCCCCTGGCTATGTTGATTATGGCCGTTGCCCAATTGGGGTGCTCGTTACGTTCACCCTTCAACCCTTCACCCTTCCAACTTCTCACTTCAAACTTCCTCCAATCCCCCCTTCGCCCCCAGGGCTTTGGCTGGGGGAGGAGCCGGTGGCTCCAGAGAGTAGAGGGTAGAAAGTAGAGAGTGGAGAAAACCTAGTTCGGGGGTGGAGAGGAAAGCGCGCGGGAGGCTGTTTGATTGTAAAACGTTTGTTGGTCTTTTTCGCCAACGGCGATATTCATCGTAGCCTGGGGCAACACCCCTGGAATGGGTGATCGTTTACCAGGGGCGATGCCCCTGGCTATGTTGACTATGGCCTTTGGCCAACCGGAATGCCCGTCCCCCCTCCAACTTCTCCCTTCAAACTTCTCCCTTCCAACTTCTCCCTTCCAACTTCTCCCTTCCAACTTCTCCCTTCCAACTTCTTCTTTTCCCCCCTTCGCCCCCAGGGCTTTGACTGGGGGAGGAGGGGACGGGGGTGGAGGGGGCAAAGCGCGCTGGAGGCTGCTGGGCTGTTTGATCTTGCATCGGGGGCGGTTCAAGTTGCCTTACGTGATTGTTCTCGGTAGTTTTGGCAAGATCACATCGTGTCTAATAGCCCATCGGTGCGCAGGTTATTCGTCTTAATCGACGAACCGGCGTCCCCAATCACTTCACGACCATGCCCCGCTGCGAGACTTTACAATCTGATGCTGAGTGGATCGCACTCGATACATTGGTTCAAAAGCTGGAGGATCGGTTTGGCCATTCGATCGTTCGCAGCGAGTGCGTACCACCCCAGGCACCAGAGAGCGGGTCTTGGACGCGATTGTTAGGTCCGCAGAGGTAAAACGATCCAAGCTCACCAAGAAAGGGTTTCCGTTGGATCGTAGTATTCTGCTGTTGTATGACGACTTCCGTTTCTCCGAGTCTCGGGAGGTGATTATCGACACTGCGGATTGCGTAGAGTTGCAAGTTTTCCACAGCGTGGGTTGGATCCCCGCATTCTCCAGAGTGACCAATCGCTTATTTCCGAATTGGGCTGGTCGCCCCTGCAAACTCCTCTGGAGTGTCCGCAAGGATTGGATGGGGCGCTGAGCGATTGGTGTTGCCAATCGATCCACTTACGTTTCTCACAGACCGTTCTCGGCCACTTTTTTTGAGCCACTGTAGCTGCATATTGAGCTTGCTGATGTGCTCGTCGAGTTCTGCAGTTTAGGGATCGTCTTCTACTTTGTCTTTGCGGTCGGCTGGCCCGACAACGACCGACTCAACACCTTCGAGAAGCTGCCGCTTCCTGAGCTCAACTTGAGTGGGGTGAACCTGGTGCAATTTGGCTATCTCAGCGACTGTCTTAAGACCTTTGATAGCATCTAAGGCTATCTTCGACTTGAAGGTAGCACTAAACGATCGCCTCTTTCCTGGCATATACACTCTCCTTGTTGAAGCCCAAAAAAAGGCCTTTTTCGGCTCAAAAAATAAACAGATTTCTATCTAAATCGTGGTCCGAATAATTCCGAATAATGAGGCCACTTCAGTCAGGGCGTTTGCCTGCCGTTGACAACCAAGCTTTTCAATTGATTTCCTGCATTCCGTGTGGATTGCCGTGCCTCTTTCGAAAAAAACCGCTGGATTAAGCCGGAATTTTGAAAAAAAGTTGCAAATGAAAATCTCGTAACTAGCCTAAACGCAGAACGACTAGGTTAGACGAGTCTCAGATCATAACCTAAGCAACCTGAAAAGCATCACACAACTGGGATATGTTTTATGCCGAAAAAAGCTCCAAAAGCTCGTAAACCAGTCAAAACAAGGGCTAGAAGTAAAGCTCCATCTGCCCCGAATCAATTCAAAATAAATGTTCCTCCTGAAAATTCTTCCACCGAAACTTGGAAATGGGATCTAGAAGATAGCGACAAACCTTGGAGCCTTCCTTTGAATAGACCGATCGGAATTCCCAAAAAAAACGACATAACGATTTTTCACGCTTTCGAATCAGTCCGAAAGGCAAGAGATCAAGAATGGGTGAGCAAAGAATTTAGGAACGGGGAAGTTTTTGTAGACGACAGGAAAGGAGATGTTCTTTTTGAACTTGATTCAACAAAAACACAGGATGACACCGCTAGATTCAGCATCGTTAGATGTAACAATGGAACCATGGTTGCGATAACCCTCCGTCTTAAAAAGCTAAATAAATTCGAACATTTACCTGCATACAAATTTCTAAAACCGAATGATGCATGGTCTCAAATTGATAACCAAGAAAGTGTTCCGAAAACCACTGAAGGGAATCCCTCAAAAGAACCTAATAAAATAATATGGATCGATCCTTCGAGGAGCGATAAGAACGATTTCATCGCACGAAACTTCGATATAGCTCGTATTCTTTGGCAAGCAATTCAAGGAAAAAAGCCAACCGAGAAGGGAGCGGATAGTCCACAGATAGAAAAGCCTGCTTCAGGACTTCTGGTAATCGCAGGAGCAACAAACTCAGGAAAATCTGAATTAGCAAAATCTATCGTTGGGGACTATTTACAGCGTAGGCGACTTGCAGAAACGGATAAGATGTTAAATCTCATAACCCTGGAGGATCCAATCGAAGCATGGCTTGCCGACGCGACAAATGAAGATGTCATCAGAGGCTTCTATAATTTGGGTGTATGCTATATACCGCGGCAACTGCACAAGGACACGGATTCATTGAAAAGCGCCTTAAAAGACTCGAAAAGGCAGTCGCCCGAGTGCTTTTATGTTGGAGAGATACGGGAAAAAAACGATTGGAAAGAAGCCATAGAATTCGCGTCATCAGGCCATCTAATCGTAGTCACAACCCACGCGACAAACCTACGTGAAACAATACAGAGAATACTAAACGCGACTGAATCTGAAAGCCCGCAACGTAGAAAAATAGTCGCTGATGCGCTTTGTGCTGTAATTCACGCAAGGTTTATTGATTACAAACAAGGAGATAAGAAGCATAAGGTTCAGGCACCTACATTCTGGGTCGCGAATTCGAGATCTAGAAATGAGCTTGTTCGAGACGGAATATCGTCCGTCATTGGCAATCAAAGTACATGCTTTAACCGTCAGCAACTCGCGATTGAAACGCTAAAGAGGTTTTCGAATTCGAGCGGCGGTCCGACGCCCTTATCGATATTGACTGATGAGGACTTAGTTAATCTTATAAAAGAAATCTCCAAACAAGATATTTCCGAGGTGATTGGATGAACGCATCAGGTAAACGAAACTCAAAGAAAAACATACCGTTCGGATTTGGAATTTCCGATCTCGACAGGCTATTTGAGAACTCAAGTAAACTGAATGTTAGACAATGGAGTTGCGCGATAACGGGAGGAAATGGGTCAGGGAAGTCGATTTTAGCACTCCACGTCGCGGCAAATTACCTAGCGAACGCGAGAGAAAACAGCTCAAAAGACACCCCTGTCAAATTACCTCGTGTGATCTATGTTTCCTCCGACTTATCGTTTGAACAAGCCGGGGCAATCTGGGAGGGTTTTGGGCTTGACTTTATGAAGGCACGGAAGGCTATACTTGAAAAAGCCTATAAAGAATTTAAAAGCCAAAAAGAGCTGATCGAATTTATGCTCGGAGAAAAACCCTTCGGAAGTGGTAAAATTGAATTAAATCAGATAGATCCAGTAAATAAAGAGGACGTTCACAGGCTGTTGTCGTATTCCCATGAACCGGAGGGATCGGAATTAGTTAAAATACATTTTCTGGATTTACAAAGAAATACAACAGGCGACGATTGGGCGTTCTTGAATAGCCTTACTGGTTTTTTAGGAACAGAGAGCCAGAGAAAAGTCCAAGGATCAGAAAACACGAAAAGCTTCTCGGACTTGATCATAATTGATGCGGTTGAGGGGTTACAAACAATCACAGGCGATATTGACGCCTATGGTGAGGGCCGCAGTAGGAGGGCACGTGTAGCCCAACTTGCAAGAAATTGTACAGCGACCGACACAAATCTTGTATTCGTTATTGAAAAAGAAAATGATAATATTAGAGAGCCAGAACAATTCATCACAGATTACGTTTTCGCATTGCGCACAAAAAATGATTCCGACTATATTCAACGAGCCATTGAAATTGAGAAATTTCGCGGGTGTGCCCATGCAAGGGGCGAGCATGAGATTATGTTCCGAACTGGCAAAGGAACCTTTAGCGGTGACGAGTCCCATATTGATGATCCTCGTATCACATGGCTACCGACGTTCTTCATAGAGCAATCAAGTCGAGGCGAGAATTCAAAGCAAGAAATAATTGCTCAAATCAACAAGATGGGGACACAAGATGTGCGATTGATCTTTGAAAAGGATCTTGAAAAGTCTACTTCTGATACAGACCCTGGTAAGGTTCTTCTGAGGGAGGCGATCGACGAACACTTGAAAAAGTATGGAGAGCTTAAGCATTTAGCTCATATCAAAGTGATGGAGTCGGTTCATTATTGGAATGCAAAGTTTCGGGAAGACCACTACCAGCTGCCGCTTGAGCAACTACCGCCAACCTTTGGTATTGATCTGGTTGATTCTTTACTCGGCAAAAAACCGAGTTCAGGTAGCGATAGTTCGCATTTGCCCGGGACCCATCAAGGAGCAGAGAACCTCCAACCCCAGAGTAGCATGCCGACAGGTTCTGTAACATTATTTCTCGGAGATGCAGGGACGCCAAAGAGCAAACTTGCTCGACGTTTCCTGTCGCGAGCTTTGAAGACGAAGGATCTGCTACATGAGTATAAGAGAGGAGCAACTACTCCTGGTGATTCCCCGACTCCTGGATCGACAACGATCGTCAGTCGTACAGACGGAAATCGGTCTAATTTGCACTTTGAAGATTCTGGCACTTTTGTAGAAAGCGATCGCAGTTTCGATGATTCGGATTTCGGTGGTGTCGCGATATATTTCACGACGGATATGATTGATAAGAGTTCCGTAATTGACCAACTCAGCGAGCACATTGCACAGGATATCAACGACGAAGATCCACTTAAATTCGAGGATTTTAATAATCAAAAAGGTCGTATCCGCAAATACATAGAAAGAAATGAATCCGATTCAACTAAGTCCCGGCTATTCGTACGCCGTCTGTCTGCACGACGATTGACGACTGCATATCTCCTGTCCGTTGTCAAAATGCAACTTGAGTGGGCGGAAACTCAGGTTCGTCGATTTAACAACGGCAGCGTGAATAAACAAATTAAAAACTCAGATATCCGTTTTGTCATTGATGACTGGTCGCAGTTAATTGAAACTCATCCAAATCTAGCTCAAGATCCTTTGTTTCTTCAAAGCTTACTCGCTTTGATTAGGAGCAAAGGCGTAATGACGATTCTTGTTTCGACGCAACCAGGCAAGCCATATTTATCACCAACGGAAAGAAATCCAAGTGACTTGAGGCGTATTGACGAACAGCAGGTCTACTTCTGGAACGTGTCCTTCCACGGCGAGCGGCGAACCGCAATCACCTGTCTTCTTGACAATAAGGGCGATTTCGATCCGGAAATTTACGAAATTAGAAGTTCGAACATTAAAAACTCTATCGAATGTATTAAGGTTTCCAGAGAATTTGGATTTTACTCTGGCCTTGAATCAGGTGAGGCCAAGCGTGTTCCGTTGGAGGTTAGATTAGTTGGGCATTCCGACAAAGCCCAACACACAAATGGAGTCGCGTTTCCAACGTATTACAAACAAGCATCCGATTTGCTGGAGAATCTTTTTTCATCTCCAGATGGCAAGGTTTTGAAAGTTCATCATACTGATGACTATGAGTCGCAAGCAGTTTTGGCTGATTGGACGGATGGAAGCCCTCAGGGTAAGACCATGGTTATTCAGATAGATGAGTTTTGGAATTGCCGCCCAAACATGCTCATGAATTTAGAAAGATATTGGAAAAAAGATGTTGTTGCGAAATGGAGTCAAAGTGAATCGCGCTTTGTACAGAGCGATTCGGAATCCGACGTTTATGCTCTTTGGCAAACGCTCGATCAGCCTGAATGCAATAGCAGGGAATTTGAAAATGTTGACTCTGCTCGAAAAAGATTGCTTTTAGCTGGGAAATCGAATTCTGCGGAAGACAAGAACAACGTACATAGGATGAACCTTAGCCGGGAGGATAATCATCCCTATTGGGAGATTGACCGTATACCGCTTTATTGGGATTTTGGATTTATCATTGCAGACAAAGCGCTTTGGGAGAGTTGCGCAAATAATCATGTTCGAGATCTTAGGGGCGAAGCGCTGCCAATACATGAGATTTGGGATCAGCTTTGCTTACCTGACGATCGCATTCGCAATAGCGGAAATTGTGACGGCACCCCCAAAAGACGCCCCGTAGATTGGCTTGCTTTTATTTCAGCTTGCCACCTAATTTCACGACAGCATCCTGGTACTATTCCTTTCGACCTTGAAAGTGCGTCTTCTGAATCTATCGTCTGTATCTTACTAGAGATTTGGGGATCTGTTGCTGAGCAAAATGCAATAGAAAATGAAGGAATTACGACGACATTTAATCTACTGAGGAAAAGGGGAAGTGCCCAGACCCACGAAAAAGCAACTTTTGCACAGCGATCGGATCCAAACCTTAGGCAATTAGTAGAGAAACATCCAACGTCGTTGTTCATCGCATGTTCCTTAGTTGTGCAAGCGCTGAGCCACATCCAAGGTACGCATGATCGCGGTACCCAGAAAGTTAGCAATAGCGATAGATTTGTTGCGTCTCGCCAGTTTTATTCGACAGCAAGCCCGCTTCTGATTAAAAGCCTGGAATCGAAGCGGCAACTTTGTAGTCTTCGGTTACCTGGGCAATACAGCGTAAGGGGCGATTGGTATTTATCTGTTCCGAACGGGAGTCGCAGTTGGCTGCTTGCAGAGCGATGTATCGATATTCTATGTAGCAGACGTATGAATTTGCTTCGGCTAATTGACGGGATTGGGCTTCCGGTAAGGGACATCGTTCATGATTCGAAAATGAAAAATATTGCCACATCACTGCTCCGATGGAATAAGGAAATAGGGAGGGCAGAGTCGCTTAGTTACGGCGAGGTTCAGAGACTAGGCAGTGACTTTGTGGAAGGCTCTGATTCAACTAAAAAAGACGATTTTTACTGGCTGTGGCGTTCGAGTATTCGGAATTATGAGCGAGAAGCATTTTATCTTAGGAGATGGATAGGCAGGATGCTCTTCGACAAACGGAAATGGTTAAATACAGTAGTATCTGATGGAGTAGAAGGCATGCTTATTGCATTTTATAAAGCTTGCGATATGCACGCTCGAACGAAAGGCAAGAAAAACAATATTGACGAATTTGAGCAATTTCATGGATTTTTTACGCCGAGTGATGAAGGGAAATTGGAAGCACGGTATTTCTGGAATATGAAAGAAACGCTACAGTCGGCGTTACGTAAGACCGCGACGATTCAAAATGGTCACCTCGGACAAAGCGAGTAAACCCAGTATGAAAGTAACCGCACTTTAAAAAAAATCGAAAGCAAATGCTCGCGTGAACTATAGTTGCTATTGAAACGAAAATAGCCCTCAAGGGTTAAGTTGGTTGCTAAAGTGTCAGTGAGCGCTTTAAAAGGTGCCACTCATGGGCGTTTCGCAGGGGGCATTTTCTGGTTTCTTGGTACGCTGGCCCCTTTTGGAGCAATTGCCTCCGATGGAACCGACCCGGTGGGCGCTTTGTCATCGGTGGCCCCTTTTGCCCCAGATCGTCGCAATTCCCTTGCAACGGATTTTCTGTCGATGTCCAGCGCTCGAGCGATCTGTCGCCGGCTCATCCCGGAGGCAAAAAGCTGCGTAATTCCCTGTGTTTTGTCCATTGAGAGCCTGTTTGGCATCGGCGATTCCTCGACGGAGGTAACGAAACACCCTCTAAAGAAATCAACTGCCTCGTCCTTGTCCAACTGGCCCCTTTTGAAAGCGCCCTAACTTGGCCCCTTTTAGGCGCGCGCTGACACGCGTCGAAC
>Ga0315904_10013094_pt1 | contig 10422 bp, 7 predicted proteins | sample LakEriMetagenome_6_FD_203529 | JGI IMG/M metagenome (GOLD analysis project Ga0315904, IMG submission 203529) | Freshwater fungal communities from buoy surface, Lake Erie, Ohio, United States - Buoy 12 MA120 | ecosystem: Environmental > Aquatic > Freshwater > Lake | place: USA: Lake Erie, Ohio... | reverse complement strand
GCCTGCGGCAGGATTGATCACCCTCGCCGGCTTGTGCGTGGCGGGTTTGATTGCCGGGATGACCTGGTTTTGTGAACGGACCTTCCCCGAACTGCTGGATGTCATGGTCCTGTCGCGGACACGCCTGGACCCCGGGGCGAGATATGCGGTGACGACCGTCTGTCGCTACGCCGTGCTGCTCCTCGGCTCGTTGGCCGCATTCCAGCAACTGGGAATTGGCTGGGCGCAGCTCAACTGGCTGGTTGCGGCGATGACCGTGGGGCTGGGTTTTGGCCTGCAGGAAATCTTCGCGAATTTTATTTCCGGATTGATCCTCCTGATGGAGCGGCCGGTTCGCATCGGCGACATTGTCTCCATTGGAGACGTCACGGGCAGCGTGACCCGCATCCGGATGCGGGCGACCACCATCACCGATGGCGATTTGCGGGAATTGATTGTTCCCAACAAGGAACTGATCACCGGCCGTGTGATCAACTGGACGCTGACGAACACCCTGTCGCGGTTGACCATCAAGGTGCGTGCTGCCGTGGGGACGGATCCCGACCTCGCCCGTGGGCTGCTGCTGGGAGTCGCCCAGAAGCACCGGCTGGTGCTGAAGCAACCGGCACCCTCGGCACAATTCGAGGAGTTTGCCGAGAATTCTCTGGTGTTCTCGCTGCGGGTCTGCGTGGGGAATTGCGATGTGGTTTCTTCGGTGCGGCATGAACTGCTGACGATGATCAAGCGCGAGTTCCAGGAGGCGGGAATTGTGACCAGTGTGCAGCCGGCGAAGACCGGCACGTTGACCGCGCCTGTTGCGGGAGTCGCTGCACCGGCGACACCGGCCGTGTCGATGGCGGTTGCGGAAACGGGTCGTCCGTCCGAAACCGTACCAAAGCCACATTTGCCCGGGATGAGCGGTGGACCGTCGGCTGGAAAACTGCCGACCGGGACCCAGGCATGAACGCGCAGGTCAGGTGCTGTTCCCGAGTAGGGCGGTCCTGCCACCGAGGCCCGAGACTCCGAAAAGAGATGGGCAACCATGCAGCACATTGACCTGATTCTTACCATTACCGGGGGTATTGCTGCAGCGGCGCTGCTGGGCTACCTCGCGCTGAGACTGAATGTTTCACCACTGGTGGGTTATCTGCTGGCGGGAGTCGTGGTGGGTCCGCACACTCCGGGCTTTGTTGCCGACCACACCCTCGCCGAGCAATTGGCCGAGATCGGCGTGGTCTTGCTGATGTTTGGCGTGGGACTGCAATTCCATGTCGAGGAGCTGATCGCGGTAAGGAGACTGGCGGTCCCTGGAGCTGTGTTGCAGAGCGTTGTGGCGACCCTGTTGGGCCTTGGCCTGGGAGTGAGCCTCGGCTGGGGTTGGCAGGGGAGCCTCGTGTTTGGCCTGGCATTGTCGGTCGCGAGTACCGTGGTGTTGACCCGCGTGTTGTCGGACCGCGGTGAACTGCACACAGGCGTGGGGAGGCTGGCCATCGGCTGGCTGGTGGTGGAGGACATCTTCACCGTGGTGGTGCTCGTTCTTCTGCCGGAATTGTTCGGAACTGAAGCCGCGGGGGGAATCTCATTCCTGGTGGCCATCCTGCTCGTCCTGGTAAAAATTGCCGCCCTGGTGGGAATCCTGTTGATCGGAGGGGGACGGCTGATTCCGTGGATTCTGGAGAAAGTTGCAGAAACCCGCTCCCGCGAGCTCTTCACGCTGACAGTGCTGGTACTGGCGCTGGGGGTGGCTGTGCTGTCGGCCAAGTGCTTCGGTGTGTCCATGGCACTCGGAGCCTTTCTGGCAGGAATGGTCGTCGGGCGATCGGAATTCAGCCTGCGCGCAGCCGTCGATGCACTCCCGATGCGCGACGCGTTTGCCGTACTGTTTTTCGTCTCGTCGGGAATGCTGTTTGATCCTGCAAAAGTCTGGCAGTCGCCCGTTGCACTGATGGGAACTGCGGTGATTGTGCTGTGTGCCAAGCCGTTGTCGGCACTGCTGATGCTGCGATGGATGGGGCAATCCAGCCAAGTCGGACTTCCGGTGGGAGTGGCACTCGGTCAGATCGGCGAGTTTTCGTTCATCCTGGCCGGTGTTGGCCACAGCCTGGGAGTGCTGCCGGAAGAGGCCCATCAATCGCTGGTGGCGGTGGCAATGCTGTCGATGGCGGTGAATCCGTGGTTGATGAACTTCGCCCATGGTTGGGTTCGTCGCATGTCGGATCCGCAGAAGTCGCCGGATCTCGATCGAACCCTCGTGGATCTGGATGGACTTCCCCAGTCGGAAGAGCAAGCCATCGTGATTGGTTATGGGCCCGTGGGAAGTTCCATCGTGCGCTTACTCCGTGACAATGGAATTGAGCCGATTGTCGTTGAATTCAATCTCACGACCGTGAGAATGCTGCAGCAAATGGGACTGCGTGCCATCTATGGCAACGCTCGGCAGCCAGGAGTACTGGAGGCGGCCGGAGTCAGTGGCGTACGCAACCTGATTGTCAGTGCACGGAATGTCGAGGGTCTGACAGAACTCGTACGCCGGGCCCGGGAGTTGAATCCCCAATTGCGGGTGCTGGTGCGCAGCGACTATGTCAGCGAGGCGCCGGCACTGCGTTTGGCCGGAGCGAGCCGCGTTGTGACAGACGAGTGCGAAGTGGCTCTCGGATTTGTGGAATTGATTCTGCGCCACCTGGGAGCGACGGCCGAACAGGTCGATCGCGAGCGGGATCGGCTCCGGGCTCAATGGCAGGAGCCGCCCCCTTCAGTGACACTTCACCCAGAGATTGCCGCCGAATGACCGCGGGGGCGACACCAGACCCCGGGACGTCGTTGCGATCAGGTGGTGGTAATTCGGTGCGTGGGGACCGGACGCCCCGGACGGAAGCTCTGCAGAGTTTCGATGCGATGCGTGACACCCAGAGAGTCACAGGCTGCACCGACCTCGTCCCGCACCATCTGCGAAAGGAGTTCCGGATCGATGGCGACGCGGGCATTGACCACGACGTGAGCCTGCTTCACCTGGCAGTTCGAGGGAAGAGACAACTCTGGTGGGGTGAAGCTGCTGACCAGGTTGGCAACGCCGTAGAAACCTTCCCAGAGCCCAATCGATTTCAGGTGCGCTGTCTCGGCACCCACCGCTTCGAATCGTTGTCGCAACCGGTCAATCAGTTCGACCAGCAGTGAGTCGAGGGGAAACTCGCGGGGCGAATCGACCACGATCTGGCTGTTCAACCAGCCAAGTTCGGCCTCACCCTCGGCATAGACGTCGTAGTCCAGTTCCATGACCCGTTGGCCGAAGGCGCCACGCTGGTCGAGAAATTCGCACAACTGTTCAAAACCGGCCCCGGTTCGGGCTGAGATCCGCACGATGGGGCGCCCGGGAAACTGCCGCTGCAGCAGGTCGGTGAGTTCCGTCACCTGGTCGGGTGTCAGTTCGTCCAGTCGATTGATGATGAGGAAGTCGGCCTCTTCGAGTTGCTTGCGGAAAATGTATTCGGCCTTGGGAGAGAACCCCCCCCGGCCCGAATTGCTGAGGATCCGCAATCCATGGCTCGGTTTGAGGATGACTCCATACGGAGCCACATCGAGCGGTTGCTGATAGACCTGGACGAGCGGCCGGATGACCGTGGCGACAAGGTCAGTGCAGCTGCCGACCGGCTCGGCGAGGATGATCTCGGGACGTTCGTCGCTGCCCAGTTGTTCGACGGTGGCGGTCAGTTCGTTGAAGTTGCAGCAAAAACAGGCACCGGCCACCTCTCCCACGTCGAATCCCTGGGATCGAAGCGTATGGGTGTCGACGAGGTCGGTCGTCTGGTCGTTGGTGACAATCCCGACCCGTTTCCCCTGCGCCATGTAGTGGCGGGCCAGTCGGCCAACGGTCGTGGTCTTCCCGGCTCCCAGGAAGCCGCCGATCATGATGTAGCGGGGAGTCATCAAAAAGAATCCAGCGGCGAGACAGCCGACATGCGGCCTGACGGTGAAATCGCGCCAAATGGCCGATCGCGGACGACACTCTAAGAAACGTCAGAATGAGATTCAAGGAGCGTCCGCCGACGACAGCGGCAGTTGCCAGATGTCCCAGGCGGCGGTGGCATGGTATCCTGCGTTGGTGTGGACGGGGGGCCCCACTTCCCACAACAACGAGGTTGCGATGAGTCCTGTGCACGCTCGGCGGGAGTTTCTTTCGATTCTGGGACGAGGTCTTCTGGTCGCTGGGGTCGGAGGTCCCGTGGCCACCGAACTGGGCCTGATTCCCGCCGGAGCCGAAGCATGGGCGGGTGAGGGGGAGACTCCCCGGCTGAACTTCGGGCCGCTGGAGTCCCTGGCGGGACTGTTGGCCGAGACTCCTCCCGAGAAACTCTTGCCGGCCGTTGTCTCGCTGCTCAATGCCGGGACCAGCCTGTCGCAGTTGGTTGGGGCGGCAGCCCTGGCGAATGCCCGGGCTTTTGGTGGGGAGGATTATGTCGGCTTCCACACCTTCATGGCCCTGGCACCGGCACTGCAAATGGCGAGTGAGTTGCCGAGCGACCGTCGGGCGCTGCCGGTCCTGAAAGTGTTGCACCGGAATTCCCGCTGCCTGCATGATCCCGCCCGGGGATCGGTCACCGAGACTCTCGGGGTGGTGAAACCAGCCTCGGGAGGGCCGGCGAGTGCCGAGCAGTTGCGCAACGCGGTCCGGTCCCGAGATCTGCCGCATGGCGAAGAACTCTTCGCGCAGATCGCCCAGGGGAATGCCGACAAGGCGTGGAATGCGATTCTTCCCACGGTATTCGACGGGACCGACGTGCATCGCATCGTCCTCGCTCACCGTGCCTGGGACATGTTGACGCTCGTGGGCCCGGGACATGCCGGGACACTGCTGCGGCAGTCATTGCATTACTGCTGGAAGAATGAGGAATACTCCGCCCGCCGGTATGCCGGTCTGAGGGAACTCCTGCCAAAGTTGTTCGACCAGCACCACCTCGAATCGACGCCGAAGTCGAACGTGACGATTGATGAGGCGTGGCTGGATGGTGCCTGTCACAGCCTGATGACCCTCCCTCCGACCGACGCCTCGGGACAGGTTGCCGAGTGGCTCGCGGCGGGGATTGACCGGACGGCCATCTGCGATGCGCTCGCGTTGGCGGCCAATCAACTCGTTCTGCGTGATGAGGGGCGACCCCGGGAGTGGACCCAGCCGCACAAACCGGTCGGAAGCGTGCACGGCGATTCGATCGGAGTCCATGCCTCGGACTCAGCCAATGCGTGGCGGCATGTGGCCCAGTCGGCCGATCATCGCAACGCCTGTGCCAGTCTCATTCTCGCTGGTTGGCACCTGGCGCTCGACTACCATGAATCGGGCCGGGCGTTCCAGAACTGGGAACCGCGTCCCGTGGACTCTGTGATGCGCGGGGTCACGACCGATGATCCCACGGAACTGCTCAAGGAACTCGACGGCGTGATCCGCGAGAAAGATCAGGAACGTGCCTGTGCTGTGGTCCAGCGATACTGTGACCTCGGACATCCGCACCGTGGCGTCCTCGATCTCCTGCTGCAGTACGCAATCAGCGAGGATGGTGCCCTGCATGCCGAAAAGTACTATCGGACGACCACCGATGAACTGAAACGGGCCCGTTCCAGGTACCAGTCACGGCAACTGGTCGCACTCGCCCGGGTTACGGCCAGTGAATATGGCACGCCGGCCCCCGGATATGCCGAGGCGTGCGACCTTCTCAACGTGAAGGCCCGCGGCTGATCGCCGGCCTCCGTGCTCGATCTGCCCGGGCTGCGTCTGTGAAGCACAACGCCCCGCTGACTTCCCGTGGGGAATGCAGCGGGGCGTTGTCGATTTTCCGTCCGACTCGGGAGTTGCCTGATGACCACTGCAGCAAGTGTGCTGCAGCGAAGTGTGCGTTGGTCGAATCAACAGTCAGCCAACGATGGTCCGTCGGCCAACTCAACTCATTCGGCGAATTTGTACAGAACTTCGTCAGTTCGGAGGTACATGGCCCCGTTGGAGAAGGCGGGGGTGGCGAAGGTGCGTCCCGGGACCTGGTTGGTTCCGAGAATCTCAAATTCGCGGGCCGGTTTGACCCATGTGGCGAGTCCATTTTCGTTCAGGAAGAGGATTCGCCCATTGGCGTAGACCGGGGAGGCTGAGTAGTTGTCTCCCAGACGCTGGGTCCAGTAGACCTCACCGGTTTTGGCATTCACACAGGATGCGATGCCATTGTCGGAGACGAAGTACAGGTCTTCCCCAACCAGAACCGGGGTGGGAGTGCTGGGGGCTCCCCGTTTGAGTCGCCAGGCAATGTGCGACTCGGTGATGTCTCCCTTGCCCCCGAGGCGGACGGCGAGCAACTCGGGATTGTCGTAGTCATGGTTGTAGATGACCAACCCATGCGCAACGGTGGGTTGCGGCACCACCGACCAGCCCGGCGCGAGAACTTTCCAGAGTTCTTCACCGGTGTCGATGTCATAGGCGGCACAGTGATCGGGTCCCGGGGCGAGGACCTGCACCCTGCCATCGACTTCGGCCACAGTGGCCGTGACAAACGAGTGATTGACGCGACCAGTGACCGTTCGTTCGCGTTTCCAGGCGATCTTGCCGGTCTCGGCATCGACCGCCGCGACGTAGGGATTGGCGCTGCCGTCGCAGGCGACGACGAGCTTCCCGGAATGCAGGACGGGTGTGCCACCGCTGCCATGGACGGGGGGGTAGACCAGGTCGGTGCATAGCCACTGCATCTCGCCGGTCTCTGCATTCAGACGCGCCATCCCGAGGGTGCCAAAGTGAACGAAAACGGCATCGCCCTGCACGAGCGGAGTGGGGCTGGCGTGGCTGTTCTTCTTGTGAATGGCTGGGGCCTTTTCGACAGCACGGACCTCGCGGTCCCAAATCAACTTGCCGGTCTGGGCGTCGATCGCAAGGGCCCGCAATGACAGCCCGTCCCCCTCGGGGACGGCAGTCGTGAGGTAAACTTTGCCGCCGGCGACTGACGGAGACGACCAGCCGAGACCGGGAATGGAGATCTTCCAGGCGACGTGCTGCGAGTCGGACCACTCCAGCGGAGTGGCCGGTCCTGGGGAGTGGGCATCTGCGTTCGGCCCCCGAAACTGCGGCCAGTCTCCCCCGAGCAAGGCGGCGACGACAGCGATCTTCAACAGCATGGAGGTCTCCTCAGGCAGGATGCACAGTTCGATGAAAAGCCCGGTCGAGGGGCGACTGTATCGGCCCAGAGAAAGGGCTGGAAGTCAGTTCGCAGTCACAGGCCGCGACTGCTGACTCGGCTGCGCGGTCCCCGTCGTCTTGACACCGAGTGATTCCTGCTGTGCCGTCGACGAGGCGAGGTACTTCTGGAAGGCCGCATCATCGCGCCGGGCGCTTGCTCCACGAAAGACGAGGGCGAAACTGCGTCGATGGCGGGTGGTCGAGGTATTGGGATCGGCGCGGTGAATTGTATTGCCGTGATGGACCAGCAGGTCATTCGGCTGGGCCAGTACGCCGACCTCGCGGGCGTGGTCTGCAGCGCTATACCCGGAGATTCCCTGGGAGAATCCCAGGGTACGGGTCCGGCCGTGGGGGCGCAGGCCCTCCCGGTGTGAGCCGGGGATGTAGCGCAGGCAACCATTTTCCTCATCGACAGAATCAAGGGCGAGCCACATCGTGAGAACCTGCGGCGGCTGCAGGCAGAAGTAGTAGTTGTCCTGGTGTGGCGGTGTGGGGTGGTCTGTGCCCGGCGGCTTGTTGAACCACTCCGATCCCTGACAGGTCGCGGATTCTCCCAGCAACTCTTCGGCCAGCGACTGCCAGGCAGGATGGCGGATGTAGGCCGAGAAAAACGGATCGTTCTCGATCCGGGACATCTGCTTGAGAGTCTCGGGACGTGCTCGATCGTGATAGAAGGCATCTCCCTCGGGAAGGGTGGGAACCACGAGAGTGATGTAGCGGTTCAGTTCGCGTTGCAGTTCCGCGAAGTCGCCCGGATTGAGAAATTGGCGGACGACCACGAATCCGTCCGTCTCAAATGTGGATCGGCGTGACGCAAGTGAAGATGAGGCAGCGGCCATGGCGGGAATCCAGCAGGAGCCGTGTCGGTGGGACAGGGAGGAGTGATGGTGATCCTGCGCGATTTTGCCGGATGGGTCAACCGGGTCAAGTCGGGAACCGCTTCGGAGTGTGCGGCGGGCTCCCCGGATTGCAGGTGTCGACACCAGCAGGCTGATGGTTTGGCTCGTTGCCTCGGTCTGACAGGGAGCGAGATCGTCTGCATAAAAGAAGTTGTCGCAACCTCCAGCACAACCCGCTGAGATTGCATGTCGGGAGAGGGACACTTAAAGTTCGGATCCAGTGTTGTTCCCACTTTCTTGCAGCCCGAGGATGCGATGCCGATTCCGGCCGAGTTGAAGGATGTCAAAGACCTGTTCACCAAGACCGAGTATGGCCTGTTGGAGGCCAGCTATGTCGAAGCACCTGTGGCCGAGTTGAAGAAGAAACTGGCCCTGGCCCGTGCGTTGCGTGACAAATGGAAGGATCAGTACACGCGGCAGCGTCGGGCTGGACAGCAGGCACGTGGTGGCCGTGCGGGAGCTGACAACGATCGCAGCCATGCGAAGGCCGAGTTGTTCACCGAAGCGGTGCGTCGATATGAAGCGCTGATCGCGGCTGCACCGGCAGCGACGACTGCTGCGGCGAAGGCCGCGAAGAAGAAGCCGACCAAGGCTGGCCGGACCCGTGCCCATCGCCAGGATCGTACTGCCACCCGCAAGACCCTGCGGCCGCTGACGACCCGCGGCAAGGCTGCGAAGGCTGCTGTCGCGGCCCCTGCGGCCGTTGCGGCACCGGCTCCTGCGCCCGCCGCCCCCGCTCCCGCTCCCGCCAAGGCGAGCGCTTCCCGCAAGCCTCCCAAGGGGATCAAGGCGGCGAAGGCCAAGGGGAAAGCCAAGGGGAAAGCCAAGGGGGCCAGTCCAGCGACTGCCACTCCTTCGGTCGGCCGTCTGGGAATTGCCAAGCCGGGGGCCAAGAGTGCCGCCGCGTCGGCCAAGGCGAAGAAGACCGGCCTCAAATTGACCGGTCTCACCACCCGGACCCGGGGCCATGTCTCGGCCGCTGCCAAGCGAACCCAGGGGAAACGCGACGCCCGCGGTCGTCGCTAGGCTCCGCGAGGGGGATCAGCAGGATTCCCGATTCGCACCGGGACCTGTCGTCAGGCACGGCAGGTCCACCGATCGAAATCCCAGACACGCTGCCGGTTGAATCGTCAACCTGCAGCGTGTTTTTTTGTGCCAATCATCGTGCACTCAGTCTGACCATTCGCGCACTTGGCTGACGAGGTCGATCATCTGTTGCCGTTTCCGCTCAAACATCGCGAAGAGTGTCAGGATCGCGACTCCTGCGAAGATGACAGTCAGCCAGATGAGCCAGGTCTGGTGCAGGTGAAACGCCGCATGCCACAGCAGTGTCAGCAGCGACACACACAGGAAAGCGGTTCCCTGGAACAGAAAACTGCGAACTTTCAAGAGCATGCCGACCAGTACCCCCAGGATCGACAGTCCGGCCAGCACGACCGCGAGCCACGGGTTGTTGGCCAGCCCATTGAGAAAGATGTCAATCGTGGAAGAGGTATAGATGAGTGTGGCCGAGAAATGGCGCAGAATCGATCTCTGTCGGGCCGTGAGTCGTTCGCGATGGATCCACGAGGCGGCCAGCAGGCAGAGGGCGAAGGGTATCAACCACAGTTGCGGATGCTGCAGTAGTCCATAGCCATCGAGATGCTGGAATTGCCACCAGAGGGCCCCGTTGATGGCGAGTGCCGAAAGCATTCCAAGCGCCGCCGACTTTTGTCGAACTGACATCACGCCATAGAACAATCCTCCGAGGAGGAGCGAGAGCGAACCCTGGCCGGTGGAGGAATTCAACCAGAAACCCAGCAGGGGAAGCAGGGGAAGCCAAATCCCGGTGTTTTCCAGAGGAACGGAGAGGATCGGACGGTTCTGCCGTCGAAAGAGTTCCGCAAGTCCCAACCCGGCAAAAGCGAGCAGCAAAATGAAGAACGGCCAGTACGCCTGGAAGATCCCCGCGAAGAGCCACGGGAGTGCCAGCCGCAGGTGCAGGAACAGCAGTGCCAGCAATCCTTCCGCGGCATAGACCCACAGGGTTTTTCGCGATTCGCTGAGGCGAAGCGGATCTCGTCCGGGAATCAGCGCGGCGGCGAGGCACAGGCCGGCAAACAGGATGAGAGCCCCGGCCACGATGCCCACCGCGACGTACTCTTCGCGAGTTCGGGCCGGCTGCAGAACAGTCGCTTCCAGTCCGATGATGAACAACGAAGTCACCAGACCGATGCCCATCAACCAGGGGAGGATCTTCTGGATGGCAGTCCGCCAGGTCTCACTGAGTCTCGACCAGTGGCTGACCAATTGCGACAGGCTGAGAGCCAGCAGCAGCAGGGCCGCGGCCTGTACGGCAAATCG
>Ga0315904_10013089_pt1 | contig 10423 bp, 11 predicted proteins | sample LakEriMetagenome_6_FD_203529 | JGI IMG/M metagenome (GOLD analysis project Ga0315904, IMG submission 203529) | Freshwater fungal communities from buoy surface, Lake Erie, Ohio, United States - Buoy 12 MA120 | ecosystem: Environmental > Aquatic > Freshwater > Lake | place: USA: Lake Erie, Ohio... | reverse complement strand
CCCTCCGCCATCGCAACTACCAGCTTTTCTTCTCGGGGCAGGCGATCTCGCTGATCGGCTCGTGGATGCAGATGACGGCGCAAGGGTGGCTGGTGGCGCTGCTGGCGGGCAGTGAGAAAGAGGCGAGTGCGGCGCAGGGCTGGGTGATGACACTGGGCTCACTGCCAATGCTCCTCGGAGCGTTCTATGGCGGCTGGCTGGCGGATCGCTTCTCCAAGCATAAGATTGTCTTGTGGGCGCAGGTGGCTCAGGGGTCACTGGCCCTGATCATGGCGGCGCTGGTCTATGCCGATCAGGTGCGCCTCTGGCACGTGGCGATCTTTGCGGTCTTGCTGGGGATTACCAATGTCTTTGATATTCCGGCGCGTCAGTCGTTTATTGTCGAGCTCGTGGGCAAAGACGATCTTCACAATGCCATAGGGCTCAACTCCTCACTCTTCAATGCCGCTCGGGTGCTCGGGCCTGCGCTGGCGGGCTTTCTGATTGCGGATAAGCAGCGCGCGATGGCTCCGTGTTTTCTGGCAAATGGCCTCTCGTATATCGCCGTGATTGTGGGGCTCTGCTTGATGCGCGGCGACTTTGCGCCGCGTGCCACGGGGAAAGAGTCGCCGCTCAAGGGGGTCAATATCGCCTTTGGCTATCTCAAGCAGCACCCCCCGATTGTGGCGATGATGGCGATTCTGGCGAGCTTTTCGATCTTCATGACCGGCGACTGGATTCTCTTGCCCGCTCTGGCCAAGTTTACTCTAGGAGCAGATGCCACCCACTACAGCCAGCTCATGAGTGCCCGTGGTGTTGGAGCGCTACTCGGAGCGATTCTCTGCACCCTGCTCTCGTCGTCGCCGCTCAAGGGCCGGATCGTCACGATTGGTGCAGTCCTCTACCCTCTTCTCTCGCTGGGAACCGCGCTCTGCCATCGGCTAGAGCTGGCGTTTCTCTTTGCCCCGCTCTCGTCGTTTTGCATGATCTGTGTCTTTGCGACGAGCAATAGCCTGATCCAAGCCTCGGTACCCGATGCACTCCGAGGGCGGGTGATGGGGGTTCATGCGTTTCTGATGATGGGGCTCACACCCTTTGGGAGCGCGTGGGCGGGAGTGGTGGCGTCGCACACGAATGCGGCCCATGCCATGGCGCTTGGAGCAAGTCTTGCCGCAGCCAGTGCCTTGCTCGCCGTGATTCTCTCCCCCGGCCTACGCCGCGCCAAGCAGACTCTTGTACCGCTTGCTACCGATTCGGCTGGCTGAAGCCCTCGGGCATCTCTTCGAGGGGAATGGCTAGCTCTTGCTCGGTGCCATTGCGCCAGAGGGTGAGCTTGAGCACCTCACCGACCGCATGGCTGGCAATGATCTTGCGGAGCCCCTCACTATCGTCGAGTGGCTTTCCATCGGCGGTGCGCAGAATATCCCACTCCAGAATGCCGCTCTTTTGGGCGGGTGAGCCCTGCACCACCGCGGCTCCGTTGTTGGCATGCACCAGCACGCCTTGATTGTCGGGAGGTAGGGTTAGGCTCCCTGGTAGGGCGCTTCGCTCGACTTCGGAGAGCGGGGTGTAGACCACGCCGAGATAGGGCCGGAGCATCTTGCCGTTCTCGATGAGCTGTGCGGCGATCTTGCGGGCGGTGTTGATCGGAATGGCAAACCCAATCCCAGCGGCAGCTCCACTTGTGGTGGCAATGGCAGTGTTGATCCCGATCACGCGGCCTTCACCATTGGCGAGGGCTCCTCCTGAGTTGCCAGGGTTGATGGAGGCATCGGTCTGGATGACGCGCTCGACGGCAGTGCTATCTTGGTGCGGGTACTGGCGGTTCAGGGCGGAGATAATCCCCAGCGTGACCGTGGAGTTAAAGCCCAGCGGACTGCCCACCGCGATTGCCCAGTCACCTACCCGAAGCGTGTCCGAGTCGCCCAGTAGCGCCGGAGTGAGGGTCTTTGCCCCTAGTAGCTTGATCACGGCGAGGTCACTGGCCTGATCCCCCCCGATCACAGTCACCGAGAAGCGGCGACCATCGGCGAGCGTCACCTGACACTTGGCCGTCGGCTGGCTAATCAGCGGGGAGATGACATGATAGTTCGTCAGGACATAGCCCTCTGCCGAGAGAATAATGCCCGACCCCGAGCCTTCAAAGCGCCGATCTTCTGTGCGAAACTGCCCGAAGAACCCACGCCCGGGGACGCTCTCATGTCCCTCGACCTCAATACTAACCACTGCAGGAGCAACACGGGCTGCCGCATCGGCAACCGACGGCAACCCGGAGAGAGCGTGCCCACCACTACCTGAGGGACTTTTTGCCAAGGCCTGCGAGAGTGCCTGACGTCCGGGCGGCAGGGTTGCCTCACGCCCGACGCTTGGTCGACCTTGCGCCAGATAGAGAATCAGCGCACAGGCCGCAAACCCCGTCACAAACGTCGCCCCATAGGCAAGCGCCGTTTTCATCGCAGCTGGCCTAGCTACTCTTTCCGGGCCTCGGGCTCGTCGATTCCTTCTTTAAACTCGCGCGTTGCCTGCCCCAAGCCCTTAAAAAGCTGAGGGAGCTTCGGGGCTCCAAAGAACAATACGACAACCAAAACGATCACCAGCCACATGCTGGGAGATGTCCAATACGCAAACGATAGCATCTTGATTTCCTCTAGTCTCCTATTTTATCGCGATTTCTATAGTGCTTGAAAATTTTCAACTAAAGCTTACTAAGGCTATATTCTTTCTCCGCCAATGATCTTTGTCATGAACGCACTGCTCCGGACAATCCAAGCCCCCGTCAAGCGGCTCTGGGCCGCGCTTGCTGCCCAACAGAATCTCGGCTTCTTTGTTCGCTCCGGGGAGACCCAGGTTCCGTCCTACGGCAGCTCACACGTACACCTACCCGAGGGCATGGATCTGCGTGTTAGTGGAGCGGGTCTCCACAATCGACCGGCTCGTTTTGCCCTAAATGCCTCCGGGGAGGCTACTCTGCACCTGGAAAACACCACGCTTGTCCTCGGCACACTCGCCCAGCAGTCTGTGGAAGTGGGAGAGATCATCACGGGCCTACGGCTTCGTGGAGCGGTGCGTTTCCCTAAACACGGCATTGTGCTCATGGTGCCCGACCGTGAAGACCTCCCGTACTTACTTCAGGTTCTCACACCACGTGCCCCCGCCGCTTCTCAAACGCGCTCCTACTCTACCTCAATAGCCGCCTGAGCCTAAAAATTCATAAAAAAAGCGGAGAATACGGCTTTTTCGCTATGTAGCGGGTAGACTTTACAGTGACGGTTTTAGGGATCAATCTTAAAATCGAGATTAAATAACTACAGGATAAAAGTGAGTACAACAGACTCTCCCACTCCATACGACCCGAATGCTTTCGAGCGCCCCTCTGTCACCGTTGATGTTGTCGCCTTTACTGCCCGCGAGCGCAAGCTCCATGTGCTGCTCATCAAGCGCGGTGTCTGGCCCTTCGAGGGTCACTGGGCTCTGCCTGGTGGCTTTGTTCAGATGTCCGAGGGACTCGATGCGGCTGCCCATCGTGAGCTGACGGAGGAAACGGGTGTTGCGGGTGCGGAGTTTCTAGAGCAGCTCTACACGTTCGGCAATGTGAACCGTGATCCCCGCACCCGTGTGATCTCCGTGGCCTACTACGCGCTTCTCCCCGAGCCCAGCATCTCGCCCCGTGCGGGTACCGACGCCGCCGAGGCGCAGTGGTGGCCCGCCGATGCGCTGCCTCCGCTAGCCTTTGACCACGCGGAGATCGTGAAGACAGCACTGAGCCGCCTGCGGGCCAAGCTGGGCTACACCAGTGTCGCCTACGCCTTGCTCGCCCCCGAGTTCACGCTTACCGAGCTCCAGACAGTCTACGAGATTATCCTGGGCCGCGAGCTAGACAAGCGCAACTTCCGCAAGAAGATGCTCTCCACCGAGCTGCTTGAGGGTCTGGAGAAGCAGCGCCGTGGTGGTGCCCACCGCCCCGCGCAGCTCTTTAGCTTCACCAAGCGCGAACCTGTTTTTCTGGATTAAACCCTCCTCCCCCTAGCCCCCTCCTCCCAATCCTGGGAGGAGGAGGAATTTGTTATTTAGCAAAACTTCGTGTATAAACGACAAGTAAATTATGGCAATCTACTTTTACCGCACCAACGAGGTGCCCTACGGGGTCTTCTCCAACTTTTCGGCGCACCCCTTCACGCTTGACGGACAGCTCTGGCCGACCAGTGAGCACTACTTCCAGGCGCAGAAGTTTGTGGGATTCTCTGAGCACCAAGATGAGATCAGGCTCGCTGCAACGCCGATGGAAGCCGCCGAGAAAGGCCGTGAGCGCCACCGCCCACCCCGAGCTGACCGAGCTTCTGCTGGCAACCGGCGAGGGCTACCAGACGGAGTAGCCGCCCCATGGAATGAGGCGTCAACAGTGGCGTTCCGCCGCAAAGCCCGTGCCGGGCTACAAAATTACTCCCTCTTCGCGAAGCCGCGCCCTGAGGGCACCCGGATGGCGAGGAACGAGCCAGGGGGAGGCTAGCCCGGAACGGGCTTCGCGGCACGCAGTGCCATTGCAGACGCCGGTTTCCAACCGGCGGCGAAGGAGAGAGATAGATGACGACAACGCTTTACCGGCCTGTGGGACAGGCAGAGCTTGACCTGATCGCTACAAGTGGCTTTCGGGCCTTTCCGCCACGCCTGCCCCAACAGCCCATCTTCTACCCCGTCACCAGCGAGAGCTACGCCATCCAAATCGCACGCGACTGGAACACGAAAGACGCCGCCTCGGGCTTCGTCGGCTATGTCACACGCTTCAGCGTTTCGACGGAGTTTCTCAGCCGCTACGAACTCAAAACCGTCGGTGCAATCGGTAGCCACGACGAGTACTGGATTCCCGCCGAGGAGCTGGACGACTTCAACACTGCGCTGATCGGAGAGATCGAAGTGATCGGAGAGTTTCGACCACGCCCGTAGTCGCGGAGCGACTTTTTGGCGCTTGCGCCTCCAGACGCCGCTTTCAATCGGCGGGAGAGGGAACGTACTCAATTTTAGCGCTGTAGCCGGGGCGGATGAGGTGGAAGCGGTTGTACCACCAGCCTTTAAGGTTCTCAATCTCCCCCACACGGGTCACGGGGCCGGGCTGGGGGATGAGGCCGTAGGTGTAGAACTGGCCGTTGTCAATCTTGTAGGTCAGCCGGTCGCGCTCGGTCATGCACCCGGCAGGCGACTCGCTGTAGATCACCAAGACCCCCGGTGTGCTATCGTCGTAGCTGGTGAAGCGCCGGTCCATTCCCCAGCGGTTGAGCGCAATCCGCCAGCCCTCACGTGTCAGATCTGCCCAGCCAACATCGAGATCGTCTAAGTCCACGCCAAAGCCTCGGGGGAGCTTCTCGCTCTCCCACTTTGCCTGCTCCGCTTCCAGCTCGGACTCGCTCCAGAGCCGCACCAGGCCACGCTCGACAAGACTTGCCAGAGCCTGCGTGACGTGCTCCTCCGAGAGCTGGCCGCGCAAGAGCGGGGGCGGGGGAGCATTGCGGGCATCGTCCAGCAAGACAATCGGCTCACGTGGGCCGGAGTCATAGAGGTGCCAAAGGACGGCAAGCTCCGGGTCGGCTAGTTCCATCGGGTAAAGTCCTCCTCGGTCAAGCGATACATCCACCAGTCCGCCAAGTGCGTCGCGCCACGCTTGTTGTAGAAGCCCTGCGCCAGCTCGTTCCAGTCGAGACACGTCCACTCCATCCGCCCACAGCCCAGGCGCTTGGCCTCGCGCACCTGAAAGTCAAAGAGTGCGCTGCCTGCCCCTTTAGAGCGTGCCGCCGGACGCACGAAAAAGTCTTCGAGAAAAAGCGTCGGCTTGGCCAAAAAAGTGGAGTACGTGAAGAAAGTAATCGTGTAGCCCAGTGGCTCCGGGTTATTTTCCTCAAAGGCAAGGTGCACAAAAAAGCGCGGCGACTGGCAGTCAAAGGCATCGGCAACTAAGCGCTCTTTAGCATCTTCGGTAGGGCCAGAGAGTTCTTCATAGTCGGCGAGGGCTTGGATCAGAGCCAGGAACTCTGAAGCATCAGCACGGGTGGCGAGTCGAACGGAGATGGGCATTGTCATATCGCTTTTTAAAGACTAGGCCGCCGGGCATGCCAGTCCGTTTGCTGTTCATATGCGTGGGCAACTTTAAAGAGCAGCTCCTCGGAGAACGCGGGGCCGAGCAACTGCATTCCGACCGGCAAGCCGTGCGTGTCAAAGCCACAGCACTGGGAGAGCGCAGGGATCCCTGGATACCCTACACTTAGCAACATTTCCCAACTGTACGGACGATTTCGTCCAACACTCATATTTTCACCAGGAGAACATTGGAGTGATGGATGCTACTCACCATCTATAGAAGAAATTCAGCCACACAGATGTTTCCCACTATTCGCTCGTAGAAGCACCTAGGAAATGTCAAATCGTCCGTACAGTTCATTTTCCCGAGAGAGTATTACTAAGAGATCAAAAGAACTTAAGGTGCGGTGTAGCGTGTGTATCTATCAACTACTTATCCCGAACAAAAGCCTTAGCACTTTATGAACTAAGGCTGAGACTGCTCTAGTTACCGATTGGAGAAATTTCTTCAGGCGTAATATAACATCTGCGTGCATGAAGAATGCAGTCATTTTCGCAAATCCCTGTCGGATCACTTGCACAATGAACTTTGCAACAATTCAGACAATCACTAGAACTTTGGGCACGACATACATTTGAACCATGTGTACATCCATCGACACATGCGTTGTAAGGTATGCTTCCTACTGAATAGAGTTCAACGCAAGTTCGGTGACAAAAATCACCAGGTTCATCTGTATCTGCTTTTGCAGTTATACCTAATCCAATAAATCCCAAAGTCATGCCTAAAATGCATGATAAAGCTATACGTAATCGCATTATACCACCTCTATTTTTCATGGTAAGGAAGTAAAGTACATCGTCTTGAACTTTACTTCATGATGACGAGTAATCTCCTTCTCAAGGGAGACTATTTCACTAATAATCTGTTCTTTATTTTTATCAGTAGCTCTTTTATATACCTCCCCTCTTAGGATTGCGAGTCCCACAGACAACCTATTACTTATCAATAAAGAAGTCTTCGGGTTTGAAAAATCCAGCCCGATTAACTTCTTAATAGCGCTAATAACAACTTCTAAATTTTTTAATTCGGAATTCCTAACTATATTTATAAAATTATTATAATCACTGAAAAAGGAGAGATTAATATTATCATTAAACATCTTCTTTATAGATATCCTTAAATAACCATTAAATTCTGGTTCGTAAATTATATCATTATTCCCAGAAGAATTATAAATATTGCTCAATATGATTTTCGTTTCACCCGGCGGTGAAATTTCGTGCAAATAAATATATCTATACATAAATATTAATGGATTGTCATTAAAATATTTTTCTGACATTTTATCTAAACGAGCAATATTTTTGTCTTTAGGATTAAACAAGGCATATATTCGAAACATTTTCCATATTAATAATGGTTGTTTATTATTTAAAGATAAAGATTTTTCATAGATTTCGCTAATTTTAGAAATTCCTATTTTTTCGCCCACACTACTAATTGATCCATCCTGATTAAAAAAAGAATCACCAAGTGATCTATAATATAAGTAATTACCAGGATTTAGCTGTATAGATTTTTCAAAATCTTCCTGCAGATTCTCTGTAAGTGATTGACCTGAAATTCTAATCAGACTATAAATATTAGATCTTATTATTTTCAACCACCCAATGTAGTAATAAGATTCAGCTTTCTCTGCATTATCTTTGGCATAACTTAGCGAGTTCTTTGCATTTTCTAAAGATTTAAGAATCAATTCATTAATTTTTTCAGACACTTTATCTTTAGTCATTTCATACTTGACATTATCGTCGAATGTTCTAATCCATGGCTCTACTGGCATAGATTTATGAAACCATATTGATGAAGGATCATTATAACCTATTTTCCAATCATTAGAATTCTTTCGGAATTTCTCTTGATCTCGTTCAAGCCACTTCACATTAGATTCAGCAATAGCGAGCGTTATTGCTCTTCCTGCTTGAGCAGCAGCCAGTGCCAAATAACATTGCCGGTTTTCCGGTTGAAGTTTTTTTGCCTGTTCTAACTTTAATATTGCATCTTCTAATCTTCGGTTGCTACGAACTAAACGTAAACCCGAATCAAAATATCCATTTTCATCTTGCCCATAAGAGCAACATGGAAATAACGTAAAAATACACAATATGTATAATAATTTTTTCACAATATCTATTTTTATTTTACTCATTTTTTATGATCCAAAAAACTTACAACTTGCTTTAAATCTTTTATTTCGTACACACGATCATCTTTACACAAATAAAATGTCGGAGTCCCTTGCACTCCAATTATTTTCCCTGCCTCAATATCTTCTTTCACAATAGCAGTAGACTTTTGTAAAGATAAAGATAAATCACTGTTTGAGATTTTATATTTTTTAGAAATATCAGCAATATAACTGCTATTTATAGCATCTTCAGTAATTAAAATTTGATGTATATCAGGAACCTTGCCAATAATTTTGCACTGCTCTGAAAATACAGCTGCGACTTCAGCATTTTTATGCATTTTCAATGGAAAATGGCGACGACGCAACTCAATCTTATCTGTGTTATTTTTGATCAGTAACTCAACGAACGTATTTACTGATTTACAAGGAGGGCATTCATAATCAAAAAACTCTACTAAAATAGGAGTACGAGGGTTATTAACCCTACTACCAAGAACTTGAGAAGTCTTAATATTCAGAAGTTTCGGGGGGGGCGGGGGGCGCTTTTTAGTGACTCTTGCATAGCCCAAACTGAATACCAAACCAGCCGATGCAACAAAGCAGGCTAGCATAACAATAGTATTCTTTTTAGATTCTACTTTATCCACAATGACAATTTTATAGTAGAGTTATCTGAGTGTCAAGAAATATTTTCATTTCGAGCTGCGTCTCAGCCTGTTTTAACAGGCTGAGTTGATTTGCTCTAAAGCACGGGCCGCCGGGTATGCCAGTCCGTTTGCTGTTCATAGGCGTGAGCGACTTTAAAGAGCAGCTCTTCAGAGAACGCGGGGCCGAGGAGCTGCATCCCGACGGGCAGGCCGTGGGTGTCGAAGCCGCAGCACTGGGAGAGCGCAGGGATTCCCGCTAAGTTCGCCGAGAGCGTGCAGATGTCCGAGAGCTTCATCGCGAGGGGGTCGTCGGTCTTCTCCCCAATCCCAAACGCAGTGGTAGGAGCCGTGGGCGTGATGAGCACATCGAAGTTTTCAAACGCCTGCTCAAAGTCTTTTTGGATCAGCGTGCGCACTTGCTGGGCTTTGAGATAAAAGGCATCGTAGTAGCCCGCCGAGAGCGCGTAGGTGCCAATTAAGATGCGTCGCTTGACTTCGTCGCCAAAGCCCTCTTCGCGACTCTTCTCAAACAGATCAATGTGGCTGGTCGCTTTTTGCGTTCGGTGGCCGTAGCGCACCCCATCGTAGCGGGCGAGGTTCGAAGACGCTTCGGCGGGGGCGACGATGTAATAGGCCGGGAGCGTGTACTCGGTATGCGGCAGCGAGCACTCCCCCACCTCGGCACCGAGGCCACGGAGCACGCCAATGGCGCTCTGGACTAAAATCCGGATCTCCGGGGCAATCCCGGCGGCGAAGTACTCGCTTGGGATGCCGATGCGCAGGCCGGAAATATCGCCGGTGAGCGCCTTGGTGTAGTCAGGAACGGCTTGCGGCACGCTGGTCGAGTCGTGTGGATCGTGGCCGGAGAGGACGTTCATCACTAAGGCGGCGTCTTCGATGTTTTTTGCAAACGGTCCGATCTGATCCAGCGACGACGCAAACGCGACGAGGCCATAGCGGCTGACGCGGCCATAAGTCGGCTTGACTCCCACCACGCCACAGAAGCTCGCGGGCTGGCGGATCGAGCCGCCGGTGTCCGAGCCGAGCGAGAGGGGCGCAAAGTCCGCCGCGACGGCTGCCGCGCTCCCCCCCGACGAGCCACCAGGCACTTTGGAGAGATCCCACGGGTTGCGGGTGAGCTGCAGTGCGGAGTTCTCCGTGGACGAGCCCATCGCAAACTCGTCTAAGTTGGTCTTGCCAATCGCAATCGCACCGGCAGCTTGGAGCTTTTCCACCACCGTGGCATCATAAGGCGGCACGAAGCCTTTGAGAATCTTGCTTGCACAAGTAGTCTCGACACCAACCGTGCACATATTGTCTTTGAGCGCAACCGGAACGCCCGCCAGTGGGCCGGGGTCTTCGCCGGCGGCGATCTTTACGTCCACGGCATCGGCCTGCGCAAGAGCCTGCTGGCGCATCACGGTCAGAAACGCCCCGACGGACTCATCGTGGGCAGAAATTCGCGCCAGAAACGCCTCGGTAACCGCGCGGGCCGTGACTTCTTTTGCCTTCACTTTAGCCACGATCTCGGTGGCG
>Ga0315904_10013088_pt1 | contig 10423 bp, 10 predicted proteins | sample LakEriMetagenome_6_FD_203529 | JGI IMG/M metagenome (GOLD analysis project Ga0315904, IMG submission 203529) | Freshwater fungal communities from buoy surface, Lake Erie, Ohio, United States - Buoy 12 MA120 | ecosystem: Environmental > Aquatic > Freshwater > Lake | place: USA: Lake Erie, Ohio... | reverse complement strand
CCAAGGCCCCAATCGGCAACCGCAACACAACCGCCGCCGCATCCATGACCCCGTAGCTAAATAACACATTTTCCGGGGTAATTACCAACCCCGAATTGAACTCAATCTGCTCCGCCTCAAACAAGAAGATGGGGGATACCCGCGTCACATCCCAAGTATCCGCATCATACTCCACCAACCTATGCGCGTAATAAATCGGCTTCTTGCCATTCTTCTCGCCCATCCGGCGATGCAAACACGTCACCAAACGGCCCCTATGCGGTACAATCTGGCTGGACCCGCTCCACCCCACCAAATCTGCCCGGCCATCCCCGTAAAACACGGGTTCCAACATCTGGCTACCGCCAAACTTGTACACAGAAACCGGGCAAAACCAATGCACTAGCTTCAAATCTTGCCCATCTACATAAATACCCCAATTCTTCTCTTTTTTCTCGCCATTTGGCGACAAAAGCACCTGTTTCTCCGTCATAACCGGCGAAACAGGCGCCAAAACCATCGTATTCGCATCATTTCTGGTGGAATGACCGCTCGCCAAACCCCACCAGGCACCCTTCCAGGCAAATAGCCGCATATCCTCCAAGCCATCTTTACAGATGGGGGATTGCCTGATCTCCGTGTCGTCGATTTGCACCGCATTCAGTTGCGCCAGGCTGGCGGAATCCATCTCCACCAGCCAATTCACCGTATCCGGCGCGCTGCCCTTGATCCAAATAGAGCCACTGGGCAACAGACGATAGTTCAACGTCCGCACCACCGCCCTGATCTTATCACCATCCCACGCAATCGAAGGATTACAAGCCGCCAACTTACTCGGCAGCTTGATCTCCACACGCTCCGCGCCAGGAAACTGGCTTAAAATCATGCCACCTTCTCGAACAACATCAGCGTATTCCGCCCCCAAGGGGCTGGCTTGCGCCGCGTTGTCTCCTGAAACATCGCCGTTTCCACCACCAGATTACGGAAACCATGCTGGCCAAACTTCTCCACCCAGTATTCCGCCGTCTGCTCATTCACATGGTGGTGCCCGCCCTGGCCCGGCACCGCATGACACATCAACACCCGATCCGCACACCGCATGGTGGCAAACCAGTTAGCCTCATACTTGGCGTCAACATGCTCGACGAACTCCGTCGATATACACAAGTCAAACCGCTGCCCAATGTCCAGCGGTCCCTTGGTGTAATCATGCAAGATAATCGGGCCGCACTTCGCCTTCAGAATGGCGTCGGGGTGCCCCTCTACCCCCAACACCCGGCACCCCATGTCTTGGAACCACTTCAGATTGACCGCCGTGCCACAACCGACATCAATCACAGACTCAACGCCATACTCCAGCAACAGCCAGCCCCAAATATCCGGCGTGAACGTGTGCCCATCGCCTTCCTCATAATAGCCACCCAAATGCGCCATCTCGTTCATGCGTGAACCTCGCTCGACATTTTACCCTGCAACGTCAACTGGCTGACCAGTTCGGGCAATACCGTCAGCACCTTCAACTTAGGCAACACCTTCTGCTCCAGCAGAATATCAACCGGCGTATTCGCTGGCTTGGTATGCTCAATCAACGTCGGAATGGCCCTGGCGCGCCACCAAATAGCCGCCGTGCAAAGCGGATACCGCACATCCCACAATTCATCCCGGTGCTTGCGCTTCCACTTCTGGTCATCCACACAACAACTCTGCAAATAGACCCCATCCACATCATCATCCACCTTGGCGCGGATAGCAGCCCACCTTTCCAGAAAGTTTTCCGGTAATACTACATCATCCTCGAACACCATAAACTCGTCCGCTTGGTCATGCTCCGCCAGGTTCCACGCCATGTGATGGCTCAACACCAAAGCCGTAGCACCACGCGTCACAAAGTAATCCGAGTGCATCGGTATCTCAGACTTGATCTGCATCGACTTGCCGTAGATGCCCCAGACCCAATTGATTGGGACACCTTCGCGCTCAAATTCTTGTTTCACACGCGCCGTGCGCTCAGGCGTCTCACGCAGCGAGATACAATAATACCTCACACAACCCCCTTCACATTGCGCCGCAATGGCTGGCCCCACTTCAAAGAATACCCACCACCACTGACCACCGCCGCCGTGGTGGCGAAGGTAAGACAGAAGGCGTCCGCCTTGTCGGGGCTGCGCCCTAACCGCCGCTTCATCTGAGACTTCGGCTCGACCTGTATTTTGCCCGCACTCGTCACCGTGTACAGCGGACCACACAACTCATCCACCAAAGCCTCATCATTCGGAATGGTGCAATCCCGCGCCTCAAACCACTCCCTGGCCTTCCACCACAATTCATCCCTTAACCGGCTGAACCGGTGCCCATCCAAGGCGGGCAACTCCGCCACATTGATCCCACGGACGGGGAGATTGAGTTCTCTAAGCCGATCCACCACACCCGCACCAAGACCAATCACATCGACCAAGATTTCCTGGGGGCGCATATTGCCCGGCGTCGCATCCCACTCGACCTTAATCAAACCACACGTTTCCATCAGGTCTTTGCCGCGCCACATCTTGATTGGTTCGGTGATCGCATTGCCCCGGCGCTTGGCCAAGGTGGTACTGTCATCGCCAAACCGCGCCACATCCAAGCCCCACACCATAGGCGCCGTTTGGCTTGGCGCAACCTGGCGCGTGGTGGCAGTTTCTATAAGATGTCGCGCAATAAGAGCATCATCATCTCCAGCAGGAAACTCTCCAAGAACGCGTACACGATACTGATTTGACCCATCACCATACTGCGCCACCATGTCCTCTAAGAAAGCCTTGTCCACCGTATCCGCATCGTGACAACTGACCTTCTTACCCCACCACCGCTTGCGGTTCTTGTTGAACGCATCATAGAAATAACCCGTGGTGCGCGTGGGGTTCCCGGTCATTACCACCTTGGCGCCCTCAGTGGACAAGGCACCCTGACCAACCTCGAACACAATATCCGGGACGCCAGATGCCTCGTCAATCACAAACAGGAGGTTCTCACTGTGGAACCCCTGCAAGGCTTCCGGTTGTTCCCGGCGGCTGGTTCTGGCCACTGCAAAGCTGTCGGGGACGCCAGCCAACTCAATCTTGTCTGACTTGATCTCCAACAAGCGCCGCATTCCCTCGGGCAGCTTGCGGTGCCATTTCCCGATCTCAGACCACAAGACATCAGATAACTGGTGCGCGGTGTTGGCGGTGCAGACGACCTTGGTTGGCAATCTGGTAAGGAGCCACCACAACACCAACCAGGACAAGAACGCAGTTTTGCCTACGCCATGGCCGGAGCGGATCGCTACACGGTCATTACTGGCGATGGCCCTGAGAGCGTCCGCCTGCCACTTCTGCGGGGTGGCGCCAAGCATGGATTCAACGAACAACACCGGGTCAGACGCCAGTTGCTCGATGATTGCCGCCTGTTCCTCGGGTGTCGGGGCAGCGGGGGCAGCAGGGGGTGGGGGTGCTTCAGACCATTTTCCTGATGTCGGAAAAATGGTTTCGGCTGGTGGGGCGCCACCATTGGCCTCCGCTTCGGCAGCGGCTCGCGCCGCTGCCTCCGCTGCTAATCTAGCCCGCCGCTTGGGTCTGCCTGCCATGAGAGCCTGATTCTATCCTAAATTTTCACGGGGGGTAAAGGGACGTTTTGCCTTTTTGCCCCCACCCCACGGGGGGTAAGTACATATATGCCACCGCCAGCCCGCCCCCGCCGCTTTTCGAAGGGGGGGGTGGGGCCGGGGGTGCCAGTTTCGGGGCGCCCGGCCTGGAACCGCATAAGGCCCATTATGTAAAATTACTTGCTAAGTATCTGATATGCTTGCATTCTTGCGTTTACGCCTATCGGCATTGTTTCCTAGTTTTTTGACCTCGTTTCCCGTCTCAGGATCGACGTCAATAATGCGCCGGGCTTCCCGTTCTTTCTGGCGCATCTTGTCATTGGCCAGCTTAAGCGCCTCAACGTAGCTCTCCCCTACTTCTAGTGTGTGCGTTGTTTTGTCTCCATATATTCGGGGCGCTATTTTCCCGACAAGCCAGCGCCTTGCGTCGAATTTCAAGCGCGCAAGCTGCGCCTGTTCGGGGTCTATCGTTTTTTCAACATCCCGAACGGCTTTTTCCGCGATTGCATGGGCTTGTTGTTCGCGCGCGCGCGTATATGCATTAGCCCAGCGCCCATCCGTGCGCGTCAATTCACCATGGACGGTATAGTTACTAGGGAATCCGTCTTTACCATATAGGTCTACCAGTAACTCGCCATTCCCTACGCGGCGCAGTAACTCTGGCATATATAATTCGGGATCATATTTGGGAGGGTTTGCCATGGGCTGAGATTACCTAATCCAAGCCCATAAAAAAAGCCCGGCATAAAGCCGGGCCTATTTTGGTGCCGATTCGGTCTAAATTCCGTCTCCCTCGCCGGGCTGGCAGCCTCCCACCATGTCAAAGCTTTTGGCAAGCATGGCTCGCACCAAGGCGGGAAGATTCTTCCCTTTTGGCCATTTTGGCGGATCAATTCCGGCTATTCGGAGATTTAACGCCCAAAGCCGCCCGATTTCATAATTGGCCTGCCCTATCTGATCCGCAAAGCGCCATGTGTCGAAGGCCTTCCCTGCCACCATGTCCGAATAGCCTATCTGCGCCGCAATAACCGCCGGATGCGCCGCTAGGCCGCGTTTTGGAGCGCCGCGTTTTAAGGTGTTGTTTTTCATGCCGCGCCTCTCACAACAAAGCCGGATTCATCGCGCTTTGCCTTACGCCCCTTCGGCAATAGACCAACAATCACGCCCTGAGGGTCTAGATGGCGCAAATCGTGCTTATCGCCATCAATTACCGGTAAGCCCTGCCAATATTGCGGGATACTTTCAAACACTACGGCCGCATTCAAACCCCTTCGCACTACTGCCAAAACATCGGCTTTATTCTTTTCAGTATGCGATAGCGTCAAATGGTAGTTTTCAGGAAGCTTTCGCGTTAAGCGCGCCGCAATTTTTGTATAATCAACGAATTGCAGCCCAGGGAATGCTTCCATAAGATTAGAAAAGCGCTTGCCTTGCCTTTCACAAGATATGCCTTCGAAAGCAATATCAGTTGAACCATTCATTCTAACGCAAAGCTTGAAGCCCATTCGCTGCGCTTTTCTCTCCGCCAATTCAATCGAATGCACTACATCTGCCATGTAGTTCGCCCGGTTTTTCATAAACCGACGCGCCTTGTCGATCCGGCTTTTGCGTACGGAATTTAAATCAGCTTCATTTGCCACCATTCCAGCTTGGCCAGAAAACCACCCCAGGCAAAGCGCTTTGCAAGCCGCCGAAGCTTTAGGGCATAGGTTCCCAACCCCTGCCAGATCAGCTGGCGCCATGTAGTGAATAGCATTCAGATAGCCGAAGCCCTGCGCCTTTATGGCTTTGGCAGAATCGAAGCTAAAAATGCGGTTTTGCATGGTTCTTCTTCCCTCAAAACACCAAAAGCCAAACAAAAAGCCCCAGAAAGAACGCGCAAATCCCGAGATCATTTTTGAAAGCCATTGTCTTATCCTCTTTGCGATGCGCGCATGATCACGCGACACAACAAAGGTGAATAATCTTGACGAAAAATACAAGCACAAAAATGCGCTGATCAAAATTATTTTTCAGCCCGGCTTTTCGGGCCTTTTCTGGCATTGCGTTTGCATCTTTGGCATTTGCTGCGCCGCATAAGGCGCTGGAATAACTAGGCTTTTATTCGCACATTAGACGCGAAGCGCTAACCTATTGATTTTTCATGCAATTGCATTTTGATAATGATTTTTCGTCAAGTTGTTACAAAACTACCCCTCTCTAGGCTTTGTTTGGAAAACCTCATTTTAACCGGAAAATTCTTCAAGCCAATTTTTGGAATTGCCTAATTTTCTGGGAAATAGTGTTTTGCCAAACGCTTTAAGCCCTGAACCACCTGGTCAGCCGCCTTAGCCATCTCAATCCCCTTACACTCAGCCCAGCCGGTCACCGTGCCGTGACTGAGGACCGTCCAAGCCAGCGCAGGCATAGCAGTCGTCCCAACCGCCCTAGAGGCCCGCGCAAACGCCTCACGCGCCCCAAGCCTCCCAGCCTGCCCCGCATAATAATCATCCCGTAGCCGCTTTGCAGCGGCATACAGCGCCTCGCCAATCATGCCCCTCGCCAGCATAGCGTCTGGCGCCCAATACCTCTCAGTCACCAGCGTACAGCCTTCCTGAATATCCGGCCCGAAGTCTATGCGTTCTGCCTCGAAGTTCCGGCTCATGCTCAACATTAGATCGGGATTTCGTCCTCGATCAATTGCCCCTTCCTTACCACCTTCGCCTTCGGAAATGCAGCCTTGATTTCCGCGATAGGCGAAGCCCCTTTCAGGACGCGCCCCACCTCTTCCACCGTCCAGACTTCCGCGTTCCACCCTTCTGCCTTAGCCCGCGCCAGGACAGCCTGTGCATGGGTATCATCCTGACAGATGCAGATGGTGCCCCGTTCCGCCTCATCGGCCTGTACGGTCAGCAGCGGCCCCGGAAGCGGTTCATATCCTGCCAGCAGTGCTTCAGCGGCCAATGCTTTCCAAGCCCGCATCATCATGGCGTCCATTTCCGTCATATCCTCACCCGCCATTGTCGCTTGGCGGTGCATATCCTCTGCCGCCCGGAACCGCTCCCTTGTCTCGGGCGACACCAGACGCGGGAGCCTATCGAAGCCCCACTTCTGTTCCAGCCAAGACACCCGTTCATCCAACGCCCCCGCCTTCCGAGAGCGCCATACCCATTCGCCATTCGCCTCAGTCAGCGGGGCTAATATCTCTTCATTCGCCATTACTTCTTCCCCTACTAGTTGTGGTGCTACAAGCGCTAAAGTCCCTAGGTCAGCAGTGGATTATCTTACTCTGCGCGTGCAGTTGCTGTGCTTAAGCAACTGCGCGTGCAGATAATCCCCTGCCTAGGGACTTTTTGTTGCTGCACACAAAAAATGTGTCCAACTTGTGCAGCAAAATGGTGTTTTCCAACACCAAGTTGCACACCCTCAAAACTCCTCAATAATGGGTTTTGGTGCAGCTAATTTCATCTGCGCCAGCCGCTCATGACACACGCTATAGTTGTCCCTTGGGTGCCTGCTTGAAGGTGATGGGCCTAGTTCTTTGACTATGGTTCCTTCGTCTTCCCAGGTCTTTAGGATGTTCTTGGCCTGCTCTTTGGTGGCTTTGCCGGTGTTTGTGAGTACTTCCCAGGCTACGCCTTTCTTGGCTTTCGGGTCTGCTGCGAAGGCGTACCGCTTGCCTTCCTCCATGAAGCCCCGCTGAAGGGTTTCCAGGATACCCAAGCAGTCTGCCATGCTGAGTGCCCCGAAGACGCCTGGCGGCGTCCAGGGCAGCGCGGCGGCTATGATCTCGCCGTTCTCGATCTCGATGGCGGTCAGCTTGTACCACTCGGCTTCTTGGGCGGGCGCGTAATTGGACTTGGCGCTGTCTATCCGTAAGTAGGACCGGCGTTCTTCTGCCTGGATACCGAAGGTGCCTGCTTCTTCGGCGGTCATGGTGGTTAGTGTCAGCATGACCCGGACTGCCCCACTGATTGAGGAAGCCCCGCGAACCCGGTCCATGTCGCCTGGCGTACTGGTGCCTTTGCGGTCATGGTGCAGGATCAGCACCGCCATATCTAGCCGTTGTGCCAGTGACCGGAAGGCCGCGACTACTTGCCGCATGGCGGTATTGTCGTTCTCTTCGCTGTCGTGGAGTTCGGCCAGCGGGTCACACACTAGTAGGTCTGCTTGGTTCTCCATGCAGTGGCGTTCTAGTTCTTCCATGGCTTGCGTGGTGTTTAGCTGCCCCGTGTGAGGGTCACGGGCGAACAGTGTCCCTACATTGTATGGACCGCACCTAATGATGCGCTGCATGGCGCCCCCGTCAGCGGCCTGGGCCTTGATGGCGGCGGCGTACCGGCGGCGCTGTTCGTCTTTGTCGTCTTCGACATTGTAATTGATGATGGTGAGAGGTGTTTCTGGCCGGAAGGCGCCAAAGGGTTTGCCTTGTGCCCCGGCCAGTGTCCAACCAACCACCATGGATGATTTGCCCCCGGCGCCTTGTCCACTGAGAACCGTGACTGCCCCGCGTAATAGATAGCCCTGCACCAGCCAGGGGCGCTTGGGTATCTCTCCCCCGGCAAAGGCGCCCTGGTCATGCCATAGGGCTTTGTGACCTTCTGCGGTGGCGCTGGGCGCCTGTGTCGCGGGCGCTTGGGGCTTCGGCGCTTCCAGCTTGATGATGCCCCTGTTAGCCCGGTCCAGCGTATATCTCACCTTCATCCTAAACTCGGCTTCCCCGCGACCTGGCCGCGAGAAATCCACTTTGCTGGCGTACTGTGGCCAGCCTTCTGTGACCACCTCTTCTTCGGTAGGGATGCGCCCTAACTGTCGGTATAAGTCTGAAACTACCGCCAGAATGGTGTTCCGCATGTATTGCTCACGGCCATCGGTGATCTGACCGGGCAAGCCTAGCGGTCCCGCTGCATGGGTTACAGGGCTTACGGAACCCGTCCCATGGATGACATCCTGGCAGATGAGTTCCACCATGGATTCGGTCAGGCTCGGTAGCCCCAGATCATCCACATGGGCATCCACATCCCAAGAGTACTGGCGCCCGCTGGCGTGGACCGAAGGCGGCGCGACAATAAAGCCACCATCGCCTCTGATGTCCATGCCCGGCAGAATGCCTTTTCTGGTGGGAACCTTCTTCCCAGGATGGGAAAAGAACCTGTGACACCCGCCGCCCCCGGTCAGTGCCACCGGGCCAGCCCCGAGTCGGGGCAAGATGTCTTGTTCGGTAGCGGCGCCAATGTCGCCATCGAAATCCGCCACAGTGAGATTACTGATGGCGCCGGTAACAATCCCGACCCCCATGGTGGGATCGGCAAACCAATCTTGAATCTCGGCTTCGGTAGCGCGTCGGTTTTGGAACTGGTGCCAGGGAATGGCGGGTATCTTCTCGCCCCGTCTGACCGGCACCACGGACCACCCGCGCCGTAGGTAGTAAAGCGCCCATTCTTTGGCGGGCGCTGATAGGCTCGGTGCGGTCAGGCTCATGGCTGCTTCCCCGGATATTCGCTGTGTGGCGGGTACTCTGGGTCTTTGAGTGGGATGCACATTGTTTCCTCGTTCTTGCGAAAAGGCGGCGGTGTAACCCGCCGCCCTGTTTGTTATTCTTCCGCCTCTGGCTTTGCCTTGGCTTCTTTGGCCTGGCTGCACCAATCGTGCGGCTTCATCATAACCCAGCGGTAGCCTGAGTGTGATGGTGTTAGACGACATTCACCGGACCGACTATCAGCGGGCACATACCACTGACAGTTGGCGCAAGTGATGTCGCGGGGGTGCTTAACCCTCATTAGAACGGTAGGGGTTTAGCAGCTTGCGGCGTTGGCGGAGGTAGCGGAGCCGCGCTCTGGGCGACAGGCGCCGCCACACTTGGCGCGATAGTCGGACCATTTGCACCCAATTCCGCTGGGCGCGGAACCCATTTAATGATCGCGAAATTTGGGGTGTAGTTCGATCCATGCTTACCCTTCACCTCCGTCGCCCCCTGGAACTGAACCACCGGCAGCAGCCCTTGGGCCTTTTCTGGGGCAGCTTCGTATTGGGAATGCAGGGTGTCAATCGCAGCCAGTACCGCGTTGGCGTTGCTGCTGAACTCTCGCACAGTGCGGTTGCCATCCAGCAAACGCATGGCGAATCCTTGCTTCGGCTTGGCGGCGTTGCCGCGTTCGTCCACCCCGTAATCGCCAACCGGGCACGGGGGCAGAGGCTGGCCAATCTTCGCCAGCGACCTTACCGGCGCCATGCCTGCCTTGAAGAACAGCCACCCAACTTGGATATTCTCCATATCCGCCACAAAGGCGGGCTGTTGGAAGGAAACATCTTCTTCCTGCTTTTCCCAGCGCCCGTTGACCTCCACGCGCTGGCTGTACTTCAGGCGCCCGGCTTTGGCGTTGTAGTTGACCAAAGGCAGGAAATCACCGCTCGCGGTTTCGCTCCCACCGTAAGAAAGACCTAAACCCATTTAAATGCTCCATATATCTAGAAATGCACCACATTTCAGCAGCGTGGCGCTTGCTGCTTACATCCCGTAGATTTCCTTACGGGCTGCTTCTGCTGCTGGATCGCTCCAATAGAAACTGTCCACATCGGGGACCAGCAAACCTATCAACTCATGTTTATCTGCTGATATGGCGAGGAACCGCTTCAGCCGGTTGGCGATGGCTTGCAAGTGCGCCCAGTGATCCGCCACCCCTTCAAGCTGATACACCGCCACCTTCTTTGGCGAGCAATACGCGAATCGGCAGATTTGGTTTGTATGGACAACGTACCCACTACCCTGCCGGGCATGGCTGCTGCTGATCTGGCCTGGCACCCGTTCCGTGGTCTTCAGGTCCAGCACTAACCCATGTTCCT
>Ga0315904_10013084_pt1 | contig 10426 bp, 10 predicted proteins | sample LakEriMetagenome_6_FD_203529 | JGI IMG/M metagenome (GOLD analysis project Ga0315904, IMG submission 203529) | Freshwater fungal communities from buoy surface, Lake Erie, Ohio, United States - Buoy 12 MA120 | ecosystem: Environmental > Aquatic > Freshwater > Lake | place: USA: Lake Erie, Ohio... | reverse complement strand
CCCGATTCGCCGCGCGCGACGCGGCCGAGTTTCTCGCCGAGGTTGACGGCGTCATGGATGCCGCTGTTCAAGCCGAAGCCGCCAAGCGGGTTGTTGACATGCGCGGCGTCGCCGGCGAGCAGGATGCGGCCCGCGCGGAAGGTGCGCGCCACCCTCTGATGCACGCTGTAGACGCTCGTATGCGCGATCTCCGCCACCGTGTCCAGCGGCAGGATGCGCGCCAGCAGGCGCTGCGCATAGGCTTCGGACAACACCTCCGCATCGCTCACTGCGGCACTGACCGGGCTGGTCATGCGCCACAGGCCGGGTGGGCCGGCGTCGGGCATGCGGAACAGCGCCACCCATTGTTCGGGGTCGGCGATGTAGGCATTGTCGGCGAAGCCGAAGCGCGCCAGGTCGCAGGTGGTGCTGATGACCGAGAAGCGCTCGTCCCAGGTGAAGCCCTCGAACTCGATGCCGGCGGCCTTGCGTACCGCGCTGCGGCCGCCGTCGGCGCCGACCAGCCACGAACCGGCGACGGTTTCCTGCCCGTGCGCGCTGCTGACGGTCACCTGCACGCCGTCCGCGGCTTGCGCGGCATGCTCGAAACGCGTCGCAAACCGCACCTGCGCATGGGGAAATCCGCGCAGCGATTCGAGGATGATGGGGGTGAGCCTGTGCTGCTCCAGATGCAGCCGGTAGGGATAGGGCGTGTCGCCCGCCAGCGCGTCCAGGTCCCATTCCACGATCAAGCCTTCCTTGCGGTCGCGCGACTGCCAGCGCGGCACCCGGATACCGGCCTCGTGCATGCGCTCGGTGATGCCCAGGGGCGCCATCAGTTCCAGCGTGGGCGGATGAAAGGTGCCGGCGCGCAGGTCGTGGGTGAGCCCTGCTTCGGCTTCGAGCACCAGTACGGACACGCCCTGCCGTGCCAGCACCAGCGCGGTGAGGAGTCCGACCGGACCGGCGCCGGCAACGATCACGGGTTTGTTGGTTGGCATGCGCTGCACTGTCATTTTTGCGAGGCCCCTATTTTCCGCGATTTGGCCGCCGCCCGGATTGACAGCGCCGTATGCGCTATGCAATCCTTGGCAGGAATTAACGGTCCGGTTAATAATGCGGTGCCTTGCGCGGCCCCTTGTACGGCCCCTTGTACGGCCCCTTGTACGGCCCCTTGTACGGCCCCTTGTACGCCACCTTGTACGCCACCTTGTACGGCACCTTGCACGCCGCCGCGATTGCACCAACGCCCCTGTATCCAACAAGAATCCTGAACGACACTCCCGGAGGAGACAACATGCTGCAAACCAAACGCTTCACCTTGCGCGCCCTGGCCGGCGCGCTAGCCCTGTGCGCCGCCGGCGCGGTGCAGCCGCAGGCGCCCATCACCCTGCATGGCGCATCGCAGTTCTCCGACGACCATGCCTTCAACAAGACCATGCTCAAATTCGAGGAACTGGTCAAGAAGTACTACGGCAAGCCGATCAATTTCGTCCTGCACCGCAACAGTGAACTCGGCCTCGAAAAGGAATACTTCGCCTACATGAACCAGGGCAAGGCGGTGGACTACGCCATCGTCTCCCCGGCGCACATGTCGACCTTTTCCAAGGCCGCCCCCTTCATCGACGCGCCATTCCTGTTCCGCGACCTGGACCATTGGAACAAGGTGCTCGACCAGGACGTGTTGAAGCCGGTGGCCGACGAGGTCACGCAGAAGGGCGAGGTCATGCTGATCGGTTACGCCGGCGGCGGTGTGCGCAATATCTTCTCCAGCAAGCCGGCCCGCAATCTGGCGGAACTGAAGGGCCTGAAGGTGCGCGTGCAGGGCGCGCCCATCTGGAGCAGGACCTTCGGCGCCATCGGCATGTCGCCCACCGTGATCGCCTACAACGAGATCTACAACGCCATCCAGAACAAGGTGATCGAGGCCGGCGAGAACGAGGCGGCCGGGGTGGAGGCGATGAAGTTCCATGAGGTGGCGCCCAACATCAACCTGACGCGGCACGCCATCACCATCCGACCATTGTGCTTTTCCTCCAAGACCTTCGCCAAGCTGCCCAAGGACCTGCAGGACGCCATCGTGAAGGCGGGCAAGGAAGCCGGCGCCTACGGCCGGCAGATCGAGTCCTCCGAAGACCAGAAGAAGCTCGACGCGCTGGAAAAGGCGGGCAGGCTGAAGCAGGTCCCGTTCGCCGACCGGGCCGCCATGCAGAAGCTGGTTGATCCGGTCATGGCCGCGTACGCCAAGGAGATCGGCGCCGAGCAGATCTACACCAGGATCAACGCGATCAAGTAGCGCCTGTGCCGGGACGAGCGCGAGCCCGTCCCGGCACCCACGTTTTGCCCCTTGAAACCGGTGCAGCCGCGCCGCGCCCCATGACCAGATTTCTTGACGCCTACCACCGATTGCTGACGTGGCTGCTCGCCTTCGCCGTCGCGATCCTCATCATTCCGGTGTCGATCCAGATCTTCTCGCGGTTCACCGCCCTGATCCCGGCCTACATCTGGACCGAGGAAATGAGCCGCTTCTTCTTCATCTGGATGGTGATGATCGGCGCGATCATCGGCTTGCGCGAGCGGCTGCATTTCGATGTCGACGTCTGGAACGACACCCGGCCGCGCACCAACGCGGTACTGCGCATGGTGGCCAACGGCTTCGTGCTGATCTTCACCGGCGTGATGATCTGGTGGGGCATCGAATTCACGAGGTTCGGCTGGAACCAGACCTCCGAGCTTGCCGACCTGCCGATGTGGCTGATCTTCATCGCCTGGCCGGTAGCCGGCGTGTCGTGGCTGCTGTTCCTCATCGAGGCCTACCGGCGCGACATCGACCTGTACCGCCGCGACGAAGACATCGAGGCCAATGCGCCCGAGGAGGCGATGTGAGCGGCGCCCTGACCCCGGGCATGGCGGCCCTGATCCTGTTCGGCACGTTCTTCTTCCTGTTGGCCATCCGCGTCCCGGTGGCGTTCGCGCTCGGGCTGGCCGCTTTGCCCATTCTGGTGATCGAGCCGCGCCTGTCGCCCATGGTGCTGATGAACGAGATGTTCAAGGCCTACAACTCGTTCATCCTGCTGGCGGTGCCGTTCTTCCTGCTGACGGCCAATCTGATGAACGTGGGCGGCATCACGGACCGGCTGATGCGCCTTTCGCGCGCGCTGGTGGGGCATTTCCCCGGCGGCCTGGCGCAGATCAACGTGGTCCTGTCGGTCTTTTTCGCCGGCATCTCCGGATCGTCGACGGCCGATGCGGCCAGCCAGGGCAAGCTCTTCATCGAGGCCCAGGTCAAGGAAGGTTACGACCTGTCGTTTTCGATCGCCATCACCGCGGTGTCGGCGGTGCTGGCGGTGATCATTCCGCCTTCGATACTGATGGTGGTGTGGGGCGGCGTGATCTCCACCTCCATCGGCGCGATGTACCTGGCCGGCGTGATTCCCGGCCTGCTGATCGGCCTGGCGCAGATGGCCACCGTGCATGCCTACGCCAAGCGCCGCAACTATCCGGTCTACCCGCGCGCCGGCCTGGGCGAAATCGGCCGCGCCGCGCTGACCTCCATTCCGGCGCTCACCACGCCGCTCATCATCGTCGGCGGCATCCTGCTCGGCTGGTTCACGGCCACCGAGTCGGCGGCGGCGGCGGTGCTGTACGCGGCCATCCTGTCGATCTTCTACTACCGCGAACTGAGCTTAAAGCAACTCTACACGGCGATCGTCGACACCGGCCGGCTGGCCTCGGTGGCGCTGTTCTGCATCGGCACAGCCTCGGTCTTCGGCTGGCTGCTCGCCTATTACCAGATTCCCAAGGCGTTGCTTGCCAACGTGACGGAATGGGGCCTGGGCCCGATCGGCGTGGGCTTCCTGATTGCCGGCGCGTTCCTGGTGGTGGGCTGCTTCCTGGACGCGATTCCGGCCATCATCATCGTCGGCACGACCCTGCAGCCGCTGGCCGCCTCGGTCGGTCTGCACCCGGTCTCGTTCGCCATCATCGGCATCGTCTCGCTGGCGTTCGGCCTGGTTACGCCACCCTACGGCATGTGTCTGATGATCTCGTGCGCGGTGGCCAAGGTGCCGCTCAAATTCGCCCTCAAGGACACCATGATCATGCTCATCCCCATGCTGCTGGTGCTGTGCGCCATCATCATCTGGCCCGAGATTCCCCTGCTGCTGCCGCGCTGGATGGCGCCCGGCCTGCTGAAGTAAGCGGCCCGCGAAGTCCCGCAACGCTCGCCGCATGGTTTCTATGATTGTGGTCCAGCCGCTCTCCGATGTACTTGGCGCCCGCATCGAGGGCGTCGACCTGTCGCAGCCGCTGTCCGACGCGGACTTCCGCGTCATCGAGGCGGCGCTGCACCGGCACTGCTTCATCATGTTTCCGGGGCAGTCCCTCACGGCGACGCAGTTCCATGCGTTTTCGAAGCATTGGGGGCGCGCGGAACCGCACGTGATCGACACCTTCCACCACCCGGAGATTGCCGACATCCTGGTGCTTTCCAATGTGGAGAAAGACGGCAAGCCCACCGGGCTGAAGGATGCCGGCACCTACTTTCACTCCGACTACTCCTACCTCGACGTGCCGGCGCGCTGCACCATGTTGTATGCGCTGCAGATGCCGGAGGCGGGCAACGGCACCACCTTCGCCAACCAGTCGCGCGCCTACGACGATCTGTCCGATTCCATTAAGGCGCGCCTCGAAGGGCTGGTTGCGCGTCACCATTACGGCAACCGCGACGACCTCGATGAATCTTCGCGCACCGTCGCATCGGTTCTCAACGAGGCGCAAAAGAAAAAAGTGCACTGGGTGCGCCATGCGATCGCGCGCAGGCATCCCCATGTCGGGCGCAAGTCTCTGTATGCGGTATCCGGCAGTTCCTTCGGCGTCGAAGGCATGACGGATGCCGAAGGCGTGGCGCTGCTCGACCAACTGAAGGCGCACGCCACCCAGGCGAAGTACCTCTACACCGTCGACTACAAGGTGGGCGACGTCATCGTCTGGGACAACGCGCAGTTGCTGCACGCCGCACCGCTGCCGCAGCACGACCAGGCGCGCACCCTGTGGCGCATCACCGTCAAGGAGGACCCGTCGGTCGCGTTGCGCTGAGGCATACTTCGTGCATGGGTGTGGCTTTTCACCCGACCTACGGAGATTTCATGCGCATTGCCTCAATCCTGGTGGCGGCCTGCCTGCTAGCCGCCGCCCCGCTTGCCCGGGCGCAAGCCGACTATCCCAACAAACCGATCCGCCTGGTAGTAGGGTTCGCCGCCGGCGGCATTTCCGACGTGCTCGGCCGCGCGCTGGCCGCCCGGCTTTCCGCCAATGTCGGCCAGAGCGTGCTGGTGGAAAACCGCGCCGGCGCCGGCACCACCATCGCGGCCGACTTCATCGCCAAATCGCCGCCTGACGGCTACATCCTGTTCCTGCAGGACATCACCTCGCATGCCATCAACGCCAGCCTGTATCCCAAGCTGCCGTACGACTCGGTCAAGGACTTCACGCCCATCGCCCTGGTCGCCTCCACGCCGCTGATGCTGGTGGTGCACCCCTCGACCAGCGCCAGGACCGTCAAGGAACTGGTGGCCATGCTCAAGGCCGCCCCGGGCAAGTACTCCTACGGCTCCTCGGGCAACGGCACCATCCTGCACCTGGCCAGCGAGCTATTCGCCACCTCGCAGGGTGTGACGGTCACGCATATTCCGTACAAGGGCAGCGCGCCGGCCACCCAGGCCATCATGGCCAACGACGTGTCGTTCGTGTTCTCGACCATGCCGCCGGCGGTCAGCGCGGTCAAGGGCGGCAAGCTGCGCGCACTCGCCGTCACCACCCCGGCGCGGGTGGGCGCGGCGCCGGAGGTGCCCACCATGATCGAGGCCGGCCTGCCCGGCTACGAGGTGGTGCTCTACAGCGGCATTCTCGGCCCGCGGGGCATGGATGCCGCGCTGGTGAAAAAGATCAACGGCGAGTTCGCCCGGGTGGTGGCCAGCCCCGAGGTGAAGAAAATCTACGAGACCCTCGGCGCCGACGGCATCACCGCCACCAGCGAGGATTTCGGGCGCATGATCAGCCGCGAGATCGGCGCGCTGGCGCCGCTGGTCAAGGCCTCCGGCGCGAAAGTCGACTGACATGACCGACAAGAAGCCGCTGCTGCCGCAGCACAGCCGCTACGACTATCATCCGCTGCCCGGGCGGCGCGACTACAGCTGGCCGGGAGCGAAGCGGCTCGCCTTCACGCTGACTACCAACATCGAATGGTTCGCCTACGGCGCCGGGCTTGGGCATGACCCGGCCAAGACCGGCGAGCCGCAGACGCACCGCAACTACGCCTGGCGCGACTACGGCAACCGCATCGGCGTGTGGCGCCTGTTCGAGCTGCTCGACACCCTCGGGCTGCCGGCCGGCCACAACTGCAACAGTTTGTTGTACGACCACGCGCCGCAGATCATGGACGCGATCCGCAAGCGCGGCGACGAGGTCGTGGCGCACGGCCGCAGCAATGCGGAGAACCTGCGCGGCCTCTGGCAGCCGGATGAGGAGCGCATCCTGCGCGAGGTCACCGACACCATCGCGCGGCATGAAGGCAGGCCGCCGGCCGGCTGGATGGGCTCGGGCGCCTACGAAACCGCCAACACGCTGGACCTGTTGAAGGAAATCGGCTACCAGTACGTGATGGACTGGCCGATGGACGACCAGCCGGTGTGGCTTGCCACCCGCAACGGGCCGATCCTCTCGGTCCCCTATCCGATCGAGCTCAACGACTCGCAGGTGGTGATCCACCGCAAGCAGGACGCCTCCGACTTCTGCGACATGATCGTCGAGCAGTTCGACGAGATGATCGAGCAGTCGGCCGCCCATCCTCTGGTGATGAATGTCTCGATCCACACCTACGTGTTCGGCCAGCCCTTCCGGCTGCGCATGATCCGCCGGGCGCTCAGGCATTGCCTGGAGCATCCGCACGCGGGCCAGGTATGGTGGGCCAAGCCCTGCGACATCGCCGCCCACTGCCTGGCTCTGCCGCCCGGCATCATCCCGGGCTCCTGAGGGTTCTCCCCCACGGGAAATCGGCGCGTCAGTCCCTATACTCGCGCTCGTCCGAACGACGTGAGGTCGCCCATGCCCCGCCGCTGGCTCAAGCGCGTGTTGCCCGATGTGGAAAAGTACCGCGACACCGCGGTGGCGCGGTTTCTCGGGCCGCGCTTCTTTCACCCCGCGGTCTGGCACCTGAGCCGCCACAGCGTGGCGGGCGGCTTCGCCATCGGCCTGTTTTGCGGGCTGATCCCGGGGCCCCTGCAGATGCTGGGCGGCGCGCTCGGCGCCGTCTGGTTCAAGCGCAACCTGCCGGTGGCGCTGGTGACCACGCTCTACACCAACCCGCTCACCATCATTCCGCTGTACCTGCTGGCCTACCAGGTAGGCGCCTTCGTGATGGGGCCCTCCGCGGACGCGGCGAGCCCGCCCTCGCTCGGCGGCCTGGTGCCCGGCCAATGGGCCGAGGCGCTCGGCGCCTGGTCCCTTTCGCTCGGCAAGCCCCTGCTGGTCGGGGTACCGCTGCTGGCCGCGCTCTTGGCCACAGCCGGCTATCTGGTCGTGCATGTCGGCTGGGGACTGTATCTGCGCTGCGCCTGGATGCAGCGCAAGCGCCAGCGCCGCCGCGGCTGAGCGGGGCCGACGAACGCCGATGACGCGAACGAAGCGAGGAAACACATGAAAAAGGCCGTGGTGGTGGGCGCGCTGGGCGTGATGGGGCGCTATATCGTCGACAAGCTGGCGGCCCGGCCGGATTGGGAGGTCATCGGCCTGTCGCGCCGCAAGGGGGAGGACCGCGAACGGGTGCGCTACGTGCCGGTGGACGTGCTCAAGCCGTGGGCGCCGGATTTCGGCGATGCCACCCATGTCTTCTATGCCGCCTTCCAGGCCTCCGCCGGCAAGGCGGCCGACTACGCGTCCAACATCGCGCCCAATCGCGACATGCTGGTCAACGCCGTGTCCGCCATCGAACGCGTCTCGCCCAACCTCGAGCGGGTGGTGCTGATTACCGGCACCAAGTACTACGGCACGCATCTGGGCCCCTACAAGACCCCGGCGCGCGAGTCCGACCCGCGCCACGCCGGCGCCAACTACTACTTCGACCAGATCGACTGGCTCACCGAGTTCCAGAAAGGCAAGCGCTGGACCTGGACTGACCTGCGCCCGCAAACCCTGTGCGGATTTGCCCCCGGCACGGCCATGAGCATCCTGCCGGTGATCGCCGTCTACGCGGCCATCATGAAGGAGCTCGGCCGCCCGATGGCCTGGCCCGGCAAGCCCGGCACCGGGCGCACCATCTACCAGGTGACCGACTCCGGCCACTTCGCCAGTGCTGCCCTGTGGGCCGCCACCGATGCGCGCTGCGCCAACCAGGCCTACAACATCACCAACGGCGACTACTTCCGCTGGCTCGACATCTGGCCGCGCCTGGCCGCGGTGTTCGGCATGGAGGCGGGCGAGCCGTCGCCGTTGAACCTCACCGAATTCATGGCCGACAAGGCGCCGCTGTGGGACGCGATCGTCAGCAAGCATGGCCTGAAGCCTTACCGCTTCGACGAAGTCGTCGCCTGGCCGTTCGGCGACTACGTGTTCAACACCACCTGGGACGTGATGTCCAACCTCACCAAATCACGCCAGCACGGCTTTCATGACGTGGTCGACAGCGAGGAGATGTTCGTCGACCTGCTCACGCGCTTCCGGGAAGCGCGCATCGTGCCGTGAATGCGCCGGCCAACGCCTTCATGCAAGTGCCGAGATTACGCTTCCCTGAACGGATTCTCGATGCGCACGCCGGCGATGGTGGCGCCGTGTTGCATGTCTTCGGTGAGTAATCGCTGGCAGCCGCTCGTTGCAGCCGCCTGTACGATCAGTGCGTCGTAGAACGATAGGCCGTGCAGCACATGCAGATCGAGCGCTCCCGCGATCAGGTCGGGTGAGGTCGGCACGATTTCAAAGCGCCGGTAGAAGTTCAGGCGCTCGCGCACCAGCGCGTGCGGGAGACGCAACTTGCGCAAGGCGACGTTGACGTATTCCTGCATTACTTGGGTGGAAAGTACGGCAGTGCCGGCCGCACGCGAGGCTGTGATCAGATCGATGGCGCGTCGCTGTCTGGCGGCATGGTCGGCGGCATCCGCGTAGACCAGGATGTTGGTATCGAGCAGGCTACGCACGGCGATTGGCTTCCTCGCGGTCGAATGTCCAGCCGTCCAGCCGCCCCGGTGTATTGAGTGCGGACTGCTCGAAGGCCTGCAATTCCGATTCCGTTTGCGCGCTGCCGGCCAATTGCTCCAGATAGTCGCGCACGGCCTGGTTCAGGCTTTTGCCCATGGCCAAAGCGGCCTTTCTGGCTTGTTCGGCGATGCGCTCATCAACGGATAATGTGATGTTCATAATTGATTCCGCAGTTTAAGTGCGCACATATTATGCGTGAATTACGCTTTGCTTGCTCAAAGAAGATGTGAGCGCGCGAGGGATTGGCCTGCGCAGACTTGTGCGGCGACCGCCCGCCCCTTGCCACAGGTGCGCTCAACCATTCCCATCATGTGCTCAGTGGCATTGCAGGGCGGGTATCGCGGTGGGTTTTGAGCACTCGAGCAGGTTGGCAAACATTCAATACGGGCTTGCGGATCCGGGGCGAAGAAGAACGCCATCGAATTCATGGCCGACAAGGCACCGCTGTGGGATGCGCTGGTTAGCAAGCATGGCCTGAAGCCTTGCCGCTTCGACGAAGTCGTCGCCTGGCCCTTCGGCGACTACGTGTTCAACACCACCTGGGATGTGATGTCCAACCTGACCAAATCACGCCAGCACGGCTTTCATGACGTGGTCGACAGCGAGGAGATGTTCGTCGATCTGCTCACGCGCTTCCGGGAAGCGCGCATCGTGCCGTGAATCCGCAGGCCAGCGCCGTGACGCACGCGGCGGGGCCAGCCAATCCGGAATGGTTTTTCAATGCGTGCGCCGGCGAAGGCGGAGCCGTGTTGCATGTCTTCGGTTGATAGCATCCGCCATTTCCCGGGCGGCCCTCCGAATCCTGAATCGGGAAGCCTTTGCCTCAATAATCGCCCCATCGTGCATGAATCGCCGCCAGCGCGGCGAGCGCCGCGGTTTCGGTACGCATGACGCGCGGTCCGAGCAGAACGGGTTGGAACCCGACGGATTGCGCAAAGCGTTCTTCAGTGTCCGAAAGGCCGGCTTCCGGGCCGATCAGCAAGGTCACCGGCGTTCCAATCGCCGGAGGCGGCAGGCTGGAAAACCGCGTTGCATGCACAGGCGAGAGCATGAGTTTCAGTCCTTCCTTGTCCCGCATGCCGGCCAGCCAGTGATCGATGGGGCTCACGGGCGCGATGTCGGGAATGCGGTTGCGGCCGCATTGCTCGCAGGCGGCTTGCGCGATGGCGCGCCAGTGTTCCAGGCGCTTGGCGGCGCG
>Ga0315904_10013083_pt1 | contig 10427 bp, 9 predicted proteins | sample LakEriMetagenome_6_FD_203529 | JGI IMG/M metagenome (GOLD analysis project Ga0315904, IMG submission 203529) | Freshwater fungal communities from buoy surface, Lake Erie, Ohio, United States - Buoy 12 MA120 | ecosystem: Environmental > Aquatic > Freshwater > Lake | place: USA: Lake Erie, Ohio... | reverse complement strand
CTGCTACCCCAGTCGGCCGTGGCCATTAGTGACCCCAGCTGGGAAAACCACCGGGCCCTCTTCGAAACGGCGGGGTTTGCGGTGCACAACTACAAATACTACGACCCCACCACCCGGGGCGTGGACTTTGCCGGCATGATGGCGAGCCTCAAGGCCCTGCCCGCCCGATCGATCGTGGTGCTGCATGCCTGCTGCCACAACCCCACCGGGGCCGATTTGTCAGACCACCAGTGGGACGAGGTGGTGGCAGCCTGTGCCTCAGGGAGCCTTGTGCCCTTCCTAGACATGGCCTACCAGGGTTTCGGCCAGGGGCTCTTCGAAGATGCCGTTGCCCTGCGCAAGTTTGCCGATGCGGGCCTGAACTTCTTTGTCTCAAGCTCTTTTTCCAAATCCTTTTCGCTCTACGGCGAGCGGGTGGGGGCCCTATCGATCGTCACCGGTAGCGCCGACGAGACCAAACGGCTGCTGAGCCAGGTCAAGCGGGTCATCCGCACCAACTATTCCAACCCGCCGACCCACGGGGGTGCCTTGGTCACCATGGTGCTGAGTACGCCCGCACTCAAAGCCCTCTGGGAAGAAGAGCTCGCCGCCATGCGCAACCGTATCCGCGCCATGCGCGAGGGGTTGGTGCAGGGGCTCAAAGATCTTGGCGTGGCCCAGGATATGTCCTTTGTCACCCGTCAGAAAGGCATGTTTAGCTACTCCGGCCTCACCGAAAAGCAGGTCGATCGGCTGCGCGAGGAGCACGGCATCTATGCGGTGGGTACCGGCCGGATTTGTATCGCCGCCCTCAACAACAAAAACCTGCCACGCGTCTCTCAGGCCATTGCCAGTGTGATAAAGCCCTAGTGCCAGGCCGGAGCAATTCGTTTAGTCTGTCAGGCATTCAACACGCGACACAAACCAGACCAGGAAGGAGCAACACCATGCTCAAACCGCAGACCAAGTTTATGTGGGAAGACCCCTTGCTCTTGTCGGCGCAACTCACCGACGAAGAGCGCATGGTTCGGCAGGCGGCGCGCGAATATTGCCAAGACAAGCTCTCGCCGCGAATCCTCTCGGCCTTTCGGCACGAGAAGGTCGAACCCGACATCTTCCCCGAGATGGGTAGCCTGGGATTTCTCGGGCCCACCATCCCCACGGAGTATGGCGGTGCTGGGGTAGGTGAGGTTGCCTACGGACTCATCGCAGCGGAGGTCGAGCGGGTCGACAGCGGCTATCGCAGCATGTTTAGCGTGCAGAGCTCGCTCGTCATGCTCCCGATCTACACCTTTGGCAACGAATCCACGCGGCAGAAGTTTCTTCCTGGGCTGGCCAAGGGCACCCTCATTGGCTGCTTCGGACTCACCGAGCCTAACCACGGCTCTGACCCCGCCGGCATGACGACCCGCGCCAAGAAGGTCGACGGCGGTTATAGCGTCTCGGGGGCAAAGACCTGGATTTCCAATAGCCCGATTGCCGATGTCTTCGTGGTCTGGGCCAAAGACGATGCCGGCGAGATTCGCGGGTTCGTGCTCGAAAAAGGCATGAAAGGCCTTTCAGCCCCCGTCATCCACGGAAAGATTGGCCTTCGCGCCTCGATTACGGGCGAGATTGTCATGGACCAGGTCTTCGTTCCCGAAGAGAATGCCTTCCCCGATATTCGTGGTCTGAAGGGTCCTTTCACGTGTCTTAACTCCGCACGGTTTGGTATTGCCTGGGGAGCGCTTGGGGCGGCCGAGTTCTGCTGGCACACAGCACGGCAGTACGTAATGGACCGACAGCAGTTCGGCCGGCCGCTGGCAGCCAATCAGCTCATTCAGAAAAAGCTCGCCGACATGCAGACCGAGATTACCCTGGGTTATCAGGCTGCACTGCGTTTAGGCCGCATGAAAGAAGAAGGTACGGCCTCCGTAGAGGCCACCTCGATTCTCAAGCGCAACAACTGTGGAAAAGCCCTGGACATTGCACGAACCGCACGCGACATGCTCGGCGGCAATGGCATCACCGACGAGTTTGGGGTGATGCGCCATATGGTGAACCTCGAGGTTGTCAACACCTATGAAGGCACCCACGACATCCATGCCCTGATTCTCGGTCGGGCGCAGACGGGTATTCAGGCCTTCTTCTAAGTGGTCGGTCACCAGCAGGAGATTCGCCAAGGGCAGGCTGACCTGCTCTTAGGTATTCGAGTGCTCGACCTCTCTCGCGTCTTGGCGGGCCCCTGGTGCAGCCAGTTGTTGGCCGACCTCGGGGCCACGGTTCTCAAGATTGAGCGCGCCGGCGCGGGGGACGACACCCGCCACTGGGGCCCGCCCTGGTACACCCCCGAGATTGCCAGTTACTACACCTGCACCAACCGCGGCAAGCATTCGATTACCGCCGACTTTAACGACCCCGACCACCTGGCCCAGATCAAGGCGCTCGCCCAGCGGGCCGATGTGGTGATCGAAAACTTTAAGGTCGGCAGCCTGCGCAGCTATGGCCTCGATGCCGAGTCACTTCGCACCGCCAGTCCGCGGCTGGTCTACTGTTCGATCAGCGGATTTGGTCAGAATGGACCTATGGCGAGTCAGGCCGGCTACGACTTCGCACTCCAGGGGTTCACAGGCCTCATGCAGATCACCGGAGAACCGGGCCGCGAGCCACAAAAGGTGGGCGTCGCGGTGATCGATTTGTTTACCGGGCTCTATGCCTGCAATGCAATTACCGCGGCACTGCTGCGTCGGTCGCAGGTCGGCCAAGGGGCCACGATTGACTGTTCGCTCTTAGACGCCGGCATCGCACTCTTGGCCAATCAGGCGTCAAGCTACCTCGTCTCTGGAAAGTCGCCGCAGGCGTTGGGTAATGCACACCCCAGCATTGTTCCCTACCAGGCCTATGCGGCCCAAGATGGCTACCTCGTGCTCGCGGTAGGCAACGATGGCCAGTTCGCGGCCCTGGCGCAGGCCCTGGATCGGGCGGCCTGGATTGCCGATCCACGTTTTGCGACCAACCCCGCACGCGTCGCACACCGAGCACTACTGAATGCCGAGCTCTCTGCCCTTCTGGCGGCCCAGCCGCGCGCACACTGGCTTGGTCTTCTGAGTGCCCTTGGGGTGCCCTGCACACCAGTGCAGTCGATCGCAGAGGTTTTTCAGGAACCGCAGGTCGAGGCCCGCGCACTCTGTGTGGCGATGGAGGTCTCGCCAGGACAGCCAGCCCTAAACACCGTGGGGCAGCCGATGGTGATCGACGGCCTGCGGCCCGCAAGCCCGCGAGCACCTGGCCCGCTTGGGCCAGACCTGTCTACTTGCAGTTCGGATCAAATCCCGTTCTAAAACCTGCCAACTTTCTTTCGGCTGCCGTCGCCTGATCGGGTGTTAGGGCGCCGGGGTCTGGACAGCCTGTCTTCATTTCTGCACTGCACCCGATCAGCGCCCCAAGACTGAGTGCCATGCAAAGCGTTCTAAAGGAAATAGAAATCAATGGTTTCATACCTTTCGAGTCCATGAAAGTATGGGGGGCCGTAGCGGACTACGGATACAGCAGGCGCTGCATCTCCGCGGGCGTGGGGCTTTCCCCGCCATCCTTACAAAAATCGAGCAGACCCTCCCAAGCCATATTCCGAAGAGGACGGCCGCTACGCCAAATTGTTCAATCGCATTACGTATGCTTACTACTTTACGTCGATCTAGGGAAATTACTGAGCCGTCGCAGCATAGTCGGTGGCGTAAAAACAGGCGAGCTTGGGTTAAAGGTCAGGCACAATCATGCCTACAGTGAAAAGTCTACTTACCATCACCGCACCCTTCGTTGCCGTCATCGATCGTCTATCGGCCTGGATCGGTCACGGGCTGCGCTGGCTTATTTTTGCAGCGGTGCTCCTAAGCGCAGGCAACGCCATTGTGCGTAAGGTGTTCTCCACCAGTTCGAATGCCTTACTCGAGGGACAGTGGTATCTCTTCTCTGCAGTCTTCATGCTCGGTGCAGGCTATGTCTTTCTGCACAACGCCCACGTCCGTATCGACTTTATCTCGGCACGGCTCACGGCCAAGACCCGAAATATCATAGACGCAGCCGGCATCGTCCTCATTCTGATTCCCACCAGTTTTTTCGTTGCCTGGCTGTCCTGGCCACTTTTTTCGATTGCGTTTGTAAGCGGCGAGATGTCCCAAAATGCGGGAGGACTGATTCGATGGCCCGTGCTCTTCACCATTCCTCTTGGAATGGGCCTGCTGCTGCTGCAGGCCATGGCAGAACTCCATAAGCGGCTGAGCTTTCTACTCGATATAGGGCCGGATCCGCTCGCCGTCGATGGCAACAAGGATATCGATCTAGTCAAAGACGACAAGGAGGCGTCGACGTGATCGAACTACTCACGTCCCAGTTCCCCGTCTTTATGTTTCTGGGGCTCTTCGTTCTCTTAATTAGCGGGTTTCCGGTAGCCTTTGGGCTGGCGGCCGTCGGGCTAGGCTTTGGCCTTATCGGGGTTGCCCTCGGACTTTTTACCCCCGCACTCTTCCAGGCCTTGCCGTTGCGCATCTTCGGCATCATGCAGAACGACACTCTGCTGGCTATTCCGTTCTTCACGTTTATGGGAATCATTCTTCAGCGCAGCGGTATGGCCGAAGACCTCCTCGACACTATCGGCCAACTCTTTGGGCCTGTGCGCGCGGGGCTAGCGATTGCCGTGGTTCTCGTCGGGGCCTTGCTCGCAGCAACTACTGGCGTGATCGCTGCCGCAGTTATTTCTATGGGCCTGATTTCCCTTCCCATCATGCTGCGGTACGGCTACAACCGGTCGATCGCCACCGGATCCATCCTCGCTGCGGGCACGCTGGTACAGATCATTCCCCCCTCGCTAGTACTCATCGTGCTGGCCGACCAGATGGGGCGGTCGGTGGGCGATATGTACAGCGCCGCCCTGAAGCCTGGACTCATTCTGGTCTTGGTCTATCTCGCCTTTCTGGCGGCTTTGGCGGTTCTTAAGCCATCGGCGGTACCCGCACTCCCCCCTGAGGCCCGCGTTTATAAAGAGCCCGACGGAAGCACCGGCTATCGATCACTGCTCGTATTGCTTGCTGGATCTGCACTAGCGGGCTTTGGCTGGTCCTTCATCCACGACACCATCATGGGGCCGTTACTGGGCAGAACCGATCCCGCGCCCGCTGATGAACTGTTAGTGCTGTCTGTCACCGTGGCTAGCTTTTTCGCCCTCATCATGGCGCTGATTAATCACTTCACGGGGCTCAAACTGCTCTCGGTGATCGCCGAACGCGTCACCTTTGCCCTCATACCACCCCTCGTACTCATATTCCTTGTACTTGGCACGATTTTCCTAGGCATCGCCACGCCCACCGAAGGCGGCGCCATGGGCGCTATGGGCGCTTTGATTATGGCCTGGTCTAAGCGTCGGCTCACCTTTGCCAACCTGGGGCAGTCACTCGACCAGACCACGCGCCTCTCAATTTTTGTAATGTTTATCCTGGTGGGTGCCACCATATTCTCCTTCACCTTCAATGCCGCAGACGGTCACATCTGGGTGGAGTCGCTGTTTGAGCAGCTGCCAGGTGGCCAGACCGGCTTTCTGCTATTGGTCACGCTCCTGGTCTTTGTGCTCGGATTCTTCATCGACTTCTTTGAGATTGCCTTCATCATCGTGCCGCTGCTGGTGCCGGTGGCCAATAGCCTGGGCATCGACCTCATCTGGTTCGGAATTGTTCTCGCAATGATTTTGCAGACTTCCTTCCTGACACCTCCTTTCGGTTTCTCGCTGTTCTACCTGCGTAGCGTGGCACCGACCCAAGACTACGTCGATAAAGTAAGTGGAAAGGTCATCGAAGGCGTCAAGACGGCCCAGATCTATCGCGGTGCATTTATCTTCGTAGCGCTCCAGGTTCTCATGACCCTGGCGGTCATCTTTTATCCGGCCCACTTCTTGGGCGACTACAAGCCGCCGGTATCGTCGAATGTGGAAGTAGAACTACCAATGGCCGACCCTCTAGACGAGTCTGACTCCAATGCGGATGACACAGGGGAGTCCGAAGGCGAGGGCCAAGAGTCCGCTGAAGATGACCCGGGAGCAGCCCTTCTGCGGGAAATGAAACAGCAGAAATAGATAAAAAAAACAGATCAAAAAAACAGATCAAAAAAAAAGCCCGGCAATGTCACTGCCGGGCTTTTTTACAGCTTAAGCAAGCAGTTAGAGCTTTGCCCCCTGCATGTAGCTGTCAAACCGTGCCTCACTAAAACGGAACCACTGGTTCGAATTACGGCGGAAGGCCTCGTAGTCGGCATAGACCTTTTGCCAACGAGGATTGGTCTTCGACAATTCGGCGTAGTAGCCCTGAGAAGCCTTAAAGGCGGCATCCATAATGGGCTTGGGCATCGCAAAAAGCTTGGTGCCGTTTTTCACCAATTCCCGAAGGGCGGCGGGGTTACGGGCATCGTACTTCGCCTGCATCTCGGTATGGGCATAGGCTGCGGCGCCTTCGACGATCGCCTTCAGATCGTTCGGCAGTGCATCAAAGGCTTTCTTGCCGACATAGAGCGACAGCTGTGGGCCACCTTCCCACCAAGCCGGGTAGTAGTAGTTCTTGGCCACTTTGTAAAACCCAAGCTTCAGGTCGTCGTAGGGGCCCACCCACTCGACGGAATCCAGGGTGCCACGCTCAAGGGCCTGGTAGATCTCCCCACCAGGAATGTTCTGTGGGACACCACCAATCAGTTCAAGGATTTTGCCCCCGAAGCCGCCGATACGCATTTTCATACCCTTGATGTCGGCCAGGGTCTTGATCTCTTTGCGATACCAGCCGCCCATCTGCGCACCCGTATTGCCCATCGGGAAGTTCACAATGTTGTAGTCAGCGTAGAACTCGCGGAAGAGTTTCATACCATTGCCGTCGTACATCCAGGCGCTCATCTGGCGAGAATTCAGGCCAAAGGGAATGGCGCAGTCAATCGCAAAGGTGGGATCTTTTCCGAAGAAATAATACGGCGCCGTGTGGGCCATCTCGATGGTGCCCTGCTGAACGCCATCAACCACACCAAAGGGCGGAATAATCTCACCGCCCGCATGCACGCTCACGGTAAGCCGGCCATTGGAGGCGGCATTGACCTTGGCTGCGAAGGTTTCGGCCGCGCCGTAGATGGTGTCCAGGGCCTTTGGAAAGCTCGAGGCTAAGCGCCAGCGAATGGACTCTTGGGCCCGAACCGCAGGGGCCACGCCCGCCGCAAGAATTCCGGCCATTCCGGTACCCGCTACAAATTCACGTCTTTTCATAGTGTCTCCGATTAGAGGTTAAATCTCGACTGAGTATAGAGATCCCCGGAAAAACACTGAAGGCATTTTTGGAGAGTATTTTCCCCAATTAGCCCCGATGAAATCGACTAAGGCTCTCGGAGAACCCCGGCGGCGATACGCCGCACATGCTCCGGTACCATCGCCTTCATCCGGCCAGGGGCCTCGCGGGCGAGATGAATCACGGTCTCGGCGGCCTTCATTTCAATACGGGCCCGCGCAAACGCCATTCCCTTCGGCCCAAACCAGGTCATGAGCCGACCTACCAGGGGCCGCAGCCAGTTGGGCATCCGACGCAAAGGCAGGCCGCCAGCCGCCCGACGGGTGTTCGCAACGAAGCCTTGCACGGCCGACCGGCGGTCGCCCGAATCGGTCGGGGCGCTCAAGACCACCTCGTCTCCAAGAAGATCCAGCATCTGCTGCCCTTTTTCGTTACGTACGATCAGCCATTGCTGACCCTGGCCGCCCATATAGCCCACGGTAATATCTGACAAGGCATTGACATAGTCGACACAGGTCCTGCAGGTCAGAGGAAAGAAGTCGCTTGGCAGTTCTGAGAGGGGCAGCTGCAGAAATGGGATAAGCCTCTTCCGGCCGTCGTCAAACCGCATCTCCACCTGGTAGTCCGCACGAAACTCTAGGTACGAGACCGCATCTGGCCGGTCGGTGAGCTTCTCCAGAAAAAGGTGGAAATTCTCGGTTGAGGTGTTGTCTGAACAGGGGGTGCCAATCACCCACAACGAATCAAAGCCGTACTGCTCGGCTAGGGCACGCAAGGCGTAGACCTGGCAGGGAATACCAATAACGGCCAGTCGGCGCACCCCTGCAGCCAACGCAGGTTCAATCAGAGACAATAGAGGCGCGTAGCCCATACGCATGCCACGACAGGCAGCAAGGTCCGCGACCCGACGCACTAGGACAGGTTCGGGCCGCCAGCGATCTTGCGCAGAGGGCCGCATGGTTAAGACGGCATCCACCAGGTCGTTCTCAAGGAGGCGCTCCGCGATACGGGTGGTGATACCTGTCCACTGCGCCCCTGGAAGCGGGGCACTCAGACGCGCACGCCAGATGGCCCGATGCGGTCCGAAATAGAGCTGGTCAGGATGATCGCTATTACGGGGGGCCCCATGCACCGCGGTCTCCCAGCGGCTGTAGTTGGGCTGAATAAACTGACAGGCAACGGCGCAATTCTTGGGCTCTGAGGATCGTGATACGCCGCAGTCGGTACAGAGGCGCCGGTGGGGCGGTGCCGATAGTGGTAGCGGTAGCGATCCAGCCATTACGACATCTTAGACTGCTCCTCAAGCCAACGCTTGGTCTTCTGATTGAGCTCGAGCATCGCCTGGTTCAGCTTAGGCGTGGCAGAGATAATCTTCCTGCGACTGTCCACCGGATCAATCTCCGCCTGAATGAGTTCCTCGCCCAGCAGCGCAGCAAGGCATTTGTGCAGGGTAGCGGGCGAGGCCACCTGCGACTTGGTGATAATGGTTTGGACGTAGAGCGGTTCTTTTGAAGACTGGGTGGCGTAGATCCAATCAAGCAGGCGCAAAGACAGGACATCAAGGCCCCCCAAGGGGCTTTCGGCGATGGCCCTTTCCGCGAAAGACCGAATGCCATACCATGATTGAAGACTCACCCCTTGTCGAGAAGGGCTTTTTCTGTTCATGAGATGAGTCTAAAGCAAAGAAATGCCGATTCACCCCCGTTCTCATAAATAGAACACGGTAGTCAAACCTAAGAAACGAATAGATGCCTGCTTTATGAACCCTTTTAAATATAGCAACGCACTAAATAATCCTTCGATCAGCACCGCAGGGCGTGGTGCGATCCCGATGGCTGCTATTCGAGTCGTCGGCGCTGCCTTATTGATCATCATGGGCGCAACTACCTCTCACCTCCGTGCCCAGACCAGCCCCACCCGCGGGAATGCCCAGGTCGTCGCCCAGATCATGCAGAGTGTGGTCATGGTAGAGGCCACCGCACCCGCCTCTGCGCCCAGTGCACAGTCCCTTGGGCCTTTGAGGGTGGGGTCTGGCATCGTCATCGACAGGGACACCATAGTCACCGTCGGCTACCTTCTTATCGAGGCGGAGACCGCAGACATTATCGACAGCCAAGGGCGCCGTATTCCCGCCACGATCGTAGGACATGATCCCATCTCGGGCTTTGGGGTCCTCAAAAGCCTCCTGCCCTTACAACGAACACCGGTTGCGCTGGGCGATTCCGATCGTCTTATTGCGCCGCAACGGCTGCTGACCCTTGGGCACAGCGAGCCAGAACCCACGGAACTACTGCTTGCCTCGCGTAAGCTCTTTGCCGGCACCTGGGAGTATCTGGTGGAGTCCCCGCTACTCACCATTCCTGCTGTGAATAATTGGAGCGGGGCGGGGCTCTTTGATGAAACCGGCGCCCTGGTGGGCCTTGGCTCTCTTCTCGTTGCAGATGCCACCGACGAGCCCCGTGCACGGCCCGGCAATCTTTATCTTCCGATCAACATCTTCAAGCCCGTGCTTCCCGATCTGTTGAAGTTTGGTCGTCGCACCGGCCCCTCCCAGGCCTGGCTTGGCATTCACAGTCAGCCTCACCCCCAGGGGGGACTACTCATTCAGCGGGTCTCAGCCAAGAGTCCGGCCGAACGGGCGGGCCTACAAAAGGGAGACCGAATCATGGCACTCGAGAACCAGGCAGTACTCGACCTGGCAGACTTCTACCGACGCATCTGGGCCTCTGGGCCTATTGGCAGCGCCCTGACGCTCTCGGTCGTGCGAGAGGGGGCCACCCGTCGGTTCACCCTGATGACGGGCGATCGGCTCTCGGTTCAGCAACGGCCTTCGGGAGTCTGACCGCCATGAAAGAGTGGCTTTTAATCGTCTGGATTGGAACCTCCACCAACCTGCAGGTGATTGGGCAGCATTGGTCAGAAGAACAGTGCCAGACGCGGGCGAAGGAAGTACAGGCAGACCTTGGGTCCTCCTTTACGGTAGCCTGCACACAGGATCTGAAAGAAGGACGGTCTCAACTGCCCAAGCGCGGCGCGGTGCAAGGCGTTGCAAAGTAATCGGCCGCACCATGCCCTACCCCCTGCCCCCAACACGAGTGCCGTATGCCCTCCCTATCTGATGCAGAGATTCGTGCGGTCTCGATCCGCAAGTACCGTCAGCAGGCT
>Ga0315904_10013078_pt1 | contig 10429 bp, 10 predicted proteins | sample LakEriMetagenome_6_FD_203529 | JGI IMG/M metagenome (GOLD analysis project Ga0315904, IMG submission 203529) | Freshwater fungal communities from buoy surface, Lake Erie, Ohio, United States - Buoy 12 MA120 | ecosystem: Environmental > Aquatic > Freshwater > Lake | place: USA: Lake Erie, Ohio... | reverse complement strand
GACTGCATTCCTCATCCCAGATTTATCGAAGATCATGCCTCCTTAGCCGAGCAAGGCTTCTGGGTTCAAGGCCGTCGCTCTTATCTTAATGCCGCAGCCTCTGCCTCACTCAAAGTGGGCGAATCCGTTCCAAGTTTTCGTCTCTTCCTCGCGGGTCAACTCACCGGCGCCGCCAAAGCATTTCGACTCCCCTTTCCTATTATCAAGCGTGACACGGCCCAACGAGGAATCATCGGCTGCAACATGGCTATGTGGAAAAAGGATCTTCTGGAAGTCAACGGCTGGGACGAGGAATACGAAGGTTGGGGCCTTGGGGAAGACTCCGACATCGGATCACGCCTCTATCATTTGGGCCGACCCCGCAAATTCGTCTACGGTCGGGCAATCCTTTATCACCTCTACCACCCGATCCTCAGCCGTGACCACGTGCCAAAAAGCCAATCCCGCCTAGAAGAAACCCTTCGGACGCAAAAAGTCCGGTGTATCAAAGGGGTGAATCAATATTTGAAATAGAGTCAGGATCGGTGGGAGTGATTGTCCCTACCTGATTTTTCCTGCGGCCATTGCAGCGCCCACGATGCCGGCTTCGTTGTGAAGCTTGGCAGAAACTACTTTTGCCCTCACCCCTTTCGCCGCTCTCGGCAGCCACTTTTCTGCTCTTTTACTTACCCCTCCACCCACAATGATCAGATCTGGATTGATCAAGCGATCGACCTGCTGAAGGTACTCCCGAACTTTGCGAGACCACTTCTTCCAGCTCCACTCGTGCACCTCTCTTGCCTTTGCGCTTGCAGACTTCTCAGCATCTTTTCCCTCAAGGGTCAGGTGCCCCAGCTCAGTGTTTGGAATTAAAACCCCTTGATAGAACAGCGCACTTCCGATTCCCGTGCCTAATGTGATCATCACCACAACTCCCTTGTCATTTTTCCCGGCTCCGTAGTGAAGTTCGGCCAGTCCGGCCGCGTCCGCGTCATTGATCACCACAAAGGGTTGCTTCGTTGCTTTTTTAAAAATCTTTTCAGGATTCTTCCCAACCCATTGAGATGAAAGATTCACCGCAGTCTCAACCAACCCATTGCGGATCGGGCCAGGAAACCCAACGCCGACAGGGCCTTTCCACTGAAAATGGTCGACCATTCTCTTAATCACGCGGGTAAGCGCAAGGGGAGATGCGGGTTGTGGAGTCGGAAAGTGAACAGGGTCCCCTTGAATGGTTCCTGCTGGAAAGTCCACCACCCCTCCCTTGACCCCGGTTCCTCCTATGTCGATTCCCAGTACGCTCATCCTTTAAATATAGTCGTAGATCATCCGCGGGACAGCCCCCTCTCCGCCCTTTCGAGGATCGCAAAAAACTACTCCCAAGCCGCTCCACCCTTAATGCGAACAACGCGACTCCCGACGCTTGCGATTCCGCCCCAGCCTGCAAATTTCAGATCCATTGATGGACAACCCCGCCAAACTTCAGGAAGAGCTGGAAGGGTATTGCGGATTGGGAATGTACGACGAGGCACTCCGTCGCATCTCGCAAGCCCGCCGCAAGGGCGATCACAGCCTGACTTTAGATTTTCTGCGCACGCGAATTCTTCGTGCTGCTGGTCGGTTTGTAGAGCTTCGCAAAACGGCTGAGCAGTTGCGGCGTCAGCGCCCCGAAGAACCAGAGGTTTGGGTTTCTCTTGCCGACGCCGTACGCCACCAAGACTCAATCCAGCAGGGTCGATCTATCCTTCTCGAGGCCGAGCGCAAATTCCCAAATAATCCTCATATCAAATTTCAGTTGGGTTGTTATCATTGTCAGTTGCGTGATCTCGATAAAGCCCGCTCTTATGTACAGGCCGCGATTCGCCTGGACGAGTCGTGGGCAAATGTCGCCAAAGAGGATGCTGATCTTGCTCCCCTTCGAGAAAAGTCTTAGTCGTTCCCCTCTAATCCTTTCTCTTCTCATTCCACTGCTCCTTTCGGGGTGTGGTTTTTTTCGCTCATCAGCTGACCACACGATTGGAGTTTCCCAACCCCTTTCGATTGTCCTTCCAGCAAATTTTTCAACTGGCTACCGGTGGGTGCTCGACCCGCCACTTCAGACGGCTCACCTGCTCGACGAGACATACATCTCTCCCTCTCCGCCTGGTGCCCCTGGGAAACAAACCCTCCGTGTCGTTTTCCCGCGTGAGGGTCGATTTAACTTAAAGTTTGCCTATCGCCGCCTTTGGGAGCCGGCGACCGTTCCTGCGGCGCAAACAACCAATTTCGTCGTTCAGGTTTCGTCTACAGCCAAGAATTCCAACATTATGCAGCAACTATTTCCGGAAAAGAATCTTCCCTCGACCGTTCCCATGCCCGAGGAGGATCAGCCCAAACCCGCCCCAGGAAAACTTCAGATCCGCAAAGCCTAACTCTAGTGACTGTTCTCTAGTACAGAGACACGATGTGTTCGCTGCGTATCCATCCTGCATCTTGATTCGGAAGCCGAATCTTGCTCCATCCTAAAAAGCTTTTCTCTAAACGGGCAATGGATCCTAGCGGATAGGCCTTCTCCGCTTGAGCCTCTACCTCTGTGGGGATCGACCGCAAGGGCTCAACATCCACAATCATCACCGCATTTCGGTCCGCTAACTTTCCATAAATTCCAAGTGCTGTTGAGGCAGCCATGAAAAGCATAAGTCCGATCGCAAAAGTCGCTATCCCAACTCGAACAAGAAGGGTTCTCTTTTGAGGGAAGTAGCTTGATCCCAAACCAAATCCACAGCCAACCGCAAGGATCGTCACTCCCAAAACAAGGGCTACTTGCCATCCGAATACGCCAAGTCGTCCCGTAAGCCACTCCCTGCTCCGCTCACTCCACAATCCCATCACCGCTCTGTCCAACTGATCGGAAGATTGGGCAAAGATTCGGGTATTCCATGACACAGAAGCCGTTGCTGGGGAAATAAGATACGCCGATAGCCCGTAGGCCAACGCCCGCTCTTTGTCGCCAAGCTGGAAATACGCGAGCGCCAGATTATTTCTGGCCACGGGATCCCGCGGGTTCACTAACACTTTTTCCCGCCATACCTTCTCTGCCTCATTGAAATTCCCCACTTTATAAAGCTGGATCGGATCCTCTTTGCTCGTCTTCTCCTCTTTGGGTTGTTCTTTATTAATTGCCTGCGCACTGACTGGTTCTACGGCAACAAAAAAGAAAAGAGTCGCTGCCAGCCAAGGGAATAGATTTTTAGGTTTCAGTGGCGCCCAAGCCTTTATCGCGGGCAGATCGATTCTGCCGGCTAGGCGTTCGGCTTGGTCACACCACTCTCCATCCAAGCTCGGATTTCTCCCATAAAGCCCATTTTCTGAATCAACCCAGCATTTTTCGAGCGTTTCTTGATCTGATTTGTCCATCGTTTGAATTCCGTCTGCAATCACTCCCCAGGCAGGAGTTGCTCCTTCAATTCCTAAGGTGCCAGCTACAGATTTCTGCCAAAAAAGAAGTGCCTTTTCAGAAGAGCGCATATCCTGCCCTGCCTCGCGAACCATTTCGACCGCGCTTTTCCAGCTTTGAAGCGACTCCTTCCTAAGTCTCTCTTCGTCTGTAAATAGGGCCCTTTGTCTGGCCCATCTCCACCAAACAACCAGCAAGATTCCCCAAGGAACAATTCCTAATCCTACCCACCACCCCTGACCAACAGGCGCTATGCCCAAACCCGAACCCTCCAGTGGTTCTCTCGGCAGTGCAGGCTCCCCATACGCCAAAGGTTGTGACGCTTTACCCGAAGGGGCTTGCCCTGCTTTTTTACTAGGTGCACTAGTGCTTGTAGCAGGAATTGCGGAAGAGGCCGGAAGAGCTAACCCACCCGCCTGCTTCGAGACAACAATTTTAGGAGGTTTAACCTCAGCGCTCTCAAAAGACTTTTTCTTTGGGTCAAAGTATAAAAACTTAACTGCTGGCAGCTCGAACTCACCACTCTTTGTGGGGATCATCACTAGGTCCTCAACAATCGCGCCTGTAAAAAGGTCCGTTCCGTTAAATTCTCTTCTTAATTTAGGCTGAATCGTGCGTATCTCCTTCGGAACTGCCCGAGCGGGCAATTCCACTCCCATGGGCCAATTCCCTGTTCCGCGTAACGTTAACGTCCAGGTGACCGGCTCCCCTTCGCCCACCTGCTCAGGCACCAGTTTCGATTCCAAAACAAACTGCCCCACAGCGCCCTTGAATCCCGCAGGCGCATTCGCGGGTAGTGCTTCGACATTCAGAGGAACGGGCGCTGCGATTGCCTCCACCTCAACCGAGCCAGGCGCGGTGAAGAAAAAAGATCTGCCCCCTGCTGCAGTGTCGATATCCAGTTTTTGCCGGATCGAGGGCAGTTCGAAGAGTCCCGCTTTAGGAACCATTGCCCTGGTGTGAAACTGCAGTCCCTGATTTCCCCCCGGCCCGATCTGTTGGCCCCGATCCCACGCCTCTGCAGTAAAGTTTTGAACATTCCACAAAGGGGTGGTCTTTACCCGACCACTCCGATTGCCAGTCATAACCACTCTATAATTCACGTCGAAGACCTCGCCGATATACGGGCGTCGAGGCTCCGCCTGGGCCGAGGCCTGCACAGCATCGGGCGGAACAACCTGACTCCCAGGGTTGGGAGCCTGATTTTGAAAAGGGTTGGGGGGGAACGGAAAATTTGGAGAGAGGGGATTGGATTGCCGCGAGCGGTTCGCTCCTGCCCCTGTCGCATCCAGGGTTAGACTTGGAACAGTCATTCTCCCTTTGTCCGTCACGACTTCGAACGAGGGGATCAGGATTCTTCCATTCTGGGATGTTTGGACCACATAGCTGAGCGTCGTAGAGGAGCTCGTTTGAAAATTGATCATAGAAAAGCTCGTCGCACGCCCCGGCGAGCCTGAAAACTGAAGCCCCGATACACTTGGTAAATTTACATTTCCCTTAGGCTGACAATCGGTGAAGACCAGATCCAGTTGAACACCGGATTGAGGCGGGATCTGACCAGGATCCGTCCACGCAACACTTTGGCTAAATGCCGTCGCGCCCAAATAAATTCCAAAGCCGATTAGTAAAAATAACTTTTTCATATGCTTCACCACGGCTTCGCCGTCGACGATGGGGAAGGTCTTTGATCCTTGGGTTGTAACCTTTGCTGAAGAAGTGCCGGACTGTCTGACTGACGAACTTGGTCCAGCCTTGCGGTCGCTTCCATCGTATAGGCGTCCGTGGATTCATCCTGTTTCTTTTTCCCCGATCCCCCACCCACAGACCTCATTCCTGCGGGCGCCTCCTTGCCCTCCTTTTTTGAATCCTCACCGCCTTGCGCTACTCCTTTCTCCTCCTCCTTCTTACCTTTATCTTTTTTCTCGTCTCCTAACTCGCCAAACCCTGCTTTCTGATCCTGGATGGGCGCTAAATCCTCCTCTTTGGCGCGATCCTTCATTTTTCCCTCTCCCTCCTTGCTCGTACTATAGTCTTTGATCTGGTTGGGGTCTTTCTGTTTTCCCTTGGCCTCTTTCTGCTCCTTGCCTTGCTCGCCTTTTTCATCTGAGTCCCCCTCTCCGCCCTCTGAATTTTCGCCTTTTTCACCCTTTTTTCCTTTTTGATTCCCTTTTCCGGATGAAGGCGGGCTTTGCGAGTCCCCCTGTTCTCCGTCCTCACCCTTGTCCCCCTCTTTTCCTTCAGACTTCTCTCCCTCTCCCTTGTCCTTTTCCTGCGGCTCGCCCTTCTCTTTTCCAGACTTGTTATCTTTTTTACACTTGTCCTTCTTCTTGTCTTTCGAATCCTTTTTATCTTGCGAGGGCGGTGGGCGCGGAGGCTGCAGTTTCTTTAATTCCTCCCTCAACCTTGGCCAGTCTGCCGCCTTGGCATCCATTCTTTCCCCTTCATCTACTCCGGCCAAAGCGTCCCCAATCATATTTCGCCATGGGCCCTGAGGATCCTCCGTATTCGGCGTGGCTTTATTTAGTTTATCCACCGCGTCGGGCCTTTGACCAAACCGCAGGGTCTCTTCTGCCAAGAGACTATAGTCTTGAGCGGGTTTTTTACTTTTTTCGGCTATCGACGCAACGGCGCGAGTCAACCCCCCTGCAGCATCCGCCCCTGCCCCCGTATCGGGCGATAAAGCTCCATAAACCAAAGCTCCACTTAACCCAAGAAGGATAACACTGTTTAAAATCTTCATACAGCCACCTGTTCCCTTTTGTCCTTCGAAACCAGTTTTGTTGTCTTTTTCATTACAGGCGGCAAGGCAGGCTCTCCATCGGTTACAGGCCCCATCGCAACTCTTCTTCGTGTTGGTAGAACGGGCATTTCCAGTGCGAGACTTAGCGCCAGCAGAAAAACTGCGGGTGCCAAGACCCACTGAAACCTTTCCGCCTGCCTCTCTTCCCTCGTTTTTGAAAACTCCCCTGATTTGCCCTGCTCAATCGTTTCGCTCAAAAGCTCCTGCAGATCCACCCAGTTTGACGCCTCCCGGTACACACCCCCCGTTTCTGCTGCCAACGCCTCTAAGGTTGCAGGCTCTAATTTTGTAAGCACTGCGGCTCCTCGGGAGTCCTTGATAACCCCGCCCTGTGAATCGGGAAGAAGAGACCCCGCCGCTGTTCCGATACCCAGCGCAATAATCTTTACCTTTTTCTTTTTCAACTCCTCCAATGCCGTTTTCCAGCCCGGGTCATGCGCCTCCCCATCACTTAGAATAATTAAAAAGCGATCTGCGGCCGTGCTTTGTCCAAATGCCTCCGTCGCCACTCTCAACATTCCCGTATAATCCGTTCCCGCTTGGGGTAAATAGGATGGATCCAGCCCGGGTAAAATATCCCTCAACACTTCATAGTCGGAGCTCAAGGGAACCTGTAGGAACGATGTCCCCGCAAATACAGCTAGGCCCACTCTCTCTCCTTTTAGCTCGTCGAGAAGATTTCCAATCAGAAGCTTGGCCCTCTCCAAGCGCGTGGGCTTCACATCATCCGCAAGCATGCTTGCAGATAAATCCAACGCCAAAAGAACCTCCCGTGACTGATCGAAAACTGTTTCTTCCAGTTGTCCATACTGGGGTCGCGCCAGTGCCATCAACGCCAGTATCACTCCTCCGGCCAACCAAAAACCTCCCTGCCGTCTTGTCGCCCCTGGTCGATCCACCACAGCTCGTGCCCCCGCCCACCGTCTCATAACCTTAGGCAGTTTAAGCACGCCGGATTGGCCCGCTTTGCCGCGAAATATCAACCAGCTGGCCAAAGGAACCAGTGGAATCAAAAGAAGAACCTGAGGTTCCTCCCAACGCACTCCATAAAAGGTCATGCTGCTCTTCCCCACCTTCCGGGTCGTGCCCATGCCAACCCACCTAGGAAAGCCAGAGTTCCGGATGTGACCCACGCAAAAAACCACTCGTGAGCTCGTAGTTGTGCCTTGGCACTAAATTCGATCCTCTGTTTTTTATCGATGGCCGCAAAAGCCGCCTCTGCCGTCCCCACATCCATGGCCCTAAAAAACTTTCCCCCGGTTGTCTCTGCGATTCGCTGCAACGTGTCCTCATCCAGATCCGAGATCGCCTGCCGGTATCCCAATTTTCTGCCGGCGTTGTCGATTACGGGCATCGGCACAACTCCGGGCTGGCCTGCCCCAATGGTATAAACAGGAATGCCTTTTTTCTTCGCCAACTCAGCCGCTTGGCGCGGAGCCAATACCCCGCTGTTGTTCGATCCGTCGGTCAAAAGAATAATGAATGCCCCCTTGCGTTGCCCGTCCTTCTCCTTCTCCGACTGTTCCAATCGAGAAACAGCCAACCCTAAACCATCCCCTACTGCTGTCGCATCCTCTACAAGCCCCACCCGAAGCCTGGAGATCTGCCGCGCCAACCATTCGTGATCAAAGGTCAGCGGAGAAAGCGTGTAAGCTCGCCCTCCATAAATGACGACTCCGATTCGATCCGTCGGCCTTCTTGAAATAAATGCCTCAATGATCGGTTGAATTGCCTGAAGTCTGTTGATTCTGCCCGTGGGGCCTTCGTAATCCTCTGCCAACATACTGGGCGAAAGATCGATCGCCAACATGATGTCGTAGCCCTTTTGACGCACCTGCTTTTTTTCTTCCAGCTGTTGCGGTCGTGCGAGCCCCACAATGAGCAAAGCCAATCCTATTCCCGCCAAAATCGACGGCCCCCTGCCCAGCGAGATGGCGGGCGCCCCTGCCCAGCGCGCAACTCTTGGAATCACCAAGACAGGGCGAGACCTGCGACCTCTCCACCAAACAGCCAAAGGAATGAGGAGTAACGCCAACAACCAGAGCGGGTCGGCCAACGTCCAGCCTCCAGGCAAAAGCGTCTCGCTCACTTTCTTGCCCCTTGCATTCTTCTTCTAAAAAAAGTCACCAGGGGATCGAGAAGATCTCCGTCCGTTCCCGCCGTCATTCTCTGGAGTGGGCTCGGAAACCACTCCTGCCATGCCGCCTCCCTCTCCGCCACCCACTGTGCATGTCTCTGTTGGCTCTCCTTCGTTCCCATATCAAAAGCAAGAACCTCGCCCGACTCTGGATCCACCGCAGGTAAAATACCTAACGTGGGCAGCTGAATATCCCACGGGTCATCCACCCTAACCCCAATCATCTCATACCGCTTACGCAATGCAGCCCATCCGGGTCCCACGGGTCGAGGCGGAAAATCTCCCAGCCACAAAACAATGCTGTGCTTGGGAAACGCATGGAAAAAAAGTTTCCACTCCAGAGAGACCTCGGCTCCATCCTCCAACTTCGGAATCGGCTGGCCAAGCAGCGTAGCCGCTGTCCTCACAATATTAACACGCCCCCGCACGGGTTGTCGCACGTGATGACCCGTAGGAGTGGCATGCCAGAATCCCACCCGATCCCTATTCCCCGCCGCTGTAAGAGCAAAAAGTCCTGCCAACTCCAACAAGGCTTCTCGTTTTGTCCTCTGGCCCGACCCGAATTGAAGGGATGGGGTGTCCTCTAACAGAATGACTATGGTTAACTCTCTCTCTTCGATGAATTTTTTCCGATACAGCTCCCCCAGTCTGGCCGAAACATTCCAATCCACATCCCTTACATCGTCACCGAACTCATACTTTACGACCTGATCAAACTCCCTCCCGCGCCCACGGAATGCCGATCGATACTCACCCCCCAAGAACGAGTCGGCAGCCATGCGCACCCGCCACTCCAGTTTGCGCAAAAGAGCAAGCGGTGCCTTGCGAGCCACCTCTCCGGGCGCGACTGCCGTGCTCATGTTCGCCGTCTGCTCCCCCCTCGTTAATATCCTGCGGGCACAGGAATCCGGTCGAGCACACCTAGTAAAATCTGATCTGTGGTTGTCTCCTCCGCCTCCGCTTCATAGGTAAGGCCCACCCTGTGTCTTAAGGCATCCAGAAAGACGTTTTGAACTACTTCAGGTGTTGCGTGATCCATTCCATGCAACCACGCCAACGCTCTCGCCGCCTGTACCAAGGCAAGAGAGGCTCGAGGACTGGCCCCGTACGACAAAACTTTTCCCCCGTTTCCTGCCGCCGCTGCCGCCGCCTCACGAGTAGCACGCACAAGAGCCAACATATACGCCTGAAGCGGAGGACTCAGATGAACTGCGTCCACCTTATTTCTCATGCTTAGCAACTCCTCGCCCGAAGACACCGCGACCAGCTTGGGCTGCATACTGAGTTGGCCCCATCGCTCCATCATCGCGCGCTCTTCTTGCTCGTTCGGATAGTCCACGAGAATTTTAAAAAGAAACCGATCCGTCTGCGCTTCAGGAAGCGGATATGTCCCTTCCTGCTCCAGCGGATTTTGTGTCGCCATCACAAGGAATGGCTTGGGCAGGTGATGCGTTTCTCCTCCAATCGTGACCTGTCTCTCCTGCATCGCCTCGAGCAGGGCGCTTTGAACCTTGGCTGGCGCACGATTGATTTCGTCCGCAAGGACTAGGTTTGCAAAAACGGGTCCTTGATGAACGCGGAAGTTTCCCTCCTTCGGTTGAAACACCATTGTTCCCACGACATCACTAGGCAAAAGATCAGGCGTGAATTGAATCCGCTCAAAATCCAAGCCCATTGCCGACCCTAGGCTTTTGATTAACAGGGTCTTTGCTAATCCGGGAAGACCTTCTAGCAAAACATGCCCATTTGCCAGAAGAGCCACGAGAAGGCGTTCGATTACCTCATCTTGGCCAATGATTGCCTTCTGTACCTCCCCTCGAATCCGTGCTGCCCACTCTTTGCCGTTCGTCATAATTAAGAGTACTCCTTAAACATAATATCCCTAACCCCGCGCCAGATTTCAACCCCCGCATTTAGGTCCCCTCTCCCTTTACTGGGTAGTAAAAATGACCACCCCTTTCTCAATTCGATCGAGCCGCACACTTTTGGATCCCGGGAAGATGGCCACCTGCTCAAGCAGGCTGTCTACCCACTGATTCCATGTGCGCAAAACCAGTGCGGGTGGCAGGGGTAGCTT
>Ga0315904_10013077_pt1 | contig 10429 bp, 9 predicted proteins | sample LakEriMetagenome_6_FD_203529 | JGI IMG/M metagenome (GOLD analysis project Ga0315904, IMG submission 203529) | Freshwater fungal communities from buoy surface, Lake Erie, Ohio, United States - Buoy 12 MA120 | ecosystem: Environmental > Aquatic > Freshwater > Lake | place: USA: Lake Erie, Ohio... | reverse complement strand
TGGTCGAGAACTGCGGATAGAGCGGCAGCAGCAGGATCCGGTCCGGCGCGAAGGCAGCGATCGCGGCGACGCTCTCGTCGGTCATCGGGTGCCAGTAGCGCATGACCGGGAAGGCGCGGACCTCCCCAAGATCGGCCAGCGCCGCTTCCAGGGCGCGCGCCTGCGCCTGGGTGTTGGCGAGAAGCGGCGACCCGCCGCCGATGCGGGCATAGATTCCCTGCGCCTTTGGCGCACGCCGCCGCGAGATCACGCGGGCAAGAAACCGCCGGAGCAGGCCGGGAACGCGCAGTATCGCGGGGTCGTTGAACAGATTGTACAGGAAGGGTTCGACGGCGGCGGGGCCATCCGGACCGCCGAGATTGAACAGGGCGATGGCGATCTTCATGGCGCCGCGTCCCTTCGCCAGCCAGCCAGCAACGCGCTCAGCGCCTCGACATGCGCCACCGGGACATCCGGCGTGATGCCGTGACCGAGATTGAAGACGAAGGCGCGGTCGCACCAGGCCGAAAGGATGGCGCGCGCGGCGTCTTCCATGCGCGGGCCGCCGATGGCCAGCAGCAGAGGATCGAGATTTCCCTGCAGGCAAAGCCCGGGCTGGATGTTTTCCGCGGCCCAGGCCGGCGCCACGCCGGCATCGAGCGCGACGGCGTCGACGCCCGTGGCGGCGGCGTAGCGGCGCAGACCGGTTCCCGCGCCGCGCGGAAATCCGATGATCCTCACGCTGGGGTGGCGCTGGCGCAGCGCGCCGACGATCGCGGCCGTGGGGGCCACGCACCAGCGCTCGAATTCCGCCGCGGGAAGCACCCCGGCCCAGGTGTCGAAGAGCTGAATCGCGTCAGCGCCGGCGAGAATCTGTCGGTCCAGATACTCGATCGTGGACCTGACCAGGACGTCGATCAGTTGGCCGAAGAGTTCGGGTTCGGCGATCGCCATGCGTCGGATGCGCTGGAAATCGTGGCCGCCGCCTCCCTCGACCATGTAGCTCGCCACGGTCCAGGGGCTCCCCGCGAAGCCGATCAGCGCTTTGTCGGCATCCAGGGCGGCGCGGACCCGCGCAACGGTTTCGTAGACCGGTGCGAGCCGATCCGCTGCGGCTCCGGCCTCGGCCGCGAGGCGCGCGACCGTGGCGCTGTCGCGCACCGGGTCGAGGACGGGGCCTTCCCCTTCCTTGAATGCGACCCCCGCGCCGAGAGCGAAGGGGACGAGCAGAATGTCGGCGAAGAGGATCGCGGCATCCATGCCAAAACGGCGCAGCGGTTGCAGCGTGACTTCCGCGGCGCGTTCAGGGTCGAGGCAGAACGCGATGAAGTCGGGGCTCTGCTTGCGCAGGGCCCGGTACTCGGGGAGGTAGCGTCCGGCCTGGCGCATGTACCAGAAGGGCGCACGCGGGGTTCGCTCGCCGCCAAGGGCGCGCAGGAGCAGGGGGGGATCGCGATCGGTCACGCGCGCCTCGCTGAGACGGGCTGGGCTGAGACGGGCTGGCCTCTTAGCATCCAAAGAAGAATCTTAAAAAGAGAAAGAGGTGAAGGTGGGGCGTGTGCAAGCTGGGGATCACCGCTATATCGGCCGCGATCCACCACCGGACGCTGGTCCGGCGCCGCTGGTGGAAAGACGGGGGATGTTCGGTGCGAATTGCCGGGATGTTGCTGATACACGGGCTTTTTGCAGGTTCTAGCCAGGATTGTGGATCGCGGGGGGAACATGGCAAGAGGACAGGTAATCCACGGGATTGAAAGCGATGCTTCAAGCGATCCGCAGGTCTGTCTTTCGGTGCGGCTTTCGCGCGTCGTGCGGAGCGTTTCAGGGGCCCTGGGGACAAGTGGCATCTTATCCCCGTCTTGCCAGGTTAATCCCCTGAAACGATGACCAGACGGTTCCATCTTCACCTCGTCTCCGACGCGACCGGCGAAACCATCGTCTCGGTGGCGCGCGCCTGTGTCGCCCAGTTCGAGCGGTGCGATCCGGTCGAACATGTCTGGGCGATGATCCGCAACGACCGGCAGGTCCAGAAGGTCGTCGCAGGCATCGAAGCCAATCCAGGCGTCGTCCTGTTCACGCTGGTGGACGAGAAGATCCGCGCCAGCCTGATCGAAGCCTGCAGCCGTCTGGGCGTTCCCTGCATCGCGGTTCTGGACCCGGTCCTGAACGCGTTCGGCGAGTTTCTCGATGCCAAGGCCGGGCACCGTCCCGGACGCCAGCACCGGCTGGATGCGGATTATTTCGCGCGCATCGCCGCGATGGATTTCGCCATGGTCCACGACGACGGTCAGGCGATGGACGATCTCGCCGCCGCGGATGTGGTCCTGGTCGGCGTATCCCGGTCCTCGAAAACCCCGACCTGCATCTACCTGGCCAATCGCGGGATCAAGGCGGCGAACGTGCCGCTGGTTCCGGGGATCGACCTGCCGCCGGCGCTCGAGCTCCTGAGGCCATTCGCCGAGGGCGGGCCGCTTGTCGTGGGATTGACCAATGACCCGCAGGCGCTGGTCGCGGTACGGCGGAACCGGCTTCGGCTGCTCAACGAGACCCGCGAAAGCGACTATACGGATCCGGAACTGGTGCGAGCCGAGGTCCAGTCGGCACGCCGGCTTTTCACCGATCGGGGCTGGCCGGTGCTGGAAACCTCGCGCCGGTCGATCGAGGAGACGGCGGCGTCGATCCTGGGGATGCTGCAGGAACGCGTGCCGACGAAGGAGTGACGAAAATGTCGAGACTTGGACCGGAACCCGGCGCGCCGCGCGTCGTCCTGGCATCCGCCAGCGCCATACGGCGCACGATGCTGACCAACGCCGGCGTTGCGATCGATTGCATCCCGGCGCAGGTCGACGAAGGCGAGATCAAGCAGGAGATGCGTGGTCAGGGCGCGGCCGTCGACGCGATCGCCGAGGCACTCGCCGAGCACAAGGCGCGGGCCGTTTCGGCACGGCTCCCCGATGCGATCGTCATCGGAGCGGACTCCATGATCGCCTGCGGCGACGTACATTTCGACAAGCCATCCGATGCTGCGCGCGCGGTCGATCAACTGCTGGCACTCGCGGGGCGGACGCATCGGCTGGTCAGCGCGGCCGTGGCGATGCGCGGCGGCGTGCGAATCTGGCACGGTGTCGATTCGGCAGCGCTGACGATGCGGGATTTCGATCGCGGCTATGCGGAACGCTACGTCGCGACGATCGGTCCGGCGGCGACGGCCTCGGTCGGCGCCTACCAGCTCGAAGGGCTCGGCGCGCAGCTCTTCGCGCGGGTCGAGGGCGATTTTTTCACCGTGCTCGGTCTGCCGTTGCTGCCGCTGCTGGCTTTTCTGCGCAGCCAGGGCGCGATCGCACGCTGAACCGCGTCGCGATCGCGCCCGGCGCTGATCAGCGACGCTTGGCTTTGCGCTTCGCCTTCGCCTTCGCCTTGGCGCGCGGCTTGGCGGCGACCACCGGGCGCCCGACCGACGCGGCGACCGCGATCTCGACCTTGTATTGCGGCGCCGCGAGCTTCGCCTCGACGGTGGCCCGGGCCGGACCCATGCCCTCGGGAACCCAGCCATCCCACACCGCGTTCATTTCGGCGAAGGTCGAGATGTCGGTCAACCAGATGCTGGCCGAGAGCAGACGCGTCTTGTGCGAGCCGGCGGCCGCCAGCAGCGCGTCGATCTGGGCGGTGATCTGGCTGGTCTGCTCGCCGACGGTCTTGCCGGGATTCTGGGCGACCTGACCGGCGACGAACACGATGCCGTTGGAGACGACGGCCTGGCTCATGCGCGTGCCAGGCGTGATGCGGACGATCTTCGGGTTGGCCATGACGGGAAGGCTCCGGGTTGGGAAAGGGCGAGAGTATAGGCAGGGCGCGCTCGCCGCGCCTAGTTCCTGCCCGATTGGGATGCTACCTGTCGCCCCATCGTGACGACGCGTCCGCAGCGCAAGGAGCCCCATCTCGGCGGCCGGAAGGGCGAGCCTCGACGGGCTGCGCGGTCCACCGCACCGCCGCCATCCGGAAAGCCGCGCCGCCGCCGCCGCTGGCTGGGCGCCGTGGCGAAGCTGTTCGCGATCGTGGCGCTGTGGACGATGATCGTGTTCGCGGCCGCGCTGGCCTGGTACGGGCTCCGGCTACCCGACGTCGCGGGCATCGGAAGTTTCGAGCGCCGGCCGGGCCTGACCTTCGTCGATTCCGCAGGTCAGCAGGTCGGCGCGACCGGAGATCTTCATGGCGGCGTGGTGCGGCTGCACGAGTTGCCGCCTTTCCTGGCGCAGGCGCTTCTGGCGACCGAGGACCGTCGGTTCTACGGCCATTTCGGCCTCGATCCGGTCGGGCTCGCGCGCGCCATGTTCGTCAACCTGCGCGCCGGCCGGGTGGTCCAGGGCGGCAGCACGATAACCCAGCAACTCGCGAAGAACGTGTTCCTGACCCATGAACGCAGCATCGAGCGCAAGGTGCAGGAATTCCTGCTCGCGCTCTGGCTCGAGCGCCGGTTCTCGAAGGACGAGATCCTGACCCTCTATCTCAACCGGGTCTATCTGGGCGCGGCGACCTATGGCGTGGAGGCGGCGGCGCAGCGCTATTTCGGCAAGTCGGCGCGCCAGGTGAACATGCGCGAAGCCGCGGTGCTGGTCGGCCTGCTCAAGGCGCCGTCGCGCTTCGCGCCGACGACGGATCGTACGCGCGCGCTGCGCCGCGCCGACGAGGTGCTCGACAACCTGGCCGAGGCGGGCTGGGCGAGCGCGGGCGAGGTCGCGGCGGCGAAGACGCTGCCCGTCGGCACGCCTGGCGGCGGCGGCGGCACGCGCTCGGCGCGGTATTTCGTCGATTGGCTCGCCGATCAGGTTTCGGGCTATGTGGGGTTCGTCGACCGCGACCTGGTCGTGCGCACGACCCTCGATGCCCGGGTGCAGCGCGCGGCGGAGGCTGCGCTGGGCGACATCCTGGCACGCGAAGGCGACAGGGCGGATGCCGGCCAGGCGGCGCTCGTCGCGTTGACGCCGGGCGGCGCGGTGCGCGCGATGGTGGGCGGCCGCGACTATGCCGAGAGCCAGTTCAACCGCGCCACCGCCGCGCTGCGCCAGCCGGGCTCGGCGTTCAAGAGCTTCGTCTATCTCGCGGCCCTGGACCGCGGCGCGCGGCCCGACGATCGCGTGTCCGACGCCCCGGTCGCGATCGGCGAGTGGCGGCCGCGCAACTACGAGGGCGAAGCGGGTCGGGGCGAAATCACCCTGCGCGACGCCTTTGCGCGTTCCGTCAACACCGCCGCGATACGCGTGGCGCAGCGTGACGGCATCGACGCCACGCTCGCCGCCGCGCGGCGCGCCGGCGTGCTGTCGCCCCTGCGGCGCGAATTCGCGACGGCACTCGGCGCGTCGGAGGTGACGCTGCTCGAACTGACCGGCGCCTATGCGCCGTTCGCCAATGGCGGCATGGCGGTGACGCCGCACGCGATCGTCGAGATATCGGACCGCTCGGGGCGTGTGCTGTACCGCCGTTCGGGCTCGGGCGGCGTGGCGATCATGTCGCCCGCGACGCTCGGCGCGATGAACGACCTGCTGCGCGCCGTGATCGAGCGCGGCACCGGCCGCGCCGCCGCGCTCGATCGGCCGATGGGCGGCAAGACCGGGACCAGCCAGGACTATCGGGACGCATGGTTCGTCGGCTTCACCGCCGATCTCGTTGCCGGCGTGTGGTTCGGCAACGACGACTCGAGCCCGATGAACCGCGTGGCCGGCGGCGGGCTGCCTGCACGGGCATGGCGGTCCTTCATGATCGAGGCGACGCGCGGTCAACCCGTGCGTCCGATCCCCGGCGCGGGCGCGTCCGGCCTCAGGGCGCCGGATCCGGCGGCGTCCGATCGTCTGCCATGAGCAACCGACAGCCGATCGCGGCGACCGCGCCCATGGCGGCGACCGCGATCGCCATTGGGGCGGCGCTGTCGTCGTGTAGCTGTCCGACCAGGAAGCCAACCAGCGCGGCGGAACCGGTCTGCAGCACGCCGAGCGCCGAGGCGGCGGTGCCGGCCAGCTTCGGGAAGGGTGCGATAGCCCCGGCGGCGGCGATGGGAATGCATATCCCGAAACCGACGCAATAGAGCGCCATCAGGACCGCGAGCGGCGCCGGACCCAGCCGTTCCGGATCGGCGAGGCCGGACAACGCGACCAGGGCCATCGCCCCGCCGGCCAGCGCCATGATCGTGCCCGACCGGCGCAGCAGCACCGCACCCGCGACGCGCGGCGTCGCCCGCGCGGCGATCAGCGTGCCGACGAGATATCCGGCCACCGCCAGCGCGAAGACGAATCCATAGGCGGTGGGCGACAGGCCATGGATGCCGATGAAGACGAAGGACGATCCCGATATGAACGCGAACATGCCGGCATAGGCGCTCGCGCCCGCCAGCGCATGGGCGCGGAACGCGGCGACGGCCAGGATAGCCGCGAAGTTGCGCGCGAGGCGCCGCGGATCGGTGGCTTCCGGGTCCCGATGCCGGTTGGTTTCGGCGAGACCCAGCGTCACACCAACGCACATCGTCGCGCCGAACGCGGCCAGCAGCACGAAGTTCCAGCGCCAGCCGGCGAATGTCTCGATGGCGCCGCCCAGGATCGGCCCGATCGCCGGCACGACCGCCATCGCTGCGCCGATCAGCGCGAGCACCCGCGCCGCGCCGGCCGGACCGTGTACGTCGCGCACGACCGCGCGGCCGACCACGCCGCCGGCGCAGGCGCCGAGCGCCTGGACCATGCGCGCAGCGACCAGCGCATCGATGTCGGGAGCGAGCGCGCAGGCAAGCGACGCCACGACATAGAGCGCGGTGGCGGCGACCAGCACCGGCCTTCGCCCGAAGCGGTCGGAGAGCGGTCCGACGACGATCTGGCCGGCGGCGATGCCCAGCAGGAACGCGCTGAGCGTGGTCTGGGCCGCGCCGACGTCGATCCCGAGGTCGCGCGCCATCGCCGGCAGGGACGGGAGATAGAGGTCGGTGGATACCGCCATCATCGCGACCAGGCCGACGAGCAGCGCGCCCGTCGCGCGCGAGTCCGGCGCGAAGCGCGCGATCACGCGGCACCGGCGCGCAGCAGACCGGCGCCGTGGCGGCGCAGCCATGCGGTGGCGTGGACGCGATGGGGCGTCAGGCGATCGACCAGTCGCCAGAAGGCGGCGCCATGGTCGTGATGCGCGAGATGCGCGACCTCATGGGCGACGACATAGTCGGCGACCTCGCGCGGCGCCATCGCGAGGCGCCAGGAGAAACTCAGCCGGCCGCCCCGCGCGCACGACCCCCAGCGCGACCGCGTGTCGGCCACGCGCAGCGCCGATATGCGCAGACCCAGCTTCGCGGCCTTCTCGGTGGCCAGCGCGGCGAGGGTCCGCCGCGCCTCTGCGCGCAGGAAGTCGCGCACGCGCCGCGCCAGGAATTCGGGCCGTCCCCCGACGCGCAGGACATCCGCATCGCGCCGGGCCGGACCGCGCAGGGCGGTTTCGTGACGCACGACGATCTGCTCGCCGAACAGCGCCACGCTGACGCCGTCGGCGAAGGGTGCTGGTGGCGGCAGACGCGACAGATGGCGGCGGATCCATCCGGCCTGGCTGCGGGCGAACCCGATCGCGGTGGACAGTCCCGCGCGCGGCGGCAGGACGAGGACTACCCCACCCGACCGGGCATCGGCGCGCAACGAGATGCGGCGCGCGCGCGGATTGCGGCGGACCAGCACGCGTATCGGCGCGCCGCCGTCGTCGATCGTCAGTTCCGAGGGATCGTCGGCCGCGTCCACCGCGGCGGCATAGCGCGCCGCACGGGTCGATCGCAACGGTTGCCTCGGCCGGCGGAGAGATCATACTCGCCCCGCCGGTCCGGACGCGGTGATCCTGGACGAAATGGAGGGACGATGACGAACAAGTTGCGCGCCAAGTTCGCAGCCGGGCGCAAGTGCCTCGGCGTGTGGAGCAATGTCATCGATCCGATCTACACCGAGAGCCTCGCGGCATCGGGCTTCGATTTCATCATCCTCGACAACGAACACGGTCCGTCGATGCCGGCAGATACGCTGCGCCATCTGCAGGTGCTGTCGCGCATGGATGCGGCGACGATCGTGCGGGTGCCGTGGAACGACCAGGTCTACATCAAGCGCATGCTCGATGCCGGCGCCGACACGATCATGGTGCCGATGGTCGAGACCGCCGAGGAGGCGCGCGCGGTGGTGTCGGCGTGCCGCTATCCGCCCGAAGGCAGGCGCAGCTTCGGCCCCTGGCGCGACGCCGGATTGGTGCGCGATCTGGACGCGTGGCGGCGCGGCGCGAACGACCGCCTGTTCATCATCGTCCAGATCGAGAGCGCGAAGGCCGTCGACAATGTCGACGCCATCGCCGCCGTGGAAGGCGTCGACGCGCTGTTCATCGGCCCCAACGATCTGTCTGGCTCGCTGGGCAAGCTTCGCGACTACGACAATCCGGCCTTCCTGGCGCTGATCGACCGCGCGATCGCGGGCATACGCCGGTCCGGCAAGCCGATGGGCGCGGTGCCGTGGGGGCGAAAGACCACCGCCGATCTGCTGCGCGATGGCTTCGCGATGGCTGCGGCGTCGACCGAACTGTCCTTGCTGGTCGGGGCGGCGCGCGCGGAGGTCGATGCCCATCGCGCGGCGTTCGGCTGACACGCCACCGCCGGCATATCGACAGATCGGTCAGGGGTTGCGCGGCGGACGCGCGGCGCGCGGGCGCGCGAAGACGCCGACCAGCTCCAGATGCGGCGACCAGAGGAACTGGTCGATCGGCGTGAGCCGCTCCAGGCGATAGCCGCCAGCGGCGAGAATGGCCGCGTCGCGCGCGAAGGTCGCGGGGTTGCACGAGACCGCGACGACGCGCGGTACCGCGCTGCGCGCGAGCGCCTCGGCCTGGGCGCGGGCGCCCTCGCGCGGCGGGTCGAAGACGACGGCGTCGATGCCGGACAACTCCTCCGGGACCAGCGGCCGCCGGTCGAGATCGCGGACCGCCACCGTGACGCGCGGTGCCAAGCCCGCCGCGCGCGCGGCACGGTCGAGTACGTCGATGGCGACGCGGTGGGAATCGATGGCGAGGATCTGGCGTCGGCGGGCCAGCGGCAAGGCGAGCGTACCGCAGCCCGAGAAAAGGTCGGCGACGCGGCGCGCAGATCCCAGTCCCGTCTCGACGGCGGCGCGAATGGCAGCTTCGCCCTCAGCGGTCGCCTGGAGGAAGGTGCCGGCCGGTGGCTCGACGGGGATGCCGTCGAAATCGATCGCCGGCGCGCGATGCTGCGCGACCAGCTCGGGCTCCCTTCCCGGCGCTTCGGCGAGGCATAGCCGCGCGATCCCGGGCAGGCCGGCAAGCGGGGCGAGGCGATCGCGCGGCACCGCGCCGAGGACGAGCGCGTCGAGCCCGGTGCGGGTCGCGGTCAGCGCGATGTCGCAGCGCTGCGCCGGCGCGAGAACCGTGGCGAGAGCGGTGCGTAGCGGGACGAGCAGATCCTGCAGCTCCGGGAGCAGCACAGGACAGGATTGCAGGTCGACGATGTCGCGGCTGGCCGGTGCGTGGAAACCGAGTGCGACGCCGCCACCGGCGCGCACCGCCGCGAACGTGGCGCGACGCCGCGAACCCGGCGACGAGGCGACCAGCGGTTCCGGGACAAGGTCCGGAAACCCGGCGCGGCGTGCCGCGGCGGTCGCCAGTTCATGTTTCCAGCGGCGATACGGATCGGCGGCGAGATGCTGGACCGCGCACCCGCCGCAAGTCGCGAAATGCGGGCAGGCTGGGGTCGCACGGTCGGCAGACCGCGATAGCCAGGTCGTCGGCTCCGCGCGCCCGGAACCCGCGAGTGTCGCGAGAACGCGCTCGCCGGGAAGAACCCATGGGACATGGACGCGTCGGCCGTCATGCACGGCTATCCCGTCGCCGCCGTCGCCGAGCGCGTCGATGCCGAGTTCGATCGGCGCGGCGCGCTCGGCGGCGGCGGCGGCGGCGGCGCGCGGGCGGGAAGGTGGGCGCGAGCGGGTCAGGCTGGCTTCAGCTTGGCCCAGGACGCGTCGGCCATGCGCGCGAGACGCTGCCCGTCGATGCGCCCGATGAAAGCGTAGGCATAGCCCTTGTCGCGCCAGCTGACGATGTTCACGTCCTCGCGCTGGTCGATGCGCTGGCCGCGATCTGGCTGGTCGGTGAAGCCGATGACGACCTGCACGAGCTCCTGGCCTTCGCCTGCGTAGAAGAACTGCGCCGCCGGCCGCCGACCGATCAGCAGCAGACGACCGCCTTCGCTGCGCAGCCCGAACGCGGTCAGGTCCGGTACCGTGACGTCGCGCTGCAGCTTGGTGCCGACCCAGCGCTCCAGCTCTTCGAGATTCTCGGCGCCGACATCGACAAGCAGGCGCTGGTCCTTTTCGAAGGACGCGGCGTGGACGCGGTACCAGGCGGCGAGGTTGTCGATCCAGCGTTCGGTGTCGACAGGACCGAGCGC
>Ga0315904_10013074_pt1 | contig 10430 bp, 8 predicted proteins | sample LakEriMetagenome_6_FD_203529 | JGI IMG/M metagenome (GOLD analysis project Ga0315904, IMG submission 203529) | Freshwater fungal communities from buoy surface, Lake Erie, Ohio, United States - Buoy 12 MA120 | ecosystem: Environmental > Aquatic > Freshwater > Lake | place: USA: Lake Erie, Ohio... | reverse complement strand
GTCGTCTTGCGGACGCCGATGGACTTGCTCGGCAGGATGTTGAACTCGCTGATGAAGACGTTCTCGGTAAACTGCGCCATTCTCGTTTATCCTCGTGAGGGTGAGCTGTCCGCCGCTACCATCCGGTAACGGTACTTACACATAGTATGATGCAAAGAAATTGATGCGGTTGTAATTATTGCTGGCGACCATATCCGCGTCAGTTAGTGGCACTTCGTCCGCATTGGTTGTGTCATACTTGAGCAAAGATATAGCTGTAGATGAACCAGCAATGACACCCATCAATGTGAACGCGGTGGCAAATCGTCGAGTCGGTGCGACTGACGCAGAACCCCGATGGTTTGCATTAGTCGTAAACGGCAATCCCGTAATCGTGATGTTGCCGGATAACGTGTTTTTGTTGGCGTTAATCTGACCGCCAATCGTCACCAAGTTTCCGACCTTGGTGTACCACCCAGAGACAACAGCACTCGTGTACGTCGCCACCCCGCTCGTCGAAGCGGTGTATGCTGGCGTCCACGTCCCTTCCTCGTAATCGTCGAGCGAGTTGGCGTTGGCGGACGCGACCTCCGTGGCGGGGAAGATAATGCCGACCCCTGCCGCCGCCGTCGTCGTCCCGCCCTTCAGCACATACGACCCCGCCTGCGTGATGCGGCCCGCTTCGGCCACGGTTTCCGTGCCGTCAGGGGTGTTGTCAAAGATGATGTCGGTCGGATTATCCCCGGCGGCGTGGGTGCCAGAGGCCGTCGCCCGAACTTGAGCAAGAATCGTCGGGGTATTGCCAGTCGTATCACTGCCCCAAAAAGCGATATTGCCGAGCGATTGTCCGGTATCGACCGACGTGTCGTTTCTGAACAGATTCAGAACTGCTGTAGTATCTGTTCGTTGAATCGAAAAGGCACCGCTAAATAGCGCGGTCGTCCCACCCACCAGCACTTCGCCATCCGCCGCCACCCGCAGTCGCTCGGTGCCTGCGGTTGTAATCGCCGTGACATCAGCGGCGGGGAAAAAGAGGCCGTTGTTCGTATCGCCCGAGGTCGTCAGCGCCGGGGCGGCGGCAGTCCCCGCCGAGAGCGTGGTCACGCCGCTCACCGTCAGCGAGGTCAGGGTGCCGACCGAGGTGACATTGGGCTGGGCCGCCGTGGACAGCGTCCCGCCCAGCGTGGTGGCGTTGATCGTAGCCGCCGTCACCGTCCCCGTCAGCGTGGGGCTGGCCGACATCACCACGTTCCCCGTCCCCGTGATGGCGTTAGAGACGAGGCCCTTGGAGGCGTCCGTGAAGACGGCCTGCGAGGCGGTCAGGGACGAGAGGATGGGCTGTTGCGCGATGGTGGCCACGCCCGTGCTACCCAGCGTCACGGCCAGCGTCCCGTTGTTCGCCGAGATGGTATCGACCTCGATGTCGGTCGCGTTGACCACATCGTCCTTGAGCAGCACCGAGTCGATGGTGACCCCAGCGCCAACCGTCGTCTCGTCAATCGTGTTCGTGGTAATCTTCTGCCCCGACGACACGATGATGTTATTCGCGCCCGTGGTGTTGCCGTTGGCCAGCACCTCGGCCAGCGTGTCCACCGTGGCGACCTTGGCGTCCACATACGCCTTGATGCTCTGCTGGGTCGCCAGCGCCGTGGCGCTGTCGGAGGCCATGTTATCCTCGTCGAGGATATTGGTCACCGTAGTCGCGCCAGTCCCCTTCAAGCTGGCGAAGGTGACGAGGCCCGTCGAGGTCAGCGCCCCAGCGGTGATGGTCCCAGCGGCGAAGTTCCCCGAGGCGTCCCGAAGGACGATGGTCGAGGCCGTGTTGTCCGACCGCTCCACGATCCGGGGGGCCGAGAACTCGACGTAGAGGACGCCGTTCGAGCTGTTCCCGCGCAGGACGAATCCGGCGGGCTGGTAGTTCCCCGAGGTCGGCTTGGTGGTCGTCCACCCGCCCGAGCTATTCGGGTAGAGGATGGTCCCAACCGCGTAGCCGTTGGTGTCCACGTCCTCAATCAGGCCCGTGTTGACGATCTGGACGATGTTGCCCGAGGTCACCGTGTTCTCGACCAGCCCGAAGGCCACGTCGGTCGAGGACGTGACCTTGTTCACCGTCGGCAGGTTCTGGCCGTTGTTGAACCCGGTAATCTTGATGACATCGCCCTTGGTCAGGTTGGCGTCGGCCAAGCAGTCCACGTTGACCGCGTCCGAGGCGACCTCGTGCCAGCGGGAGCCGTCGTCATACCAGAACTGGTAGCGGCCCGAGCTGACGGTCACCCACTTGCGCCCCGCCGTCCCAGCCACCGGCCGCGAGGCCAGCGTGGAGGACTGGACGTGGATGCCAGGGTCCGCGTCGTGGTCGACATAGGCGACCCGGACGGTGTTGTCGTTCCCGCGCACCGTGTTGGCGTCAATCGGCGTGGTGCCGTTGACGGGTGAGGTGAACGCGGCAACGGAATGTTGACCGACGGTTTCTGCCATTTAACGACGCCCCAAGGCAAAGGTTTCGAGCTGAAAGCGACTGAAGACCGGGAGCGCCTCTCCCGAGTCAATGATGCTGATATCCACATAGTAGCCCGTCCCACCCATCGGGATACGGTAGCTCCGGCTCCCAGACCCACCCCAGGTACCGGTTCCCCACACCGTCCCCAACCCACCCCACGTCTCGTCCGTGGACGGCGGGAGCGAGAAGGAGCCGAAGGATTCGCCCGAGTTCCACTCGACGCGGCACTGATCCGATCCCTTGAGCTGGGCGGTGAGGTAGCCCCACCGGAACGCCTTGGCCAGCGCGTCGTCCCCGCAGTAGAGGCGGTGGAGCTGCGCGGTCAGGGAGTAGCGCGACCCGCCCGTGGCATCCGCCGCGACGTTATCGCGGAAGACCGCCGGCGCGTCACAGAGGGTGACCCACCCCGAGGCATCGCCCTTCAAGACGACGGGCAACCCCGAGCTGTTGATGGTCTCGAACAGGCAGGTCGTGTCGGGGTCGATGAAGCCCCCGTCCCACGGCCCCGACCACGAGTCCAGCACCGTGTGGTACTGGTAGCACCCGTAGCCCGGAATCGAAATCCACAGCTCCTTGGTGGCGCGGTTGATGAGGCACCGAATCTTGTCGAACTCGGCCGAGGAGAGCTGCCGGATGATGGGCAGGATGGGGTCCGGCTTGATGGGCGTCCCGACCGCCGCCACCTCGCTCTCGTTGCAGCGGTACAGCCCGCGCTCCGAGATAAAGAAGCCGATGTTATTCGACGCCACGATGCTCTTGGCGGCGATGGTGCCGACGTCAGCCGTGACGCCGGCCGGCTGGGCCGTGATGTCGTCCTGCCCGAACCCCGTCAGGCGCGAAATCCCGCGCCGGTGGAAGATCAAGAGCGAGGTGTTGATCGAGGCCAGCCCGACAATCTTCTCGTCCCCGAAGGTACGGACGATGATCTGCCCGCCACCTCCCGCGCCATAGCCCAGCGTGTCCCCGTCATTCAGCGCCGAGTAGAAGATGCTGTCCGGGAAGCTGCTGTTCCCGCACGCCCAGAGCCGCTCGTTGTGGACCTGGAGCGTGTCGACCGCGACCGTGTTGGCGATGTCGACCGTCAGTGCCGAGCCGGACCACTTGTTCAAGAGGCCGCCGTCGGCGATGTAGACCACGTCGTTCCCGCCCGTGTCCCGGAACTGGGCGAAGTCGGGCGCGACGGTGGTCGAGAGCGCCCCAGACTGGGTCGCAAAGGTCCACGGGAAGGTGCCGTAGGTCGTCGTCCGCAGCACCCCATTGCAGACCGCTAGGATTTGGTTCGTCCCGCCGTCCTGCTGGAAGGTGAAGCCGTTCAGCACGGCAGCCGCCGCCAGCGCGTTGGTGGAGGTGCGCTGGGTACCGCCCCGCTTGGTGGCCGCTCCGTAGTCCGTCAGGCGGAGGTTCGTGGCCCGCCGGAGCTGGTCCGGCTGGAGCGCGGAGTCGTCGGAGACGTCGTTCAGCCCCCCCACCATGGCGGGCTGTTGGTCGACCAGCTTCTCGCGCGCCATCAGCCGCCCGCCCAGTCGTACTTCTGGTCGGGATAGGCGAGCATCGTCGGGTTGATGGTGCGGCGCCGGATGTCATCCAGCATCCCCGCCCGCAACTCGGCGGCTTCCCGCTTCAGGACCTGCGCCGCGCCGGACTCGGCCCCGCCCTTGTTGAGCAGTCTGGCCCCCGCCTCATTGGCGATGATCCACTCCCCGCCCAGCGGGAAATTGATGGTCGAGGCGTCGGAGCCGAGGTCGGAGAGCGCGGTCGGCTTGTAGTTGACCGCGACATACAGCGTCGTCCCGCTCGCCACCGGCAACACCTGCACCTGCTCGCCCACGATGTAGTAGAGGCGGGGGTAGGTCGGCAGATAGTTCGTGGTGGTCGCCAGCGGGACGTCCTGGAACCGGGTCTGGCCGTACAGCACGTTCCCGTCCGAGACGGACAGGATGCGGTAGAAGTTCTGCTGGCTGTCGCCCGCGCCGTTATTGAGCGAGGTGAAGGCGACGACGCCGTTCGCGTCCGTGGTCACCGTCCGCATCCCGTAGGTGTAATACTGGGAGGCGTTGAGCAGGTTCGACCACTCATCGTCATACACGACGTTCAGCACGCTCTTGATGAGGCTATCAGACCAGCGGTCGGAGCCGACCGCGTCCATCGCCTCGCGCGTCAATGTCACCAGCTCTGCGCGACTGACTGCCATGCACGCCTCGGTTAGCTAAGTTTCTTGGGCCGGCCCCGCTTCTTGGGCAGGGCTGGGGACTCCAGCGCCTCGGTCAGCGCCTCCTCAATGGCGGCGTCGACGGGGGCAGTGGCGTTATACTCGTGGACATGATCCGCCATGTTGCGGACCTCGTCCTTGGGATACTGGCGGAAGGTGCGCTCCAGATAGGACGGCGCCTCATCCGCAGAGCAATCCACCGGCAGATAGCCGATGATGTCATACGCACTGGCCGGGTCTGTTGCCCCCGTTTGGACGTACTCCCAGCGCCGATCATCCGGCGACCAGGTGAGGCAGATGGCCCAGTGTTCTCCCGTGTGGGTCAGGAACTTGAGATGCAGACCCGCGTGGAGCGCCCGGAGCCGCGCCACAATATGCGTGGGCGGCTCGGGCTGGCCGGCACTGTTGAGCAGTACCGGCACCACTTACTCCGCGACCAACAGCTCGGCGGTCACGAAGAAGTCCGTCGGCTGACCGGTCACCGTGCTGGCGGCGGTCACCTTCACTTCCAACGTGTCGCCGACATCGAGCGTCCGCTGCGCCTGCGACAGCGTAGACAGCAACTCGATGACGTACCCCTCGCGCGCCACCTGCGTGGCGGTGAGGAGATCGACCGCATCGGTCAACACCACGGCCGCGTTGGCCGAGGCATCGTACTTCTGAACGACGGCCGTGACGGCACCGCCCGAGGTCATCAGCACTTCCTGGCTGACGATGAACTTCGAGAGATACCCCTTCTGCGGATACCCGCCAAACGAGAAGGTCGTATCCCCGCTGTTCCCCACGGTGCCGTCCAGGCGCCCGACGAGCGCGACCGGCATGACGCCGGAGCGGTTCGCCTTGGGGCCAAAGAACGGAAAGACAAACGCCATAAGATTCTCCGAAAGGGCAAGGGGATGGGGAGCGCCACCCTATGTGACGCCCCCCGAACCCGATTACGCGACGTGCGTGTAGCGCGCCGTGTCGGTGTACCCCGTGATCGAGCCATGCGCGTTACGCGCCAGGCAGGCGAGGTTCCCGTACCAGCCGTAGGTCGTCTCGAAGGCATCACGCCCCGAGAGCCAACGCCACGGGCCAGCGCCCTCGAACTCGACGAAGCCCCAATCCTTCGCATCCACCCACGCGAGCGAGGGGAGATGGAGGAGGTAGATCGTCCCGGCCGGGACATAGTAGTCCTGGACCATCGGGATGCCGCACACCTCAAGCGCCTTGTAGCCGCCCTTGATGGTGGTGCTGAACTCGCCGGCGGTGAACCGGCGCTGCCCGACCATCGACTCCATGAGCTTCTTGGCGAGGCCAGGGGTCGTCATGAGCAGGAAGTCCTTCGGACGCACCATCGCGTCCTTGCCCGAGCGCCCCGCGATCTTCTGGATGAGATCCCAGATGTCCGACTCAGTCGGCTGGTTCGCATCCGGGGTGTCGGTGCCGGCGACCATGCGGGTCGCATCCCAAATCCCGTAGGTCGACGCCGAGATGTTGTGGAGCGAGGCGTAGGACCCACCACGGTTGGTGATGTTGATGAGGCCGTTCATCGCGCCGTTGAACGAGGTGTCCGAGGCCGTCGCCTTGACAATCTTGTCCGTCGCCGCCATGCCGCTGATCGCGGTCCCGAGGGTCAGCGTCGCGTTGTCGCCGCTGTTCGAGATGGCCGTGATGGCCGAGCGGCCAAGGACCGCATCGGAGCTGGAGGTGTCGAGGACGGCGATGAAGTCGCCGACCGAGAGGAGGAGCGACCCCTGCCCCGCGCCGCTCACGCCGTAGGGCGAGGAGACGATGATGCTGGTGGTCGAGGACGCGGTCCCGATGAGGGCCACGACGCCATCCGCCTTATTGTGGAGCGCCTGCTGCATGAGCAGGGTGGACGCCTCCTTGATTTCCTCCATCGTCTTCTTGGCGATGGTGGTGAAAGCGGCATCCTTGGACTGCGTGCCAACGAAGGCGAGGCCGTCGATCTGGCGGGTCGTGTACGCACGCACCACGCCGACGTTCGCCTGGACTTCCTGCGCCGTGGTGTCGGGCGGGAAGTAGCCAGCGGAGGAGAACGTGGCGCCAGCCGGGCGGCCGGTCACGACGTCGAAGAACACGTTGTTGCCACCCCAGCGCATGTTGCGGGGGCCGCCAGCGCGACCCTTCTCAAGCTGGGCGAGGAGCGGAGTGACGAGGTTCTGCACCTTCTCGCGGAACTGCGAGTAGACGTTCTTCAGAAGCCCAGTCAGCTCCGCATCGGTGATGACAGTAGGAGCAGGCATTGCGATTTACTCTGTGTGTGTGTTAACGGATTGACGACAGGATTTCGTCCATCGCACTATCGAGGGCGTCATCCAGCGTCTTGGGTTTTCCAGCCTTGGGTTTCCCCTGTTGCTGCGTCGCGGCACGACCCACGGGCTTGGTGGCTTGGCCCAGCGCCCGCTTGGCTTTCTGCGCTTCGACTTGTGCTTTCACCGCAGCCTGTTGCGCCTCGACCACTTGGGGCGGGGTAGCAACCTCACTGCGGCGGGCATGGGTCATCTGCGCCCAGATCGCCAGGTCATTCACGATGTACTGCCGAGCCGAATCGAACTGGGACGCCGGGAGATAGGGCTGGCCATTGGGCCCCACCTGGGCGTGCAGTTGCATGGCATACGCCATCCGCTCTTCCAACTCTTCTGGCGTCACTGAGGGCAGGGTCTGGGCAATCAAGTCCAGAGCTGGCTTCACTTCCGCCTGATAGAACTGCTGTCCGTGCTGTTGGATCTGGGTCATCTGTGCTTCGACCCGGACCCGTTCCACCTCTCGCTCCGCGCGTTCAGCCCGCTTCTCTGGGCTGTTCTCCGCCTGATAGGCGTCGCGGACGGAGAGGAAAAAGTCCTCATCTTGGAGCAGGCGTTCGAGCTGGGCTTCGCGCTCCGACAAGAGCTGGGCGTACTCCTCCCGCTCGGCCTGCAACGCGTCGGCCTGCTGTTCCACCTGCTTGTACTGCTGCTCGCGGGCCTCGTTATAGACGCCGAACTGCGCGAGCTTCACCACCTGGTCCAGCCGGTCCTTGCGGACCTTGCCGTTCGCCTTGTACTCGACGATCAGCGCCGGAATCTCGACCTCGCCTTCCGCGTCGCGGAGGACGAACTCGGTGGCCAGCTGGTCCTCGACCACCGGGACCGCGACATACCCTTCAGGTAACGCGGGGTCGTCCGGGGTCTCGTCCGTGGCGTCGGCTGGGGCGTCCTCATCGGATGCCTCCGTCGACTCCTCGGGTTGCTCATCCGGCTCGTCGGCCGCTGGGGCCTCGATAGCCGGGGGTGCGGGGGGAGGGGCGTCTGCGGGGGCGGTAGCCACACTGGCCATCGCCGCCTCAGCGGCCTCCGACAACGCGGTACTGATGTCCATCCGAACTCCTTAGGATTGGCGGGACAGGATGTCCGCCTGCCGTGCGGCGACCTCCGCGTCGGGCGCGCCGGCGAGCTGCTGTTGCAGCATCGGGGCCACGCCAATCGGGGGGTTACCGGACGCCAGCGGCAGCTGACCCGGCGGGAGAGAGGGCACACTGGCGGCGCCAGGGCCAGCCGGGAGGCCACCCTCCGGCGTCGGCGCCGGCGGTGCTCCACCTCCCTGCTTCTGCATGGCCTGATTGGCCAAGCTCGTCCACCGCTCCTGCGCGATGGCTATGATCTGTGCATCCAAGTCGTCCTGGAGGAGAATCTCCCGCTCCAAGACGTCCTGATGAATCGCTTCGTTATCCTGCCAGCGCATCTCGGGGACCGCCCCGCCCATACGGATCGCATCCGCGACCCGCTTGGCACGGGCTTCCTGGTCCTCGTCGGGCGTGGAGATGTCCTTGGCGATGGCGAACATCTGCCGGCGCCGATACTCCTTCGCATCAATCACCCCCGTCTGGAGCCAGTTGTCGAGCAGATAGAGCCGGAAGGCCATCGGCATCGGCATCATGGTCGACGGCTCGACCTTGACGTCGGACTGCCCGTCAAAGTCGGTGGTGCTGATGGCACGGGCCAGGTCCGGGCGACCCTTGCCGACCGCGCCCAGCGAACGGGGGACATCGTAGCCCCACGCCATGCCCGCCATCGCAATCTTGCACCAATCGGTGTAGCCCTGCGCCAGCGCGTTGACGGCGGGCGAGAACACCCGCTCCAGCTGCTCGCGGCTGGCGATGATGGCGCGGCCCGACTCGCCGGTCACCTGCCCACGGGACACGGCGTTCCAGCCCGACGCATCCTCGAAGGCCGTCTTCTCCAGCGCCAGCGCCTCCTTCACATCCTGCCCGACCGAGAAGCCCTGCACAGGCTGGATGGAGTCGGACATCGGCCCGGCGCCACGAATCTCAATCATCGAGGTGACGCCACCCATGAACGTCTCGGTGGCGATGGTGTTCGGGCGGGTCAGGAAGCGGCCGCCGGCGTTGACGCGGATGTTCTCGATCCACTTCGACAGCAGCGCATTGACGCGCATCTGGTGGTCGATCCACTGCTCCATCACCGGACGCGGATAGTACGACGGATCGCTGGACCCGTCCCGAATCGGCACGACCGGGATGGTATTCCAGAGGAGCGGCGCGGGGCCGAAGACCACCTTGTCGCCGACCACGATCAGATGCAAGCCTTCCGGCAGGGCATCGGCGTGCGGGGCGACATAGATGGTGAACCGCTCGGTCACGTCCTCATCGCGGAGCCGCTGGCCCTCACCGATGGTCGTCTGGGTCAGCACCCAGCTCCCCATCCCCTCCGCGCCGGAGTAGGCGGGGGCGTTGCCGGTGGTCAGGCTCGAATCCGAGGCGTCCAGCCCCGTCACGCCGTAGCGGAACGCGGCCTCGGCCTTGGAAATCACCTCACGGATGACGACCCAGTGGGGCGGCTGCGTGACGGTGGCGTTCGGGGACACGCGGACCTGCTCGACGCGGAGTGTCTGGCAGCCGATGTCACCCAACGGCTTCTTCTGGCCCGGCGTTTCGCCCAGCCGCTCGTCCCACGGCCCGCGATCGGGGTCCCAGAACATGTGCCAGAAGCTCAGGCCGTCCGTCTGCGCCCAAAAGGCGGCTTCACGGGCGAGTCTGGGCATCTGGAGTTGCTCATACTGGTACTCCAGCGACATCTGCTGGGCCTGCGCCTTGCGCTTATCGTCCGGGTCCTGTGTGACCGGGGTCACCGAGAAGCCGGGGCGCTGGTCGACGATGATTTGGAGGCGCTGGTCGAGCGCCTTGTCGATCATGTTGTACACCACACGCGCCGCATCACGCGGACGGGCCGGTTCGCGCCACGGCCCCAGCCCATTGGCCGAAATCCACTGCTGGCCGGCCCGGAACAAGCGGTTCCGCTCGACCAAGTGGAGGTGCATCTGCACGGATTCCCGCCGCGACTCCCACAAGCCACGCGCCCACGAGGCCCAGGCGGTCAGATCCTCGGCGGTATTCGGGTCCGCGCCGGGATAATCGGCGCCGTAGAGCGCCCGCTGAAGGGCCTGCACATCCTCTTCGGGCGTGCGGCCGGTGTCTTCGGGCGGATTCGGGGCGACCTGCTCGTTCGGGTCCTCGGGATTGTTGCTGAGGCCCTCCATCGCCCGCGCGAGGGCGTCTTCGATCAGCGCGTCTGCAAACGGTGCCGTCACTTAGTCAATTCTCCCGACGCCCACAGCGGCGCGCACTTTGTTCCAGTCTCGGAGGTCCTCAAAGCGCTCACGGATGGCCCGGAGCGTCTCTTCCTGCGCCCAACTTTCCCGTTCCTGCATGGCCACGGCGACCAAATCGTTCGGAATCTC
>Ga0315904_10013071_pt1 | contig 10432 bp, 3 predicted proteins | sample LakEriMetagenome_6_FD_203529 | JGI IMG/M metagenome (GOLD analysis project Ga0315904, IMG submission 203529) | Freshwater fungal communities from buoy surface, Lake Erie, Ohio, United States - Buoy 12 MA120 | ecosystem: Environmental > Aquatic > Freshwater > Lake | place: USA: Lake Erie, Ohio... | reverse complement strand
CCGTTTGGGTTACGAAGAGTTAACGATAAGTCTTCAAATTTAGAGTATACTCTTGAAAAGGGGGTTTCGTTGTCAGAGTCATTTTCATACATTTTATTAAAATCCAAGTCGAACTTAATAAGATCGATTGCATTACAATAAAAGCCAAAATATCGATTAATTGAATAATCTTCCGATGTGCTATCGGAAAATAAAAATTCCAGATTTAGAATTTTTGGATGAACTACGTTATTTCTCTCGAATCCTCCAATTATGTATTTTTCTAGCTGGAGTTGGCCCATTGATTTTTTCAAAACCGTGCTTAACTGCTCTGGGATTTCAACGTACGTGCCTGAACTAATTGAAACTCCTCTATACATCGAGTAGCTGTTCGGCTTAAAGTTTACGTACAATGGGTTCGATATGTACATCGGGTTTTGTCTAATTCTACGAATGTATTTCCCGATGTTCGAATCTTCTTTTAGTGAAATTGTTTTTACGATTTTAGCATTTCTAAATACATCGGTTGCAAATTCAGCTTGGTTAAAGGCTGGATCCTGCAACTTTTGAGACCACTCGCCGGCAGAATAATTAGATGCTCCGGGTATTCTCAATATAACAAAGTATTCTGGAATAGTTGCCTCTAAATATAGTGGTGCAAAATAGCAAAACTTCTCAGGGTATTGAGAAGAAAGGTATTTTGCACCGCTTGTATAAAGGTCAAAGTCGTATTGATCCTTAAGATCTCGAGCCATAACATCGGTTCGAATCGAAGAACCTATGCTAAACGCTATTTTGCTGGGAGTTTTACCGTTATCATAAAACTTAAAAACGTTTGCTTCATGATTTGAATTTGGGTCTATCGGAACTCTCTTATACTTTTGATTCGAAAGCTGCTCATTTGCATCAATCGAATTCATCCATATATCGCCATCCTCGTCAACACTAATCTTTAGGTTAGATGTGAGTTTTGGGTTTGTTCTGATCAAACCGAAGCTCACATTCCTATCAGTTATCTTGGTATAATTTACGGTTGGCAATTTTTTTCTATTTTTTTAAGAAATATCGGTAGCTGTTTGGGTAACTCCAGTAGTTGGGCTCACCAATGCGGTCTCCTTATCATACTGTGCAGATATTTCGATATCAAACGAAAATGTTTCAGTTTTCAGCCCGATGTCGAAACCCATTTTCTTTAAGTAACCAACATTTTTCAAACCGCTTGGATTATCAACTCTAAAACCGCCTACGTATTTTAGATAGTCAGAGCAACGGTACTGAAAAATTAAAGGAATTTTTATTGCGTTGTTCGCACCAACCTGAACAATTCTCTTTACTCCATTTGGGCTAATTGATGTTGCGCCTATATCCTGATATGACTTTGGTGCAATGTACATATATGCGCCACACGTGTATTTACCAATTAAGTACTTATCATTTGGTTCAAACGAACATTTAATTGGGTAATCGGACTCCTTCATTATGAAGGACGTGATTGCTGCATCGGCTGGTGGATTGGGGTCAGTCGGTAATCGATAAGCTGCCTGTTGGAAATTTCTGGCACCTAATGGATTAATGGATTCAGCTTGAGAAGTTTCAAAGTGGGCTGCTTGGCTAAACGGTAATTTTTTTAGCGTTGCGGCATCAACTGTATACCCTGACAAAACTCTTGAAATACCGGACGTCGCTTCAGGTAGAACTGGAGCTGGTCGATATAGAGAATTGTTCCATGTTGAATTGTATCTACCTTGTCGCTTAATGTCTGGATGGTCTACTGATATGCAGAATTCCGATAGAAGTCCGCCAGAAAGAGGCGCTCTATTACTAGAAAGAAGTCCATTCCAAACGCTTGCGTTTTTTTGCAAGGTGTAGGCCTTTCCGTTAACTAAAACGGTTAAGTTTTGGAGAGTTGGATCGTATGGTAAATAATGACCTGCGTTATACGGTATTGTATATGCAAAATCGGTTGTTGTGGCCCCAGCTTTAGTATTAGCAAGAAAACCTGTTCTATAATTAAAGTCGGTACCAGTAGTATAGTTATCAAGAAGGTCTGTTAGATTATCGTCCGCTTCTGATGGTTCAGCAGCATATAACGATTGTGATAAATCTACGGATTTTGCACGAGCATACAAGATTTGTCCTTTAACTTGTGAAGACTGTAGACCATCGGCTTGTCTAAATTGATTAATCTTTCCCTCAGTTGGATTAGCTATAACAATTGGCGCTTTATCGTATCGTAAAGAAGAATTATAGATGTCTACTAAACTATCGGTTGAGTCTGTTGCTTTTTCAAAAGTTCCGCCAGCAATAGCTGAAATTAGCTCTAGTGGAGTTTGTGAAGTATTTTCAATTTGAATTTGATACTGCTTTGTCATTATTTTTCCGTGCTCGTATTGGGTCGTTTTTCCAGCAGCATTTTTAATGTCATCTTTATAGTATCCCGCGAAAAGGCTAACAGTTTGACCGTTTGAAACCTCTGTTTGATTTCCAGCTTGGTCAAGTATACTTACCTTTAATTCTCCCTGCCCGCTCGATAGAGCAGTTTGTATTGAAGTAATATCGTCGGATATTGATTTAAGTTTAGTATATAGATCAATAATTTCACTATTTGATGTTCTAAACCCACTTGCAATATCCTCAGCTTGGTGAGCAAAGTACTTATCACGGGTTGTGAATGACGTCCCGAGATGCAGATCAAGACCTTTAGAATTAAGTTCATCTTGGAAATTAACCTTAACCTCCTCAGCGAAAGCCTGCTGGGAAATTATTGAAATGTCTTCAACGCTTTGCAGATTTGCAGGAAATCCAATCTGTATTGAATTAGACCAATCTGATTCAACTGCATTATCTGGATAGCCTGCTTCAGATAGACTCTTTACCCTTATTTCAACAACCTGTCCTTTACTGATTGGGATTTCGACCTGATTCATATTTACTGAATCGGGGTCCGCGATTTTTTCAGGCTCCCATTCGTAAAAACCGGTTTGAGGATTTATCTTTTTAGTCCTAGGCTTTGACATAATCTCCTTCCATGGAGAAAATGCGCCAACTACTTTATTTCCAGCTGGGTCAGTGAATGCTATTTGCTCAACTGATTCGCTTGTTCCGGTTTTACTTAAAACTCTATATGCAATTTTGAATTGCACCACATTTTGTGGACCGTGTTCGGTTATTTTAGCCTCAGGTATTTGCCAAAATCCTTTAATTGAATAAGTTGGATTCGCGGCAAGAGTTGGAACAGCTCTAACAGCTGTCGTGATTGATGCTAGTTTACTGGATTGCTGAGTAGTTAAAGTTTTTCTGGAATCAGATAGAGTTGTTAGATCCTTGGAAAGCTTAATTCTTTGAGCTTCACTTAGGGCCGCATTGATATTTAGCTCAGAGCGTTTATCGCTGATCTGGCGATCTACTTCTTTAATTTGAGATTTAACTTGCTCGACCGATGAAATATTTTGTTTAACTTGTAAAATATCGTCAGCCTCTCGAATATGCTGATCAGTTTGAACAACTTTAAAGGACTCTACCTCAAGTTGAGGAGAATTTGGAATATCTCCAAGAGAAGATGGTAATTTTCTTTCTTTTGCATAAGATAGGAATAATAGGCCAAAATCCGACACAAACTGATTATAGAAATCATTAAATGTCATACTGCGGCCGTTACCTAAAGAAATGGTTAATTCATTAGTGTAAAAACCTACGCCTAACGAAAAGCTTTCAGTTGATACGCGTAGCCTTGTGCTAATCGGTCTTAAAAATATTACCTGGCGTTCATTGTAGCCGATATTGATTGATAAATTAGTAGATTGACGTAGCTCTGGTTTAATAGTTAGCTGGTTCGCGCCAACTCTCAATTCGCCTACTCCAAATACCCGAGTAACAGATATTGATTTTTGTGAAACGTTCACGGCTGTTACCTGGTACTCGGAATTATCGGCTGAAATTAGGTAATCTCCAACCTTTAAAGTTCTTTGAATTATCCTATTTGGATTAACTGGATCTTTTTCCGCATATCTTAGAGTGTTTAGTACATACTTATTTACTGTGAATGTTAAACTTTGTCCACCGACAACTTCAGCTTGAACATCACTTAGTATATTTAGTATGTTAAATGAACCAAAATACTTATTTTGGCCGGGCGGTAAAAAAGCCTCATTTGTGTCCTCAAAATGGTTTATTCCTCTAACTGCTAGGTCTTCGACTAGAGTAGAATAAACAATATTGTTTTGACCTTTATACGTTGCATCAAAGTATGCAGTATCCTCAATTGCTTGAGATGTCATAATAACACGCTTCACCTCAAATTTATCAATTTCTGATGAAGTTATTGAGCCGACTGGCAGATTAATATAAATTAATGGATTTAGAAAAGATTCAAAAAACCAATTTGTCTTATAGTTAAAATTGACAGGTGCGTTTAGAGTTCTACCGGCTATTGCGTCAAGATCTTGAGCAATTTGCGAGATGTCTTGAAGTTCAAAGCGCCTAACTTGACCATTTTCATCAACCACTCCAACTTGATTAGCGTTCCCTGTGAGGAGGGAATTGAACTTAGTGTCAATCGCCTCTATTTTATTGCTTAGATATGCAAATGATGGAACGTTAAAGGCTTTAGTTGATCCATCTTGTAATTTTTGATTGATCGATACTGTATCGGAGTTTGTAACAAGCATCTGCGTGAGCTTATTCAAAAACTCTTGCATATTATTAATGTCAACGCCTAGCTCTGCTAAATAATCGGATAATGTTGATTTACTTGCCATGTTATCTTAATATTTTATCAACCTCGAACGTAAGGTTTACTGGATCTACGCAGACTATTTCAATTATTGGACGCTTTGCTCTACCTAAAGTTGACAAAAAATCGGCAGGAGTGAGAGTTGTGATAGTCTTACCGTAAATTGCAGTTGAATTAATTTGATTGGTTGAGTCAGTTTTTATCGTAATTTGATTAATGCCTGGCTCAATCGCTGAATCAATTACAATCTTGAAAACTTGGCCTTTTTTCCACTTAAATTGGGAATCTCTAATCCGTATTTCTTGATTCGCGTTGAGAGTCCATTCAGTTCCTGGTCTACTGTGTTTATAGTAGGTCCCAGCTTCTCCAAGATTTAAAGTTATGATGTTTGATACGTTAATTGAAGAATCTGATAGATCAACGACATTTGCACTTGAGTAAGCTTGGGCGGTTGAGGATAGTGTAAGTGCACCAGGGGTAAGTCGATCTAAATTAATTCCATAGCCTTGTCTAAAAGCTGCGAGATTATAGTCAAGCGTTAAGGATGTGCGATTATTATATAGATCGTCGATCTGTCCATTTAGATCACTAATTAAATTCATAATCGCATTGGCCTCAGCGAATGCCTCAGTTGATGCGGCAACACTTGTTTCTAGTTGAGAAACTCTTGCTGCTAATTGGTTTAATGCACTAGTATTAGTTAGTGCCTGTTTAGCAGCGTTCACGTCAAGAGCTAATGCGTTAAGTTCGGCGATCTTATCATTGTATTTGGTTTGAAGAGTTCTAAATTCTGTGAGTACATCCAGGAATAGATCAAGACTAAAGGTTGAATAATCATTGACCGATTTTTCAACGGTTACGTCTTCGATGGATGTATCAAATTTTAGATTAACTTTAAACGCAAAAGCATTTCCGTTTGTCTTAGTAATAGCGTTTGGCTTCTCCTTGGTTATGAATGGAATTACAAAATCAGTTGCACCATTCGAAACAGGCTTATTTAGAAAGTATATTCCATACAAATTTGTAGCCGAGTCGCTTGGATTTGCTGGATCATACACATCATAATAAACAAGTATTGCGTTAAACTCAAAATCGTAGTTGTTAGCCGAATCGTTTAATTGTGCAAAACTTTTAATGGTGGTTGGATTTTGGCTAGCTAAAGCATAATCGCTTAAATTAAAATCGACCGTTACTCCATCAAGAGTTGATCTTAAGTATTGAACGGACTTTGAAGTTACAAGGTTTTCTTTTTTTATTCTTTGTATTCTAGGAGTAGAGGCAGGATCAACGTTTGTACCAGATCGGGCACCGTATCGATCTTTTTTATCAGTCCGGTAGCAATTGGTTATTATACTTGTTCCCCACCAAAATTGATTAAGAGTTGGAACAGTTGACAGGTTATCGCCAATGTATTGATCAACGTTTGGATCATTTTCGTCTAGGTCATAATATGCCCTAAGATCCATGCCGAAACTTACAGCTGGATGAGATTCTGTTGAACTTCTGCCGTTTAGATATTCAATATTGAGTGGATCGCTTGGAGCATTAATCACAAGCATCTCAGGATAATAATTAGCGTCAGCGATTGACTTGAACAAAACAGTTGGGGTTGAGCCGGCTGTAGTTGGAACGTGTATGTACAACTCGCTATATGAATTGTCTTTACTACGTACTGAATTAATTACATCAATATCTCCAATGTATTGGACAACACGATTAGCGTTTGGATAGGAGTTTTGAGAAGTAACTTCGCTCCAATCTTCAGCCCATCTTAATTCACTAATAGGTAAGTTCGCAACCTCTGAGCTGCCTGCTGCTCTCCACCGTATTGCGCCAAGTTCTTTTAACCATTTCCAAAATACTCTCTCTGACACATTCAACTTTAATTCACGCTGGTACGCTGTTTGTGAAATAATTAAGCTTTCAAAGTTAAGCGCGTAATTTTGAAAGCTTTGTGCTAGATTTAAAGTTGGATTACTTAGTGAAATATCTTGAGAAAGTGGGGTTTCTCCAAGAGCTAAAAATTGCATTCGGTTATCCTTTTGGATAGTCGAAGGCGTCCCTATCTCTGGCAATCTCAGAAGCGCAAATTTAGAGAATCTAAATTTATTTGTGCTATTATTAAAGGTGAGAGTTAAATCCTCTAACGAACTCTGGAAGGTATAAAATATACCCTTTTGATTTTGAATCGGTTTTATTAACGGTGCTACTGCCATTCTATATTGAAATTAGTTTAATTTTCTAATTATCCATTTATGATTCTGTAGTTGCTACCGCTCGTTATGACATATCTTGAACTATTGACCTCCTCTGCAATCTTAGTAAGGGTTATGCTTGCGCCTAATGGATCAGAAATAGATTGGTCTGTTTGAACTTCTTCCGCATAAAGCCTAATCCACGTAGTATTTGTCATGCCAGAGCCTAGAGCGGCAACCGCTGATGGTCCAGTTGTTGGAAAACCTCCACCTGCTGTCCAGAAACCGGAGTTTACGTAGCCTATCTTATAGGCATCGTTTCCAGCCGAACTGGACTGAGTCCACCCTGGGATTATTGATAAGGCTGCGCTATTTGTTGTTCCGCCCAAAGGCTGAGGCCAGTCAGCTGGTGCAACAGCTGAGCCATTCGCATTAAGTATGCTATTAATAAGTATAGTAAAAGACTGTCCTACGTAGGGTCTAGAAGTACCAGTTGTAAAAAGATCATGCAATCCCAGGTAAATTGGCCTTGACGCGGTTTGCGCACCATTATCACCAAGTTGAATATTTAATAGAATAACCTGCGGATCAGTTCTAGATAATGATAAAATACCGTGAGCATAAGATGGCGAGTTATTTGTTGTAACTTGTATTACTCTAGGCGTTGAAATAACGCTATGCGAAATTGCACTTTTTTCGAACTTTGTATTTCCGTAAAACCCAGCAAAGACTGGTGTATTAGTATCTCCAACATACAATCCCGGATCAGGTACGCCAGCTCCACCAGAGGTTGGAAACAATAGGTCTGGGCCGCTAGTTCCACCAACGACTACTGTTTTAATTGCTGCTCTTGAAGTATTCGCGTTAGCTCTTAGTGTTGCCCTAAATTGAAGATTGTCTGCCGTAAAGGTTGAAAAGCCTGATGACTGTGTTAAACTTGCAATGGTCGTTGCTCCTGAGCCAATACCATTTTTAACCTCAAGTTGATTTGTAACAATTAAATCTTGTGTGTAAATTTTTCCAAGCGGAAGGTCAGTTCCGATATACTTATTAACTAGATCAATCTGTAATGTATTAATTATATCTTCGACCTTACTTTTAAGTACCGTTACGTTTGAATTAACAATTATTCTCATGTCCGAGATGAAAGTTGTCTCAAGCAGTGGAGATATTGATAGAGTTGTATTGGTGAATGCCATTTTATTTTTTAAGTATTTTTCTTTTTTTATTTATCAAATTTTTAGGAATCGGCTAATATTAGGCGACGACCTGCTAATTCAGAGTCTATGAATCTTAAATATTCTCTTGGGCTCATGACGCTAGTTATAGCTATGCTTGTATCTAACCTAAACTCGTTGCTTAGAACGTCGGTTGTAACCACTCTCAATTTGTAGCTTCCAGGTTTATCAAATCGCCATACGAAATAAGCGGGTGACATTACATTGATTATAGGGTTATCATTAATGTCTGTTAGAGTCCACTCGGTTTGAACGTTTGATGCGATATTTGAAATTACAACAAATATTGGATGATTCGTTGGCACAGTTAAAGTATCATAAGTAGATTTAATATTAGAAACAGTAAAAGAGTTTTCATCATAGTACGATGGTATGTACCCAATTTGCTCAGGTTTAACTTTGGTTACTGTGAAACTAAAGGTAGACGCATTGTTGCATGTTATTTCAAGAGCAAGCTTTTGCGAAATTCCATCTACTAACGGAAAGTCTGCCTTTGTTAAAGTTGCAATAGACTTTCCGTATGCTCCTTGATTTCCAGCATTTAGCGAGTCAGTTACAATACGAATAGAGTAATTGCCTAAATAAATCGAAGAATCAAAGATTAGTGTGACCGTTTTATCATTTTCCCAGGAAATTTCGGAATCGTCTAGTTTAATATAAAAATCAGCGGTCGGAGTCCAACCTGAATTGGAATTACTGCGATGCTGCCAAGTATTTAAGTCATCTGTTAATTTCAAAACTGTTTCATTTGCAGAAAGTAGTCCCATATCGATTTGAGTTGCACCCTCATATAGAGAGGTCGGCAGTAAATCATATCGAACCAGACCTTTATTGATCCAGTAACTAATTCTACTAGCTGGAGCAGCAAAATTAGAATTTTCATTTTTTAGTTTGTCCTCAAAATTTGAGTAAGTAAATAGCAAATCATCATCTAGGGTTAGATTTGACTGAGATAAGGTCGCTTGTACGCTTTCAATTGTTGTATCTGGGAAAGCCGTAATTGGCCTAGTAAATGTGTAAAGCGTATCTAACCAGTAAACCGTGTATTGGCTAAAATTGCCAATTTCATTTGCATAGTATGCTTGAACCTCAAAATGATCATCTTCTAATGCAGTTATTATTCCGTCAACATATCCACCGACAGTATTTTCAATTCTAACTTTATTACCAATTTCTAAACCGCTTGTCTGCTTGACAGTTGGGGCTTCGTATATTTCCTCGAATGAATATAAAGCTGTTCCGCTGATTGTCGTGTCAGATATTGCAACCCCAGTTTGGTCGATCGGATAGGAAATTGAATATCCTTGGTCGTAAACGACTGCTTTATGGAGAGATGTTATTATTGAATGATTAAACTTTGATTGAAATTTAGCAGCTGCCTTAACCGAATTTCCGACTAACGAATATGTGTAATTTGACCAGCCTCTTTCTGTTGTAGAATTTAAGTAATTTACTAAACTCTGTGGGGTAGCGGAAGGAAGCTCAACTGAAAGGTTTAGTGGTGCGAATCCGCCGAATTGTAGAGAATGCAGATAAGAGCTTGGTGTGTTTGAATTTATTGATTTTATATCAATTGAAAAGCCCGCGATCGAATCTCCTAAATAACTCATATCGCTAAAATCTTGATAATATAGATCAGATATTCTAACTTCTGAATAATCTGATAAAGTCGGTTGATTTTTAATTGACCCTGTTCCCCAATATTTCTTTTTGGGATGAGTTGACTCGGCGTAGCTCTTAAAGCCTTCGCCTTCATAAAAGATACTAACCTCATCCAGCCTTGTCCCAACTCCCCAGTAATTAGAATAAGTAAACCAATTTAGATAGTGTGAGTGAACTTCTGTTATGGGCTGGCCTACTCCATTTGGATTAATTACATTAAGAAATGGATCATACAGTGGAGACTGCCCTAAATCAGCAATGGTTAATTCGCGTAAACTTGTGAAATCGTATCGTGACTTATCCTGAATCTTTGTAAAAACCTGTATAACAGGTTGTTCGGAATCAACTGTTAACTCGATTCGATCGAAAGAAACACCCGCTTGTAAGTCATAGACATTTGCTAGGATAACGTATTTACCCGTATAAGGTAGGACGTGCGCAATTTTTGCAAGGTCAGTAATTTTTCCCCTACGTGTAAAATAATATTCCTTTGGGCCAGTTATGATCCACTCAATTTCATAGCCGTTTCGGTATTTTATATTTCCGATGGTATGATGAATATCAATGGTATAAATCGTCCAACTTGTATTATTCGTGGCGGTTCCGTTAGCATCTGTGATATTTAC